>MPLU02348904.1_pt1 | contig 84914 bp, 67 predicted proteins | sample 1617381 | NCBI WGS metagenome assembly MPLU02 (sample SAMN05944801, study PRJNA350692) | marine metagenome | biome: marine; feature: ODZ; material: water; isolation source: 90 m water sample filtered on 0.2 um supor filter | place: Pacific Ocean | collected 2012-04-08 | depth 90m m
CTTTTCAACTTATCGTGTAAATCGTAAATCACCTCTGCAAGCGGCAGGTCATAGGTCAACATGGCCCGCGTGGTCGAAACATATTCTGTATTCTTGTAGGCACCGCGACGATCCTGGCATAATTTCATTGCCGGTCCAATACACTCCGTGGGTAAGACAATCTTGACGCGCACGATCGGCTGTCGAAACTCTTCGATATCACCTGCCTCTGGTACCTGCTGGGGTCGATGGATTGCTAACACTTCTCCCGAAGTATCCACGATTTCATAAGTGACGTTGGGCGCCGTCTGGACCAGGTCCACGTCCGATTCCTGCTCCAACCGCTGCTGAACAATCTCCATATGCAGCAAGCCCAGAAACCCGCAACGGAATCCAAAGCCGAGCGCATCACTGCTTTCCGGCTCGAACTCAAAACTGGGATCGTTAATCGCCAGCTTATTAAGAGCATCTCGCAACTCGGAAAAATCCTGACCATCGGAAGGATACAGACCACAGTAAACCATGCGTTTCGGTTCCTGGTAGCCAGGCAGCGGTGCCACGTCGGGAGTCGCCGCGTTGGTAACCGTGTCACCGATATGCACCGTCTGGAGCGACTTGATATTACAGATCAGGTACCCTACCTGCCCGGCCTGTAACTTTTCACACGATTCCTGTTGAGGTACGAACTGTCCCAACTCCACGACCTCATAGGTCTTGCCAGCCCGCAGGAATCGGATTTTCTGTCCACGCTCGACCGTTCCATTCATAACGCGAACATAGGTGATCGCGCCACGATACTCGTCGTAATGAGAATCAAAGACCATCGCCTGCAGTGGTGCCGAAGAATCCCCCTGGGGGGGTGGTACACGTTCAATGATGGCGTCCAGTAATTCCGTGATGCCAATGCCCGCTTTAGCACTGACTTTCATTAACTCCGAGGAGTCTAATCCTAGCGATTGTTCAATTTCCTCTGACACCTCGTCGACACGAGCATTCTGTAAGTCAATCTTGTTGATAGCCGGTACGATCGCTAGATCATGTTCCACCGCTGAGAACGCGTTGGCCACGGTTTGCGCTTCCACGCCCTGGAAAGCATCCACGAGCAGCAGAGCTCCCTCACAACAGGTTAACGAGCGCGATACTTCGTACTGGAAATCAACATGACCCGGTGTATCAATCAAGTTCAGTTCGTAGAGTTCACCGTCCCGCTCGTAGTGCATGCGCACGGCACGGGCCTTGATCGTAATGCCACGAGCTCGTTCCAATTCCATGTCATCCAGCAGCTGTTCCTTCATCTGCCGCTTTTGAATCGTACCGGTGGATTCCAGCATCCTGTCTGCCAGGGTACTTTTCCCATGATCAATATGCGCCACGATGCAAAAGTTACGGATCTTGCTGCAATCTATTTCACTCATCGTTTCTACCAATTCAAATCGTTCCGGATCGTTGGCGATGACGCAGGGTCATCCCGTCCAACGTTTTTATCCGGGTACGGTGCTTTGCCGTACGAATTCTCGCGAGAGTTAATGGTCCGAGAGGTTCACCCCCTCTCATCCACAACTCTTTTTGTACATCAGACGTCCAATTCCCGCTGCGCCTATATAGCCAGCAGCACTTCCCAGGCCAGCAAAATCAATGACGGTACGCTCTGCCAAAACAGGAAAAGTATGCTCTCTAAAACCACTTCGAATCCGTTCCAAAAACTCCTGTCCCAGGGCATTTTCTGAACCGCCAAAATTCATGGCCCCACCCAGAACCACGATTGCCGGATCGATCGTATGTACCAGGGTCAGGATGCCAAGAGCAAGGTAATCAGCGGTTTCCATTACCATGCGATGTGCAAGCGAATCGCCCTGCACCGCTTCCTCGTAAATCATCAACGTAGTCAATTCCTGCCCATCCCTAAGTCGGTCGTTCAACTGGGATGAGGAATCTGTCTCCAATGCCTCGCGAGTTCGCTTCACGACAGCAGTCGCACTTGCATAAGCTTCAAGGTGACCCGGTTGACCACAGGAACACATTCGTGCTGCGGGACCACTCTCGATAATCACATGCCCGCACTCTGAACCATGACTATTCTCACCATCAAGCAAGAGGTCACCCAGGATAATACCACCGCCTACACCTGTCCCCAGTGTTAACAACACCATGCTGTTGTACTGTTGTCCCGTCCCGATCCAGTACTCACCATAGGCGGCAGCGGCGGCATCATTCGCATAAGCAACCGGGCACTGGCAGGCGGCAGATAATGCATCTCGTACTGGAAAGTGTCGCCAGGCAGGAAGATTCGGTGGTTCCAGGATCATTCCAGCCGGAATATCCATGGTCCCCGGAGTACCCAGGCCGACCGCAGCCAATTCCGCCGGATCAATCCCGGCCGACGAGAGCAACGATCCAATGGCATCTGCCATCCGTTGAATTCCATCCTCGGGACCTCGTTCCTGGTCGGTCGGAATTCGCGTGGCACCAATGGTATGGCCCTGGTCATCCACCACGCCAATCTTGATCCCGGTACCACCAAGATCCACGCCTGCGAAAAGAGGTCGCTGAGCATCCCCCGGAGTCACATGTGGACAATCACTGGCCATCAAACACCTCTCCTGACCTGCTGGACACCATCTTCGATCAGGAGCATCTAAAAACTACCCGGATGATCATCCTGAACCATTCACTATAGGAGTAAAATGGGCTTTGAGCAATTGTTTGAGGCCTCGTAAAACGCCTCCTGCAACGGCGTCTTAGACCACCAGGCGGCCCCGGCAGTGTATACGGACATTGTCGCACAGCATCCTGGTGCCTTATAATGAAATATCTCGGTTCCTGGGACCCTGTGGTTCCATTTTGTCGACATCACACTTCGGGCCTGGACAATCCTGTCACCTTGCCGCGCGTCCAGCGACTTTTTCTGAATAAACGAAGCATGTCAAACAAATTCATCCACTTACCAAACTCGTTAGCTCACGGGCTGACACGCTGCCAGATCAAGGCAAGATACCTGTTGCTGCCTGGCATTCTCTTGATGGTGGCCCCGGGATCTATCACCGCTGCGGATCCGCCAACCCCTGCCAGTCGCGAAGTAACCACCGGCCAATTAATCGAGCAACTGGGGCATACTTCATTTGCGATACGCGAGAAGGCAGCACGCACTCTCGCATCCAGGGGCATCCAGGCCCAGAAGGAATTGAAGCAAGCCCTGCTCAATCCCGACCTGGAAATTCGCATGCGTGCTCATCGCATTCTGTTAAAGTCGCTCCAATCAGAGTTCGCTGCCAAGATTGCTGCTTTTATCTCCGACGTGGACGGAAAGCAGGAGCACGATCTGCCAGGTTGGAAACAATTTAGAGAAACAATGGGCAATGATCGTAACACGCGACAATTGTTTGCGGACATGGTACGTCGGGAATCGGAACTACTGGAATCTTTCGACAAGGCGATCAACCTGCAAGCAACTTTCATAAAACGTCTCACGGAATTACGGCCTGGCAGTACGGCTTTCCAGTCATCTGGATCACGACAGGCTCACCCGGCTACCCTGGCCGTGGTATTGCTGGTCGTTACCGAATCCAATATTGCCGCCAACGCGAGCGTTTTCTCCCAGGTATACAACCTGTTGAACTCCAGTGCCACCCGGCAGATTGTGAAGGGCAGTCGGCACAACGCCATCATCATGAAAATGATGAGTCGACTTGTTTTAAAGAAAAACATCACAACCATCAGCTATTACTCGGTCATGTTGGCACTCAATTATGACATGAAAGAAACGGGACTGGTACTTGGACGCCGCATGCTCAAGGCTCCCACACCGTCCTACACGACTACCCAATATGCCGCCATCGCCGTTGCACGCTTTGGTAGTGCGGCAGACATTCCTTTGCTGGCTCCTCACTTGAAGAATGTTTCGGTATGCCACACCTGGAGTAATCCCCAGGTACAACCGGGCGTGATCAAGACCCAGGTACGAGACGTGGTCCTGGCACTGCTCATCCATTTGACCAAGCAGGATCACAAGGAATACGGATTCGAACTTCTGCGCACCAGTCCCACCACCCTGTTCCACACGTATACCTGTGGTTTCACTAAGGAAGAAAAGCGGGAAGCAGCCCAGGCCAAGTGGAATACCTGGTACGAGAAAAATAAGCCTCAATGACCTCATTTACCCATCGTGCTCGGTGACATGATTTCCCTGCTCCCCGGACAACCGCAGTTCCGTGGAAGAAATGTCACGACGAAATGCCGATCCTGGTACGGCGGTACACAGTTGGGCCAGTTCCAGCGGCAATACCAGGTCATCCAGTTGGCAAAACCCACCGCTCTCCAGTCCCACTGATGGCATGGCTCGATTTACTAATCGGCCAAAGACCAGGAAGCGACATCCGGAATTCCTGATCGCGGCAATCGCCTCCTGATGAGATATCTCATCAGGATAATACTGGGAATCTGCCATCCGGCTAATCGTATCCACGCCCACCACGAACGTCGTCTTCGGGAACAGGCTGGCCTTACCCGCAAACGTGGCCTGGCTGGTTAACCAGATCGGATCTTCTCCGGCAAACTGAAAAAGGCGACCAGCGGCTTCCGTAAACGTCAGCCCTGGCTTGTCGACGTTTTCAATCGACAATTCATATTCAACGGTCGCACCTGACTCGGCGGCCACGTATTTAGCAATCTCCCGATGACCCTCGTGGTACGGATTAAAAGAGCCTGGAAACAGAAACCGTGGCGACTCGCTGGCAACGTCAGAAATTGGTTCACGATGGTCATCCCCATGATGTTCCCAGGCAAAGCGGCAGCGTTCCATGCTTCCTGCTCGCAAATCGCCCCAGCCACTGTACGCCTGAAGTACATCAATAAGCGTCGACATGACCTCGCAGGTCGCTTCCTGCTGACGTGACAAACGTGATTCGGTTTGTAATCGACATGATCGACTTACCGTTCCAACTGCTGGGCTACTGGTAACCAATGGATCCTGGAAAGCAACTCCAAGATGCACGCGACCATCCAGGTCCACAGGTGCTCCTGGTCCAAGGTGCCCGGTGACAGAAACCGCCACGTTTGCCTCGACCGTTGATTCCAGCACGCCCCGGGCCATCAGGACTGCAACTTCCTCGCTGACTGGACCGGGGTCTTCCAGGAGAGCAGCGGATACACCCAACCAATCCTGTTTCGTTCGGTTTCGGTAGGTTACCGCGGATCCACACAGGTAATCAGATATACCAGGGGTTCCACCGAGCATCGCAGCTACCATGCCAGCCGTACAGCTTTCTGCAAAAACGACTTGCAGGTCCAACTGGCGCAGCAAATCAGCATTCAACCGGCAAAGAGGTTGGATCACCTCCTGGAAATTATCAGTTCTCTCCTGTGCAGGTTCCAAGCGGAGACCTCCCACGTGTAATTACGTTCCTTAACCAGTTCACGAACCGGCAGGTTCACTTCAAGCCTATTGTCGATTGCTCGCCCCTTACGAGCAAGACGACCTGATTGATTCTACCATCCACCTGACTGCCACGGCCAATGGATGGAACCAGCTATCCAGTCTACAATAATCCTGTGAACAAGATCCATCATGGCCCTCACGCCACTCCATCACCAGGCATTTCATCCAACGCAATGATGCTGGGAACCGTCTACGGACTGATCTCAGCCGCCGGTTACACCCTGGCCAATATCTACCTGCGATCGCTGGTCGACTGTCATCCTGCATGGATTTCATGTGTCAAGGCAATTCCAACCCTGATGCTGGTGCTGCCCTGGTTAATGATTCGCTGGTCACGCGGAAGCCGACAACTGTTTGCTCACAGGGCCCTACTATTACTCGCGGTTACCGGCTTGATTGGACACCTCTGTGGCAATGTTGTCTTCCAATGGTCACTGGGAATTGTCGGGCTGGTGCTGGCCGTACCGCTAACGTTGGGAACGATGATCGTGACGGGAGCCTTCCTGGGGGTTCGCTTTCTCAAGGAACAACTTACACGTTCGACCTTGATCTCGATTACGTTACTGGTCTGTGCCGTGTTCCTACTTTCCCTCGGGGCCAGCGAGGCAAATAAAAGCGTGCAACCTGGTGAAGCGGACCTGCAACGCTCCATTCCCGTCTCCCCGTGGATCCTGGTCGGTGGCGTCGCCGCAGCTTGCCTGGCCGGTGCGGCATACTCGTTGCTGGGTGCTGCCATTCGTTATGGACAGAGCAGGCAAGTTTCCTTGCCTATGACCCTGGGAATCGTCAGCCTGGTCGGATTGATTTCGCTGGGAATCCTGAGCCTCATCGATCCAGGCCTGGAAATCATGCTGCAGACAGAGCGGCAAGACCTCCTGTACATGTTCTATGCAGGCATCTGGAATGCCGTCGCTTTCCTGGCACTGGTCAAGGCGCTCAATCAAACCTCTTTAATTCACGTTAATGCCTTGAGTGCTACCCAGGTTGGCATGACCGTGATTGCCGGATTAGTGCTGTTCGGGGAAGCCTTAACATGGATGACAGCCTGTGGCGTGGGACTCACCATCCTCGGGTTACTCCTGATGCGGGGTAACACTTCACCATCGTCATCTTCCGAGGCCTCGTAGAAATCCAGATCCCCAGTGGACCATTCACGGGATATCGACGATGCCTAACGCCTGGCGGTGCGGTGCGGTCACCCGTTGGATCTGTTCGCGTGATTCAAAAGGAACATACATACCTCGCATGACCATTTGATAACGCTGCCCAACCTGGTAATCAGGGATCATGAATTGAAAATCCCATGCCGGGTTTCCCTTTCCGCCACCAGATGGTGACTGTGTCAAGCGCACCTGGTCTTTCGGTCGAAACATCTGCACCCAGGCCATTTGGTGACTGACACCAATATACCAGGGTGTTGCATAGCGAAACCTGGAGCGATTGAAAACCAGCGTAAGGGGAAACTCCTCGTCATGCTTGAAGCTTCTTTGGTCTGCCAGGCCGACGTGCGTTGCCAAGGTCCCGTGAGAGGGTGTCACTCCCCGAATCCAGGCAGGCTTCGATGACTTGCTCGATTGGCTGGGTACACCCTGGAAATGGATATCTAGCGACTCCGGCTGATGAATATAACTCGCCCAGAACAGGCCGATATAGCCGTGCTGGAATGTCCGCTTGCGTGGAATACATTCAAGAGTCATTTCCAAGGTACCATCACTCAACATGTGGTAACGGAGGCAACTTTCCAGGCCATAGTGAGTCGTTGGTGCCTGGTACAGTTCGACCGTGTGTTGATCCACGATTCTCAATTGCATAGCCACCTGCCGTGGTTCAAAAAGAATCTTCCGATCCTGTACGGTTCCATCATGAATATGCTCGAAGTTCAAACCTGCATAAGAAGGAACAAACAAGTTCTCGTTTCGTTGCTTGTGTCCCAGATAAGCCAGTCCGCTATATCCAGCACGATGGTCTGGCAAGACCTTGTCGCTTACAGCCTGGTTATTGACGACTACAGCCTTCACACCATTGCGAGCCAACGTGGCATACGGTTTTTCGGCCACACGGTACGAACACGCTGGATCGCTCAACGACGTCCGTTTTGGTAATTCAGCAGCCTGGGCAGTCCAAGCTGTTACAAGCATTATGCTGAGCAAAAACCGTTTCATGCGCTATCTCGCTTCCTATGGAAGACAGGGAAATTCCAGGCCGATCCACATATCGCTACTGGTTCGATCACTATAAGATCCTGCTGAACTGAACGCAAATCCTGCCAGCGTTCCATGATCACGGGACCTGGTTCCAATGGTACCAGGCCGGACTCGGTGACGACGGAAAACAAGGTGCCGCGAACCGATCCGGGTGCAACAGGTGTGCCAGGATTTCCACGGTTTCCACGAGACGTGGACCACTCCGATTCAGGTAAGCATTTCCATCCAGCACGAAAACGCGGTTGTTTTTTACGGCTGACATCTCTTGCCACCCTGGCACATCGTCGAGAAGGGATAATTCCTGCAAGGATCGCGCGACATCAAAACCGCATGGGCAGATCACGAGTACTTCCGGGTCGAAATCCCGTACATCGTCCCAGGCATGGTATTCGCTGGGCCGATCAGCATCGCTAATACCATTTATTCCACCTGCCTTTTCAACCAGGGTGGGAACCCAGTTTCCCGCAATCATTAATGGTTCAATCCACTCGACACAAACAAGTCGAGTTGGCTCAGTACCGGACTGCTGTAAGGTCCCAGCAATGTGATCGATCCGTTGTTGATAGGACTGGACGAGGCGAACAGCCTCCTCTTCACGGCCCACTGCAGTCCCCACCGCTAACATATCTCGAAAAACATCATCCCATCCGTTTGGTTGCAAGGCCAGGATATTCGTTTCCGACAACACCGGATCGTCAGCGAGCAGGCTGACCACGTCATCGTAATGTACTGCACACACCTCGCACTGGGCCTGCGTGATGATCAGGTCCGGTTTCAGTTCGCTGATCCTGTCACGATCGAGGCTATAGAGTGATTGCCGTGTTTCCAATTGGGAACGGACTGCTGCATCAATCTGGCTGCTGGACTGATCAGCATCAACATGTGAACGGGTCACGCGCGGCTTCGCCAGTGCTGCCGGAGGATAGTCACATTCGTGACTGGTAGCGACCAGTTGCTCTTGCAAATCGAGTGCAAAAAGAACCTCGGTGGCACTGGAAAGAAGCGAGATGATTCGCGGACGAGGCCCATGCATTGATCGTTCATTCCAACGGCACACTGCGGCACGGCCCAGTGCACACCACCCGTACTATTATTGGTTTGGATTCTGTTCTTCTGACAACGATGGAAACATCGATTTCACATCCGTCGGCCGGGCATTTGGATTCAACTCATACTGCTGCAATAACCTGACTAACTTGAAATCCTTGGGGCGATCGACATCCAGTTGTTCCAGGCATTCAAAATAGCTCTGGATATCCGGCATCAGTGCCTGGGCTGTTTCACTTTTCCACATACTGGGATTCTTGGTAAACAGGCTATGCCACAGCTCCCAGGCTTGCTCGAAATTCTTGCGGGCACTGAGAGGATCACCGGAGCGATAATTTGCAGTGGCATCTCGAACTGCCTTGCGAGCATCGGTAGCCAGGCGTGTCTGTTCAATCCTGCACCGTGTTCGCCAATATTCATAATTAACATTACCCTGGGAATACTCTGTTTCCCGTGCCAGCTTGTCACGACGGGAAGCCAGCTCTGCCAACCGCATGGCCTTCTTTCGAAATTCACTAGGGACACGTTCTGCCAGTTCCTGCGGCATGATTTCCAGGTCCTGCATGGCGATTCCCGCCAGTTCCTGCTGCAATTTACTACGCGATTCTGCTGGCGTGTCGAGTGCTTCCCGTGAACTGGCGTCCAGTTGCGCTAGTTTCTCGTTATAGACTTTCTCTTTCAGACCGGGATCCAGTTCGCCGATCCTGTCAAGATATTCAGCACTGGCCTTGCGATGAACTGCAACGTCATTCAAGCGGATACGACCACCATAGGGTCCCTCCAACTCGCGATCACCAAAGGCCTCCCATTGCTGACCTGCCCTCCGAAAAGCCTCGCGACCTTTTTCGTCCAGGATCCCTTCATCTTCAATTGCCATGGCATACTGGATCAGGGCGAACGGGTTGGACATAAAAAAGAGTACCGCTGAGCTACCCACGAATGGCATCCCCTCTTTTTCAACAGCAACTTCTGCTTCGGCATACCACATGCGAGCCACCAGCCAGTTATCCGGTTTTCCCATGGCACCCATGGCTCGCGTGGCATCCACGTGATCTGCAAACGAATCGTGGAACAGCTTGTCGTCTCGGAACAATTCACGGAATTGCACGTGCTCGTCGCTACGGCCAATTTTCTGACCTGTGTACCTGCCAACTTCCATCAGCAACTTAGGCTGATGCCGGTTGTACTTCGTACCATTGACCAGGAAACTAATTCCTTTCTTGACCCAGTGATAGCGATGACGATAGTCGTCAAATTCGCTGGAGATATTGTAGGAGAGATTGTGAGCCTGGAATTTCCAGACACTCAGAAAGTTCGGCTGGAGTTTCGTGATTTGATTGAGCGTGGCGGTCAGGTTATCCCAATCTTCAGTCTTCTTGTATTCCGTTGCCTTTTCCCACAGGACTGCCGCGGCAACGCCACGCATGCCGAAGGTTGCCAGTTGCATGGAGGCGCCCACCGGATCGATATCACCCAGCTCGGCCTGCGAAAGGCCATAGGTCGTTCGTAGTTGTGAAAGCTTACCGCCCGCCTTGGACCGCGTCTCCGGTTGCCCCAGCAAGAAAAGAGGAAACAACAGCAATACCATTGCCGTGATATACGAAACCTTACGAACAAACGATGTTTTCCAATTCATGCTGCTAGTTCCCGCGTCTTCAGAATAAAGTAACCGATCACCGAGATCACGAAGAAATAAGCCAACGTAATCAGGCAATGGCGAGCAACCAGTCCATTGTCGATATTAAATCCATAAGCAACTTTATCTACGGTATTAAATTCTGGATACCGAGGCAACACATAGGTCGCCGTCGTCAGAACATTCAGGTAACCGGCATCAAAGGAACGGATAATCCGCTTGGGAATTTCCGGTAATGCCAATTCTGTTTCTACGCCCTCCTGCTTCAAGTTCCTGATAAAGGACTCGATGGGACCCCCGGCCGCGTATTCACCCGTTTGTACGCCCATGATAAATCCACTAAACATACCCAGGACGACCGTGGCCAGTGTTGCCTTGAAGGCCACCACGCCACTCAGAAACGAACTGAACAAGACTCCGAACAGTGTCACCAGCACCATCTGCAACCAAACACCGATGAAAGCCTTGGCGAAATTCCAGCTAAAGGCAGAATCCGCGGCCAACAGGTAAACATCGGCCTGGGCCATTCCAAAAAACTGGGCATGTTCCCGACACCTGACCCAGATTTCCAACTCGCCTTCATGAACCAGGTCTCGGAACAGGTCGATCTGGTGAATCACACCCTCCTGGTCCTGGTACCGCAAGTCCTCGTGAGGAATCGTGAGCCGGGCAATGGAAAATTCGCTGGCCTCGAAATCAATCGGCAGACAGCGTTGAATCTTGGCGTTCTTATTTGGATTCTGAAGAAAAATTCGTCCCTTGATTCGATCAACAATACTTCCCTTGTTGGTACGAAAAACCCGAATATTCATTTCCAGGGGCAACGCCTTTGGATAGTTTTCTGCCGTGACGTCGGAGAATTTCCAGATAGCCGTATTGAGCGTATTGCCCTCGATATAGCTGCGATAAGACCACTCCTTGCCAACGTTGATTCCACTATCACTAGGCAGACCATTACGATCCAGGAATTTCAAATCGCCGTAGATTGGAACTCGAGCTCGCAGCTCGCCTTCCGGAGTACCCACGACATAGCGAGCTTCTCCACCTGAATCACTCCGCGTAACAGGATGTGAATGTCCACGCGCCTCGTCCGTCCTGCCGTTGCCGTCCTCATCGACAGTAAACTCATGCAGGTGAAATGACTCGACCGACGAATTACCGGTCCAGACCTGGTTCTTCTTGTCCAGCACCGTCCCATCCGCCTGGATGGAATGATTATGATCCAGGCCACGGATCACAAAAAAGTAACTCACCAACCCCATGAATGCCAAAAGGGCTGTACCCACGAAAATAAAACCAACGATGCGCCCCAGGATAATTTCGTGCGAACGTACCGGCTTGGTGACGACCGTGTAAATCGTTCGATTCTTGATATCGTTCGGCAAGCTGAAAGCGCTCAGAAACATCGCCAGGCCCAGCACCAGGTACGTAGATGCTGTCAGGACGAAGCTCAGGTACAAGCGCGCAGGATGGGTGCTTTCCACATCCAGGAACCAGCCACCGAACAGGAGCAGTAATACGAATACAGCGAAAACAACGATCACTCGTTTACGGATAGCCTCCTGGACGGCCAGGCGAGCGATGGCCAGGATCCGCCGTACCGAGGTACTGAAGCAATCCACGAAAAGGGCATTAAAGACAACTGCCGCAACGATATAAACAGCTTCCACCGGTCCATAACGGAAAAGCGAATAGATATAACCGATAAAAATTCCGGCCAGTATCAGGATGAGCGTGGCAACCAGAAACTGCTGGAGCGCACCCCCGATCCACTCTGATAACGTGATAAATTCGCTTGTGTCAACAACCATGATCTTTATCCACTCGAGACTATTGAATCGACCTTCTCAGATTCCCTTGAACTCCCTGTTACTGCGCCACCAGGCACTGATTCCTTACTCAGCTTCAATATTCAACTTGCTACGGACCAACTGCTCTGCCTGGACCGCGAACGTCTCGAGATCATTGCAGGATGAATTCTCTCCATGATTACTTCGTCCCGAGCCACTCAACAAGCAAAGATTGGGGCCTGCCTCTGGCCGGGACGAGGAAAACTCTGCCGCCACGACACCCGCGAGTGCACCCGCATTATCAAAGATACAGAGCAGGTGCTTGTACTGGATTATTCCCAGGGCCTCGATCCCTGTCATCAACTCGACACGAAACTCACCGATTTGATGTTCACGCACACTACGACTGGTCGTGATCAACGGCGCACAGTCCCAACCACTGGCCTGGAACGGTGAATCGAGATATCCGGTCTCCTTCAATTTTGCCCGAAGTTCCCCAATCGCATCCGGGTCGGCTGCCAATTTGCGACAGCTTTCACTTGTTTCCTGGTTATTCGCCACTGTCGCGTTTACATAATTATTGAGGCGATCGATTTCCTGTGTCGATGTTTCCGCTGCAGAGTCTTCTGCTGCAGTCGCACCCGATTCTTCCTTGTGAACTCGCTTACCCGGACGAGCGGCACTGTCCCTTACGATATCCAGGAAAAGATCTTCCAACGTACTGGTCGGATGATCCATGGAAATCAGGTTCCCCTGGTGCTTTTCAATCACCTGACGAATCTCGGTTTCAGCTTCCTCGCTAAGGCCACTGGCCTGGACTTGCGTGACATCCTGTACTGACAACAGGCTATCAACACGTCCCAGTTCCTTCAATTCTCCCTGGTGCAGGATAGCAATCCGATCACATACATCCTGGACATCCGCCAGCAGGTGACTACACATCAACACCGTCTTGCCCTGTTCGCGGAGCTTGATAATCAGATCTTTCATGTCACGCGTACCAATGGGATCCAATCCAGTCGTGGGTTCATCCAGCAAGATCAACTCGGGATCATTGATCAGGGCCTGTGCCAGCCCGATACGGCGCGTCATCCCCTTTGAATATTCTTTCAGTTGCCGTCGCTTGGCCCATTCCAGGTCCACCATTTCAATCAGTTCATCAATGCGATCCTGTCGATCCTTGGCAGACATATCAAACAGGCGACCGTAGAAATCAAGCGTCTCCTCGGCATTCAGGAACTTGTACAGGTACGACTCTTCCGGCAAATAACCAATCCGGGAATTCTTTGCCACATCCGTCGCATCCACACCAAACGTATAGGCGTGTCCACTGGTGGGAAACAACAGGCCTAGCAACAGCTTGATCGTGGTCGATTTCCCTGAACCGTTGGGGCCCAGTAAGCCAAAGATCTCCCCGCGGCGCACTTCCATGTCGAGTGCTTTGAGTGCCCGCACCTTGGGACGTCCCCAGAAATCCCGATAGACCTTGCTCAGGTTACGAGTTTCGATAACAACTTCCGGTTGTTTCACTTCGCTGCCAACCGGCTCAGTCGCTGTATCAGAGGTAGTGATCACGATGGACTCCTAAAAACCTATTCACTCCGACGCTGAAAACCAGGCATCGGCAGTATTTCAAATGGTTATCGAAACACGTAAAAAATATACTTTTCTACGGTTGACTGCTCATCTTGGTTCAATGCTCTAGGGCACAGAATAGTGCCCCTGGGAATACTGTATTTCTTTTGCCAACAGTATCTCATTCACTATAAATAAGCTGTTGAATCGTCGCAAGGATTACGGACAACGAGACCGTTTTTCTCCAGGGACGAGTTTAATTGTCGACTCTACCCAAGACAATTCTTCAGCTTACCGTTACACTGCCAGCAACTGAAAGAAGGAATCCGGCAGTCCTATGAAAGATATTGTTAAAGCATGGAATAACGCTCTCACGTTCCTTTACGATCGTATCGATTATGAGCGCAACGACAGGCCCCAGCGGGTCCAAAGTTTCAAACTGAACCGAATGCATGAATTGATGCGCCGGTTAGGAAATCCACAACAACATCTGCGGATTATTCACGTTGCAGGGACTAAGGGAAAGGGTTCCACCGCGCATATGACTGCCTCCGTCCTCAAGGCAGCTGGCCTGCGGTGCGGGTTATACACCTCCCCCCACCTGGAAACACTCGAAGAACGATTCGTTGTCGACGGCACCGCCTGCCAGCCCGAAGAATTAGTTGAACTGGTGGACCTGGTACGTCCCGTGGTTGAAGAGATGGACCAGTTGGCTGGGACAACCGGACAGCACGTCGGACGTCTCACTTTCTTCGAAATCACGACGGCCATCGCGTTCCTGTATTTCCATCAGCAGAAAGTCGACCTGGCAATTATAGAAGTCGGCCTCGGTGGCCGACTTGATTCGACTAACGTTTGCCAACCATGCGTCAGTGTAATTACCAGTATCAGCTACGACCACGTGCATCTACTGGGAAATACGCTCCACCTTATTGCCACGGAAAAAGCTGGTATTATCAAGCCGGGAGTACCGGTAGTCAGTGGTGTGCAGCAAGAAGAACCAAGGGCCACGATCCAGGAGATTGCTCAGCAGCGGGGGTCACCTCTCTGGAGTATCCAGGATCACTTTTCTGCCACGGAACCTGACGCCAACCAGGAATCCTTCGATTGCCTGGTACAAGTCGGTTCACAAAAGAAAACCTGGCAGCAACTGCAACTGGGTCTGCATGGCAAACACCAGCGTAACAATGCTGCCGTCGCGTTGGCCGTCGTGGCCTGCCTGCAACAACAGGGATGGAACATTCCAGACGAGGCCGTTTATCGGGGGCTGGCCGATGTACACTGTCCAGCTCGCATTGAAATCCTGGCCAAGAACCCCGTGGTATTAATTGATACCGCGCACAACCCCGCCTCGGTCGACTCGCTGGTTCAGTACCTGGAAACACGACCCAAAGCAGCTCGTAATATCCTGGTATTTGCCACCAGCTGCGATAAAGACGTGCGTGGCATGCTTCAGTTACTACTGCCTGCCTTTGACAGTGTCATCCTGACCCGCTACGTGACCAATCCGCGGGCACTGGCCGTCGAGGACCTGGAACGGGAATGCCAGACCGTCCTGGCGAATTCCGAAAACCGTGAACTGGAACAACCCATTCCCTTTATCGAGTCCTGTGGGGATCCTGCGGCGGCCTGGGAACGCGTCGCGATGCTGAGCGGCCCGCAGGATCTGATCTGCGTCACGGGATCTTTCTACCTGGCCGGGGAAATGAGAAAACTGGTTGCTGGAACACCCGCTTCACGGATCGTTTCCTGAACGCCAGCTTCGATCACGGATTTCCAGCACGGCGGCATCTGTGGCAACGACCGTGTACTCCATCGAGATCGTGATTGCGGTATACTGGAAGTGTCCGTTCTGCGTTACCTCACGGGTTTTCTTTTCGGAAAAATGTCATGCAACGCCCCGTTAGCTATCCAAGACCAGGTTCCATGCTAAGGACCATGATGCCACTGTTGCTGATCGCATTGCTGGCCCTGGCAACAGAAAACGCATCACATGCAGCGGATCCAAAAGCGGCCACCACAGGGCCCGCCATCGAGTTCAATCGTGACATCCGTCCTATTCTTTCCAACAAGTGCATTGCGTGTCATGGACCGGATCAAAAGCAGCGAAAGGCTAAATTGCGGTTGGATACTGAGGCATCGGCCAAAGAATCCGTAATCGTTCCTGGAGATGTAAACAGCAGTGAACTGGTGAACCGGATCACGTCCACTGACAAGGACCTTCAGATGCCCCCCCCGGGATCCGGCAAAACCCTGGACGAGACAGAGATTTCACTGATCAAACGCTGGATCCAGGGTGGCGCCCAGTACGAACCGCACTGGGCATACGTCGCTCCCAAGGAATACGCTGCTCCCCAGGTAAAAAACACGAGCTGGTCAACCCATTGGATCGATCGTTTTGTCCTTGCTCGCATCGAAGCAGCGGGTAAGCAACCCGCCGAAGACGCTGACCGGATCACCTTGCTGCGACGTGTCTATTTCGACCTGGTTGGTTTACCACCAACACCTGCCGAGGTCGAGGCATTTCTCGGTGACAAGAGCAAGAAGGCATTGGCCACGGTCGTAGACCGGTTGCTATCTTCCGAACGTTTCGGTGAACGCATGGCCATGTACTGGCTGGATCTCATTCGTTTTGCCGACACGGTCGGCTATCACGGCGACCAGGACCATGCCATTTCCCCTTACCGCGATTACGTGATCGATGCTTTCAATCGAAATCTCGCCTTCGATCAATTCACACGAGAGCAGCTTGCGGGCGACTTGCTGCCAGATGCGACGATCGATCAAAAAGTCGCAACCGGCTACAACCGCTTGCTGCAAACTTCCCACGAGGGCGGCGTGCAAACCAAGGAGTATCTTGCCATCTACGCTGCAGATCGCGTTCGCAATTTCTCCAATGTCTGGCTCGGCGCCACCATGGGTTGCTGCCAATGTCACGATCACAAGTACGATCCATATACTCTCAAGGACTTTTATTCGCTCGTTGCATTTTTCGCAGATGTTGATGAAGCCCAGCACTTCAAGCTTGGCTCCAATGCACTTCCTACCCGTCGACCTCCGGAAATCACGGTGTTGAGTCGACACCAGCGTGAGGTGGAAGCAAAACTAGTGGCCCAAATTGATTCGTTGAAAAACAAGACCCAGGAAGCTGCTCACCGAAAGCAGTTTGAAAGTGAACTAGCCACGCTACGCAAGTTGGCCAGACCATCCATGATCACCGTCTCTATCAAGCCACGCGAGATTCGGCTGCTACCACGAGGTAACTGGCTGGATGACAGCGGTCCAGTCATGTCACCTGCTGTTCCTGAATTTCTTGGCAAGATCCGCACGGACGGCAAGCCTGCCACCCGACTCGACCTGGCAAACTGGCTTGTGGATCCGAAACAGGGTGCTGGCGGTTTAACCGCGCGCGTGATGGCAAATCGGATCTGGTACCTGCTGATGGGTACAGGTATCTCGCCATCCCTGGATGACTTTGGTGGCCAGGGTGAACCTCCCACGCACCCGGAATTGCTGGATGCGTTAGCCCTGGAACTGCTTGAACAGGGCTGGGACCTGAAACACCTGATGCGAGAAATCATATTAACTCGAACCTATCGTCAATCATCAAGAGTGACCGCTGAACAATTGGCCAAGGATCCTGGCAACCGATTATTTTCACGACAGGCACGCTTTCGCTTGCCTGCGGAAATGGTACGAGACAACGCACTCGCTGTCAGTGGGTTACTGGTAAACCAGTTGGGAGGCATCTCCATTCGACCTTACCAACCCGCAGGATATTATCGTCATTTAAATTTTCCTAAACGAACCTACAAGTCGGATACCAATCGCAACCAATGGCGTCGTGGTGTCTACATGCATTGGCAGCGCCAGTTCCTGCACCCCATGTTACGCGCGTTCGACGCACCGAGTCGCGAAGAATGCACGGCCCAGAGAGCGCATTCCAATACTCCACTCGCTGCCATGGCCTTGTTGAACGACCCCACTTTTATCGAGGCAGCCAGGTCGCTGGCGTTACGAGTCCTCCAGGAAGGTGGTGATACTGACTCTGCACGATTAACTTATGCCTTTCGATTAACACTATCTCGGGTACCAACACCGTTCGAATCCCGCACGTTGCAGCAACTCCTTGACCAATCTCGCCGACGGTACGAGCGATCGCCGCAGGAGGCAGATCGTGTTACCAAGGTAGGACTTGCTCAGCAGAAAATTGCTGAGCATATCAAGACAACCGAGATTGCTGCATGGACCACGATTTCCCGTGTACTCTTGAATCTCAGTGAAACGATTACGAGAAACTGAAATGGACAGACCAAACATGGATTCGCTGCAATGGAAGCGACGGACATTTCTCAGCCAAGCCGGCGTGGGACTGGGTGCCGCCGCTCTCGGTGGACTCCTGGCAAAAGACGGAACCTGTGCTAAACCGGGTGCCGCCGGGACACCACACCATCCCCCCAAGGTAAAACGTGTGATCTTCCTGTGCATGGCAGGTGGCCCATCCCACCTGGAGACATTTGACTTCAAGCCAAAACTGGCCGAACTAGACGGCCAACCCATGCCAACGGCATTCACCAAGGGCCAACCGATCGCTCAGCTACAGGGAAAGACGCTCAAGTGCCAGGGTCCCATGGTCAAATTCAAGAAACACGGTAAGAGCGGGCAGCAGATCAGCGATTTTCTGCCATGGCATGCCAAGATGGCTGACGATATTTGTATCCTGCGATCCATGGTCACCGAACAAATTAATCACGACCCAGCCCATACATTCATGAACACGGGATCCGCTATCAGCGGACGCCCATCGATGGGTTCCTGGGTTAACTACGGACTGGGAAGCGAAAGTGACAATCTCCCCGGGTTTGTCGTCCTGACCAGCGTCGGCGGGCGCAACCCGCAACCGATCGCCCAGCGGCAATGGTCTGCTGGATTCCTTCCTGGTCGATACCAGGGTGTTGAACTGAACTCCGTTGGAGACCCGGTGCATTACGTTCGCAACCCACCTGGAATTAAGCAAGCAGATCAACAGGCCGTCGTCGAAACCATTTCCGCATTGAATCGAAGTCGAAACGCGATCCTTCAGGATCCGGAAATTGAAACCCGCACGAAAGCCTATGAACTAGCTTACAAGATGCAAATGTCCGTTCCGGAACTGGTTGACTTCTCCGACGAACCGCAAGAAGTGCTTGACATGTACGGGGCCAAGCCTGGTGATGGTTCTTTTGCCTCGAATTGCCTGCTCGCGCGACGACTCGCCGAGAGGGGAGTACGATTCATCCATCTCTATCACCGCGGTTGGGACCATCATGGTGACCTGGTACGGTACATGAACATCTGCTGTGGCCTGACAGACCAACCTACCTACGCACTGGTCCAGGACCTGAAACAACGAGGTATGCTAGACGAAACCCTGATCATCTGGGGTGGGGAATTCGGCCGTACTCCCATGTTCCAGGGCAAGGGTGGACCCGGACGTGATCACCACATGAAAGGATTTTCCATGTGGATGGCCGGGGGTGGCGTGAAAGGTGGCCTGACTTATGGTGACACGGATGAACTCGGCTACCACTCGGAACGGGACATCGTCCACGTCCGTGACTTGCATGCCACGATGTTACACCAGCTAGGTATCGATCACCGCCAACTCGCGGTCAAGTACCAGGGACTGGACATGAAGTTGACAGGCGTGGAGGACTCTCGTGTTATCCATGACATCCTTCACTAACTAACCGCCTGCCCACGCGCTACTGGTCATCTGATCAGCAAACTGGTACGCTCGCCAGCAGGAACAATCACCTTACTTACATCCCGAAGGAAAAGCTCTTATGGCACCCCGGATTGACTGGTACTACCACCGTAACAGCTGACAGAGTTGCACCAAGTCGCAAGAGTTTCTTGCCAACGCCAAAGCAACGATTATTGAACAAGTCGACGCACGGAAAACCAAGTGTGACGACAAGGAGGCCCTCAAGCTGGCACGTTCAGTGGAACAGGTCTGGGCAGCCCGGGGGAAAAAGGTGCTTCATTTTGATTTCCGGAAAGAAAAACCGGACAACGAGCAGTTGCTCAAAGCCCTGCTTGGACCATCTGGCTCGCTACGAGCCCCGGCAATTCGACGAGGCAAGAAACTGTTCGTGGGATTTCACCCGGATACGTATGCAGATCATCTGACCTGATAACCTAGCGACCAGCCTGCTGAGGCACCTGGGCCGCTCGCTGGCTATTAATCTGTCGCAAACGATCGAGGATCATTTGCTGCTGAACCCCCGTGCTGCGTCGAGCGGCCATCTGGTAGTAAATGCGAGCAACGCCGGTCTTGCCATCCCTATCTAGTTGTCTTGCCTTGGCGAGACATTCTGCTGCTTCCTGTTGTCGCTGCGATGCCGCGAGTTGGTTCTGGCGGCGAATTTCCATGACACCCGCAGTTCTTATCGGCGGCAAGTTCTTTTTCAACGGTGTGGTCACTGAGGGTTTCGCCAGGTTCCGCGCCAAGAACTCCGCTTTCCTGGCGATCTCCTGTTCCTCGGGTGAAGGCAAGCGAACCTGGGCTTGTCCCATTACCTGCTGATCCAGTTCATGCAGGTCGATAATGGTTACCGTCACGGCAGCACCGCTCGTTCCCATTTCCCGGGAGTATGCCTGGTTGCGAAACAACCGTCCCACTCCTGGCAATTGTGCCAATCCCGGAACTCCTCGCGTGGTACTTCCTTCACGGGCCCAACGAACCGAGCCCAGGTGCGCCGTTCCACGGTCAGGCACCAGGACACTACCTGATGCTGAAAAGATCCGCTGCGTGGGCAGCATCACGACCTGGGCCTGGACAACCACGCTACTCAGCGTCAGCAAGGCTGCAAGCAAGCATGCTAGCCGTCGGGCACATGGTAACAGGTAAATCATCGCACTCTCATTTTTTGCCAGAGGTCGTCTCGAATCCGATCGGACGATACTCCATGATAAGGAAATACTCCTGGGAGGTGCAAGGGATCTCGTTTCCTCTACAAAGCTCGTAACGCCTGTACTAGAAACGAAGTGTCATCACGTACTTTTCCCACTCCTGTTGAAATTTGTCCATGTCCGTAACTTCCAGCACAGACATGAGCGTCTTGTAGCCTTGCGGATCAGTGGCGATCGACTTGCGGAATTGATGATAGTAGCGAACTAACAGCCCACGTTCCTGGAGGTAGTAACACAGGTAACGTGCCTGTGAATAATTCGTGCCAGGATCTTCCCCGTAAAACTGCTGGGTTGTCGTTCCGCACAAGGTCGCAAATGGTGGCACCTTCTTGTCGACAATCGCCTGTTGCAGACCTTTTAATCGCCAGTTGGTCCGACCCCAGATATGCCCCTTGTGATCCATGCACTGCTCGTAGAGCGAACCCAGACCTTCATTTAACCAGGCTGGACAAGTCGGAAAATTCGCCGCCACAAACGGATGTACGATTTCATGAACCAGCGTACCTCCCCCGGTCGAAATATTCATCACCAGCACGCGCTGGCGAGGCGAATAATACCCGTACGGTGTCGAGGGAGCAGAGCCGAACAGGGCCAATACATTTTCATCGTAGCTGGTCTTATCCCTGAACAACCAGACATCAATAATATGGTCGGGATCGTCAGCAAAGAAATCTTTCTTTAAACGGTCAATAGCCCACTTGATCGTATTGACGGATCGGGATCGAACCTGCGCCAGCGATTCATCGCCGACAACCACGAACGGCTTCTGGATCACGATGTGGAATTCATCACTGGGAATCTTTTTCTTGAGTTGTTGGATGTGCAGCGCATATTTCGCATTCGTAAATCCCGTACTTCGAGGAACGCGACTGATTTGTCCCGGACGCAATTGCAGCCGAATCACGGTCCAACGATCAGCTCGATACTTCAAGGGCCATAATGCCAGGAAGGTACTGCGCTTCATGCGCTGGTAAGCACCGTCTGCGCGGGCTGGTTCATGGTAAATCACCTCATCTTTTTCCTGGTCAAATCCCAGGATCAACCGAAAATGTTCAGTCGCTTCCGGCTGTTCGTCATAACGCATGCAGACAATCGACGGGATACCTGCTTTCAAGTCCGCATGGAGCCTGCCAAACAGGGCATTTAATTGGCGTACAGAATCTCGTGCACGTACCGAGTACCAGGTAGCACCCGTGTGGAAACCGATACGTGTCAGGGCCTGGTCAAGCTCCCGGGTATGACAACCTCGTCCACGCGCAGGGTCGAGGCCCGAAACATTGAAGACCTCGGACTGGCTCCACTGGGGATGGCCCAGTTTTTTCAGGGCCATTTCCGCACACGCTTCTCCACAGAAATCCGGTTGCTGTTGAACGTGTGGGATTCCCCGCACCAGGACACTCTCCAGGCCTGTCACGGAGATTGCTCGACCGGGCGTTAACCATGCCAGGGTCAGCAGGGTAACGATCGTCATCGTTGCCAGGAACGTACGTCGCATCATGGTCGTTTCCTCCTTGCTATCGTGGAATCGGACCAAACTGCCCGTCCCAGCTTATCGACTCATGATACGGTGCAGCGCCAACGCGTGCTGTAACAAGTTAGTAACAGTGAATCCCCTGGGGAACTCATGTCACCTTGGCAGCCATCCTACAGATCCGCACGTGGCCGTCGAAATGAGCCGTGGCAACTCGAATCCCATCCGGGTGAAGATCCATTTCTCGAGTCGTATCCGGCAGTTTCAACTTGTGAATCTCTTTTTCCTGGTCCGGTTTCCAGAAAACAAGGAAACCTCCACCACTGCCACCTGAAACTCCCACCAGCAAACCATTGGGATGATACATGGCTCTCCAGGCAATGCCCTTGATGCCCGTACCGATAAGTGACTTGACCACTTTCCCTGATTCACAGTCAAAGATCATGACCAACGGTTCATTCACTGCTCCCAGCGGGTTGGTAGCCTTGTGCAGGCCGGCGCAGGCCAGGAACTTCCTATCGGAACTCAAGGATAGGCTGCGAACTCCCCCGTAATCCACACCCTGGCCGCCGTTGTAGGTATGAAGTGCCTTACCATCAAACGTCTTGATCTGTTTACCGCTGGAGACTTCCCACTGTTTCACCTGCCCCTTCAAGTCACCACTCAACAGGTGCTGACCATCAGGATGGAACAGGGTACTGTAAACATGGCTTTCATGGCCAACGAACTGTCGTACCATCTTGCCATCTTGAAGATCCCAGAGTTTGACGAGCCGATCATTGGCCCCACTGGCCAACCATTTCCCATCCGGGCTAACCGAGATGGTACGAATCCAACCGTCGTGCGCGACGACGGTCCGAATTGGTTTTGGTTGAGCCTCGCGAGCATTCCACCAGATCAAGCGGTCATCATAACCACTGGTAACTACGATTTTTCCATCCGGCGAGAAAGCAATACCCCGGGCCCAGGTATCATGTCCTTCCATGACGACTTTTTTACCAGTCGCCACTTCCCAGCGCACGATCATGTTGTCTTCCGAGGCACCGAACAGGTATTCACCCGTGGGATCAAACCGACAGGAAATCATGGGGCGACCATGTTTCCATTGCGTTGCCACGTGGGAAGCCTTGGGATCGATCTTATCTGCCGACAACTGGTTTTCCCTGCTCATACGAGCAATTCCTCGATCGGTTTATAGGCGGGATCTGCCAGGGGTACCGGACGACCTCCCACGTCAAACGTGTCCGTCGAATCCAGGCCCACTGCCTGCAAGTAGGTATGGAAAAGATGCCCATGATCGACCTCTCGATCAGCAACCGCTGTTCCTTGATCATTGGTTTTACCGATCACGGCTCCACGCTGGATACCCGCACCGCCCAGGCAAATGGACCATGCGGTTCCCCAGTGATCACGTCCATAACGCGGATTAATCTTCGGCGTGCGACCAAATTCGGACAACACCACGACCAACGTGCTGTCTAGTAAGCCACGATCCTCCAGGTCGGCCACGAGAGTTGCAAACGGCCTGTCGAACTCACCCAGTTGTTCCAGGTGAAAATTAAAATTCTCGTTATGGGTATCGTAGTTCGAGTGGGTCACCTGGACAAAGCTTACATCGTTCTCCAGTAATCGCCTTGCCAGCAAACAGTGCTTACCGAAATCATGCTTGCCATAGCGATCGTGGTCTTTTGCCGGTTCCTTGGAGACATCAAACACATCCCGTTTTTCCATGAGTTGCAGGGCCTGCTCGTAGTTCTCCGTGTAGGCATCCGTTTTCGCCGTTCGGCGACGCAACTGGAACTGGCTGTTAACACTTCGGCGAAAATCATTCCGCTGTAAATCAATCACCTTGGACAATCCATCGGATCGTGCTGAATTTTGAGGCGGCTTACCACCCACGGTAATGCTGGCATATTTCGGACCCAGGTAGGCAGCATCATTATTACGAGTGCCCCCTCCGCCATTCGATACCAGGATATGACCTGGCAACGAGGAACCTTGCCCTTCCAACCCCTTGGCAACCACGGCACCCAACTTTGGATACTGGGCAGCTGGTGTCGGACGTCGGCCAGTCTCCATCATGTGACGCCCCTTACCATGGTCATTCTCGCGCGTATTGATACTACGGACGATCGACAACAGGTGCATCTGCTTGGCTGTATACGGCAACAACTCGCACAACTGGGTTCCAGGTACTGATGTATTGATAGCGCGGAATGGTCCACCTGTCGCGGTTTTCGGCTTGGGATCCCAGCTTTCAAGCTGACTGAGCCCACCCGCCATATTAACGACCAGGACACGTTTCTGATCTTTACGCAGTCGCCGAGCCGCCGCCGGTTGAGCTAACCAGCCAAGACCACCCACCACGGAACCCGTGGCCGCGACCATGCCGCCCATGAACTGACGACGAGCCACCAAGTGTTCCGGGGAACCACAAGCATATTTACACTTCATCATTGTTTCTCCTCAAACAATTAAGCTCGCTCATTTTACTAGTGATTGAATCGAAATTCGACAGACGTTACCAGGGCCCACATCATTTCCTGGATCGCCTGTGGACGTTCTTTTCCACGATCATTCAAATATTGCGTCACCTGGGCAGTTTCCTGCTCCGTCGGAAGCCGTGAAAAAATCGTGACATAAAGTTCTTCGACAAATTGTGACAGGTCTGTTTGTTTATTTAGACGGTCCGCTAAATTCCCTCCACTCGGAGTCAACCAACCGCGAACCAGGCCTCCATTGGCCATGAATAAAGCCTGGTCTACGGTGGCAAAGAATTCACCCTGCGGTTGTCCGGCACCCGCTCCAAACAACTGCACGAACGATTTCACGTGGCCGTTTAGTTTAGCGTACACCGCAGCTTCCAGTTGTCTCTCACGCTCCGCCAGCTTGGTCGGATCCTTTTTCGCCTCATCCGTTAACGGACTCTTCTTGTTGAGTTCGGCCCCGGAGGCAACTCGTTGCTTTTCGATGACACCCAGCACCTGCATGATACTCCAGGCCATTTGCTCAGGAGTCATTGGCTTAAGAGCACCAACACCAAAGCGACGTTCCCAGGCGACCAGCATCTTGTCATAAACGGCCGTTCGTTTTTCCTCGGCAGATCGCAACGCAGCCTGCGTTGTTTCAAACCGCTGCTTGGTTTCCGTTGCCCTGGGCGTGATCTCGGCCAATTGTTTCTTGGTTGCAGCAACCTGCGGTTGCAGGTCAGTCATCTGCCGGGAAGAGTCCTTCACCATGGCGTCGGCAGCGGACAGCAACCGCGTCACCTCGCTCCTATCCTGAGACAGCTTCTCCAGCCGTTGCTCAAACCGCTGACGAACCTGCACCACTTCCTGGTCTTTCGGTATCGCGATCGCCGCTGTCTTTAAATTGCCCACGATCTCGGGCAATGCCTTGGTCAACTCATTCAATGCGAGCTGTCGTCGCTGCAAACGAACCATCTCCTGGCGGGCATCGCTGTTTACTTGTGTCGCTTTATCCAGGGCTTGCTGCTGGCTCGCCAGAGTGGTCGACAACTTGGCCACCGTACCGGTCACTGCCTTGAATTCCGTATCGGCCTTTTCAAAGTCCTGGCGAGATTGATTCGCAACCGCCACCAGGCTGCCGTAGGACGCCAGTTGCTGAATGTCGCTGATGCGATTGACGATCAGGTTAACTTCCTGGTTCTCCCGCTGGTACATCAAACGCTGGGTACGCATCTGTACCGTCGACTGGGCGATCTTTTCTTTTGACTGCTTCACGCGACTGTCGAGATCGCTTGCAATTTTTTCTTTTTCCGCAAGCTGTTTGCCCAGGGCCAGGTCTGCCGCATGCTTCGCCTGGTAATCTTTGTCTGCGGCAGCTACCTGTACCTGTAACTGCTTGGCACGGCTACGCAAGGTCGTCGCAGCCTTCTGTAAATCAACTTCCAGTGGCAACGCCTTGGCGGCCTGTTCGGTAGAATCCGCTGCAGCGGCAACGGCCTTGAAGAGGCCTTGCTTGGTCAACAGCTGTTGCTTGCTGTCCGCAGCTGCCTTGGCAGCTGCGGCGGCTTTTTTCTTGATTTCCTCCAACGGCTTGGTCAGGGCTCCACGTTCCTTGGCAATCGGTGCCAGGGTCTCCTTCTCCTGCAAGCGTACCTTCCGGGATTCACCGATAGCCGCAGCCAACTTCTGTACAGCCGCGACTCGCTGACCATGCTCGGTTTTCAGTGCGGTAACCTGCCGAGCTGCTTCTTCGGCAGTGAGCGTAAGATTGGCCGGCATGTCCAGCGACCGTTGATAGGTCTGGCTGAGTGCCAGTTCTCGCAGGAAAGGTCGAATGTTGAATTTCAACTGCACCAGTTCATTCGCCAGCAAGTCCATGAGTTCCGGATTGATCGGAGGATTGTCAGAGTGATAGAGGTCAACCGGTTCCACCAACCCCTGGCCCATCATGTGTGCCCACAGGCGATTGGCCAGGTTTCGATTAAATGCCCGGTTTTCCCCGGAGGTTGCCAGTACGGCCAGTTGGTTCCGACGACTATACTTCGGAATTGGCCGCACATCCTTGGCCGGTTTTACCTGGTACTCTTCACCTTTCTTAAAGGTGGGTTCCGCGATCGGCATGACTTCTGGAAGGCAGGGCCCCGATTCTCCCGACTCCTTCGTAAAGACCGAGGTGAAGGCCACGTTGCCTTCGGCCTTTTCAGCGAAAAATACTTTTTTATCCTTGGCCGTAAAAACAAAGCTGCGATTGAGAAAAGCAAAAATGCCGTAATAATCTTCCTGGTAGTAATCATCGATCAAGGGATGATCGTGACACTGGGCACACTGTAAATCCATTCCAAAAAAGATACGTCCCACGTCTCGTGTTAACCGATTCGGTTCCCCTTCACGATCCAGGTAAAAACGTACCGCAGCTCTCAACTTGGGATCAGATCCATCAGCAGACAAGATTTCCCGTGAGAGCTGGTCAAGCTTTTTTTCTGCCAGGAATGATTCGTAGAGATAGGTTCGCCAGACCGGCGTCTTGACGTGCTTGTCAGGCTGACGTTCCATCATCATGAGATCAAACGTGGTCGCCATGAATCTCGAAAAACGAGGATGTTCTAGTAACCGGTCCACCACCTGGGATCGTTTGTCGGGAGCCGTATCCGCTAAAAACACCCGCACCTGTTCGGCCGTGGGAACGGTACCGTGTAAATCAAGGTGAACACGTCGTAAAAACTCCGTATCCGAAGCAGGTCGACTGGGAATCCCCAGGTTTCCTGCCGTGATGGCAGCATCAATACGCATGTGCAGTGCATCTGCAGCTAAAACCCGCGAGGGCTCGACAGCCATCCAGGCGACGACAACCGCCAGGCACACACTCACCAGGCTTCCCTGGACGCAACTCGCGACGGCTGAACATCGTGTCTCGGCATGATTGCAGTTCATGACCACGGCATAGGTTCCTGAAAATTAACGAGCAGTCAAAATTCGGTCTGCCCCTGTCAAAGGTAGGTATCGATCCATCGACAACAGGTGGGATGTCCCGATTATAACCCGGTATTCTTACCCCTGTTAAGATTGGCTTCGCAGGTCAGTACGAAATTCTGCGAAAGTCGTCTCTACCAGGTCGCCGTATGGGGATACATATGATGTATCTCCGGGCTACTTAAACCAACCCTGTCAAATGGTTTAAGGACCTTCCAGACAGTTTCCTGGAAGTTTTCTGCTTGCTGCAGTGAGCTATCACCTTGATTTAAATCTACCTGTAATCGTTCCAAAACATTGCTCACAATCCGGGTCCAATCCGCTTGATCCGCTCCCAGGAAAGCAGCGGGGGTTCGATCCTGTGATCCTTCCAGTCGGTCCAACTCGTAACGAACGGTCGCGATGAAGTAGAGCATGGAATAACTTACGAACCAGGGAAAATGATTCATGGCTCGATAGCAGCCGGCAACCAAGCGATCGATCAACACCAATTCCTGGAGTACCTGCTGCTGGTATGTTTGCAAGGCTGGCATACGATCCTCGTGACTCCATGACTGTTCCAGGATCCTGGCCAATCTCTCCACGCCGCTTAAGGTATGAGCAATTCCGGTACTATGTAATGGATCAATGAATCCAGCGGCGTGCGGTAACATGGCCCAATCTCTGCCAGCCGCCTGGCTCGAGAGACGCTGCAGACGACCGGTGCTCAGCAATTTTCCTGGTCGATCGGCCGGGATCGCATCTTGTAACATTCGGCCCAGGTCAGGATATCGATTCTTCATAGCCTCCCAGGGGTCTTCCTGCTCTGCCAGGTGTACCTTACCTGGCCGGGACTGGTCCACCACCAGGCCGACACTGGTCAATCCCTGGTTGAAACGTAACATCCACAACCAGGACCCTTCGAGCAGGTGATGTTGAGCCGAATGGTCACAACCGAACGGATGATCCTGGATGCGATCATGTCGCGGTGCAAGCTGGTCGTGCCATGAACTCACCTTGTGGAAGTGACCATAGATTGCCGAGGTATGTGTCTGTAATTGGTCAACCTGTTCGGGAATCTGCAAGAACCGTTTGAGCACGCCTCCTGCTCCGGTCGCATCGACGACAAACTCTGTCTTGATGTGCACGGGTTCTCCCGCCGTGGCGCCTTCTATTTGCCATTTCGTCCTGGCAGCGGGATCATAATCCATGCGGATTATCTCTGTGTCCTGCAACAACAGCGCACCATGTTTGACAGCAGCCTGGCAGAAGGCCGCATCCACATCAGCGCGCAGCCAATGGGTGTCACTCAACGAATCGTCATTGCTGCCGGCTACCAGCAGTTCATTTTCATGGTTGCTGCCCACCTGGAATTCTTCGCCGGGCTGATGTTGGAAGTAACTGAATCCTCGTTTCATGCCACAACCGATTTCCGGGTAGGCTTGTTGCCAGGTTCCATAGCGGCTAAACGGACTGATCTCTTCCAGCCCATATCGCCGGGCCAGCGTGTCCAGGATCATATTCGCACTGGGAGTGGACGACTCGCCAATCGCAAATCGCGGATGACTTCCCCGATCAACCAGGGCCACGGAACGTCCCATCGAACAGAGGATTTGCGCCATCAACGATCCGGAAAAACCGGATCCTAAAACAACAACGTCAACCTCACGAAGGACCATGACCTGCGACACCTGTTTTATTTACGAAACTTGTCCGTCTCCTGCCCTTGTCGAACTAGCCACACCCCGATCGGGAACACCTAACTGGCTCCGGCACCTGCTGGGTCTTGTTCATGATTTCCAATCGCTGCAAACGATCGCTGGCACATTCCTGGCAAGGGCAAAACTGCTCAGCATCCCAGAGATCCATGAAGACACGACCTTGTTTCATTTGCAGACCTGCTTCCAGCACCTGTTCCATGGAGCGCACGCCAGGCGGCTGAAAGCTCCCAGCTACCTGTAGCTGTTCCATGATCCCATTACCTGTCCGCGTTGGAATGACACTGCAACAATCGACGCCAACATCAAAAGCATACTGGATAGACTGGATAGCCCAATGCACTCCCTCTTCTTCATCCAGCGAAGGAGGTTTCAGCAGGATGAAAGCGCGCACGTCAATCTGGTGGTCTCGCAGGAACTCGACAGCTCTTTGGAAATCAGCGAGGGTCATTTGCTTGTTGAGCCGCGGAAGAATTTCCGGATGCACGGTTTCGAGGCCCAGGGCGATTTCCAATTCCCCGGACAGACTGTCTCGGAACTGAAGGCAAGCGTCGTTACAGAGACGCGGATGATTTTCAACAATCGTGCGCTGAAAATCGACAAGTCGCTCCCCTATGCGTGGCCAATCCTGCCGGACAATTGCCTGCGAGTCGAAGAAATTTCCGCTGTTGTATAGTTTAACCTGTCGCACCTCTTCTCTGGCAGATACCTCCTCGAGGCCAAGCTGCTGAAAGGCAAAATCAATCTGGGCCGGGATATCACCAACTGCCACCGACTGATCCGTCGTGTTTTTCCAGAGGTCACACATCAAGCAACGAAACGGACATTCCCGGTTCGTCAGGAAGACCGTCGCCACCTGTTCCAGGTAACCTTGCCCCGAATATTCTTCTTCCAGGAAAAAGGCGTAGGGGCGCCGGGGGTCGACGTGATTCTTCGGGGGGCGGGCCGCAAGAATCTGGGCATCTGTAAAGTGAGGAAGTTCTTTGAGCATAACGCCGTCTTTACCGCCAGGCGATCAATACATCCGAGCAAACACCTCTCGGTAATCAGATTCCTGCTCGGGAAACAGCTTCTTGAATACAGTCTCATCCACCGTGCCATTCTGGAAACGACGTTTCTCGAACACGGGCATCGTGATTCCCGTGACAGCCTGGACACCTCTCCGGACAATCTCTCCCTTGAGTGAATACAAGCGCTGATGGTCCCAATCCGTTAAGTCCACGAAGGGAATTCCCTCGGCCACGGCGATCACGTTGGGCAATGCGAAGGGGCTCAACCCGGAAAATCCCAGGGCCCGTGCCGGCGCATAACTCCGTACATGACCGCGGCTTTGTCCACCGGAATAAGTCAACGAATGCTTGACCGCGTGAACTCCCCAACCTTCCTGGTAAAGCATGAGATTGTTCAGCACGCTGCGAATCGTCAATTCCGGGTTTTCCTCGATCGGGTAGTCCTTGAGGTTTTCATCACCTCCATCACCATCGACCAGGTATTTCCAATCGGGGTAACGTTGTCGGATGCCACGACAGATCGCCAGGGCCATCGTGGCCGATTGTACGTCCAATGGCTTGTAGTCCTCGATGACCCGTATTGCTTCCTGGAAATCAACATCGCCAGTGCTCACCTCGATCGCTTCCAGGTAAAAGGACATATCGAGTTCTTCCAGGAAACGAGCCGCCTGGCTGGCATCGGGCGAGGCGCCATCAATCGACAAGGTGAATGCTTTCAAGCGAGCTGGCGACTCACCACGCTGTAACAACAGGTGATGTAGAACCACCAGGACCGATCCGCTGTCGATGCCACCGGAAAAAAGAACTCCCAGCGGTTCCCTGGCGTCGACCTGGTCCAGCCAGCGATTACACTCATCAGCCAACGCGCCAATATAGGCAGCACCAATGTGGTCCAGGTCTGTTCCCAGTCGATTTCGAACGGGATCAAAGAAACGCGTATACGTCGGGTTCGGATCCGGGCATCCCAACAATCCCAATTCCACCAGGTAATGCGCTGGAACCATCCGCGTGTAGGATGGATGAAACTGGTCTCCCAACCCTTCCTTGTCCAGGAATGCTTTTAACTCATCGATTCGTTCAGCCACCACCAGGCAGGGTCCTGCTGCCTGCTTGGCCAGGAAGTATCTCAGCGGACGTCCGATCGACCGGGCCATCCGGACGACCTTTCCACGCTTTTGCACCAGGGCGAACTGGCCATCGATCTGGCCCACGCGCTCCGCGTCTCCACTGGCCACCACCTCGGCAGCCTCCTCGTGACTCATGTTCAGGATAACGTTGGCATCCGCATCGCTTAAATCAATCATTCGCTCGATGTAGTTGCTCTGGGACATGATCCGGTTCCTCTTAATATTTCCCGTCCTGTACTTGAAACTTGGTGGGTTTGTCGAGCAGCGGACGCTGGTTACCGACCCAGTCGGCTGTCCAGCGAATCACCTGGTCCGCGGAAACTTCCGGGGCACCCAGGCATTCTATACCCATTGTGGCGTTACTCAACAAAGCCGTTGTCCGCTCCTGGCCGGTAAACGTAGCCTTCACACCTAGTTCCTCGGCCAGTTGCTCGCTCACCGTTTTGACGTTCAACATTTCCGGCCCGGTGACGTTGATCACCTGGAGCGGCGCACGAACGTGCTCGAGAGCTCGCAACGTCATCGCATTCGCATCTGCCAGCCAGACGATATTAACATGGGCCGTCGAAATATCTACCGGGTTCCCGGCCAATAACTCCTGTGCCACATCCACGAAAACACCATATCGCAAATCATGGGCATAATTGAGTCGCAACAGGGCCATGGGAATATCATGGGCCTGGCTAAAGTACTGGAAGATACGTTCCCGACCGAGAGCTGCCATCGCATATTCACCATGCGGCTCGATGGCATCATCTTCACGAGATCCCCCACTGTCGGCGGAGACCGCTCGGTAAACATTCCCTGTGGAAAAGGCGACGATACGACTGTCCCGGTAGTGCCGACTGACCAGGGACGGAGCCAGGCAATTCATGGCCCACAAGCGTCCCGGATCCTGGCTGGCACCGAACTTGAATCCTGCCAGGTAAATCATGTTTTCCGCCAGCGGCAACTGGTTTACTGCCTCGGGATCCAGCAGGTCACAGCTCACCGTTTCCACGCCCCAGGATTCCAACTGGTCCCGTACCACGGGATCGGAAAAACGAGAAACACCGATCACACGCTGATTTGTACCAGCCTCCTGCACAGCTCGCCTGGCCATCCTGGCCATGCTGGGGCCCATCTTGCCACCCACTCCCAGCAGCACCAGGTCGCCTTCCAGGCGACTCATCATCTCGATCACGGCCGGGGTCGGCTGGCTCAATACTTCTTCCAACGCATGCACCGAGTCAGGTGCTGGAAGCAGACCATCCGTAGAAGCTGGTTGATTCATTTTGCCTGCCTGCATAAAGAAGCTAAGTACCCTATCCGACTACGATGATCGCAGGGCACCGGCAACATTAGACCAACTTGAGATACGGTTGACCATCCGCAAACCAACAAACCAGCCGAACGATAAAAGTGAATCCACGAAATCAATTCGGCGAGGAAAACCAGGGAGGACAGACACTGTTCGGCAGTGGGGGTTTCTCGGGGGCCAACTGCCTTGTGGAACAGTGCCTGTCCGAACCAGCCAGGTGCAGCTGGCTCATCCCTGGTTTCTCCTGGCGTTGAGTCGTCCACGAAAACCCCGTGGAATTTCATACGAGTCGTCGGTGTATTGAATGTTCTGGACATTCTGGATATCAAATTCCCTGATACCACGGTGTAATGATGAGCGTCCGACGACCGACCATCCATGGTTGGCAAGCAAGACCTGGTAGGGTGCAAACTTGGTCCAGATTGCTGATCCCTCCATGGCGATATGCTGAAACTGTTCCAACGGTTCCCCACTGACCAACATGCGAATTTGCTGCTGACGAGAAATGGATTCAAACACGGCCTTGATCATTTCTCGGGTCAATCCTTCGTAGGTAATACCAGGTTCAACAACAGAACATCCGTGAATGATCCGGGCGATGCGATCCTTGGTTTCCTGGGGATACCCGGCCAGCAACCTTGCCAGGATCTCGCGCACCGACTGGACATAGTCTTCGAAACCATTCAGGTAGGTCAGCTGCACTACCAGGACCAGCTTCATCAGGTCTTCTTCCTGGAACCGCGGCAGCGGCACGCTCCTGGATTGTTCATGCAGCCGATATGCATCGTGCGTGGTATCAAAGAAAATCGACACCCCGGCGTTACGGATCAGGTTCAGGTCGCGAAAAATGGTTCGACGACTGACCATCATCTGGTTCGCCAACTCCTGGGCATTGAACCCCGGACCGGACTGCAGGCATGTCAAAATGCGCAGCGCGCGTGAATGCCGACCGACGATAGCTGGTTGTAGCGTCATCTCGTCCCCCTTCCATGAATGAAGTGACCTCTGCCTATTCCACGTAGAACGGACAGCTCCTTCACTCATTCCATCGAGAAACGCACCCTAAACCGGGTCTAAAAAAGTGGCAGAAATCCACAGACAGGACCAGGCAACGACAACCACGGTTGTCTTAATGGTCTTTCCAGAAACCTGGCAGGAACAGGACCAAGATGGAGAAAATCTCGATTCGTCCCAGCATCATCAGCCAGATGAATAACAACTTACTAATCGTACTGAAATGACCATAGTTTTGCGTGGCACCCACGGTCCCCAGTCCGGGACCGATATTATTGAGAGTGGCAGCCACGCTGGTCGCGCTATCAATCAACTTGTGTTCATTCGCATGTCCCCAGGTGACATCCGGTTCCACGGCAATCACGAACAACCAGCTGCCAACGAAAAGGATCAGCATCACACCGAAGTAGACCAGGATGTTTTTCGAGAGCTTGGGATCATCCAGCGGGACGCCGCCCAGTCGCAACTGCCGAACGACCGACGGTCGGTAGGAATGCTCGATCTCGATACGCAAGATCTTCACGAACAGGATGTGGCGAATCACCTTCATCCCACCACCGGTACTACCCGCACAGCCACCGACAAACATCAGGGCAAACAGCATTCCGCGTCCACAGTTATTCCAGGCGTCAAAGTCATGCGTTCCATAACCGGTCGTGGTCACGATTGCCACGACCTGGAAGAGGCCATAGCGAAAGGACTCACTGAGCTTCTCAGCCAGCGTATCGCCAGGAAAATCATTGTTGGCAATCCCGAAACTCATCACGAGCCCCGTGACCACGAGAATGATACCCATGTAGGTACGCCACTCAACGTCCGCCAGCAACTTACCCGGCTGTCGTAACAGGCAGAGGTAAAGCAGGGTAAAGTTTGTACCTGCCAGGATCATGAAAATCGTAATCGTGTAATCAATGGCCACGCTCTGGAAACTGCCAATACTTCCGTTGTAGGTACTGAAGCCGCCGGTCGCCATGGTAGCAAACGCATGACAAAAGGCATCAAAGGGCGTCAGGTCCAGCCCTATCAGTACGATGGCAAGAATAAAGTTCAGGCCACAATAAATGGCAGCAAACATCCAGGCTGACTGCTGCATGCGCGCCATTGCGCCATCCTTGTTAGGACCCGGCATTTCTGCCCTCATAAGGGCTTTACCAGCTGAACCCTGGCCCAGTAGCACGACGAACAACACGATAATACCCAGGCCACCCAGGAAGTGTGTACTGCTGCGCCAAAAAAGAATACAGTGAGGAACCAGTCGTGGATTTTCCAGGTCGGAGATCACCGTGGCCCCGGTGGTACTGAAACCGGACTGGGATTCGAAAAGATCATCTGCAAACGTCATCGGGACCCACTTCGCGTGGACCCAGTTCTGCTCGTTGCCAAACGGATCGCTAAAGACCAGGATCTCTTCCCACAGTCGATGGCTCTTCGCCATCGTTTTCAAGATTTCGCCCGCATCGTGGTAGCGACTCTCCTTGGCCAGGTCTGCGATGGATCGACCGCGCGCGCCCAGGGGACTGTCTACCAACTGGGAAATAACTTCCCACTCGATTGGATTCAGGGGTTTCAGTTCAATCCAATGGCTGCCAAAAAACGAGTCGAAATCATAGACCAACGGGGCATTATGTTCACTGTCGAGGCGAATCGAGGGACCACGCTGAACATTGGCAAACGTGAATGGTAAGGCACCCAGGACGGTCGCCAGCACCCAGCTCAATCCAACCACGGCCATGGCTTCTTTACGGTAAAGCTCTTCCTGGCTGTTCCGACCCAGTCGCCAGAGCACGCCCCCTACCACGCCACAAACCACGACACTCATGAAGAGGGCCATGAAACCCTCGGCTTCAAACGAGTGTCCCGCCACCAGTTCACGTCCCTGCAGGATACGATATCCCCAGTTGGGAAATGCCCAGGGGAGGCTCAGGCACATCATGCTGCCAATTAACAGCGAGACGATCCCCAGCAACTTACATACGAGACGAAAGTTCATGCCTTACCTGCCGTTGACACTGAACTGCTCCAGGGTTTCTTCTACCACGGAGTTTTCAATTAAGGCGACGACGGAGTCACCGGATTCAAGACGATCATCGGCTCCCGGGACGCGCACATAATCGCGATGAAACACAGCCGCAATCAGAGATTTTTCCGGGAGTGGCAACTTGGCCAACACGTGTTCGGTAGCAGCCGACCCTTCCTGTACTTCCAACTCGTAAACCGCAATACTGCTGCCCGTCAGAATGGTCCGCGAAACGACTGGGCCCGTATGCAGGAAGTTCAGAACCTGCCGAGCCATCACGTCACGCGGACTGACACGCACGTTGATACCCAGGTTCCCCACGACGTTCGCATAGTCGGGTCGACTGACCACGCACATCACGGTATCGACTCCCAGGTCTTTTGCCTCGACCCCGACCATGATGTTATTTTCATCATCCCCGGTACAGATCACGCAAACATCCGCGCTACCGACCCGCTCTTCTTCCAGCTGGGCACGGCTCGTCGCATCCGCATGGATGACCGTCGTATGATTCAGGTTACGAGACAGAACCTGGCAACGTTCCTCACAGGCTTCCATCAACATGACGTTGCAATGGGCACTCTCGAGAATACTGGCCAGGTGGAATCCCGTTTCCCCGCCCCCGGCAATGACGACATCCAACTGGGGCGCGGATTCTTTCTGGATAATGGCGCTGACTTCCTCGACTTCTTCGCGCTTGCCAATCAAGGTCACCCGGTCAGCTGCTTCCAGCTTGTCCCCGGCACCGGCAATCCAGGTATCTCCCTTGCGGGCAATGGAACCGATACGGACACCCTTGGGTAAATCCAGTTGTTTCAACGATTTATTAATGAAGGGACTTTGCTCGCTAACCGTGGTCTCCTGGAACTCCAGTTCCCCGCGAGTAAAGTTCTCTACCATGACCGAACCTGGGTTCCGAATCTGGCGAGCGAACTCCATGGCCGTCAGGTGCTCCAGGCTTAACATGCGGTCGATATTAAAATGACTCTCGTAATCAAACGTGCTCAGGTCGCGCAAAATCGGCGCATAAACCCGGGCCACGGACCGCCGGGCGCCCATCGCCTTGGCAAGGCTGGCTGCCACGATATTGACCTCGTCATCTCCCGTGACTGCCAGGCACAGGTCAGCAACCTGGACCTCGGCCTGGAAAAGCGTCGTGGACTGTGAAGCCAGGCCCGTAAAGGCACGTACGTCCAGCTCTCGATTCAAATCTCGAGCAATGGTCGGATTACGATCAACGATCGTGACACCGTGTCGGCTGTTACTGAGAGATTCGGCGATCGAACGACCAACCGTACCAGCTCCGAGAATGACAACTTTCATCCCAGGTGCGTGTTCACCCCAACCTGCTAGAAGAAACCATTGGTAAAAGTCAGCTTACCTGGACTGGTCATCGCTTCCCAGTTCTTCACTGACCCAAATAAAAAAGAGGCAGTCAAAAGCTGCCTCTCTCTTAAATTGTGCCTCCATAATCCGGAGTTGGCAAGCGATAGATTATAAATTCTCGCTGCCGCGGCCTCACCGGTTCCTGAGTCGGGGTAACTTTCCACACTCAAAAACCGCTATTTCACAGCGTCTCACTGGTATCCACCTGTCGCAATCGTTGTTGGCAGAATTCTCATCATGAATGCGCGCCAGACGAATGATCCCCAGAACCGGCCTGTTAATTCCACCAGGAAACCACCAGTAGTACGAGAAAGACAATACCCAGTAAAACCATGCTCGACGTTGCTAAGCGTATCGCCCCTAGAAAAATGGGTGGCAAGTCTTCATGCCGCGTGGCACTAAACACCAGGCTAATCGCCAACACCAGGGGAGCCAGGAACCAGTAAATATTCGTGGTAGCCAGTACGGGAATCACGTCCATCATCCTTTTTTAAATTTCATCCGAGTCTGGATGAACTTTTTCTTTTCATAGTCTTCTTCCCGAGACAGGATCAGGGGACCTGCCTGGGCATCAAAAACCACCAGTACATTCAGTAACCCGGCGATCAGCGTGTACAACGTACCCATGTCAAAAAGGGCACCATATTTATAATGCCAATCTGCCAGTTGATCAGCATTGCTCGGGGGTGCCATCCAGCCGTTAAGCCAAGGTTTGCTATCAGCCAGCTCATCCATCTCAAGCACACCATTAGAATTCTTATCCCAGCGTGCCAGCAGATCCGCGGGGCGATAACGGGCCAACGATCTTGAATCCTGCTGCTGATTCAAATCGTTCCTCTCGAATAAAGTAATTAATTCATCCCCGGTAACCTCGCCATCGTCATTATCATCAGCCTGACGCACCGCCTCTAGAAATTCTTCGCTACGAGCTCGTCGACTCTGCACGATAGCTGGCAGCGCCGGCAAACCAACTCCCACTTGCATGAAGTATTGCCAGCGTTTTTCCTCGGGCCCCCAGGATGCATAGACCGCGTGACCTTCACTCATAATCAGCCCGGCAAAATAAGTTGCCAGGATACAGACCATGAAGATGCAACCCTTCACGTATCGACGCTGGTAAAAATGCCCGGCACCCGGAAACACCCAGGCACAAACCGCAGCAATCCAGGGAGTCCGTAAATCAACCTCCAACATTTCCAACGCTTCCCCGGTAAACGGCTTTAACGCGATCGGTTCGGATTCTCGCTGCTGGGAATCAGTATCATCGGCAGGGGGTAACGTCGCATCGCTGGGCACGGTTTCTCCTTCTCACACAGCAGTCTATCTGCAGGAAAATTCATTCTATCGAACTTCAGCTGCAAAACTAGATCAACTTGGGCTTCTTTCATGCCTGAAACAACCATGAAAACATCTGCGTATCTCCATTGATCTGGACTTCTCGATCTGGCAACTGATAGAATCCGCCGCCCTTGATCCTGTCCAGCGGAGTCCCGTTTCCGACAAGCGAATCGCAAGTATCCATGTCGCAACAAGAACCTCGTCCCGCCCAGAAGAATCGCTTCTCGAGACGACTCGATTGGTATCTCTTTTTTGCCTTACTGCTATCCCTTGATCCCTCTTATTGCCCGGCGGCAGATGGCCAACTCGAAAAGCTGCGCAGGGAAGTGCGGGAAGCACCAAACCATGCCGAGGAACCAACAGCGCGTGAGCAGGAACAGCGACCTCGCTGGCTCACAGAAGAGCAGGACGAAGAGCCCTGGAGCGATTTTTTCGGCCAGATGCTGCTGGTCACCTTCACCTCTCCTTTCTGGGTACCGGTCGGTATCCTGGAAGACAATCATGCCATCGACGGGTATTTTTTTCAGTACCCCTACGAGGCCGACCAGGCGGGCTTCATGGCCATTGGTGATTTGCCGTCCCGGAATGACAAGCTACGTGCATGGGCCATGCGAATGGATATCGAGTATGGCGACAGCTTCAATAACACGGCTCGGATCGGTGGACACGCATTACTGCAATCCAGGTCGCGCTGGTGCCTGGATGGGGCCGTGGATTACCGCTACGAGAACCTGGCCTCAGGAAACCAGGACCAGTTATGGACCGGGGATCTGAATGTCGTGTATCGTTTTGCTCAAAGTGAAACCGTACAGTTTCGAACCGGTTTGGGTTTCAACTGGCTATCCGATCAGCAGGACAGCAATTTCGGTTTCAACTTCACTTACGCAGCCGACTGGCTACCCCGTCCACCCTGGGTGACCACCGCGGAAATCGACCTGGGATCCATCGGAGAAGCCACCCTCATCCACGGCCGTTTTACGGCAGGAATCCAGCTCCGCCAACTGGAAATCTACGGTGGCTACGATTACTACGATGTTGGACACGTGGATCTCAGTAATTTCGTCAGTGGTATTCGCTTCTCCTACTGACCGAGATAGTCCCGAGCTATCGACTACCTCGACAAGCCTGTGGCCAAGGTATCGTTCAGCGCGTTATGCTGACGGCTTCTGATTGTTGATCCTGGAGAACCAAACCATGAGCTTCCCAGCCTGCTTTCCGAGGATACTGACTCCCTGCCTCATGGCCGCATACATCACGGGCCTGGGTGCGATGATCGATCCTGCCTGGGTCCGCGGCCAGGAGAAACCCCTGACCGTCCAGGAGGCCCGGGTCTGCGTAACTGCAGCCGATCATAATCGTCCTGCCAATTACCCGGGACTCGGCGATTTCATCGGTTGGCCCGGGGGCCTGGAACGACTCCCCAACGGAGACCTGCTGTTGGCCCATTCTGCTGGTTACTGGCACTCTTCTTTTGCACAACCCAGGAAAATCGAGCCGGAGTTAAGGAAACGGTGGTTGCGGGAAGGCTGGCCCCTGGAGTTTGCCGCTCCTACCGGGGGTCGTACCATGGCTTGTCGTTCGACGGACAATGGCAAGACGTGGTCCAAGCCAACAACGATTATTGACTATCGCCTGGATGACGGTGCGCACGCGGTCTTCAGCTGCCGAGATGGAACGCTGTTGTGTTTCGTCGGGGTACAGGCTTCCTGGTACGGCTACCGGCAAGCTCCCCTGGAATTCCGGGATGACATTTCCGGGCTCAATACCAAGCAGTTCGTACTGCGTTCCAGCGACCATGGTAAAACCTGGTCCCGCCCCATCTGGCTGGAAAGTCCAGGTAATTTCTATGAGCGCGCTCATGGGGGCCGCCCGGTTCAACTGGCCGACGGGGGTATTCTCTGGGCCACGTATTACCAGGTCCGGGGAGAAAAATATCTGCGAGGCGCTATTCGCCGCTCGGATGACTCGGGAAAAACATGGAAAGTGGTGGGCAGGATCAACCGGGTCGACAATAACATTGACGAGCCCGCTATTGCCCAACTGAAAGATGGCCGCTTGATCCTGCTGACACGACCGGACGGTGCGATCTTTTATTCAAGCGACCAGGGTGTTACCTGGCAGGACTCCTCAACGCGCCTGGTCAGCAGTGGCAAATTGAAGGCACCCCAGCTCATCGTACTGCGTGATGGCACGCTCATCGCCGTGGCAACATGGAACAACCTGCGAGCCTGGATCAGCAAGGACCAGGGCCGAACCTGGACCAAGGATATCCCGTTGGATACTTCCTGTTATGGATACCCAGGATCATTCGTTGTCATGAAAGACGAATCGATCCTGATGCCTTACTGTGCCAGCGGCCGCGCTCCCAATCGTGTTTACGTGGTTCGCTTTCGCGCCAACGCGGCACGGACCGGTATCGATTTCCTACCTTTTGTCACCAACCCGTAAAACCAGTCCTGCCTCCAGGCGGGTAACATCGTCCTACCGATCGGCTGTTCCATGGCACAACGCTACTTTATTGATTCGCCCCCCAGTAATGATCAGGTCACGATCAGCGACCGTGAAGCACATCACCTGCTCCATGTCATGCGTGCGGACGTAGGGCAGCAGGTCATCCTGTTTGACGGCCAGGGAAACGAGTTCACGGCTGAAATCCAGGCACTGAAAAAAAGTAGCGTGGAGCTATTAATTCTTGATCAGCAGTCCGTTGATCGGGAACTGCCAACTCAACTGACCGTGGCTGTGGCGCTTCCCAAGGGCGATCGGCAGAAATGGCTGGTTGAAAAACTGGTCGAACTGGGAACCTCCGCACTGGTACCCCTGATCACCCAACGGGGTGTTGCTCAGCCGGTACCCCAGGCACGGGTACGACTGCAGCGCACCGTCGTGGAAGCCTCCAAGCAGTGTGGCCGAAATCGCCTGATGCAGATCCAGCCACCACGAACCGTCGACCAGTGTATTGCAGAAACCGCCGACTGTGATCGCCGCGTCTTCGCTCACCTGCAAGAAGATCCAGCAGGAAGATCCGTCGATCAACATTGTAGCGGGCTTCCAGCCAGCGGCCTGGTGCTGGCCATCGGGCCGGAAGGAGGCTGGACGACCCAGGAAGCGGAACAGTTCCTGTCTGCGGGATGGTCTGCAGCTTCCCTGGGAAGCCGGGTCCTGAGAATTGAAACCGCAGCACTGGCACTGGTCGCGCGTTGTGTGCTGCAGGATCCCTGGCTGTAAGCCGGGATCCGTTTAATCGGTCACGATTTTCTGGAATTCGATCAGGCGTTTTTTATCGAAACAGGCTGCACCCGTTTTTTTCAGATACGCTGTCAGCTCAGCTGGTTTGGCCGTAATACGAATCTCGTCGTACTTGTTCTTGGGTTTAGTTCCATCAGCATTCGGCTTCGCACGCCTGGCAATACCGGGCAATTTCCTGGTTTCAATGGCCTCCGCAATCACCAGGGAGTCCATCAGGAATATTTTCAATCGCTGACCTGCCTGGATCTCGTAACGCAACAGCAGGTAGCCCTTGGCAGTCTTGTCTTCCGGCTCCACATCCCTGGCCGCCACGGTCATCAATCGGAGCGACGATGACGACGATGGAATCGCCAGGCGGGTCGTTGGGAGCTTGATACGACGAACCTTGACCTTTCCGTCATCTTCCAGCTCCATGAACACGCCCTCGTGCAGACGAGGATTGTTCTTATCAAGACCGATCGTTGCCGGTACCGGGTGTATCGATGCATCGGCCTCGTCCGGTACCTGTTTCCAGTAACCGACGAGTTCATCATCAGCACGCGCCGTGCGGGCATCCGCCAGGGGATGATCCAATACCGCAATGGGCTCACAGCCCGTAAGCCCTGTGAACATGATCCACAGGCCAAGCATAGGTGTCCACGAGTCCAACCTGAACGGCTTAACCCATTTACTTGGGCGCCGCGGCCTTGGGTTTCTCGAGCGTGCCAAACAGATGTCCTCCTACTTCACCATGGGCCCAGGTGCCCGCGTACTTGCTGTTATAAATAACCACGCGACAACTAAACGTTCCCAGGCCAGGAATCTTTGCCTTGGTCAACGTGATCACGGGAGTATCGCCAGCCCACTGGATCTTCAGAGGAACCGGCAACGTCAAGTCCTTGCCGCCGTACTTGATGCGGGCATTGAGCAACCAGTAATCACCCTGCAGCTTGGTAATACTACGGATGGTATATTCTTCCTTGGCCGGTGCGCCCTGGTCATTACCGATCACGGTAAACTGGCCGATCATTTTGACACCGGTCATTTCCTTCTGGAATTTCGCGAACTTCTTTTTCTCGGCTTCTGCTTTCTTGGTGTCAGCCGATTTCTTTTCATCCGGGGCAGCCTTTTTATCCTGGGCAATACTGTTCGCCGGGACGATCACCAACCCTCCCATCAACAGGATGAAAGCAGATAGTAACAAGGGATTCTTCATGACTGATCTCCTCAATGTTTCACATGCTGTTCAGGAACTGAATTGCGTGTGCGACCTCGGTCACCGCATTGTCTGAACCCTGGCGGTCAATCGTTAAATATCCACCATACCGGTGTTCTTCCAGAATTCCAAGCAGTTCCGGGAAATCAACCGTCCCGGAACCCAGCGGAACTTCCAGCCCTCTCCCCCGGGCAAGATCCCGCATCGCATCCCGGGCATGCACATGATGCACGTACGGAGCCAAAACCCGCGCTGCTTCAGATGCGGAAAAACCGTTGATCACCAGGTTTCCTGGATCCAGGTTCACTGCCAGTAATCCTTCTGGCACTGCATCAATCAGTCGTTTCAGGTCAGGACCGCTTTCACTGCCAGTACCGGCTGTCAGGAACGTGCCAACGTGCTGACCATAGCGGCCCAGGTCAGAAAGCGCCTGGACCAGTGTTTCCCACTGGGGATCATCGGTTTCCTGCGGGACCTGTCCCACCTGGTTGATCACCACGTTGGTCCCCAACTGAAAGGCAAATTGCATGGCCTGCTTGGTCGCCTCGATGCGGCGATCAAGATTTTCAAGGACATGATAGCCATTGCGCGTCCGAAAAGAGACCGCCGCGACCTTCAGATTGAAATCAGCGATCGTCTTGCGCAAATGCCGGATGCCCGATGCGGTTATCTCGGCAGGTTGTACTTCCGTACGAGCATCAATTTCAACCGCCTGGGCACCCAGGGAAGCGGCCGTCCGGAGTGCTTTCTTGAATGGTTGCCTCAAGCTGGCTAACCGCACACTGATCTTAAGTGACAGCACGTTGATCCCTTGCTTACTGGATTCACCCCCCTGACACGTATGAATTCCCCTGGCCGGGTGATGAATACCGGGAAATGACAGGATGCTAGTATATCCCAGCAGTGCTTAAACGGCCACGATGCTTCCTGCTGGGCAACCTCACCCGATCTCGTTAAGATTCAGCGGAGCCACAAGAGCCAGCCCGGATGAGGGAATCCTGGCCCAACGTTGCGGAACAACCCCAGGAACGGTAAAACGAAAACATGCTCACGGTACAGGACATTTCGAATTTTCTGGAAACCTTCGCCCCGGCAGCACTGGCCGAAGAATGGGACAACGTTGGCTTGTTAGTCGGTGACCCCGACCAGGAAGTCACACGGGTAATGACCTGCCTGACCATCACACCAACCACTGCCAGGGAAGCTCTCGAGCGGCAGGCGGAGATGATCATTACGCATCACCCTCTTCCCTTTCGACCCTTGAAGCGACTTACAACAGCGCAAACGGCCAGTCGACTGCTGTTACAGTTGATCGAGGGAAAGGTTGCGGTTCACAGTCCCCACACGGCGTTTGATTCGGCAGCGGCTGGTATCAACCAACAACTGGCCGAGGCCCTGGAACTGGAAGCCATCAAACCCTTGATTCCCCTGGAGAACGATGAAGCGGGGCTGGGAGCTGGGCGACGCGGGAAACTGTCTCAGCCGGTCTCCCTGGAAACCCTCGCTCAACGTCTCCAGCTGTTTCTTAACCTGCCCGGCTTACAGGTTGTTGGAACGCCCGACCAGGTTATCACGCGGGTCGCAGTCGCTTGCGGCAGTGCCGGACAATTCCTGAACGTGGCACGAAAATATCAATGTGATCTGTTAATCACCGGCGAGACGAATTTCCATACTTGCCTGGAAGCAGAGGCCAACCAGGTGGCACTCCTCTTACCGGGCCATTATGCAAGCGAGCGTTTTGCCGTTGAGCAACTGGCGAAAACGTTATCAACCCAGTTCGAGACCCTGGAGATCTGGGCAAGCGAAACCGAGTCCGATCCGCTGGCCTGGTGGAACTAGATACCCCGGTGAATCTGGACGGCAGCGACCTGCATTGCGTTGACCTCAGCGAGAGTCGGTTTCATAATGAACTCCATGGTTTACCCGTTTTAATCCTGCATCCGTTTACCCGGCATGCTGTAACCCCCCCGCTAATGCCATGTCCTGTCGATTCCTAACTGCCCTGCCGATCTTCAACGAAAAGAACCACGTGCAATCGGTTCTTTCGAAGGTACGTCAGACCAGCGAGTTTATCCTCGTCGTGGATGATGGATCCACCGATGGCTCCACGGAATTGCTCGAGCAGGAAGACGACCTGCTCCTGGTTACCCATCCCCGTAACCTCGGCTATGGAGCAGCCCTGCGCACCGCTTTTCAATATGCCATCGACGAGAAATACGATTTCCTGGTGACTATTGACTGCGATGGTCAGCATGAACCCCAGCGGATCCCAGAATTCATTGAAGCCTGTCAGCACGTGGACATTGTTTCGGGCAGTCGCTACCTGGAAACTTTTGCCGAGGACGGATTACCCCCCGAACAACGTAAGCAGATCAACCAGGAAATCCTGGTCGATTTACAAGATCTGCTCGGGCTTAAACTGACTGATGCATTCTGCGGATTCAAGGCGTACCGTGTCAGTGCACTGGAAAAACTAGGGATCACTGAAACCGGCTATGCGATGCCCCTGGAACTTTGGGTGCAGGCAGTTCACCTGCAATTAAACATCAAGGAAATCGCAGTGCCCCTGATTTACCTGGATGAATGCCGTTCGTTTGGAAGTGTCATGGATGATGGGAACACGAGGCTGGCCTATTACCGGCGAGTCATTCACGAGAGCCTGCTGGCGGTCGAAGCCACCTCCTCACCAGCACCTGGCCAGGAACACGATAGCCAGGAGGGTGTCCAGTGAAACACCTATCGATCTTCAACCACGTACCATTCCGTTACCAGGTAAACCAGCAGCTTCCGCTGTTTGTCTAGAACGTGTCTCCAGGGGTCATGACAGACATGGATCAAGCAGATCGTTTTTCTGACCAGCGACTGCGGGCACCAAGTGAACACGGCCAAGCGCTGATTCACCCGGCAGCAACAACGGCCGAGAAATCGATGCAGGCCTATCGCGATCAATTGTCTCAACATGGACATGTCTCCTGGGCTGGAAAGCCCTGGTCAGAAATTGTCAGCGCGGCGCGGCATGACCTGTTAGAAAAAGCGTTTCAGCATTCTTCCCAGTACCTCGATCCAGCCAGCCAACAGGAAACGTCCTCTCCCCGGATCGTGTTACTGGGACATCAACCAGAGCTCTTCCACCCGGGAGTCTGGTTCAAGAATTTTTTCGCACACCATTTGGCCCAGCAGTTGTCCGCTGTCTGTATCAACCTGCTGATTGACAATGCCACGCTTGACTCAGCGGCCATCCAGGTCCCCGCAGGGAACCCGGGATCCCCTGGCATGGACACCGTCGCTTTTGATCGGTCCGTTGCTCCTGTTCCCTTTGAAGCCCGCGATGTCCAGGACATGGACACCTTCCTCACCTTTGCCGATCGAACTCAAAAGACCATCGGCCACTGGATCCATAATCCCATGGTCGAGGAACTCTGGCCCCGGGTCATTGATGGGCAACGTGCCACTGGCAACCTGGGCCTGGCCCTGGCACGGGGACGACATCAGCTGGAACAGGCAGCCGGCATCCAGAACCTGGACGTGCCCCTAAGCACCATCTGCGAGAGCGAATCGTTCGACTGGTTCGTCTCCTGCATCCTGTGTCAGCTTCCCCGCTTCTGGGATATTCATAACACCAGCCTCGAGGCCTACCGGCAAGCTCATCGCGTCCGTAGTAAGTCACACCCGGTACCTGTCCTGGAAAGCGATGCCCCCTGGCTGGAGGCTCCCTTCTGGATCTGGTCACGGGACAATCCCGAGCGCCGGCCCCTGTTTGTCAGCCACCAGGGAAACCAGCTTGAATTAACGGATCGTGATCAGTTGAGTTGTTCCCTGGCAGTTCCCCGGGAAGGGAATGCTCACTCTATCGTGGAACAGTTGGCTGTTTACCGGAGCGAAGGTATTTGCATCAGACCGCGGGCATTGATAACGACCTTGTATGCCAGGCTGGTGCTGGGTGACCTGTTCATCCACGGAATTGGTGGTGGACGATACGACCAGCTAACCAACGTGATCGTGGAACGATTTTTTGATTTAGCTCCGCCCGATTTTCTAACGGTGACGGCCACGCTGCAACTGCCCATCGAGTTGCCTGAATTCCAGGAGCAGGCGCTCCACGACGTGGAAACCCAGTTGCGAGAAATTCGCTTTTCCCCGGAACGCTACCTATCGCAGGAAACGGATGACTCTTCGGGACCAGACCCCGCGCAACAGCAACTGGTCCTGGAAAAAGAAACACTGCTAGGCACTGTTAAATCAGGGCAACCTCCCACGGCAGCCTGGCACCAGGACCTGCAACGGGTTAACGAACAATTGCAGGTTTTCGCAGCCCACTCGCAAAAAGAACTGGAAAACAAGCGTAATATCATGGAGTCTGCGGCCCAGCAGCGATCTCACCTGGGATCGCGGGAGTTCTCTTTTTGCCTATTCCCCCAGGAAACTTTATGTCCGCTCCTACTGGCACTTTCTCGTGAGGGCTTGTAGTCTATGGCGTAATTGATGGAGCGTTGATGGATCGACAATAACTTAGAGAAGGGATTCTGGACATGAGTTCAACGAGTCCTACGGGTGTTGCCAGGAAGCTGCAACGTTCCGGACAAGGGCCTTCACGCCAAGCTGGCAAGGCCATCGTACCGGCGAGACAATCTCAAGAGTCGATTGTCACCTCAGCACGAGCCGGGGATCACCTGGCGATCCATCGGTTTTTGCTGGATGTCTTTCACGGCCCTTCGACCAGTGAGTTCACGGCACAGCTCGAGAATCCTGCTTACGAGCCATCGGATCGGTTGATCGTCAAGAACCGCAAGCAGATCATTGGTCACGTAAGACTGCAGCAACAGCTGATGCACTTTGGCGACCAGGTCATTCCTATCACGAACCTGACCGAACTAGCCATCGCACCGGAATATCGGCAGCGAGCTATTGGATCGGCGCTATTGGAAGCGGCCGAAGCACAACTTGTCAACGAAGGGTCCCTGCTGGGAACCCTGGAAACCAACCTTCCCCGGTTTTACGAGAAACACGGCTGGACGGTTGCAAGACGTCCCAGTTTTTCCACCGCGGATGCACGAAACCTTCTTTCCTACATGCGGGCCAACCAGCCAGAGGAATCACGGATTTCCGTCGGTAACCCCTTCGAGACTTCAACGCTCAAATCCTATAATATTCGTCTCTGGCGACACGTGGAACAGGAAGCTCTCGTTCGCCTGTTTAATGAAAACACGGTACACAGTTACGGTCCTCTCGAGCGTACCGAGGATTACTGGAGATGGCTGTTCAGTCGTCGTGGTTACGATCGTATTTACGTAGCCATTGATGGACCGGACAAGCTCCAGCTCAACGGATCGTTAAAATCAATCGTGGGTTATGCCGTGATTCGGCAGGGACAGATCATGGAAATCATGACTTCACCCGGCCACGACCAGGCGGCTTACCAAATCGTCAATCGCGTATGCACAGACGTGATCGAACAGGAAGACCGACCTATCCGCATCGATGCACCCGGTGGACATCCACTGCATGCATTCATGCAATCCGCAGGAGGCCAGTATCATCACTCTGGAGAGACCAATGGGATCCAGGCGATGGTAAAACCATTCGACTCGCTGGCAGTCTTAAAGAAACTGCGAGAAGAGATCAACCGTCGCGCCCTGCAGGCTAATCTCAGTCGACCTTTTGAACTGGGCCTTGAAATCCAGGGACAGTGGTACCAGATCCTGTTTACTCCCAGAAGCGTCAAGCTCGTTCCTGGAAAATCGGGTCGCAGCCACCTCCGTTGTGAGAATTCAATTCTAATCCAGTTGCTGATGGGATACCTGGATGTGCAACAAGCCGTGGACAACGGGCAACTGCAAGCATCCACACGAATCGCCATCGAGACGGCCCAGGCAATCTTTCCCCAGTTACCGCTATGGCGGCCCCCCCTGGACGATTCACCAGCATGACACTCGAGCCGGCTCCTGCCACAACACCTACCCGAATTGCGTGGGGATGTGTTTGGTTACTGGGCCTGGCTACCGTGCTGGTTATTTTTCGTCAGCCCCCCGAGGTCATGACCGACGCAGGAACCTGCCTCCTGGCCGCGGAACAATTCTATCAACGGGGAAATATTGATTTTCATACCCTGGTCGAAACTAATGCCAGCCAGTTGGACCAGCAACTAGCAACACCCATCACCTGGTGGCCGGCCTCGTATGCAGGTTTCCCCTACTTTTTTCGATCCCTGGGTTTCAACTGGGGCCAATCACTGCAAATCGTCATCCTGTTCGGCTGGCTGCTGGGAACATGGGGCTGGACACGTTTTTTTCGTCTTTTGCTTAGTCCGGCGATCCTTCCCTGGTTCCTGGCAACATTCCTGATGTTCCGCTATACCCATGCCAATGCCAATGTCTATGACGCCGGCGAGTTTGTTTTCTGGGCTTTCTTTCCCTGGGTGCTGTTGATCAATCTGCAGGCGATGCAAACCGTTCATGTTCGCCACGGAAGAGCCGCCATCCTGATCACGCTGGCAGGCATATTGACGACTCTACTGGTGACCGTGAAATACAGTGCTGGTCTCTCCGCCCTGGGAATCGCCATGGGCTGGATTTTCGTTGTCTGGATGCACCAGGTACCCCGGCGCCAACTCGGTTTCTGGATCCTCGGTGCCAGCCTCGGCACGATCCTGGTATCCCTCAGCGGACTGCTGCCAGCCGGCAACCCAGGTACCGTGCGCAGCGGGATCCAATGGACCGCACTCTGCTGGGGTCCCGGAGCCTGGACATTTGCCATGACTGACCTGGAAAGCCTGGTCGCTCGTCTGCTCCTGGACCGGCCCGGTTCCTGGTTACCCGCCATCGGACGTTACGGAGATGGACGTGTCACGTTGTTAGCACCAATCACCCTGGGGTTGCTACTCGGTCTCTGGTTCATGGTAGGGCGAGAAAGAAAGGGGACGGATCCAAACAGCACTTGGAATAGTTCACTTTCGTCCGCTGACCGGAGCCGGGTCCAGCTCGTCGTGGTTGTCCACCTGGTTACGTTCACCGTGGTTTTAACAGGCATGATTTTCGCAGGCAGTGCAATTCACATGGATTCTCGTTTCCTGAGACCCGCGGCCATCGCCTTGCTGCCCTGGGTGATAGCGGGCATCGTCAAAGCCATTCATGCTGCGCAATTCTCGACACGACTGGTCGGTTACACCACGCTGGGATTATTCATTGTCATCCCCGCAGGCTATGGTGCTGCCACAGCCGTTTACAAGACCGTCGTCCGTGGCCAGGCAGCAGCGGCACGAACTGGCCCCCTGGGTATCCGTCATGACTTGTTAGACGAGGCCGGCAACGCGAATACTTTCTACAAGGAACTCCAACAGTTGCGAGCAGGGCCTACCACGACCTATTACCTGCTTGAACATGCCCTGGCCCTGCCGCTGGCGAAACAACCCGTGATCATTGAACATGCTCATTTACGGATCAAGGAGCATTTGGCAGGTAAACGGTATCTCGGGCGCCCTGTTGATGGGATGGTCCTGGTCGTTCCTCGACGGTTCGCCGACAATGGCAAACTAGCCATCATCCAGGAAAGTTTCCTCAGCATCCATCGCTGGCAGACCCGTGGACTGGCCAGTCAGCCCGACTGGCTGGTATCTATTTCCCAGCCCTGAGACTGTACCTTGCCCCGTCCAATTTTTGCCTAGAGAGGCAAATCCACGGAACGTCGTTCACGCGCACTAATGGCCACCGCTTCGGTAAATTCCATATAGCGGACACCTGTCCGGAAATCATTGAATTGAACTGTTTCCTGTCCCCGGATAGCATTCACGAACTCTTCCTCGACACGCCATTCCCTCACCTTGTCGGCCGGTATTTCGACTTCCGTAAAATCGTCTTCTCCAGTCCTTGAAAACATCAACTTGTCTTCCGGGGCCAACAGGTACTTCAAGGTTCCGCCTGTTCCATAAAGATGGATCTGGGTACCGGGTCCATGGTGACAGACGCCGCTGAGATGATAGATACCGTGAACTCCACCCGGTAACTCGGTCAGCACGTGGACACTATCGGGAGTACCAACCTGTTTCAATTCATCCGTGCCTGGATCCAGGCGACTCTTGATGAATGTCTGAACCTGCGCGGACACCCGAACTGGATCAGCGACCCAGCGCACGAGTGGCTCATGGACGATGCCCAGGGCCAGCATATTCAACCCGCTGTACTCCTCTGACTGCCGCCAATGAAGTGGTACCGTCGGATCGAGTAACGAATCATTCGTTGCCAGCACCACCACTTCACGCAATTCACCGATCTCACCTCCATCTAACATTTCCAGCATCACCTGATGGGCCCGCATGCCCAGCGGACTGGGCACGATCTGTGTCACCAATTCCGGGCGCGCCTGGCTGGCAGCAAACATCTGATGTGCCTCGGTCGCATTCATCGCCATCCGGGCTTCCGTGAGGACATGCTTGCCGGCCTGCAGGGCAGCCAGCGTGATGGGACAGTGCATGTACGGCCAGGTACCGATCAGCACGGCATCGACGTCCGGGTCGGCGACCAGGTCCTGCCACTGCTCGTAATGCTGGGGAATTCCGTATTCAACCGCTGCTCGGCGTGTTGTTTGCGTAGTGCGATTACAGACACCGTGCAATTGCACATCATCGCAGGCCAGCAATCCCGGGATATGACGCAGGCGCGTATTGGCACCCAATCCCACGATACCAATTCGGATCGTACTCATCTCTTAATCTGCCTCCAGGTCCAGGTGCTGTGCCTCGGGAACTTGCTCGCGAATCTCATCTTCGATATCGTCAATTTCATCTGCCAACAAATCGATCAAATCATCTGCATACTGGTTAATAAATCGGGAAAAATCTTCGTAGGTTTTAATCCCCTTAAAAGCCGCCTCTAGATCTGTTTCCATTTTCTTAGCCAGTTCCTGCCCATCGAACCGTACATCTGCCTTCACGCGGTAGGTTTCCGTATCCAGGATACGACTGCGCAAATCCACGACCTCTTCAACCGTGGGGTTCTCTTGCAGGATCTGCAAGACCTGTTGTCTCAGGTGCGGGGGCATGGCAGCTCCCACCAGTAATTCACGATTGCGCTGAATCAACCAGATCGCAATGGCGCCCAGCAAAAAACCGACCGTTAATGAACCGACCGCATCCCAGTATGCGTGGCCGGTAACCTTGGTCAACATGATCGCCACGAAAGCAATGACGATTCCCACGCAGGCTGCAGTATCTTCCAGGATCACTGCGACCCCAGCAGGATCAGCCTGTGTCCGCAGGTACTGGAAGAATGGCAGGTGCTGAGATTTTTTTCGCATGGCCTGGATCGCCATGATCAACACGATCGCTTCCACGATGAACGAGAACAACAGGATTCCCATTACCGGCCCATAATACTCGTCCAGGTGCAGGTCATGGGGATGAATCAACGCACTGACCCCGTGGTAAATCGTGACACCACAACCGAGAAAGAAAATTCCCACGGCCGAGATCAGTGCCCAGACATAACGCTCCGCACCGTAACCATATTGAAATGCCCCATCCGCTCGTCGATTCGAACGCACGATCCCAACCAGCAGCAACAATTGATTGAGAAAATCAGCCAGCGAATGAATCGCCTCCGATAACATCGCCCCGGAACCGGTCACCACGCATCCAACTGTCTTCGCAATCATCACGCAGAAATTTCCGATCAATGCCGAAACCACTGCGAGTTTGGATCCACCTGCTGCCATCGCCTCAACTATCCCTGCTTAGTAATCGTTCAATCACTGGATCTCGACAAACGCTGCAGATCCCTTTCCTTCAACCATGCCAAGAAACCCGGATCCAGTCAATCCGGCAACGGTTTGACGTATGAAATAGGTTACTCCCGGTCGCCAATAGGCTCACCGTCATCTTATACTAAACGAACGTCGCCGGGACATCTGGATCTCAAACAAAGTACTTTCACGATGCTATACGTCGGACTTACACTTGTTTTTCTGGCTGGGTTAGGCGGTGGCTTTCTCTGGGGCCGTCAACACAACCGATTCGCCCTGCAAGATCCGTTGACACACCTGCCCAACAAACCCGCTTTCAACCAGCGACTCGAATCGCTCCTGGGAAACAACGGTTCATCGCTGGAACCCTTGGCCATCCTGTTTCTCGATATCGATCACTTCAAACAAATTAATGACCGCCACGGGCACCTGGCTGGTGATGAAGTCCTCCGGCAATTGGGAAACCTGCTGGCAACCACGGGGGAACCTCACAACGTCTTTCGTTGGGGTGGCGATGAATTTACGATCCTACGCTTCGGATCCAGGAAATCGGTTGAACAGTACGCAGTCACTATTCAACAAGCCATTAAAGAACTGGCGATCAGCCGGCAGTCCCCGGAAATCGTTATCACGGTCAGTGTCGGAGTCGCTCAACAAGCAGTGGATGAAGCCGGTAGCCATTTACTAAAAAGAGCCGACCAGGCTTTATACGAGGCAAAACGGAACGGCCGCAACCAGATCTATTGGTCTGCTAGCATCACCAGCTGAATCTTTTTGGCTTACCATCGAACTGCTTTTTGTAACCAATAACATAACTTTTATTTTCACTCGGAAAACGACCTTGACCCGGTACAGAGAATCCCATATTCTCCCGCCTCACTTGCAGAGCAGTCAGTTGTTTACTCAATCGACTGCGACTTCAAGCGGTACCAGGAAATGCTTAATGTCGAGTTCGGATGTTCACTCGCGTTAAACAAACCTGTCCAGGCAATTGGCACGGACGCCAATGACTGGCGGGAAAAATCCTGGAACAACTTGAGCCAAAATGGACCAAGGCATCGTTGGCAGGGAAGCCAAAGTCGCTACCGTCCAATCGCTCCCGGAAACTTTACGGAGTCCTTCGCCCCCCTGGGACCCGTCGATTCCGGGAGCTTTTTTTATGCGCACAGTGCTAATCTCTACGATTCCGTTGGGCTACTGGTTAATCTGGGCAAACTTTTCTAGTCGTGGCAGGAAAGTTTGCCGACAGATTTCGCTGGATTGAAGCATCTATCAGTGAAGACCGATGTTACCTGCAGACAACATCGTGGCTGCAACTTGGCACTGAAATCAGGAATTAACGAGACATTATTATAATGACCTTCCCACTCACCTACCGTCGATTGTTCACCTTTCTGCTAATCACCTGTCCCTGTCTCGGCACAATGCAGCTGCGTGCCGAGGAAACGCAAGCTGAAATCATCGAGACTGAAATCTCGACCCACCTGGACAATACACTGCTAGACGATGGGCATCATGATGGTTCATACGACATCAAGCATGATCGGCCAGATACGCATGCACCAGGGCAGTTAATGGGTGATCATGTTCACGCGCGTGGTGAATACATGATCGAGTACAAGTACATGAACATGTACATGGATGGCAATCGCGCGGGAACCACGCGTTTAACTCCTGGCCAGGCGATGATGTTTAATGGTAACAGTTTCATGGTGGCACCAACGTCGATGACCATGGAAATGCACATGACACATTTCATGGTGGGTTATACAGACAACCTGACCCTGTACGTGATGCCCACATGGAAAGTCAACACGATGGATCACCAGCGGATGGACAGCTCCACATTTCGTGCAGTCAACGCCGGATTTGCAGACATTCCCTTTGGTGGCCTGTGGCGTATTTACAACGGTGTGGATGACGAGATTATTGCCAACGTTGGCTTCAGTGCACCAACTGGTGACATCGACAACCTCGCTCCCACGGGAATGGAATTTGCCTATCCCATGCGTTTGGGTGCCGGCACCTGGAATGCCCGTCCTGGCGTGGCCTACAAGGGTTATCGCGAATCGAGCAGCCTGGGTCTTCAATTCCAGGCCGACATTCCACTGGGACTCAATGATGAAAACTATGCGGTGAGTAACGATTACCGTTTCAACGCCTGGTACGCGCGGCGTATCGGCAGCCAGCAACAGGCAGCGTTAACCTTCCGTGTCGAATGCCTCTGGAAGAGCAACTACTCCGGGTCCGATGCGGACCTGATGATGATGGCTGGCATGAATCCTGCAGCACGTGCTGATTTCCGAGGCGGCGAATGGGTCAACCTGGGTTACGGTACCGTCTGGAAGCTGCCAGGCGGCAGCCGACTAAATTTCGAGATCTCACACCCGGTTCACCAGGACCTGGACGGCGTCCAGCTGGAAACGGACTGGACACTGGCTGGCAGCTGGTCCAAGGGTTTCTAGGCACGGTGGCTAACCCTCGGCAGCCTTTCCATCCAGGCAACGACGCGCCAAAGACATTGCTTCTCGGCCCGTACGAAGAGACGGGTGAAACATCGGAGCATAAACAGCGGCGAGGTCCAGGCATTGCCCCTGCAACGCCATTTCGACCAGGTCATTGCCGGAGAGGGTCATTCGCCCTGCTCGTTTCACCAGCGAGAATTTCATCGGACCTATACCATCGTAACTTCGATAAACCACTTCGGTGCAGACCAGTTGATCTGACCTGGAAAAATCGAAGCTAAAATCGTAACTCTTGCCGGCATGTTCCAACCCACGAACCAGGGATTCTCCGATGGCCGGCAAATCGATCTTTGGCCTCAGGATACTAATGGAATCAGAAGCAAACGGTGACGCCAGGGAACGAACCAACACACCGTCTTTCATCGATTCCAGTACGAATCTCCGCCCGCTCTCAGGAACCACCCCTGGCAACTGGTGGTGCCGAAAAGAGGGCTGCTGGGAAATGCCAAGTTCCTCGGTTTCCTTTTCGGTTCCCAGGTACACGGCCACGTGAGGCCAGTAACCTGGAAGGAAGTAATTGGTAAGCGCATATTCCTTGCGCGTTGCAATCACGTCACCGGGTCGCAGCAGTTGCCGAAACTCGTCCTGGATATCGGGGGGCAACCCAGGCGCATGTCCTCGCTTGACGTACCGATTCGCCACCGCGATACCCCCCAGTTTCTGCAACCCATAAATCGCCCTACCCAAAATTTTATCACGCAACCCTTCGGTCACCTGGCTGATCCGGGATCGCAATTGAACACCTGCAAACTGGGACAAAGACACATCCAGGCGATGTTTCAACCGCTGGATAATATCCATTAATGGTTGCAAGTCAGCATCCTCTTCCATCCTGGACACCAAGTGTCCCTCGTGACGCCGGTAGTAGTCGATGGCATGGTACAGGTGCCAGGCATGCCGATTACTGGTCAGGGATTTTTGGACCGTGTCATAGACCCGGGCAGGAATGCCAAACTCCACGTTCGGTTCATTCAATTTCCGTTTCACGATCGGACGACCCTCGACCGTTTCCCGCAGGAAACGAGCGGCGTCCACCAGGATCAGGGCTGCAGCGAACGCGACCAGGAAGGTACGCTCTCCTTCCGGTCCATACAGTTCTTCATCCTTGCGTAACGAAGTCACCAGTTCCAACAGGGCATTGCGAGATTGCCAGTAAACAATCAACAGGGACAGAACCTGGTGCTCCTGGTCCGGGGTGAAATGACCCTGTTCCTCGGTTGAGATAGAAGCAACCAGTAAATTCGCCTGGGACTTAAGCGATTCCAGGGTCGCTGCCAGGTGGACGACGGCTCTCAGGTGACATTGCTGATCTGCGTCGCTCCCGGGTACCTGGCTCATCATGGAGTCAACCTGCTTCTTGGATATCCGAAATTGTCCAATAGCTCCGTTTCGAAGACTTATCGTACTGACAACTGATACTCAATTCCAACGGTATCGTCCGGGTTGATCCATCCTGCTGGAACTGGGCATGGTACACCTGCTTGATCGTAATGACCTGCAGGTGACTACTCTGGGAAACCTGGGAGGCCAGCGTATAAATCGCCTGCTCTTTTTGTTCCACCAGGGTCTTGATCGGTTCATCGCTGACAAATTGCTCGATCATATCCTTGAGTTTTACGTCATTCTGATATTCCTCGAGCGGGATCAGGCTCGTGGAAAGTCGTCGCTTGGGATCCATCAAGAGTTGGTGTGCCGTGTAGATGGATCCTTTTTGGAGCAACGTAAACCAGCGCATTGCAAATTGCTCTGCCTGCTGGTTCACCGCGGTCTTGCGCATGTAATGTCGCGCGGGAGCCATGGAACCGAACAACAGGGCCAGCAGCAATCCTGTCACGGCCAGTCCACGCCCGGTGAGATTGGACTCGATCCGATTAATGCCACGTAACGCCAGGATCGCAACCGTGATGGTCGCCAGCGGGAAAATCCAGAAAACAATATAGACGGGAGCCAGCATCGAGGACACGCCCAGCAGCAGGGCCAGCACTGCAGACCTGGAAACCGCACGATACCCAGGGCCTTCGAGTCCCTCGCCACGATCATAAAATTCGGACATGCCAAGGACTCCCGACATCAACCAGCGACCAAGATATTTCTATTTCATTGCTCGTTGAAGTTCATTCAACGACGTCACACCCTGGACCACGGCCAGGATCCCTTCTTCTTGCAGAGTACGATTTCCGGCCTTTCGTGATAATTGCCTGATCACGTCCAGTCGAGGCTGTTTGACCAGAGCTTGTCGTATCGAATCATCTATTTTGAGTAACTCAAAAAAACCAATTCGACCTCGATAGCCCACGCCATTACAGTCCGGGCACACCTCGGGTTCACCCTTCTTTCGTTTCGGTTCACTTTCCGGTGGGGGCGGCTGGTACTCACGGTAAAGTGTCGACACGCGATCGGCTGGTATTTTCAGTTTTTGCAGTAGCGCCGGGTTCGGCCGGTAAGGCTGCTTGCAACTTTCACACAAGCGCCGCACCAGGCGCATGTTGAGAACGGCCAGTACCGCCTCCGAGAAATTATCCGGGTTGGGCTGTAAGGACTTGATGCGTAACAATGCCTCGGCACAATCCTTGGCCTGGACACTCGTGAAAACCAGATACTTGTCCTCGATAATCTGCTCGCACAACCGGTCCAATAATTCCCGGTTGGGAATACGCGGAAAAAGAAACATGTCATGTTGCTCACGGAACAACTTGGTCATGATTTCATTAACTTCTGAACTGTTCTCCGGGTCGTAAGTAACCGCCCTGACGTTCTCTACTTCCTCTTCCGTTGGATCGGCCGTATCGACACAGATACAGGAGTTCATGTAACGATCCGTGGTTCCCAGGCCAACTCTCCAAAGAGTCGACAAGCCACCGGTAGCCGGGGCTGATATGACAAATAATCCCTGGGTAGGAGGCGGGATTTCGCCATCCATCGAACGACCCACCAACTGCTTGAACTCGGCCACCATTTTCTCTCGCATCCCAAGATCTTCCAGTGCTACCAGCACCTGGTCCTTGGGTGCCAGCTTGATCAGGACGCGCTCGCCCGTCTTGGTGCCCTGGCTGGTGATCGTACAGTTCATTTGAATTTTCTCATAGCGAACTGAAAATTCACCTGTTTGCCGGGCTCGTCGTTCCTTGACATTCAAGTTTGCCAGCGTTTTCAACACGGCTAACATGAGGTCACCTGTCGGCCGATCCATGGGAGGAATCCGCTGCATGATGCCATCGACATCGATGCCACCAGCCACAGACTGACGACTGAAATCCAACAAGACGCGCTGCGACCGTTTTTCGATCACCGTCAAGAACAATTCCTTCGCCGTCACGATCCCTTCGGACTGGCGCACCTTGATCAGGTTCGATTCATTCTCACTACGATCTCCACCTGCCGCCTTGAACATGACAGGAGGACCCATGTCCCCGGGGATCAATGATTCTTCTTTTTTCTTACGACCAAACATCAGGGGCGAAACCATTCGTGAGAGGAGTCTAAAGCTCTATTATACCATGTAAAACAGGTAGGCATGAGCTTAAATAATACCGGGTTGGCTGACATTAATTCCTTTCAAGGCCATTTTTAATGCATCCTTGTTCGGTGCCACACGGAAAGCGGTTTCTCGGTCAATAAGATCTTCGTCGATCAATTGTTTCAAGCTCATCGTGAAATTCTGCATCCCGTCTTCTGCACCAATTCGAATGGCATCTCCCAGTTTTTCGTCTTCACCTTCCAGGACCAGTTTCTGGATCATCGGCGAAAAGGTCATGATTTCAACGGTCGGTACTCGCCCCACCCCTTCCTTGATAGAAGGCAGGAGTTTCTGAGCCAGGATGCCCTTCATGTTAAAAGCAATCGCACTACGAATCGCATTGTGCATCTCCTCGGGGAACAGATCCAGGATTCGACCAATTGTTGTAGGAGAACTGGAAGCATGAATCGTGCCAAAAACCAGGTGACCGGTTTCAGCCGCATGAATGGCTGTCATGAACGTTTCCTGGTCACGCATTTCACCAACAAGAATGATGTCCGGATCCTCTCGCACCGCATGCTTCATGGCAATATCAAAATCACGAACATCCATCCCCACTTCCCGCTGGTTAATCAAGCACTTGTCCTCGGTGTAAACGAATTCAATCGGATCCTCGAGGGTCAGAATATGCTTGCGGTAATTTTGATTAATCCAGTTAAGCATCGATGCGATGGTGGTTGATTTCCCCGACCCGGTTACACCGGCCAGCAAGACCATACCCTGGTCAAACTTGCACAGTTCTTCAATGATCGGTGGCAAGTGCAGTCCATCGAAGCTCGGGATCCAGTTATTCACACGACGTGCTACCATGCCAAGCTTTCCCAGTTGCTGCAGGATGTTGACACGAAATCGCCATTCCACGCCATCCACGTCGACAACGTGAGCAAAATCACAACCCCCATCCTCTTCCAGGATTCGCTTGGTACGCTTGTTCAACATGGGGAAAATAAGCCGTACCATCTCCTCGTTCTCAATCGCTCCACGATTGAGTGGGCGCAGGGTTCCATCAACACGCACGATAGGGGATCGGCCTGCCTTGAGATGCAGGTCACTTCCCTCCAGCTTCACCAGAGCACGAAATATCTTATCGATTTCCAGCTCTTCACGTTTAGCTAGATAATCATTCGCATCGGATTCCTGGATCGTCACATCCGCCGGTTGGTCACTGCTTCCCATCGATTTAGTTCTCCTTCTATTCCCTTGCAGGGCAAATCACTGCCGTCGCCAGGCAAACCTGACGACCGGTGGCCTGTTCTATTGTAATCGTACCGGAACACCCTGGTCCCGCATAAATTCCTTGGTTTCGGAAATCGTATATTCCCCAAAATGAAAGATGCTGGCTGCCAGGGCCGCATCAGCGTGTCCCAGCAAGATCGCCTCGGCCAAGTGGCGTGGCTCTCCCGCGCCGCCGCTAGCGACCACGGGAATCGTAACTGCATCACTGACCGCACGCGTGATCTCCAAGTCATACCCATCCTTGGTCCCATCACAATCCATACTAGTCAGCACAAGTTCACCGGCACCCAGTTGCTGAACCTCGCAAGCCCAGGAAACCGCCTGCAATCCTGTCGGTGTACGACCACCGTGGATATGTACTTCCCAGACTTCTTCCGGCCCATCTTCGCTTTCCCGATAAACTCGCTTCGGATCGATATTGACAACAATACACTGGCTGCCGAACCGTTCCGCGGCACGTTCGATAAATCCAGGATCCTCGCAGGCTGCCGAATTGATCGAGACCTTGTCGGTACCTGCATTGAGCAGGTCACGAATATCTTCGAGGGTTCGAATTCCACCGCCTACGGTCAGGGGCATAAATACTTCTTCGGCGGTTCGACGCACCACGTCAATCATGATGTCACGACCCTCGTGGCTGGCCGTGATATCCAGGAACACCAGCTCATCAGCCCCTTCCTGTTCATAACGCTTGGCAACTTCGACCGGATCTCCCGCATCGCGCAGGCTAACGAAATTCGTTCCTTTGACGACACGTCCGCGATCAACATCCAGGCAAGGGATTACACGTTTGGCGAGCATTCCGTGAATTTACTGTATGCGTGGTTTCGCCACCGACAGCAAACCAGGCAGTGGTCACGTACGCATGTTCCGTGACCACCCACGTTCCTCGCTTGCCAGGGTCATCCTTCCTGGATGCCCGACACCCTATAACTTGGCAATTGCTTCTCGCGCAACAGCCAGGCACTGTTTCATGTCATCAATTGGATTACTCGGGTTCGCCTCGTATTCCAGGGACAACGAACCATCCGCAGGAAAGCTGACTTTTTTCAGCGCCTTGAACAATCCCAGTACGTCCAGATGACCGGAACCAATCACGACATTGTGTGATTTCTTTTCCTGTTTCTCTTCATCCTTCATGTGAACACCAAATACCCGCGGACCCAGTTCATGAACCGCTTTCACGGGGTCTTCCTTACTGCGAATAAAGTGCCCCGTATCGACGCAGGCTCCAATCAGCTTATGGTGCCCAGTCACGGCCTTTTTAACACTGTCAATACTATCGTACAGAGCTCCCGGTCCATGGTTATGAATCGCGATACGGATGTTGTACTCGGCGACCAACTTATCCAGGCTATCAAAAGAATCCGGCGTCGGATTGGCCGTGATATTGCGAATACCGGCCCGCTTGGCAAATTCGAACACCTTGCGGTTCGCCTCATGATCCTTCGAGAAACGGTTCACCCCGTGGGCGCTCAACGTGACCTTCGCTCGCTCAAGCAGCTGGCGATTCTCTGCCAGTTGGGCCGCGGTCGCATTGGGATTAAGGTGCTTGCTGAAAAACTCGACGAAATGCAATCCCATCCCCTGGATATGACGTACCGCATCCACCACGTTGTAATTCCTGAGAGAAAAACTCTGGACACCGATCGGTAAGCCGCGGTAAGGATCATCAGCAGCCAGGATTCCAGGAACATCAAAAATAGTTGCCCCTGCCGCAGCGGCTGTCGTCAATGCCAGGAAACGACGACGGTTGAACGATGTAGACATAGGAAATTTCCTTCGCAAGAGGATGACTTTTCACGACTGCTCATGGTAACCCAGGGCTACCTGGCCGAGTCGCTATGACATGTTTCAGGTTTCATGCCTGATCATAACCCAGAAGGCTTGAACGCTCAATCATCCCAGCCGCCGGATCCTGAACACTGCTGCTTTTACCGTCGCATCAAGGTTGCTCAGGATCGCCTGTTCTCAACCATCGTACATGCTCATCGCATCATCCAGGTACTCCTGGATCACCTCGCATTCCGGTAACGATTCCAGGAAAAGGCGACCATACGGCTTGCTGTAAATTCGCGGATCCAACAACACGACGGTGCCATGATCATGCTGGGTTCGTATCAACCGCCCGAATCCCTGCAGGAACTTGATCACTGCCTCGGGAAGCTGGTAGTCCAGGAAGGGATTACCGCCAGCTGCTCGGATGGCCTCGATCCGAGCCTCGATCACCGGGTGATCAGGAACACTGAACGGCAACTTCGGAATAATGACATTCTGCAAGGCATCTCCAGGAACATCGACCCCGTACCAGAAACTGTCCGTACCAAGCAGGATCGAGCGCGGGTTTTCCTTGAATCGCTCCAGCATCTGGTGACGCGGCAGACCGTCTGCCTGGTTCAACAACTGCAGGTCATTCTCGATTAACCAGGAAGCTAGCTGCTTGCCTGCCTGTCGCATCATTTCATAACTGGTAAACAACACGAAGGCGTGCCCATCCGTCCGAGCCGCATAGCGCTTGATCATCTCGGTTGTCGATCGCTGAAACGACTCTCTGTCCTCCGAGGGATCCGGCATACCTCGCACCACCACGACCTTCGCCTGGCGCTGGTAATCGAAAGGACTACCCAGCCGCTTTCCATCACTTTCCAGTAACCCAACGCGCGAACGGAAATAACGAAACTCCTCGTCCTGGCCAACCGACAGGGTCGCACTGGCCATGATTACGCTGGCCCCCGATTCGAACAGCTGACTTCGCAACATGGGTCCCACGTCAACAGGTGCTGCCGACAGGGAAACACGAGGGCGGCCACTTCGCGAGGGATTACTTTGTACCCAGTACACCGCATCGGCCAACAATTGCTCGTTCCAATGCTTGATCTGTCCCGCCATCACTTCCAGACGTTGGTAGGCAGAAAGAAAATCCTGGCGCTTGGTCGGCTCCTTGATATCCAGCGACAATCGCTTCACGGTACCCGCCAGCTTCAATAATGCCGGACCGAGACGATCCGTGAACAACCGGGCCGATGGAATGCGGGCGGTTTTGCCCTCCTGGCTCTCCAACCATCCAAGCACCTCATCAAAATACTCGTCCGCCTCGAATCGACAGGCAAGAACTTCCCGTTGCGCCTTTTCCACGTTGTGGTAGATCAGCAAGCCCTTGTTGGTCTGATCGTTATAGAGCTTATTCAAAAGGTAACGCACCTGTCCGGATGTGATTGACAGGCCCAGGTGCTCACTGGCTACGTTCTCGATCGTGTGAGCTTCATCCAGGACCACGGCCTCGTAATCAGGCAAAATACTAACACCCATTTGTCGCAGGGCCAGGTCGCTGAAAAACAAAGCATGATTCACCACCAGCAACTGGGCATTATCCATGCGACGTCGCGCCCGGTAATAATGACATTCCTGGTAGGTAGGGCACTTGCGGCCCATGCAGTTACTGCTGTCACTCGCCACCTCATCCCAGACAGCTGGCTTGGGACGAAAATCCAGATCACTCAAGGAACCATCGTGAGTCTGGTTCGCCCAGTCACGCACCTGGTGTAACTGCTCCCGTTCCGTTCCTGAATCAAACAACGCATCCGATCGCTGCAGGGCAGTATCCAGGCGTCTCAAGCTGACATAGTTATGTCGTCCCTTGACCAACAACGCCGTGAATTCTCGCGGAATGACACTGTTGAGAAGAGGCAAATCCTTGTGGAGCAGTTGCTCTTGTAAGCTGATCGTATGGGTCGAGATAATCACACGACGAACCGGTCGACTCTTGCCCGGCAACTGGGCATAATCTTCCGCCGGTCGCGTGGCTGCCAGGATCGCTGGAACCAGGTAGGCAAAACTTTTACCGACACCCGTACCTGCTTCTGCAACCAGATGTTTTCCCTGGATCAGTGCGGAGGCAACCGATTCGGCCATTTCCAATTGCTGGGGCCGCACCTCGTAATTTGCCAATCGCTTGGCAATCCGACCCTCCGGTCCAAGAATGTCAGTGGCGGATAACATACGCGATTCATTTCGGTCAGGATCGATTCAATAACATCAGGCCGCTGGACAACTTAACAGGTCGACCATGATCCGAACAGCTTACGCAATACGAACCATCGCTACCGGTCGAAATTCCCGCAGATAGCTATCCAGGGACCCTGAAACTTACAGAAAAGAGAATGCAAGGCGACTCACCTCATGATATGCTCATAGTAAGCTCAGGCGGGGCCCAATCGGGCAGCTGGCATCACAACGTGGAACGCCTGGCGATCACTTCGTCGGAACTGGCTTTTCTCAAGATTTCCTGATCCAAGTGCTGCCCATGGCCATTGAATTTTCCTGCCCTTCATGCGAACACCCTGTTCGCACCCCCGATTCCCAAGGCGGTAAACAAGGTCGCTGTCCAAGTTGCAGCAACGTGTTCAGGATTCCAGAAACTTCCACCACTACGGCCGCTGCGCCTGAAAAAACCATTCGCTTTGAATGCCAACAATGCAGCAAGAAACTCAAAGTTCCCGCTTCACGCGCGGACAAGAAAATCACCTGCCCCCAATGTGGTGCCACTGTCACCAACCAGGAAATCAAGTCCAGCGGATCCCTATCGGGAATCCTGACGCCGGAAGGCAGAATCGAATTTCCCTGTGGCGAATGCGGTCATGTCGTGCAGACGCCGGCCAACCAGGCTGGCAAGAAAGGACGCTGCCCCGAATGCCAACAGATCATGCAAATTCCGATACCCCAAAACCCGTTACAACCCACTTCGCGATTCGCGAATCCACCTCCTCCGGTGGCAGCGCCAGCGTACCAGGACTTCAGCGACCCTGTCGCTGATCTCGGCGGGGGCCCCCTCGATCAACTGGATGACTGGCAGGCTGCGACCAGCAATCGACCGGTCGTCAGTTCGTTACGACCCACCGGGGGCGGAGGAGGACGTTACCGTGTGCGAGGACCTCGCAAGGGACTACCCTGGTATGCAAACTCTGGTCAATCCGGTGCTTTCTGGGACACGGTGACTTCGGTACTCTTTTCACCCCGCGATGCCTTCAGTCGTATGTACCGGGAGGGTGGCACGGGACATGCCATGAGCTTTGCCTTCACGGGCCAAATGGTGGGAGCCGGTATCGCGTTGGGACTCCTGCTGGTCTTCGGCATCATTGCCCTGGTATCCGGCATCATGTACGCACCCGAGAGTCGTCCTGTATCGATCGGGGGATCGATCGTGTTCGGCCTCATCGCGGCCGTGGTGGTGAGTATCGGCTACATCCTGCTGACTGCCATTCATTGCCTGATGCAGTGTTTCGTGACCGCTGCTTTTCAGCACGTGGGACTCACCGTGGTCCAGGGCGCATACGAGACATTCGAAACCACTGCCCGGGTGGTCAGTTATGTCGTAGGAAGCCTCGGGCCCCTGATGATGCTGACCCCCTTCATCGCGATACCGCTGCAAGTCGTCCTGATGCCGATCTATGTAACCATCGGCTGCTATGCCGCCCATGAAACCAGCAAGGTTCAGGCCATCTTCAGCACGCTGATTGCTTTCGTGATCTGGTACGGCATGTTCTTCGGAACCATCATTCTCACCTGGGCGACCATCTGGGCTGCCCTCACTGGATTGTTGCCATCCAGTTAGCAGCGACGCTCGCTGTTCACGACCAATCGTCGCTCACTTGCTGTGGTAAGGACGTGATGTAACCAGGCCTTCTTCGGGACTACTGGCCGTTGCATACAAACGCCTGGGAATGCGGCCGGCCAGAAACGCCATGCGGCCGGCGTGAACGCCCGCCCGCATGGCACGGGCCATCATCAATGGATCGCGAGCGTGCGCAATGGCCGTATTCAGAAGTACTCCATCCACGCCCAATTCCATGGCAGCTGCCACATCGCTGGCCGTTCCAACCCCTGCATCAACGATCACGGGATAATCCGGGTCGTCACCCTTCAGGTATTCCAGGCAGATACGAAGATTGTTGGAGTTCAGGATACCCTGCCCTGATCCGATGGGACTGCCCGCCGGCATCACACTCGTGGCGCCAACATCCTTCAAGCGACGCGCTACCACCGGATCATCACTGGTATAACAAAGTACCTGGAAACCATCGGCAACAAGCTGCTCGGTAGCTTCCAATGTAGCAATGGGATCTGGTAAGAGTGTCTTGGAATCTCCCAGGACTTCCAGCTTGACCCAGTCAGCTCCCGGGTTACCAAGCGACCGCAATATTTCACGTCCCATGCGAGCCACCCGTACCGCCTCTCCCGCGGTATAGCAACCGGCCGTATTAGGCAGCAACGTGTAACGATCTGGATCGATATAATCCAATAGATTCTTGCCGTCATCATCATGCAACTGCTCACGACGTACGGCCACCGTGATACAGTCGGCACCACTCAATTCCAGCGCATCACGCATTTCATCGGCAGTTTCGTATTTACCACTGCCCACGATCAGTCGACTTCGTAACGTGTGGGTTCCTACCTGCAAGAGGTCCTCGCCGGGACCCTCCACGCACTGGTCAGGCAAGGAGAATTCAAGTGACATCGTTTAGCTATCCACCTCCAACTAGGGTCACCACTTCAAGTTGATCACCCTCCTGCAAGACGTAGGAGGGATGCTCAGGCTGTGGCATGATTTCCAGGTTTACTTCCACCGCAACATGACGTGTCTGCACACCCAGTTGCACCAGCAACTCGGAAATAGTGGTAGCTTCTGCCACCTCATGCGATTGCCCGTTGAGCGTGATTTGCATGGCATCCAATTCTTTAATCGCGTGTCTCGATGGCAGCAATGAGTGCTCCACCGTCGCGGTTATTCGCGAATCTGCAGATTCCTGACTTGTCCCTTGCGTAACAGGACCAACGGAGCTGCCTGCAAGCGACCTGTTGATTCCACTCCTCGATTCCAGGGAATATAGTACGCTGCCACGTTGCCACTATTAGCATCAGCAACATAGACCACGCAATTGCCCGGTCGCAGTGCGCCCGTTCCGCGGGGAAGTGCAGCCACCCCGGTCACCATCAGGAAATTTGGCTTCTTCCCCTGCTGGATTCCCAGGTCATTCAAAACGTTGACCGTGAACTTGGCTCCAAAATCACCGGTACGAGAATAGAGCACCCAGCACTGGAGCTCACCCGTCAAAAAGTCCAGGAAGAAAACTCCTTCCACGCCATCAGAGACGGCACCCGTGGCCATCGAAAAACTGGCCGAGCGATCGGTCGCCGATGCATGCAACGGCATCGGAAACTCCAGGTCATTAACCCCGCTGCGCATGCTCGTCAGCCAGGAACCGACCAGCAAACCAATGCCAACCAACAGCCCGGCGGCAAAACCTGACATGATCAACCATAGTGATCTTTTCCGAATACGTTCAACCATTTGTTTATAATCCCTTGTTTCGCCCTTGGGTCAGCCAAGCTGGTAGATCGCCATGAAGCCCTCGCGGGAACCAACGATACCAACATCATCCGCACCAGATTACTGTCCACATGCTACCCCGTTTCAACCAGTTTTGCCACCTCCAAAGCAATCGGAACACCCAGAACATGGCACCTAACCACTGCGACACATGGTGCCGGAAGCCGTACCAGTCCTGCCCATCTATTCCCGACAGGCAGCAGACACCCGAGCGGCCTACCAGCCAGGCAACGCTGATAGCCAACGCCATGAACCGATACATTCCATACAACAGAACATATCAATCCGACAGGCAAAACATCGTTGAAAACCACCTTCTTCCAGGGCCGATTATAGGCATCAAAACGATCCCTGATCCCTGTCTCCCTGGTGATCAAGTTCAGCTCCAGAAGTGACGATTTTCCTATCGTCACGACGAAATCTACCAATGCACGTTTCCCAACCCAAACCCAAACCTGGCCTGTTCATCATGACTGTTCTTCGCTGCCGCCGCCAAATCACCTTTGCAGGGATCGTGCTGATCTCCGGACTGGTTGGCTGCCGCCAGGAAACAACACCCCAGCAACCTCCGCAATTGACCACGGACATTTCACAACAGCAACTCGATGACGTGCTGGACTTCACCTTCCGGGAACGACACCTGAACCTGCAACAACATGCGGCCTGGCAAATCCTGCATGGCGTGCTGGTCTACCAGCAGGATTTCCAGGTCTACGATAAACAGCAACCGCTACCAGCGATTGACCACTTGCTGGCCGGCGGTGCCATGCGCGGCTGGAACCTGCAACCCGTTGCACACGGCCTGGATGGCGAACGTGGGTTGCGGGCGATCATGGATCAAGGCAGCAAGGCCGGCCAGGGGCACGCGGACCAGTGGCTTGCCGTGCTGGCACAATCCGAACTGCCACCCACCCAGGACATCGTGGTCGACGGCCAGACATTTACTGTTGCCGACCTGGTCCGACAGGTCCAATGGGATTTACCAAGAAACTACGAACGGGAATACAGCTGGACCCTGATCGGACTAACCTCCTACCTACCTACCAGCGACCAGTGGACTGCCAGTGATGATCAAACCTGGTCCATTGAACGGCTGGTCCGGAGCGAGACCGAACAAGATCTGTTCGACAGTGCCTGCGGGGGAACCCATCGCTTGATAGGAATCACGATGGCACTGAATCGACACCTGGAGCAGCAGGGGAAATTGACCGGCACCTGGAAAAATGCGGATGAAAAAATACAGCAGGCGATCCAACTGGCCAGGAAACATCAGAACCCCGATGGATCTTTTTCCACGGCCTACCTGGCAAGTCGTCGAACATCCGTAGACCTGTCTGAAAACCTGGGAACCACCGGTCACGTTCTCGAATTCCTGGTGCTGGCCATGTCCGACAAGCAACTCGATCAACCCTGGGTCAAGCGTGCTGTCGCCCGCCTGGTAAAAATCTTCGAGCTCACTAAAACCGTGGACCTGGAATGCGGCAAGCTCTACCACGCCGCGCACGGGCTGGCACTCTACCGCGACCGGCTCTATGGAGCTCGACGCTATCGAGCAACCCCCTGAATAACTCGGAAGATGGCTAACGGCGGTTCAGGAAGACGGGTCCGGTACAGAGCTCGTCATGTTCTGCCGCAGACGCGCCAACACGAGCCCGGCCAAAAACCAACCACCAGCAATATCCAGGATATTCACGACCGTCAGCTTCCAACCAAACCCGTAAAAGGTCCACTGGGGCAGGCAAACAAAAATACCGGCAGCAAGCCCCAGGAACCCCAACAGCATTGCTCGCTGGCGGATGGATTTCTCCGGCAATTGTCCAGCGACTATTGCCAGGAACCCGGCAACCATGGCACAGATGATTAACTGGACAATCAGCACCATGGGAAACGACAGTCCACTCAATACGTTCGTACCATCAGCCAGCGTATTAACTACCAGGAAAATACCGCGACTACCCATGTAAACGCCGTCAGGCAGGGTCACTCCAGGCTCCTGTACCATCTCGACAACCTGGTCTTCCTGGGAAACATCCATGATCGTGATGGCCTCGAGACCCTCATGCAGTCCCACGTGCATCAGCACCCCCCAGGCAAACAGGATCAACGTGGCCAGCGCGATTCCAAGAAAGCTTCTGGATGACATCATCGTTACCTTTCAGAAAGCAACCTCGAGTCACCAACCTGGGGATACCACGATTCTCAAAGAACGTGCATCACGGCAAATCAGCGGGAGCTGGTGGCAAGCCTGCTGGATTCTGTAGAGCTGCCTTGCGTCGCTTCAATTCACGTTCGCGCTCTAGCAAGAGACGCTTTAACTCACCGTCACTACGATTGGCTGCCTGCTGGTAATAGATGCGTGCTACCCCCAGCTTGCCGGCTGCTTCTGCCCCACGCGCTCGCTCCAATAATTCCTCGACTTGTTGCAAGCGTGCCTGGTCCTCCACCAGTTGCTGCCGTCGAATCTCGGCCACACTGGAAGTACCCTGGGTTGCCGTGGTAATCGTTGAATTTGTCTGTGGCTGTGCCGAGGTAAGTCGCAGAGGTGCTTCTGCCCTGGTGGTCGAGGCCCCTGATGTACTGCGCTTGAGCTGAGAAATCGTTCGCGAGTTCATCCATGCCGGGCGGACCAGCGGGGATCGCCAGGGGGAATGAAACTGCCGACCCACGACTGGAATCCAGCCAGTCACAAAGGGCCGCAGTGTCGTACTACTAATCGAACCAGAACCTCCGTTAGGAACCATCACGCTCGGGGCACTGCTCATCATCGTACGAGAGTTACCCTGTTGCAGTGCCATGTTGAAACCGAAACGGGTATTCCCCTTGCGGCCGGCAAAACCAAAGCGAGCATCAGTCCCTGGATCCCAACCTCCAAAAAAAGGAACTGCTGAATTTAAACCTGGGTAGTTAAAAAACATCTGGCGTCCCGGCCTTGTCGATTCCCAGTGCCAGCCAACACCAATCCGTTCAAAAAAACCATCGTTGATCCGGTGCGACGGCAAGGTCACCATCGTTTGTTGAGCCTGGACCGGAACCGAGTGTTCCGTTGCCAGCAACAGGAGCGCACTGGCGCAAACCAGCGGGCGGGCGATGCTCAACAATCTCTCCGGGCGGCGGACCATACGTTTACTTTCCAAACCAGGAATCCTCGCATCCAGGGTCTTCCCCTGGTCACTTATTTCCACTTTTCGCATTCTACTGGTACCTATCCCCACGGGTCAATAAAACCGTCGAAATCAGTGCTACTGTGGATAATTTCGACGCTGACTGGATGAAAACCATGCATCCAGATGGTAAGCTGGGCGAAGAAGATTGATTCACTAACCCACACCCTGGAGACCAACCGATGTTACGAGCTGCCATGACCTGCCTGGTGACGTGCGTTCTTTCCCTTGCCAGCCTGCAAGCCGCCGAGAAAGAAGATGGCTGGGTCAGCCTATTCGACGGCAAGTCGATGAAGGGCTGGAAAGCCAATGAGAACAAGGAAACGTGGAAGTTCGAGAAGGGAAACCTGGTTTGCGAGGGTCCTCGCAGCCACCTGTTCTACGTCGGTTCAGACAAACCCTTCGTCAACTTCGAATTCAAGGCCGAGGTAATGACAACACCGGGAAGTAACGCCGGAATTTATTTCCACACGCGATACCAGAAAGATGGCTGGCCCAAGTACGGCTACGAGGCCCAGGTCAATATCACGCATGGCGATCCAAAGAAAACGGGTAGTCTCTACGGCGTGGTAAACGTCTCCAATCCGCCCGCCAAGGACAACGAATGGTGGACACAGCATATCATCGTCAAGGGCAAGCACATTCAGATCAAGATCAACGACAAGACCGTCGTGGACTACACCGAACCGGAAAACAAGAAGGCAACCTCGAACCAGTTCGAGCGACGATTAGCATCCGGAACGTTTGCCCTGCAGGGACACGATCCGAAGAGCAAGGTTTACTTCCGTAATATCCGGGTCAAGCGACTGCCCTAGGACACTTAATCTCGGTCAACACAACGACGCGTATCAGAGGACCCCGTACTTCTGGTACGCGTCTGTTGCTTTCATCCCGTTGCGAATCGCATCCCGGGTGATATTCTCGTCGTGAACTTTCTGCCAGGCCGCCGCAATGGCCTCGTCCTCGATAGCCCGTGGCACCACGACCACACCATCCTCATCAGCAAAAACGAGATCCCCGGTTGCAAACGCGACCCCGTCTATCTTGATTTCCACATCAATGGCACAGACCCGCTGGCGATCCTGGCTGTCATAAACACTTGTGCCGCGAGCAAATACCGCGAACCCCATATCACGCATTTTCTGGATATCGCGAACGGCGCCATCAACGATCGCTCCCACGCAACCTCGATTCCCGGCAGCCGTGGACAACAACTCTCCCCAGATTCCCGACCGTAACGATCCCTGCGCGGCAGCGACCAGTACGTCATCCGGTTGGCAGGCATCGACCGCCTGCAACTCCAGCTCGTAGGGATTCGGATCCTTCTCCTCCATCTCTTCCCAGAGCGTGGTCTTGCAGCGACCCACCAGCAATGAATCGGTCGTATAGGGGTAAAATGCCAAACGCGGAGACTGGTGGGTATAACCGAGCGCGTCCAGTGCATCAGCGACAACAGCCGAGTAAAGTGATTCTCGCATCATCGCAATCGTGATCGTGGCAGGTAATTCGTCGGCCATAACTTCCTCAGGATATTCGTTGCAGGGATTCTCCGGGCAGAGTCTCGTATGGTAGATTTCAAGCAGGCCATCCCTTCCAGGGACAACCCACCAGGCTTCATCATAACAGAATCAATCCGTGACCGTTTTGCGAACGGGTTCACCGCCCGGTTTATCTTCACGAGGTCTACCCATGCGAGTTGGAATTATCGCCTTACTTCACGAATCCAATACTTTTCTCAGTTCACCAACCTGCTGGGAACACTTCGAGCAGGACAAGCTGCTGTACGGAGAAGAAGTTCGGGAACAACTGGGCAATACGCATCACGAGGTAAGTGGCTTTTTTGCCGGACTGGCAGCCGCCGACCAGGAAAGCGAAAGCGAGACCGTGGAAGCCGTTCCCATCTTTGCCGCACGGGCTGTCCCCTATGGAGCGATTACCACCGAGACTTATGACCGATTGTTGGAAAGCCTGTTCGACGAACTGGAGAAAGCCTTGCCACTGGATGGACTGCTGCTGGCCCCACATGGTGCCACGGTTTGCGAATCGTATCCCGATGCCGATGGCACCTGGCTCACCCGGCTCCGGGAGAAGGTGGGCACCAGCATGCCCTGTATCGCTACCCTCGATCCTCACGGCAACCTGTCGACCGCGATGGTTGATGCCTGTGATGCCATCATTGCCTATCGCAGCAATCCTCACCTGGATCAAAAACAACGTGGAATCGATGCGGCCCAGATGATGGTCGCTACCCTGCGTGGTGAAATTCAACCCACCATGGCCGCCTCCCTACCTCCCATGGCGATCAACATCGAACGGCAGTTTACCGACCAACCACCTTGCCGTCCTTTCTACGACCTGGCCGATCGGCAACTGGCTACGGACCGTGTCCTTTCCAACAGTATCCTCCTCGGATTTCCGTACTCCGACGTACAGGAAATGGGATCAGCCGTTATCGTGGTGACCGACAATGAACCTCAATTGGCCAGCCAAATGTCAGTGGAACTGGGTAGCTACCTATGGGACCATCGCGAGGAGTTTGTTGGACAGATGCAGGGCATTGAAGAAGTCCTGGAAGATGTTGCCAACCTGGACGGTCCACTTTGCCTGCTCGACATGGGAGACAATGTCGGAGGAGGGTCCCCGGCAGACGGTACCTTTTTGCTCCACGCCCTGGACGAGCACCAACTCTACCGGTCCTTTGTCTGCCTCTATGACCCAGCCGCCGTGGAACAAGCTACCCTCGCGGGGCCGGGTGCCACCTGTACACTCTCCGTGGGAGGCCATACGGATCAGCTGCACGGGAAACCGTTCACCAGCCAGTTCACCGTAATCAGCCTGCACGACGGAACATTTACCGAACCCCAGCCCCGGCACGGTGGATTTACGGACTGCAACCAGGGACCAACCGCCGTGGTCCAAACCGATAAGGGAATCACGCTCATGCTGACCACCCGTCGCATGCCTCCCTTCAGTCTCCGCCAACTCACCTCGTGTGATATTGATCCGGGAACTTTCCAGATCCTGGTTGCCAAGGGAGTGAATGCACCGGTGGCTGCCTACCGGGAAGTCTGCGAGACGCTGATCCGGGTTAACACACCCGGTTCCACCACCGCCGACATGTTACTGCTCGATTACCAACATCGTCGGAAACCGATGTTTCCTTTTGAAACCGACACCGAATGGGTACCTGTCTCTCATCCCGCTACCGAAAGCCTGTCATGATGCTCAAGACCTCCTGCCTGGAAGCCCCGGAACCGGGCCCGCACCTGCTCATTACCGGGGGCGTCCACGGGGATGAATTCGAACCGATGGCAGCCATCCGGCAACTGATCGCCTCCCCATCGCTCAAGCTGTTGCGCGGAAAACTGACGCTCGTCCCCGTCGTTAACGAACCGGCATTCCTACGCGGTCACCGTGCCGGTCCAGATAACCAGGACCTGGCACGCACCTGCCCCGGCGACGCAAACGGTTCAACCACCGAACAAATTGCTCATGCCTTGACTCAATTAATCCAGGCGGCGGACTATTACATTGACCTGCATACCGGGGGCACCACGCTGCAGGTACTGCCCATGGCCGGATACGTCATGCACCCCGATTCGAAAATCCTAGATCAACAGCGTGCGCTGGCCAGGGCCTTTAACCTGCCGATCATCTGGGGCACCGATCATCGTCTGCCCGGACGATCACTCTCCGTGGCACGTGATGCCGGTGTTCCTGCCATCTACACGGAATACCTGGGGGGGGCTCAATGTGAGCCCGCGGGCATCGAAGCCTACGTTGAGGGATGCCTGAATGTTATGCAATCACTGGCAATGATCGACCATGAACGACCTGCTTCGCGCATTCAACACGTGGTGGAAGATCGCCGCGAGAACTCGGGGCACATGCAAATCTGCCATCGATCACCCCTGACCGGCTATTTTGAACCCGCCGTGCAACTGGGTGAATCCATCACAGCGGGAACTCCCCTGGGAACGGTTTGTGACATCCTGGGGGAACAGCGGGAAGTCGTATTGGCTGAGCAAACCGGCCTGGTACTGGTACTAAAAACCTTCCCCCGGGTGGAACAAGAAGATGCGCTGGCTGTCATCCTGGAAACCGAACTGGACCAACAACCGGCAACTACCTGAGAAGGTACCGTCAGGGTTTTTCGCGATCTTCCGAGAATGGCTGTTGCAGGATTAACGTCAGGAATACTCCACCCATCAAACCCAACCCGATCATGACCAGGAAGGGGATCGGCCCCGGTTGATTTTCCCACCCATGAACCATGTTTACACCAAAAACCGCACTCAACGTGGCAATGGGAAAAAAGAAACCTGCCATCAGGTTCAAGCGATGCGCAGCAGTGGCCATCTTGTGACTCGCCCGGGCCTGTTGTTCTGCACGACGAGCAATATCAAACTCCAACGTGTTCTTCGTTCCCGAGTAGAGTAACTGCGTTTGTCGCTCCAGGTCATAAGATCGATCACGGAAATTAATCAGGTCTCGATCCTCAGAAATCGCCTTGCGCGCTTCCTGGAACACCTGGTACTGGTGAGTAGCCGCCCGGTGTAACGGCAGCAGGGACTCCAGCAAGACAAAATAATCGTCTACCTGCAGTGGAGATGTCCCACCCGTATTGGACTGCATCTCCAGATGCTCGAGCTTGTCCACCGCTTCCTCGTAACTGGCCAAATGCTTGCTGATGCAGTTCGGGCCTGTCCCATGATCCGTGGATTTCCACTCGCCAGTCGGATCACGCCAAAACAAGCGTCCCGAACGTTCTTCCTCATCCGGCTCCGGAGGAGCATGTAAAACCAGCAACAAGTGACCCTCAGCGATCATCACTCGCTGACGACCAATACGACTGCCCAGTCGATCTCGAAACTCTTCCGGAACCTGCCACGTTGGTGGAATGAGTGATTTTTTTTGCATCAAAGAAACTCCCCTTGTTCAGTTGAGTCACGCAACGCACCAGGTTCACCGACTGTCCCGGTACCATAAATACTCAGCACGGTTTTTATCTGCCAATCAAAAGTACTCCAAAAACATGGATTATTTGTAATCAAACCGGTACAACTGCCGATGATTAGTTTTGTTCCAGAGCTATAATCGATATAATAAACACCTGACCAAACTACCATACCTTGGAGTTGCATTACGGCAGAGGGACCAATTTATAGCGTTGGCCTGGGTCATTTTCAGTGGCTGGTGCAGAGCACGCCCGACCCACGCCAGTCTCGCAGCGACTCCACTCGTCGCAAAATCGGCTCCAGGGTATTTTTCTAGAACCGTGGTGAAACTCGAAAGAGCTTTCACCACGGTTTTTTCATGGAATCCAGGGTGTTAGGCAGAACTCATTCATTTACCTTAAGTCTCTTCAATAAAGTCACTTAGGGTCTTTCTCGTTTTTTCGCCTGATTCCTTATCCCGCGTGCTATCCTTCCATTGGATCGCTTATCTTTCCACGCGAACTGCAGGAAGTAAGTGAAAACTGATGTAACCCATTGCGCCCGGGCCCTTTGCTGCGGGCATGCCATGCCTCGAGATGACCTCACCCATGAATCAGCCCACTCCACGCCAACAATGCCTGGCAGCTCTGCTTGTCAGCGGATGCTTCCTGGCCGGAACACTCTGCGAGACATGGGTCGGTCCACGACAGGCCTCGTCACTCCATCCAGCGCCGCTTGCTCTTCAGCAAGTAGAAACCGTGGTCCCGGTGAAAACAGCTCAGCTGGATCGCTCTTGAGACCAACACTTCTCGCACCTGCCCGGGTTGCTATCCGGGGCAGGATACGGTCACATTTTCCTCGTGGCTTTTCCTCCCGCGAGTATTCAAGGAATGTAGACCATGACTTTGAGTTCCCGTTTCCTGGTCCGATTGGCAACAGCCATGCTTGTCGCCCTGGGCTGGACTAATTTCCCTGGCCAGGCCAACGCAGCCGCACGTCCCAACATCGTCTTCATCATGATTGACGACCTGGGGTGGATGGATCTGAATTGCCAGGGAAGCCCCCAGTTCACCACGCCCAACATCGATCGCCTGGCAGGGCAGGGGATGCGTTTCACGGATGCCTACGCAGCCGCACCAGTCTGCTCACCAACGCGGGCAGCCGCCGTAACAGGACTGGCCCCGGCCCGCGTTCAAGTTACCAATCATCTGCCGGATCGATGGCAATTCTATAATCGCAACAAGACGATGGGACCTGGTAAGTCGCTCAACTACCTCCCCACCCATCACGAGACCGTGGCCGAGACACTGAAACAAAACGGCTATGCGACTGCCTTTATCGGCAAGTGGCACTTGATGGGAAATTACCGCAGTGAAGAGGAGAGAAAGTACCTGCCCGAACGACAGGGATTCGACTTAAATATCGGCGGCTGTGGCATGGGTGGACCCGGTACCTTTTTTGCGCCCTACAAGATTCCCAACATGGAAAAAGGCAAGGCTGGAGATTACCTGCCCGACACCATTGCTGACCGGGCCGTCGATTACATCACGACCCAGAGCAAGAAACAGAACCCCTTCTTTCTCTGCCTCTGGCATTACACCGTGCACTATCCTATCCAGGCCCCGGACCATTTACTTCGCAAGCAAAGTGGCGACAAGAAACCGACACCACAACAGCATTACCAGGCCATGGTGGAGGGCATGGATATTGCCGTGGGCCGGGTGCTGGATTCACTTGAGACGGCAAAAATCGCCGATGACACGCTGGTCGTTTTTACCTCCGACAATGGCAACCTTGCTGGTTATAGCTCGGCCAAACCGCTCAAAGCCGCCAAGGGCTACCTCTCCGAGGGTGGGATTCGCGTTCCCCTGATCGTACGACAGCCAGGTGTCATCAAGCCTGGTTCCGTGAGTCACGAACCGGTGATCACGATGGATTTTGCACCAACTTTCCTCGCTGCCGCCGGGATTCGCTACGATCCCAAGCGTTATGATGGCCTCAGCCTGGCCCCGCTCCTGGCCGGTCGCAAATCACTTGACCGGGATGCCATCTACTTCCACTATCCCCATTTTGCTTTTCACGGTGACAACAAGATGGGCTCTGTCATCCGTTCCCGGGACTACAAGTACATCCAGTATTACGGCGGACATGCACCGGTTCTCTACAACCTGCGCAACGACATCGGTGAGCAGCTCGATTTGAGCCAGCAAGAACCGGATCGCGCCAGGAAACTGCAGGTGCGGCTGCAGGCCTGGCTGAAAAATACCAACGCCCAGTTTCCTCGTCCCTACGCGGAAATGCCCGAGAAAGATCTTCCCGGAAAGAAACAATAAACCAATTAGCCCGTCGGCTTCTCGGCCGGTTTCTCCATCGGCTTCTCGTACAACTGGTAGATATCGACCACGCCATCGTTGCTGACATAAGCCTCCGGCGTCGAATGGCGGCCATTACCACCGCGTCCGTTCGTTTCAAAACGAGACACGGCCAGCTGCCAACCATCCGGATGTAAATCGACCTCGTAACCACTGTTCATCTTGATGGCATGAACCGGTGCTGGTTGTTCCACGTTCCAGAATGAAAGGGATGCACCGGAAGCCCCTTCACCGATGCCAGCCAGTAATCCATCGGAAAGAAACTGCAGGCCGTTGATCGGGCCATCTGCCTTGATCTGGGGCTTGAGTTGTTGTTTGGCAGCACCCGTTTTTCCGTCAATCACAATCACCAGTGGGTCACCAGGACAGAATGCATTACTCTTGGCATTAGTCATACCACCACAGGCCAACAGGTCACGACCCGGGTCATATGCCAACGACCGCACACCACCCACCTCGGCCAGGAAATTATCCAGGCGTGTATGTAAGACTGTCAGGTCCAACTCCCGGATCAGCTTGCCGTCAGCAAGATTCCACTGCCGAACCTTACCCATCTGGTCACCGCTGAACAGGCTCTTGCTGTCTGGATGAAACAACAGGCTGAAAATATATCCTTCATGCCCCACCAGCTCCCGGGTGGCTTGCCCCGTGGACGACCAGAGCTTCACGACGCGGTCATTACCGCCGGTCGCCACGTGCTGACCATCGGAACTCACGGCCACCTTCCTGGCCCAACTGTCATGGGCCGCAGCGTGACTCCATTGCCGATCCGGTTGCTCCTCGGAGTAATTCCAGCAGAATAATCCACCATGCCAATCGACCGAGTACAGCCGTTTCCTGTCCGGGTGGAAAGCCAGGTCACCGACCCAGGCTGGATGCCCCTCGAGCGCCACACGATGATCCGAAGCGAGCTCCCAACGCTGCAATTGCCCATCGATCCCAGCCGCGACAAGGAACTTGCCGCAGGGACTGAACTGGATCGCCGTCACCTGCCGTTCCCACTGGAACTTTTTCTCGGTCCAGGCCTTGGTGACATCCAGTTTACGTTCCATGACTTGTTTCATGCCAACAACTCCTTGATGGGGCCGCAGTCATCATGAGCAATTGGCAAAGGCTGACCATTGATGTGGTACTCGGTCGATCCGGTATCGATATCCATCGCCCGAAACACCGTATGAAAAATATGTCCGATATCATATTCCTGGTCTTCCACCCAGGCACCATTAGCCGTTGTCTTTCCCAGCACCAGGCCACGATTCAATCCGCACCCGGCCATCGCCAGTGACCAGGCCTCGGGCCAGTGGTCCCGTCCCAGGCGTTGGTTGATCTTGGGCGTACGGCCAAACTCGGACATCAGCAGGACCAGTACGTTGTCGAGGTGGCCACTCTGCTGCCAATCCTCGATCAATGCCGCAAACGGCTTGTCAATCTGCGGGACCATGTCCAGGTGCATGTTGAAATTGTCCCCATGGGTATCCCAGTGATAGGAATGACACTGCACAAAAAGCACACCCTCCTCGATCAGCCGCTTGGACTGCAGGATGTGACGTCCCAGTGGATGAGACCCATAGCGTTCCAGTTCCCTGGGTGTGAAGTCCTTGAACAGGTCCTTGCGTTGAATCAGTTTTTCCGCCATCTGGAACGAGTAGTCGTAGGCTTCTACCTCGGCCTTGCGACGACCTTCCTGGAACCTGCTGTTCAATCGCTTGCGGATAGCGTTGCGCGTTTGATCGACTTGATCATTGATCCCCGGAGGACGATTGATATGGACCGGAGGCTTTCCGTCACCCAGGGCCAGGGCCCCGTACTGGGAACCCAGGAAACCGGCATGTTGCCAGATAAAACCACCCGAGCCAGGCTTGACCCAGATATAGTTGGGTAACTGGCTATCAGGTTTCCCTTTCAGGTGCGCCATCGCGGAACCCAGGTACGGGTAGGTCACCCCACGGTTCTTCGGATCCCCGCGCAGGACCCTCGGCACCCCGGTGGAATGATTTTCATCCTTGGTCGACATGCTGCGAACCACGGCCAGGTGCTGCATTTGCCTGGCCGTATTGGGCATCAACTCACTAATACGGACTCCCGGCAGCGTGGTCGGGATCGATCGAAAGGGTCCGCCAAATTCAGTCCCGGGCTTGGGATCCCAGCTCTCCAGTTGACTCATGCCACCGTCCAGCCAGATCAGCAAGACCTGCTTCTGCTTTGCCTTCAGTTCTTCCGCGACGGCCGGGTGCAGCAAGCTGCCAGCTCCCAGTCCCGCCATCGCACCAAGAATCTGGCGGCGAGAAAACTCGTGCTGCGGATCGTGGCATTGGTAAGGATTCATAAGCGTACTGTTAATGGTTCAATTTAAATTCCGCTGACGTAAGCAGGGCCCAGGCATATTCACTGATCGCATCCGTGCGTCGGGCCGCATGTTTTTCCAGGTGCTGCAGCAGGTCACCGGTTTCCTGCTCGTCGGGAAACCGTGCCAGGATCGTCAAGAACAATTCCTGGGCAATGATCTTGTTGTCTGTCACTTTTTCCAAGCGGTTGACCAGGCCTCCCGCAGTCGGCTTCAGCCAGTCCAGTACCAGTTGCTCGTTCATCAGGAACAGGGCCTGGCCCATGGAGGGTTGGAAATCAATCTCTGCCTGGCCCGGTGGATTACCAAATACCGAGGTGAACAAGAGCATCGTATCCTCCAGGTTATCTGGTCCTGGGATCCGACCGTTGATGTAATCCTTGAAATTAAACCCGGAATCCTCCGGTCGTTTCTTACCGGCAATCTGCTCAAGTACGCCGGTCACACGCATCATGCTCCAGGCCGTCTGCTCGGGGGACAATCCCTTGGCATGGGCAACCTGGTAGGACCCAGGTTTGGCATCCTGCATGGTCAGTTCCACCGGTAACAGGCTCGCGCGTTGGTAAGCTCGCGTACGAGCCAATACGCCCAGCAACCATTTCACGTCAAACTGGTGCGCCGTGAATTCATCCGCCAACACCTTTAATAACTCGGGATGCGAAGCCGGATTATCGGCATGCATCATTTCCAGGGGATGAACTAATCCACGACCCATCATCAGGTACCAGAAACGATTCACACTGTTCTCGACAAAACGCCGATTTGTCGCCGAGGCCAACTGGGCCGCCAGCATCTGTCGTGGTCGGAACTTGGGAACTCCGGGGAGCCCGTCCGCGGCTGGCTGCGCAAACTCCTCCCCCTTCTTGAAAACAGGAACGTCCACTTCCTGACCACCGGGTAAACGGGGCCCCACCTGGTTTTTCTCGTCGGGTGCAAAAACACTTTGGAATTCGAGTTTGCCAGGAGCAACTCCTTCCACCAGGAATGCCTGGTTCTTACCGGTGTGCTTGGCCACCTTGCTCTGGTTCAGGAAGGCCAGCAGGCCGAAGTAATCCGCCTGCTTGAATTCGTCCACGGTGGGATGGTCATGACACTTGGCGCAGTGAATATTCATCCCCAGGAAAAGTCGCGCCACGTCCTGCGTCATCTGGTCGTGGACCGCACGTCCCGTGGCCGTGAAAAATTTAAGACTGCCCACCGTCTGCACATTGGCGGCATCGGCCTCGATAATTTCACGCACCAACTGGTCCCATGGCTTGTTCGCTGCAAACGAGGATTCCAGGAATGCATTCCACTGCGCTGCCGGGATCGTGGTACCCGTGCGACGCTCCAACAACATCACCGTAAAGGCTTCTCGGAAACGTCGTGCATAGGCTTTATCCTTCAGCAATTGGTCAATTAACCGGGATCGCTTTTGAGGATCCTGGTCAGCCAGGAAAGCCTTCACCTGGGCAACTGCAGGGACAATTCCATTCAGGTCAAGATAAATGCGACGCAGAAACTCGGCATCACTGGCCGGACCCGCCACCTTGCCATTGACCCTGGTTTCAATCAACTGATCGATACGCGCCGAAAGTGGCTCGTCAGCAAAAATCACCGGCGCACAGCAAAGCACAAGCAGTACTGCAAGTCGCCAGCAAGGATGCGTAACCATAACTATTCCCTTCCCGATCATCGAATGCTTAAAGAATAATCCATCCCTCACAAGACAACAAATCCAGGGCTACCAGGACCCGAATCGGCCCCGGTAAGCCTCCCAGGGACTCCTTCCACAAGCTCCCGGTCGCAGAGGACAGACCGATGAAAGCTGCCGATCCACTCATGAGGACCGATTAATCGACACAACCCTTACAGGTTGCATGAATCTGCGGAACGCGGGTAAGAGTTTTCGATATGCGTAAGATTCCGGATCAGATGAAGAAACTAGTTTTACGATAAATAGGGTACGGAGGAAGGATAGGGAGTTTCCTTACTTCGCAAGTGATGACGGTTACCCTGGATCTGTGGGGGAGACAGGCCACCATCATCAACGGGTATTCATCGGCTTCGGTGTAGGACCCTGGAGACTAGCGGCAGCACAGCAGCGGAGGATGCTTCACTCCGTGACGCAGGGTTCGTCAGCTTCACAGTCGCAGCAAATGTCTTCAAGGTCCTACACTGGCCGAATCCCGACTTCTCATGCGTGCTCTACGCAAACACCTTGGGCAGCATTTAGTCCTGGGAACTCATCTGCTGTCGAATTTCCAGGGCAACTCCGGGATTCACCATGGCAGCCGTGGCAATGTGGACTGCCATCGCTCCTGCGCGTAGGTAAGACTGTACATCGCCCCAGCAAGTGGCTCCGCCAACGCCGATCAATTCGAGTTGATACTGTCGTTGCTGAACGATTTCTGCCAGCATGGCAGTCTGTTCCACGGATGCCTGTCGCGTGGCCGCACCGCAGATACCACGGCGTTCTCCATCAAACAATTGGCGGCCGTCCGACGTGACCACGGTCGATGCAATACTATTGGTCATCGCAAGTGCATCCACCGATCCATGCAAAGCTTCCAGCAATGCTTCGGCATCGTCACGCTCCTGGATACGTCCAATCTTGGCAATGTAGGGCAAATCCCCAATGGCCTCACGCACCGCGTCGGTTACCAGTCGTGAATCGGCCGGTTGCTGAAAAAGCTGGCCATCACAGGTAGAAACGTTCGGACAGGAAAAATTGGTCTCCACGCAGTCTGCACCACTTTCTTTTGCCCACCGGGCACACTGGGCATAGTCTGCAGCAAGATCCTCGAGCGACCAACCATCCTGGACCGTGCCAACCACGGAAACCGAGAGAATCTTTCCCTCTGGCAAGTGGCGGCGCGTCCATTCAATATCTGCACGCCAGTCGTCCGGTTTTCGCGAAGGCATGCCATAAGAAACTGCCCAGCTGCCGGACATCGTTTCCGTCGCCGGCAAATCCGCTTCACCACCAAACAACAAGCCACAATCAACCGGTTGTAGATTCGGCAACCCATAACAGGGATGTTCACGACTGCGAACCGTCTTGTAGGTCACCACATCAAAGCCAAGGCTGGCGTAATAAAGGCACCACCGCCCATTAAGCAACGGGCCAGCTGGCATCCCCAGGGGTGAAACAACTGGCAAACCGCAGAATTTCCAGTCCCCCGGAACTTCTACCGTCTCCAATGAAACCGGCTCCGGCGCATGATCATAATTCCATTCATACGTCTGATGACGGTCATAACGGGGCAGGGATTGAACATCGATCATGGTCTGATTTCCACCCGATCAAAAGGATAGGCCAAGGGCTGTCTGCAGGTGACGCTAGCACCGTCAGCGTAATACCTTACGACAATTCAAGGAGCTTTAACTGGGATCCATTGTAACGATGGGATGAAGAAGTCCCAACGGTCAGCCGACAAAGGCTTTAGTGGACCCATTTAAGGATACCTGCCCGCCACCAATTGTTGCACCCGCAAGACCGGGAAGCCACCTGATCTTGCTTGCTTCACGCTACCGAATGGATTACCATAAAATCAGTAAATCAAATCACTTATCGTTTCTAATCGATTCCTGAATGACCCCCTGCGAGTGGTCGAACGACGAGTGACTATTGAGACCCATCCAAGACAACTTATCCGAGACAAACGTTACGTAAAAAAGGAAGTTCGCTATGACACGGAATCTTGTAGTCCACGCTGGCCTTGCCCTGTCAATCATTTTGACGACCGGTACCCTGCAGGCACAACAGGACCGCTTGCTGGCGGATTTGTATGGCCGCGGTGTCCACGCTTACTTTGATGGACAATTTGAAGTCTCTCACAAGTTGCTGAGCGACGCCATCGAGCAGAAGTCCCAGGATCCTCGCGCCTACTATTTCCGCGGCGTTGTTCTCACACGACTGGGACGCGCGGAACTGGCTACCAAGGACTTTGATGCCGGAGCCACCCTGGAAGCCAAGGACGTACAACAGGTCTATCCTGTGAATCGTTCGCTACAACGCGTCCAGGGCAAGGTGCGATTGACACTCGAAACCCATCGGAAAGAAGCCCGACTGGCACTGAGAAAATACGAAGAAGAACGTCGCCGCGTACGTTATGAAGCGCTCAAGGCCGCTGAAAAAGACGTGCTTCGAAGTGTTGATCGACCGGCCCCAGGGAATGCACCCAAACTGCCGGACGATGCCAAAGTAGATGCGAACAATCCTTTTTCCGGAGACGAAGCCGGAGCACTCGGGGGTGGCGTGGCAGCACCTACCAAGAAAAAACAGACCAATTCATCATCCCTAACCAATACGCGACGCCGTACCGAACCCGCTGATACCGAGGTGACCACGACCAATCCAGGTCAACCTGCAGCCAAGCCCGCAGCTGGTGCCAATCCCTTCGGTGGTGCTCCTGCAGCCAAGCCCGCTGCCGGTGCCAATCCCTTCGGTGGTGCTCCCGCAGCCAAGCCCGCTGCCGGTGCCAATCCCTTCGGTGGTGCTCCCGAAGCCAAGCCCGCAGCTGGTGCCAATCCCTTCGGTGGTGCTCCCGCAGCCAAGCCCGCAGCCGGTGCCAAGCCAGCTGCCAATCCCTTCGGTGGTGCTCCCGCAGATGGTGCCAAACCGGCAGCCGATCCCTTCGGTGGTGCTCCCGCAGCCAAACCCGCTCCCGCAGATGGTGCCAAGAAAAGCGGCGGCGCTTTTGGTGCTCTCTTCCGAGCGGTCAGCAAGTCGATTCCGGGTGGCGATGCACCGGCAGTGGAGGAAGAACCAGCAGTGGAGGAAAACGAAGAAGCTCCGGCCAAGCCAGCACCCGCCAAACCAGCAGCCAATCCGTTTGGTGCTGCTCCCGGTGCCAA
>MPLU02152639.1_pt1 | contig 84301 bp, 77 predicted proteins | sample 1617381 | NCBI WGS metagenome assembly MPLU02 (sample SAMN05944801, study PRJNA350692) | marine metagenome | biome: marine; feature: ODZ; material: water; isolation source: 90 m water sample filtered on 0.2 um supor filter | place: Pacific Ocean | collected 2012-04-08 | depth 90m m
CTTCGAACGAGGTGACGACGGCGGCCTGAAGGGCGACTTTTTCGCTCCCCAGAAGGCGTTCACTTTCGGTGCCCCCGGTGGTGGCGATCCGAACGCTGGCGGCGAGGGCGGCGAGGGCGGCGCCCCAGACCCGTTCGGTGACTTCTTCGGAGAGTTTGTCGGCCCAGAGGGTGAAGCGGGCGCCAGTGGCCCCGAGGGTGCTCCCAGGTTGGCCAGTGGCGTGCAGGCCTTCTTCGATCCGAACCAGGAGGGTGGGTTCAACCCGGACGACTTCTTTGAGGATGCTCGTGGTCCCGGTGTCGGGGGCCCCGGCGGTGCCCCGCCGCTCGGCGAGGACGGTCAGCCGCTGGAGGGCGGCGATCCGAACGCCCCGGCCGGCGGGTTCGTTCCCGGCCTCGCTTTCGAGGACGAGGGAGCTCGGCAGTTCCAGCCGCCGGTGGCCTTTGACATGGGCGAGGGTGGTCAGGCCATGGCCTGGGAGGACGGTATGAGTCAGGTCCGCCAGGAGGACGGCAGCATGAACGTCTTCTGGGGCGACGGAAAGAGCCTTGAGCGTGAGGTCGCCAATGATGGTGGCTTCCGTCAGGTAAACCCGGACGGCACCGAGCTGGTCCAACGGGCCGACGGGTCAAGTGAGTTCACCAACCGGGCCGGCGAGGCCATCACCAGGGAACGCACCGATGACGGTGGTTTCCGGGTCGAGCGGCCCGACGGTGGGCTGGTCTTCGAGTCGGCGGATGGTGCCAAGTCACACTTCGAGCCCTCGGGCTGGTCCCGCGAGCAGGTCATCGATCCCGAATCGGGCGCCGTGATGACCCGAGGTTCGGACGGTCTCGTGGAGATCGTCAACCCCGACGGAACGTTCAATCGGATCAATCCGGACGGCTCCCAGGACCAGGCGTTCCTCGGTGAGGCCGGCGAACTCATCACCCAGAACGGCGACGGGTCGCAGCGCACCGTGCACGCCGATGGCACTGAGGAGTTCCAGGACGCCTCGGGCTACGGCGGCAAGAAGGTCCAATCCGACGACGGCTCGTTCGTAACGCTGATGACCGACGGGGCGTCCACGATGGAGGCTGAGGACGGAAGCTGGGCCATTGATGTGGCACCCAACGGTGAACGTACGGTCACGTCGACTCTGGAGGACGGCACCGTCCAGAAGAACCTCCCGGACGGCGGCGTGCAACGGTATAACCCGGAGATCGGGGCAACCACATTCACTACTCCGGAGGGCGGTGACTACATCACCCGAGAAAACCCTGACGGCAGCGTTGTGGTGACCGACCCGACGGGCATGGTCACCGAATCCGACCCGGTTACAGGCAGCACCGTCGTGACGTTCGCCGATGGCTCGGTCCAAAGCACTGAACGTCTTGAGGATGGTTCACTAGCCACCACCCTTCCCACCGGTGACCTAGTCGTCACTGCGCCGGACGGGAGTCAGACCGTGGTGACGGCGGAGGGTGGCACGACTCAGACTGAGGTGACCGAACTCGAGGACGGATCTCAGTTGTCGGTGGCGACAAAGGCTGACGGAACCGAGAAGGCCACACAGGTGGCTGACGATGGGTCGATGGTCGCATCCTGGACGATGGAGGACAACACGCTCGACAACGGAGCAGCCGATCCTGCTGCCGAAGCGGGTGATGCGCCTGAGGGCGCGGACTTCGCCGACGGAGAGGTGCCCGAAGCACCACCCATGCCCAAGGGTCTGCAGAGTGATCCGGCAACCGGGGAGACCACGGTGCTTCTCAGCACCGGTGAGGCAGTGGGTCACACGCTCGGCGAGGACGGGGTTCTGACCCTGCAGTCCACTGCTACCGGTCGGCCGCCGGGTGGCGTCGAGGGCGAACCTGTCGAGGGCGAACCCGTCGAGGGCGAACCCGTCGAGGGTGAACCCGCTGAGGGCGAACCCGTCGAACCAACCCCACGCTTGGCCGTGATCAACCCGGCAGTAGGCGAGGTCATCACTGAGGGCGAAGTCACCCTGGTCGAGTCGACGTTCACCGAGTCTGGCGGGATGTCTATGGCAGTCGCACCACCACCCGGCGAACCCGACGCTGAACCAACTGAGGTGGCTATCTCGGCTGATGGCACGCAGCAGGCCATCACTAGTCCGACTGGCGACGTTGCAACTGCGACCACGTCTGACACAGGTGTGCTGATCGCCATGGGCGAGGGACCGATGCAGGCCACCCTCGAAAATCTTGCCCCTGGCGACGAACAGCCACTAGTGGCCGAAGACGGGACCACAGTGGTAGCGGCACCTGGTGACAATGGCGAGATGGTCTTCTTCGACGCCGACGGCAACCCAGCGGTCAAGGAAGATGGCACGAATTACACGGCATCGGACATGGCGGCCATGGTCGTTGACTTCGACGGCGAGGAGTGAGGGCTATGGACGCGATGATGAAAGATGTCCAACGGTCACCCGGCCGCCTGACGGTCAGCGTGCTGGCCTTGGCCCTTGCAGTTGCTGCCTGCGGTGGAGGAGGTGACGAGGATCCGGCGGCCGCCCCCGCTACCACGGCAGCCTCTGCCACTACGGAGGCTGAGACCGCAACGACCACCACGGCAGCCTCTGCCACTACGGAGGCCGAGACCGCAACGACCACCACGGCAGCCCCTGCCACTACGGAGGCTGAGACCACAACGACCACTGAAGAGCCGTGCCGGCCGGCGCCCAACGCCTCGTGTGCTGGTGCTGATCTGGCTGGCGCCAACTTGGCCGGCATGATCCTTCCCGGCATCGACTTTTCGGGGGCCAACCTGGAGGGGGCGCTACTGAACGGCGCCATGCTGGCTGGCGCCAACCTGACCAACGCCAACCTGGCTGGCGCGACGTTGTCGAGCACCAACCTGGCCGGTGCTGACCTCTCCGGGGCTATTGCCGCCGGCGCTGTCTTCTATCGCACCAACCTGACAAGCGCGAACTTGGTGCTGACCGACCTAACTGCGGCCGTGCTCATGGAGGCGGACATGAAGTCGGTCAACATGACTGGTGCGTCCATTCAGGGCCTTGTTGACCGGCGGACGTTCTGGTGCAGCACCATCTATGTGGACGGCACTCTCAAGAACGACAGTTGTCAGATCGCGACTGGCTGAGGACCAACTCAACCTCGCGAGCTGGTTACTCGAGGATGGTTCCTTCCTCAGCGGTTGCTGGCCACGACATAGATCGTTGCTGACCAGAATGGCCTATAAGGCCATCGCTTGAATCCGCGAGTCCGAGGCTGTGGGCAAGCCATTCGGTGACGACGATGCCTCTGCTGGAGATGGCGCCAAGCGGAAGCAGCAGAAGTGATGTTGGCCGGCCACCGGTACACTCGGGCACCGTTCCGACATACCGATTGTCGGCACAGACCAATTCACCCCCACCCACCCACGGTCGCCTTCGGGCGCGAGGCGGGGGCGAGACGAACCGATGGGAAGGGAGACCACGACCATGGCTGTCGTGACAATGAAGCAGTTGCTCGAAGCGGGTGTCCATTTCGGACATCAGACCCGCCGTTGGGACCCGAGGATGAGGCGGTTCATCCACGGCGAGCGGTCCGGCATCTACATCATCGACCTCAAGCAGACCCTTGAGCAGATCGAGTCGTCCTACACCTTCGTCCGTGACCTCGTCGCCGGCGGCGGCCGGGTGCTGTTCGTCGGCACCAAGCGCCAGGCCCAGGAGGCCATCCGCTCCTATGCCGAGAAGTGCGGCATGCCGTACGTGAACCAGCGTTGGCTGGGCGGCATGTTGACCAACTTCCAGACGATCTCCAAGCGGATCGCCAAGATGTCGGAGTACCAGCGCATGCGCGACTCCGGCGAGTTCGAGGCGATGCCCAAGAAGGAGGCGCTGATGCTTTCCCGCGAGCTCGAGAAGCTCGAGCGGAACCTCGGCGGCATCCAGCACATGGAGCGTCTGCCTGACGCCATCTTCGTTCTCGACACCGTCAAGGAGCACATTGCGGTGACTGAGGCCAACAAGCTGGGCATCCCGGTGGTCGCCGTGGTCGATACCGACTGCAACCCGGACGTCATCCAGCACCTCATCCCCGGCAACGACGACGCCATCCGTTCGGGACGTCTGCTCTGCCGGGTCGTCGCTGACGCCATCGAAGAGGGTCGCTACATCGTGAACGCCCGTGGCGGCGACGACGATGGTCCGACGCTCGACGGCGAGGAAAAAGCCGCTGCCCAGACTCAGGCTCGCAACGAGGCTGCTGCTGCCGCTGCCGAACGCGAGGTTCGTGTAGCCACCGTCGCCGAGGCGACTGCTGTTGAAGAGTCCGCCGTTGAGGAAGATGCCGAGGCGACTGCTGTTGAAGAGTCCGCCGTTGAGGAAGATGCCGAGGCGACTGCTGTTGAAGAGCCCGCCGCTGAGGCCGGCACCGACGAGGAGCAGGCCTGACCATGGCTGATATCGCCGCCAAGGACGTCAAGGCACTGCGTGATGCCACCGGCGCCGGGATGATGGACGCCAAGAAGGCGTTGATCGAGTCCGACGGCGACTTCGAGGCCGCCGCGCAGATGCTCCGAGAAATGGGTCTAGCCAAGGCGGCCACCCGCTCGGACCGTGACAACGTCGAGGGGGCCATTGGTCTCGTGGCTGATGGTCAGCGGGCTGCCCTCGTGCACCTGAAGTGCGAAACCGACTTCTCGGCGAAGTCTGACGGATTCCTCTCCCTCGTCGACGAGTTGACCAACGCCGTCCTGACTGAAGGCGAAGGGGCGGTCGATGCCCGCTCATCGGCCATTGACGACCTGCGCCTCTCCATCAAGGAAAACATCGAGGTCGGCCGGGTTTCGCTCATCGAAGCTGGCGACGGCAACATGATCGACACCTACCTGCACGTTCAGGACGGGCGCGGCGTGAACGGCGTGGTGGTCGAAGGCTCCGGCGTCGACCAGGAGACCCTCCACCAGGTGGCGCTCCACATCGCCTTTGCCAAACCCACCACCTTGACTCGCGACGAGGTCCCTTCTGACCTGGTCGACAAGGAGCGGGCTGCGCTGCTTGAGATCACCAAGGCCGAGGGCAAGCCCGAACAGGCCTGGGACAAGATCGTCGAGGGACGGCTCACCGGCTGGTTCCGTGAGACCGTGCTTCTCGAACAGGGTCTCCACGGCGACAAAACCTCGGTGGGCGACACCCTTGCTGGTGGAAGCATCGAGCGGTTCGCCCAAGCCTACCTAGGCGCCTGAACGTGAGCGGGGGCGAACGGATCCCAGGTCGCTGGGGCCGGGTGGTCCTCAAGGTCTCCGGTGAAGCCTTCGCCGGTGAAGCCGGCTACGGCATCGACGGCGAGATCGTCGGTCGGATCGCCCAGGAGATCTGCTCGGTCCGGACCGAATTCGAGGTCGATATAGCGGTCGTAGTCGGTGGCGGCAACATCTGGCGCGGTATGTCGGGAGCTGGTGCCGGAATGGACCGCGCTCAGGCCGACTACATGGGAATGTTGGCAACCACCATCAACGCCCTCGCCCTTCAGGACACGCTTGAACAGATGGGTCAGCCGACCCGTGTTCAGAATGCCGTCCACATGGCCCAGATCGCCGAGCCGTACATCCGTCGTCGGGCCATCCGGCATCTACAGAAGGGCCGTGTGGTCATCTTCGCCGGTGGAACGGGTAACCCGTTTTTCACCACGGATACAGCGGCCGCGCTACGGGCGGTCGAGATCGAGGCCGGAGCGGTCCTGAAGGGAACCCATTCGGGCACCGACGGGATCTACACGGCCGATCCCAAGTTGGATCCTGAGGCCACCCGGCTCGAAGAGGTCACCTACCTCGAGGTGATCCAGAAGGGTTTGCGGGCAATGGACGCCACGGCCATAACACTCTGCATGGACAATGCCCTGCCGATCGTCATGTTTGACCTGATGGCCTCGGGTAACGTCCGAGCCATCCTCGCCGGAGAGTCGGTGGGCACGCTGGTCTCGTAACCGGTCGGCCCGGTCGGCTCGTCGACCGGGATACCGCCGGGCACCGCGCCCGGTGGCCATCTGGTGGCCCACGGGTCGCCGGTGGATAGGAAGGCCGGATGGACCGGGGGATGCAGTGAGCGACGAAATGATCCAGATGGTGCTCGACGAGGCCTCGTCGAGCATGTCCGACGCCGTGACCCATTCCCGTCGGGAGTTCTCCACCATCCGTACCGGCCGTGCCTCATCGTCCATCGTCGAAAAGATCATGGTGCTGGCCTACGGCGTCGAGATGCGGATGCAGGAACTAGCCAGTTTCTCGATCCCGGAGCCCCGGCAGCTGCTGGTGACGCCCCACGATCCGGCCAACGTCCCCGCCATCGAGAAGGCGATCGTCCAGGCTGATCTGGGCCTAACCCCGGGCAATGACGGTCGAAGCGTCCGACTCTCGTTTCCGATGCTGACCGAGGAACGACGGCGAGATCTGGTACGCATGGTGAACGGAATGGCTGAGGACGGAAAGAACCGGATGCGGGGTTTTCGACGAAACGCCCGCAAGGACCTCGATGATCTCGAGGGCTCAGTCTCCGAGGACGACCTGAAGTGGGCCGGCAACCGCCTTGACGAGATCATCCACGGCTTCGAGGCTGAGATCGACAGTGCACGGCAGGCCAAGGAAGACGAACTGCTCGAAGTGTGAGCCGATAGATGACTGACTCCATGAGGACCGACGAGACCGGAGGACGAGGGTGAATACAGACCAGGGTGGCTCCGGAGACGGCAGCTTTGAAGAGATCCGGATTCTCGGTCTCGATGCTCCCGACGATGATGTCGAACCGGGTCGCTCGGTTTTCGGCGGTGACACGCCGGGCGACGAACTCCCGCATTGGTCCGCACCGCCGACCGGCGACGTGAGTGGCGAATCGGGAGGCGGAAGCGACCCTTGGAGCGGCCTTGATGGCGGTCCCCGCTGGTCCGACGACGTCCCCGACGATCACGAGTCCCAGCAACCGGTGGGCGACGACCTTGATGCGGCTGCTGTGTTTTTCGACGACGGGCCGTTGATCACCTCGGCGTCCGCCGAGTTCGATCCTCCGCTGCTGCCGCCCGACGAGCCGTTGCCCGACTTCAGCGAACAGGCCGAAGGCGGAACGGTGCGCGAACCGGCACCTGCCGATCCGGTGCCCACCGCACCCGTCGCCCCGGGCCCCGACCGGGGAAGCCCGGCGGCCGGTGGCCGCGACATGACCATGGCGGTGGTGACCGGTGTCGGTCTCGGAGCATTAGCCCTAGCCGCCTTCCGGATCGGCACTGATGCTTCCGTCGCCCTGGTCACCATCCTGCTGGTGCTGGCTGCCGCCGAGTTCTTCATGGCGCTACGCCGCGCCGGCTATCAGCCCGCCGCTCTTCTCGGTGTGGTGGCCGTCGGTGCACTTAATCTCGCCGCCTACTGGCGATTTGAGGCGGCAGTTCCGCTCGTGCTGGGCCTCACCGTGCTGTTCAGCCTCTTCTGGTATCTCACCGGTATCGACCGTCAGGCCCCGCTGCTGAACGTGTCGGTGACCCTGTTCGGCGTCCTCTACGTCGGGTTGCTGGGGTCGTTCGCCGGGCTGATGCTGACCGACCCGAACGGCACTGGGATGCTCCTGGCCGCTGTGCTCTGCACCGTGGGCTACGACACCGGCGGACTGGTTGTCGGTCGGATGTTCGGTCGTAGCCCGTTGTCGGCCGTGAGCCCCAATAAGACCACCGAGGGCCTCATCGGCGGTATGGCCGTGAGCTTTGCCATGGCTGTCCTGGTGGTCGGACAGATCACCCCGTTCGGTCAGGATCCCGGTGACCTCGGCTCAGCCTTCGTGCTGGGCATCGTGGTCGCTCTGGCGGCCCCGTTGGGCGATCTCTGCGAATCGATGATCAAGCGTGATCTCGGGCTCAAGGACATGGGCACCATCCTCCCAGGCCACGGTGGACTCATGGACCGCTTCGACGCCCTGCTGTTCGTCCTGCCGGCCACGTACTACACGGCCCGGCTGATGGACCTGTTCACCGGCTGACCCGGTCGATTTCATGCCCCCGACCTCGGTGGCCGTGCTCGGTTCGACAGGTTCGATCGGCACCCAGACCCTCGACGTCGTGGCAGCGCGCCCCGACGAGTTCGACGTGGTGGCCCTCGGAGCCGCCCGATCCGTAGATCTTCTGGTCGAGCAGGCGAAGGCCTTCCGACCCGAGGTGGTGGCCATCGCCGATGCATCCCTCGGTGGCGCCGTTGAGGCGGGTGTTCCGGCGGGGACCACGGTGCTCGCCGGTCCGGATGCCATGGCCGAGGCCGCTGTGTCCGCCGATGTGGCCATCAACGGCGTGGTGGGTTTCGCCGGACTGCCGGTCACCCTCGCTGTCCTGGCCGCCGGTCACCGACTTGGCCTGGCCAACAAGGAGTCGTTGATCGCTGCGGGCCCGGTCGTTCAACGGGTCCGGGCCACGCCGGGCGCCGAGTTGTTGCCAGTGGACAGCGAACACTGCGCCATTCACCAATGCCTCCGGGCCAACGACGTCGACGAGCGGGTGGACCGCATTGTCCTGACCGCCTCCGGTGGTCCGTTCCGGGGTCGGACCCGAGCCGATCTGGCATCGGTAACCGTTGAGCAGGCACTGGCCCATCCGACGTGGTCCATGGGCCCCAAGATCACCGTCGACTCGTCGACCCTTATGAACAAGGGTCTCGAGGTGATCGAGGCCCATGAGTTGTTCGGCACCGACTACGACCACATCGACGTGGTGGTTCATCCGCAGTCGATCATCCACTCGATGGTGACATTCACCGACGGGGCCACCATTGCCCAGCTCTCGAACCCGGACATGCGACTGTGCATGGGTTATGCGCTGGCCTGGCCGGACCGCCTCGACGTGCCATACGGAGCGATCGACTGGGCGGTGCTGGACCGGCTGGACTTCGAAGCGCCGGATCGCGATGCCTTTGGTTGCCTGGATCTTGCCTTCGCTGCCGGTCAGGCCGGTCGTACGGCACCCGCGTGGCTGAACGCAGCCAACGAGGTGGCCGTGGCGGCCTTTCTCGACGGGGTGCTCTCGTGGGTGGGTATCACCGAGTTGCTCACCGACGTGCTCGAGGCTTGGCCGGGAGACGAGGCCACCGACGTCGATGCGGTCCTGGACGTCGACCGGCGGGCACGTGAGGCCGCCACGGCCCTCGTCTTATCTCGGAGCTGAACCCGGTGCGTCCGGCAGGATCCACAGACCACCACATCCGTCTAGCCCTGATGGCTGGCGCCCTGGTCTCGTTCACACTGATTGGGGGTTGGCCGGGCCTGGTGGTGGTGATGTCGTTTGTCGCCATGTTGACGCTCCACGAGCTTGGGCACTTTCTTGTGGCCCGATGGGCTGGCATGCAGGTAACTGAGTTCTTCCTCGGATTCGGACCCCGGTTGTGGTCGGTCCAGCGGGGTGAGTGCACCTACGGGGTGAAGGCGATTCCGGCGGGTGCCTACGTCCGTATCACGGGCATGACCAGCCTCGACGAGGTGGATCCGTCGATCGAGCACCGCACCTACCGGGCCCAGTCATACCCCCGACGGCTGGCTGTGGCCCTGGCTGGCTCGGCCACGCACTTCGGCGTGGCTCTCCTGTTGTTGTTCGTGCTGTACAGCATGGTGGGTACGCCCGATCCGAATCGCTGGATGGTCGGCGAGGTGGTGCCCGACACGGCAGCCGAGGCCATCGATCTGGAAGTCGGTGATCGGATCCTGTCCGTCGCCGGGGTGGAGGTCGATGACTTCGGCGCATTCGGCGTCGTCGTCCGGTCGTTGCCGGGCGAGACGGTGGAGGTGGTAGTCGACCGCGACGGTACGAGGACCAAGCGTGTGGCGATAATCGGGGAGCGACTCTCGCCGGATGGAACGACCCACGGTTTCTTCGGCGTGGGACGCGCCCGGCCGCTGGTCACCGTCGGGCCGGTGGCGGCGGCGGGGGAAGTCGTCGGGCGATTCGGTGACCTGACGATGATGTCGATCGATGGTCTCACATCGTTTTTCACGCCCGACGGGTTATCGCGCTTCTTCTCAGGGGCCCTTCCCGACAGGGCAGCATCCGACGGAGCATCGTTGGACGGGGTGTCGACCGGCGTCACGGCGGACCCGGAGTCGGGCTCCGTCCGGTCGCCTGCTGTTGGATCTTCGACCGTGCCCTCCGACGCCGATGACGAGCGGTTGCTGTCGATCTATGGCGCGGCTCGTCTGGGTAGCGCCATGCTGGCTGACGGCTGGGCTACCTACCTGTGGTTCCTCGTTCTGGTCAACGTGTTCATCGGGGTGTTCAATCTGACGCCGCTTCTTCCGCTGGATGGGGGACACGTGGCCATCGCCACCTACGAGCGCCTCCGGTCGTTCGGCGGGCGCCGCCACCGAGCAGATGCCGCCAAGTTGGTTCCGGTGACCTGGGCGGTGGTGTCACTGCTGGTTCTGGTTGGGATGGTGGCCTTGTACCGGGACATCGTTGATTTTCCGGATCTGGGCTGACCCACAGATCCAGCCCGCTACCGGCTCATGCGCCAGTTCCCGGGAATGGGCCTGCCGGTAGCCTCGGGGCATGGAGGTTCAGGCAGGTATCGAACGTCGGCTGACCCGCCAGGTGATGGTGGGAGACGTCCCAGTCGGTGGGGGTGCCCCCGTCACCGTGCAGTCCATGACGGTGACCCGGACGGCTGATCATGAGGCCACGCTCCAGCAGATCTACGACCTGGCCATGGCCGGCGCCGACATTGTCCGGTGTACCTGCAATGAACTGGAGGCCGCCGAGGGCCTGGCCCGGATCGTGCCCCGGTCGCCGGTACCCATCGTGGCCGACATCCACCATCAGTACCGGATGGCCCTCGCTGCGTTGGAGGCCGGTGTGCACTGCCTCCGCCTCAATCCGGGCAATATCCGTAAGCCCGAACACATCCGGACGGTGGCTGCCGAGGCCCGCGACCGTGGCGTCCCCATCCGAATCGGGGTCAATGGTGGTTCGTTGCACCCCGACCTCTACGCGAAGTACGGCGGGAAGGTGACCGCCGAGGCCATGGTCGAGTCGGCCCTCGACGAGATCCGCTACTTCGAGGACGTTGACTTCAACCTCATCAAGATCTCGGTCAAGGCATCCAGCGTTCCGTTGATGGTCGAGGCCTACCACCAACTCTCGGAGGTCACCGACTATCCGCTCCATCTCGGGGTGACCGAGGCTGGACCGCCGCCGGCCGGACTCATCAAGTCTTCAGCGGGAATTGGTGCCCTGCTGGCCCAGGGGATTGGCGACACCATCCGGTACTCGCTCACTGCCGATCCGGTCGAGGAGGCCAGAGCCGGGCGAACCCTGTTGGAGGCCATGGGCCTGCGCGAGCGAAAGAATGTCGACCTGATTGCTTGCCCCAGTTGCGGCCGGGCCGAGATCGACGTGGTAGCGGTCGCCGAGGAGGCGATGGCGGCCTTCGCTGATCGCGAGATCCCGTTACAGGTGGCCGTCATGGGCTGCGTGGTTAATGGGCCGGGAGAGGCACGTGACGCCGACCTGGGAATCGCCGCAGGGAACCGGCGGGGCCACCTGTTCATCAAGGGTCGCAATGCCGCGGTGGTCCGGGAAGATGAGATGGTCGACGCCCTAGTCGAGTGGGCCGTGTTGATCCACGAGGAGGGCGCCGAGGCGGCGCTAGCACGCGTCGATACTGAGAAGGCCCGACGCGAGGCCGAAAAGGATCGTGACCGACTGCTGGCAGAGCAGGGTGACGACGCGAATGATGCCGGCACCAAGATCGAGCTCATCCGCCGTCACACCAGTTGAGGCCGACGGCTTTGACGAGGGCGTGACCGCCCCGTTACTGGCGCAGCAGCGGCGCCCTCGGTGTCCGAGCGGCTCGACGGTATGATTTCCGGTGCGTGCATCGCCGGTTTCCGACGAGGCGTGGGCTCTGCCCACGCCTTTTGTTTTCGGTGCTGACAGTTGTACCGCCGACAACCGAGGAGTGCCCACCGCAGGGTGGACACCGAAAAATCGTGTACACCACTTTGGTGGGCACCGGAAAACAGGGAGGGCGAAATGGCAGTGACCGATCGGATCGATGCTCTGGCCGCCCCCCTGTGCGACCGTGTCGGCGTCGAACTTCTGGACGTGGAGTACGAGGGCGGCGTGGTGCGCTTGGTGGTCGACCATGCCGACGGAGTCGGCATGGACGCTATTGCCAGCGTGACGCGCGAAATGTCCCGGGCCCTCGATCATGAGGACCCGATCTCGGGCACCTACACCCTGGAGGTGACCAGCCCGGGGCTCGAGCGGCCCCTCAAGCGTCCCGAGCACTTCATCCGTTCGTTGGGCGCCGAGGTCACCATCAAGACCGCTCCTGGCGTGGACGGTGACCGTCGGATCGCCGGCGTGCTCGCTGCTGCCGACAAGGACGGCATTGTCGTTCGGGCCGAAGGTGGGGATGAGCGGTCGCTCCGGCATGACGAGATCTTGAAGGCGCGCACCGTCTTCACCTGGACCCCAGAGTCGAAGTCGGCTCGAAAGGGAGATGATCGGAGCGCCGAGGCTGCTCCGGGAAGGAAGGTTGGGTCATGAACCCCGACATGATGGAGGCCCTGCAGGCCCTGGCGATGGAACGGGGCATCTCGATCGACGCCTTGTTCGCCGCGCTGGCCGACGCACTGGAATCGGCCTACAAGCGGATGCCTGGAGCCCACGAGTTCTCATGGGTGACCATCGACCCGGACACCATGGAGATCCGTGTTCTGGCTCAGGATCTCGACGAGGAGGGCGAGCCGGCGGGCGAGGAGTTCGACGTCACCCCTGACGGCTTCGGCCGTATCGCCGCTCAGACAGCCCGCCAGGTCATGGGTCAGCGGATCCGCGAGGCCGAGCGTGACCTCAAGTACGAGGAGTACGCAGGCCGCGAGGGCGACATCGTCACCGGCATGATCCAGCAGACCGACGCCCGTTACACCCTGCTGGACCTGGGCCGGGTCGAAGCACTACTGCCTCAGGCCGAGCAGGTGCCATTTGAGCGACCCGAAGCCAACGCTCGCCTGAAGGCGTACATCGTCGAGGTCCGCAAGACGGCCAAGGGCCCCCAGATCGTCGTGAGTAGGACGCACCCGGGTCTCATCAAGCGCCTCTTCGAACTCGAGGTTCCCGAGATCGCAGACGGCGTGGTCGAGATCCGTGCATGTGCCCGTGAGCCAGGACATCGAACCAAGATCGCGGTGTGGTCCAACGACGGAAACGTTGATCCGGTCGGCGCCTGCGTCGGCGCCCGTGGAGCCCGGGTTCGAATGGTTGTCAACGAGCTGCGTGGCGAGAAGATCGACATCGTCCCGTTCTCTGAGGATCCAGCCGACTTCGTCATGAAGGGCCTGTCACCTGCCAAGGTGAAGGAAGTCCTCATCGACGAGGAGACCGGCACCGCCACGGTGATCGTGCCCGACTACCAGTTGTCCCTCGCCATCGGCAAGGAGGGCCAGAACGCGCGTCTGGCCGCCCGGATGACCGGTTGGCGCGTCGACATCAAGAGCGAGACCCAGGTCGCTCAGGAAGCTGCCTATGTCGACGTGGAGTGGGCTGAGGGTGAGTGGATCGTCGATGACGCGACCGGTGAACAGGTCTGGAAGCCCGCTGAGGGCGGCCCGGCCGTTTCGGCCGGTGAGTGGACCGAGGCGGCAACCGATTCCGGAGAGGAAGAGGAGTAGGCGCCGGCGGTGGGCCGCTTGACTGATGCCGACACCTCGGCATCAGTTCCCCGACGGAGGTGCGTGGCATGTCGATCCTCGGTGCCGGCTTCCGAGTTGCTCCGGATCGGCTGGTCGGTCGAGATGGCCGGACCGGCGGTTGGTCGGACGTTGCCTGGACGCGGCGCCTGGGTGCATCCCGTGTCGGGTTGCCTGCAGGCCCTTTGTCCGGCCGACCTGACGAGGGCGTTCCGGCGGACCGTGACGTCAACACAGGTCGCTGGGCTGGTCACCCAACTGGTTCCTCCTCTGGTTGGCCGGTCGGAGAGCGTCCCGGCAGCGTCGCCGTTGAAATCAACGGCATCCAGGCGGTCCGGGGACGGGTGATCCACCCCACCAACCGATAGCGTCAGGCAGCGGCTCCCCGACAACGGGGCCCCGTGGTAGCCCTGATGGGCTACCACGAAATACCCCCCAGAGGACCCCGAGAGAGAACAGGACGTCGAAGCCTCGTGCCGAAGAACATCCGCGTCTATGAATTGGCGCGAGAGCTGGGAATGACCAACGCCGAGGTCCTGGACCTCTGCGAGTCACTCGGCATTGGGGTGAAGAGCCATTCCTCCGGTTTTGTCGAGGCGCAGGCCGACCGGGCCCGCCGGAAGGCCGTGCGCGAGGGCCTGACTCGAGATGTGCAGCCCGAGGAGCCGGGTAAGAAGCCCAAGAAGGCACCGAAGAAGGCACCGACCCCTGAGCCCGAGCCGACCCCTGAGCCCGAGCCGACCCCTGAGCCCGAACCGACCCCTGAGCCCGAACCGACCCCTGAGCCCGACCCCGTTCTTGAGACGGCGACTGAACCAGAACCTAAGACGCCCTTCGAGACAGAAGAACCCCGACGAGTCATCTCGTCCAGCGGATCCTCGGCCCCGACCAAGAGGACTGTCGAGGGAGAGCCCGCCCCCGAGTCGGCCCCGACAGCGACGCCGACGGTCGACGCGGACGATCGTTCGGGGATCTCTGACCCGGCCGTCCCTGATCTCGCTGCGAAGGTGGCCGATCCGAACGCGCCCGTCGTGCCACCCGTCGGTTCAACCCCTCCACTCTCTTCGTCCGGGAAGCCGATTCCGCCGCCTCCCGGCCCACCGGTTTCCTCGTCGGGCAAGCCGATTCCGCCGCCTCCCGGCCTGGGTGGTCGTTCTACTGCTGAGCCGGCCGGTGGTCCGACAGGCGGTCCCCCCGGCCGTCGTACCGGTCCGCCACCGGTGGGCCGACGTCCACCAATGGGTGGCGGTCCCCGTGAATCCGTTCCCGGTGCCGGCGGTGGCCCGGCCCGTCCTGGTGGTCCCGGCGGTGGTCCCGGTGGCCGTCCTGGTGGTCCCGGCGGTGGTCCCGGTGGCCGTCCGGGTGGTCCCGGTGGCGGTCCCGGTGGGCGTCGCCCCCCGCGTCGAAAGGGTCGTCGTCGTCGCCGTCGCGAAGAACTCCAGCCGATGGACGTGCCGTCCTACACGCCAGATGACACCGCAGTGCCCGAGGGCGAGATCGTCGTCGAACGTGCCTGTACCGCGTTGGATCTCGGTCCGAAGATGAACCGCACGGCGGCCGACGTCGTCCGGTTCCTCATGCAGCAGGGCGAGATGGTGACCGCTACCCAGTCACTGTCCGACGACATGATCGAACTGTTCGCCGCCGAATTGGGCGCCGAGATCCGCATGGTCGACCCCGGTGAAGAGCAGGAGGTCGAACTCCTCAAACTGCTCGACATCGTGGATGACTTCGATGATGACGAGGCACCGATCCGTCCACCGGTCATCACCGTGATGGGGCACGTCGACCACGGCAAGACCAAGCTCCTGGATCAGATTCGCAGCGCCAACGTCGTCGACGACGAGGCCGGCGGTATCACCCAGCACATCGGCGCCTACCAGGTGGATCGGGACGGCAAGTCCCTGACGTTCATTGACACCCCGGGCCACGAGGCGTTTACCGCCATGCGAGCCCGTGGTGCCGGTTCAACTGACATCGTGGTCCTGGTGGTCGCCGCCGATGACGGCGTCATGCCCCAGACCATCGAGGCGTTGAATCACGCCCGGGTCGCCGACGTACCGATCATCGTGGCCGTCAACAAGATCGACCGCGAGAACGCCGACCCCCAGAAGGTCCTGGGCCAGCTAGCAGAACACGACCTGGTGCCCGAGTCGTGGGGCGGTGACACGATCTGCGTCGAGGTCTCAGCGCTGGAGAACCTGGGAGTCGACGACCTCCTGGACAACCTGAACGTGATAGCCGAGGTCGAGGACCTCCGTGCCGATCCCGACGGTCGATCCCAGGGCGTGGTGCTGGAGTCCTTCCTTGACATCGGGCGGGGCCCGGTGGCCACCGTGCTGGTCCAACGGGGCACCCTTAAGGTGGGAGACCCCCTGGTGGCCGGCGCGGCATGGGGTCGCGTGCGAGCCCTCGTCGACGATCAGGGCCGCCCGGTCAAGGAGGCCGGCCCGTCCGCACCCGTGCAGGTACTAGGCCTGTCTGACGTCGCCGATGCCGGTGAAGGCTTCGTGGTGGCGCCCAACGAGAAGGTCGCCGGCCGGGTGGCCGACAAGCGGGGCCACTGGCGTCGTCAGGCCAACATCGGTCGTGACGCCCACGCCCTGTCCGGAGGCGCCCGACTCGAGGACATCTTCGAACAGATCCAGAAGGGCGAGGCGGCGACGCTGAACCTGATCGTGAAGGCTGACGTGAACGGCTCGTTGGAGGCCGTCACCGGGAGCCTCCGCAAACTTGAGCGCGAGGACGTCCGGTTGGCCTTCGTGCACAGGGCGGTCGGTCGTATCACCGAGAACGACATCCAGTTGGCCGCCACGTCCAACGCCACCATCATCGGCTTTAACGTCCGCCCGGAACGTAAGGCACGAGAGATGGCCGAGGCCGAGGGCGTCGAGATCCGCTCCTACGAGATCATCTACAAGCTGATCGAGGACATTGAGGCTGCCATGCTCGGCATGCTCGCCCCGAAGTTCGAGGAGGTCGTGACCGGCGACGCCGAGGTCCGTGAGATCTTCTCGGTGCCGCGGATCGGCAAGATCGCCGGTTGCTACGTCACCAACGGAACGATCACCCGTGGTTCCAAGGTTCGTTTCCTGCGAGAGGGAACGATCATCTGGAAAGGCGAGATCAGCTCGTTGCGTCGCTTCAAGGAAGACGTCCGCGAGGTCCAGTCCGGCTACGAGTGCGGTATTGGGCTCTCGGACTATCAGGACCTGAAGGACGGCGACGTGATCGAAACGTTCGAGGAACGGGAGATCGCCCGCACCTAGGGCCGATCATGGGACGAAGCGCACAGCGTCGACCTCGCTTCGGTGGTTCGACCCGTGGCTACCAGCGAACCGATCGGCTCAACGAGCTGCTGGTCCGCATCCTGGCCGGCGAGTTGGAACGAATCGACGACGACCGTCTCGGTTTCGTGACCATCACCGGTGTGGAGACCGACCAGGACCTGAGCATCGCCCGGGTGTTCCTCACGGCCGACATCGACGATGCCGAGCTCCTGGAAGCCATGGCCGACCATCGGCCCCGGCTGCAGCGGGCCATCGGTGACCAGGCTCGGGTGCGACGGGTTCCGCCGTTGACCTTTGTGGTCGACGACACCGCCCGCTCGGCCGACCGCATCGAGGAGATCCTGCGCGGGATCGGACCGACCACCGCCACCGACGCCATGGATGCCGCAGCCATGGAGGCAGCCGCCATAGCTGGGGAACAGTCACCCGAAGGCGACCCTTCCGAGGAAGAGTGACCATGGGGGGGCCCATTTCTGGGAGACAGGCCTCTGGTAAGCCAGCCCCGGAAGGTCTGGCGGTCATCGACAAGGAGGCCGGCTGGACCAGCCACGATGTGGTGGCCAAGTCCCGTGGCGTGCTGGGCACGCGCAAGATCGGCCATTCCGGCACTCTGGATCCTGACGCCACCGGCGTCCTGGTGCTCGGCGTGGGCCGGGCCACCCGGTTGCTCAGATTCCTGACTGCGCTGGGCAAGGAATACACCGGTCAGGTCGTCCTGGGTGCGTCGACGTCCACGTTGGACTCGTCGGGCGATGTGACGGCCACCTTCGACATGGTGGCGGTCACCCCAGCCGAGGTGGCCGACGCCGCCACACGATTCGTGGGGGACATCGAGCAGATTCCACCGATGGTCTCGGCCGTCAAAGTGGGGGGGCGACGACTCCATGAGATCGCCCGGGAAGGTGGCGAGGTGGAACGTGCACCCCGCCCGGTCACCGTGCACCGATTCGATGTGACCCCGGCCGATGAGCCAGGCGTCTACGACGTCGTCGTGACCTGCTCATCAGGAACGTACGTCCGGACACTGGCTGCCGATCTGGGCGAGGCGCTCGGCGGGGGTGCTCATCTCCGGAAACTGAGGCGCACCGCGGTCGGGCCCTTCACCCTCGCCGAGGCCCATCCCCTGGAGTCACCGGTGCTACTCCCCATGGCCGAGGCCTTCCGCGACCTCCCCGCCGTGGTGGTCGATGAAGCCACGGCCGTCGACATCTCGTATGGCAGGCCCATGGACGCCGAGGCGCTTGGCCTGGGCTCAGCGGGGCTCGATGTGGATGGTCCGTGGCCGGTGCTTGGCCCCGACGGGAGCCTGTTGGCCGTGTACGGACCCCACGGCGACCGGCCCGGGCGGGTGAAGCCCATCATGGTGCTGGCGCCCACTTCCTGACCAGGTATTTCACCCGCTACCCGCTGGGCAATCCAGTGGGCCGGTCCCGGCTGGCCGGAGGTCGGTGGCTAGCCTCACCGCCGTGGAGATCCGAACGGAGCTCGCTCCCCATCCCGCCGATGCGCCGCGCACCGCTCTGACCATCGGCGCCTACGACGGAGTCCACGCCGGGCATCGGCAGGTGATCGCCAGGGTTCGTGGCCTGGCTGCTGAGCGGTCCATGGCCTCAGCGGTGGTCACCTTCGACCGCCATCCGGCCAGCGTCGTCCGCCCCGAATCGGCGCCACTACTCCTGACCGACCCGCAGCAGAAGCTCGAGCAGTTGGCCATGACCGGAGTGGATCTGACAATGGTCGTCCCCTTCGACGAGGACCTGGCCTTGGAGTCAGCCGACGAGTTCGTGCGACACGTGCTGGTCGGCTGTGTGGGCGCCGGCCTTGTCGTAGTGGGGGAGGACTTCCACTTCGGACACCAGCGGCAAGGCAACGTGGCCCTCCTCCGAGAGCTGGGAGAGGAGTTGGGCTTCGAGGTGCTGGGTATGGGCCTGGTCGGCCTCGATGGGCAGCCGACCCGAGACCACGAACAGGTGTCGTCCACGTTCATCCGACGGGCTCTGTCGCGAGGCGACCTAGAGCGGGCCAACGCCATGCTGGGCCGCCCGTACGAGATCCGGGGCCCGGTGGGTGGCGGCGACCGCCGGGGTCGCGAACTCGGCTTCCCGACAGCCAACGTCCGGGTCGACCCGGCGATGCTGTTACCCGAGGACGGCGTATACGCCGGCTGGTACGAGCGGCCCGACGGATCCGTACACGCAACAGCGATCTCGTTGGGCACCCGACCGCATTTCTACGACGATGGAGCCCGCCTGCTGGAGGCCCACCTGCTTGACGCCAATCCGACGGAAGCGAGCGACACGGGTGATGGCGGCCCCGACCTTTACGGCGAGGAGGCTCGTGTGCGGTTCGTAGCCCACCTCCGTGGCCAGCGGACCTTCGACGGCGTCGACGCCCTCGTGGACCAGCTCCACCGGGACGTGGTCGACACCCGCTCCGCCCTGGCCTGATTGGACGGCCCCGGTGGACGTACTGGACGTGGTGCTGTTGGTAGTCGGCGGCCTGTTTGCGGGCTGCGTGAACACCATTGCCGGGGGCGGCTCGCTGCTCACCGTCCCGCTGTTGATTCTGACCGGCGTCCCGGGCGATGTGGCTAACGGGACCAATCGGGTAGGGATCCTGACATCGAACGTCTCGGCCGCCGAGGCCTTTCGCCGTCAGGGGGTGTCGGGCCTCAGCCGGGTGGTGCCGGTGCTGGTGCCGGTCGTCATCGGTTCACTGACCGGGTCCCTGCTGATCTCGAGAGTCGACGCCGAGGCGTTCGAACGGGTCTTCGGCATCATCATGATCCCGTTGCTCCTGCTGTCGCTTCGACCGCCCAAGGTGCAAGTCGCGACACGTCCGTGGTCGGGGCCGGTGGCCGCCGTCGTCTTCTTCGGCGTCGGACTCTATGCGGGCGCCTTCCAGGCGGGTATCGGTCTCCTGATGGTGCTGGCCCTGTCGCGGTCGGGCCTCGACGTGGTGGTGGCCAACAGCGTGAAGGTGCTGGTCGTCCTCGCGGTGACGTGCACTGCGCTCCCGGTGTTCATCGCCGGGAGCCTCGTGGACTGGCAGCCGGCACTGGTGTTGGCTGCCGGGTTCGGGGTGGGGGGTGCGCTTGGTGCCCGGATCACCGTGGCCGGTGGAGAACGGGTGGTGCGGCCCGTTCTGACCGTTGCCGTGCTGGCCATGGCTGGCCGTCTGCTGGGCCTGTACTGATAGCCCGCCTGCTGGGCATCGACTGACACGCGGATACGATGCCCGGCACAACAGAGTCCTCGGGGTTGGGTGAAAGTCCCGACCGGCGGTGAGTCGGCTTCGGTCGACGCAGCCCGCGAACCCCACCGAACGTTCCTCCCCGGAGGACAGCTGGTAGGGCCGATCAGGTGCGAGTCCTGGGCCGACGGTCAGAGTCCGGATGGGAGAGGACGTCGGATGCGGTGGCGACGCCGTGGACCGACCCGGTGACCTTCGGGCGCCGGGCGTCAGGTCCTGTTTCGTCGGCCGGGTCCCGTCGGCTCCCGACCTGCCCCGAGATAAGGGCCTGCCCTGAGATGGGCCACGACAAGACGGGAGCGCACGGTACAGATGTTCACCGGAATCATCGAGGAACTCGGCACCCTCCGATCTGTCGACGCTGTCGGCGACGGGCGACGCCTCGTGGTCGACGCTGCGACAGTGCTCGATGACGTGACCCTCGGTGCCTCCATTGCCGTCAACGGCTGCTGTCTGACGGTAGTCGAATGGGGCGACGACTGGTTCGCCGTGGATGCCGTGCCCGAGACGTTGGACCGCACCACGGTCGGCGACCTGTCGACCGGTGACAGGGTCAACCTGGAGCGCCCGCTGGCTGCTGACGGACGGTTCGGTGGCCACGTGGTCCAGGGCCACGTCGACACGGTCACCGACGTGGTAGCTGTGGCCGACCAGTCCGACGGTTCACGCCGGCTGACTTTCCGTCTGCCCGGCGAACTGGCCGGCCAGATCGTGGAGAAAGGTTCGGTGACGCTCGACGGCACCAGCCTCACCGTGGCATCGGTCGGGAATCCGTCTGTCGAGGGGGCCACCTTTGACGTGGCGCTCATCCCGCACACCCTGGAGGTCACGACGTTCGGTGGCCGGTCGCCCGGTGACCGGTGCAACGTCGAGGCCGACGTCATTGCCCGCTACGTGGCCGGCCTGCTGGCCGCCGGGCGCATTCCCGTACCTGAAGATATTTCGACCCCCGAAGAGAATGGAGGCGACTGATGCCGCTGTCCAGCATCGAAGACGCCATCGAGGCTTATGCACGTGGCGAGTTCCTGGTCGTCGTCGACGACGAGGACCGTGAGAACGAGGGCGACCTCATCATCGCGGCCGACGCCATGACGCCCGAGAAGATGGCGTTCATGATCCGGCACACGTCGGGCGTGATCTGCGCCCCGATGTCAAACGAGCGGGCCGACATGCTCGATCTGCCATTGATGGTGCTCGACAACACCGAGTCGATGCGCACCGCGTTCACCGTGTCGGTCGACCTGGTGGAGGGCACCTCTACGGGCATCTCGGCGTCGGATCGCTCGGCCACCGTGGCGGCCCTCGCCGACGGGTCCCGGCTGCGTACCGAGTTCGCCCGCCCCGGCCACATCTTTCCATTGCGGGCCCGGGCCGGCGGGGTGCTCAAGCGTGCCGGTCATACCGAGGCCGCCGTCGACCTGTGTGCCCTGGCCGACTGCCAGCCGGTTGGCGTGCTGTGCGAGATCGTGAACGACGACGGGACCATGGCCCGGGTGCCCGACCTGGAGGTCTTCGCGGCAGAACACGGTCTCCATTTCATCTCCATTGCCGACCTGATCCGCCATCGTCGTCGCCACGAGAAACTGGTCGAGCACTTCGGATCGGCACGCATTCCCACGAAGTACGGCGAGTTCACGGCGCACGCCTACGTGTCGCTGCTGGACGACGAGGAGCACGTGGCCTACGTGCTGGGTGACCTCGCCTCGGTGGAGGCGCCGCTGGTGCGGGTGCACTCCGAGTGCCTGACCGGCGACCTCCTGGGGTCATTGCGTTGCGACTGCGGATCACAGTTGGATGCCGCACTGGCCCAGGTCGGCGCCGAAGGAATCGGGGTGATTGTCTACCTGCGGGGTCATGAGGGGCGGGGCATCGGTATCGGCCACAAGCTGCGGGCCTACGGGCTCCAGGACGAGGGCCTCGACACCGTGGACGCCAACCTCAGTCAGGGCCTCCCCGTCGACTCCCGGGAGTACGGCGTGGGTGCCCAGATGTTGTCCGATCTGGGTCTTACCCACATGCGTTTGATGACCAACAACCCGGCCAAGTACGGCGGTCTAGAGGGCTACGGCCTGGAGATCACTGGCCGGGTCCCACTGGACACGGACCCCAACCCGGAAAACGTCCGGTATCTGGAGACCAAGCGGGATCGGCTCGGTCACAGCATTTCCCCGGAGGGCGGTTCTGCGAAGAACGGCACTCCGGACGGCATTGAGGAAGCGGAGCAGGGGAGCGCGTCGTGAGGGTCATCGATGCGCCGCTGGACGGCACAGGACTGAAGGTCGGGATCGTGGCCGGCCGATTCAACGACTTCGTGTCCAACAGCCTGGTATCGGGTGCGCATGCCCGCCTGACGGGCCTCGGCGTGGCTGACGACGACATCGATCTGGCATGGGTGGCTGGCGCCTTCGAGGTACCTCTAGCGGCCCGGGCTATGGCCGAGTCAGGTCGCTACGACGCCGTGGTGTGCCTCGGTGCGGTGATCCGCGGCGAGACGCCACACTTCGACTATGTGGCCGGTGAGACCGCCTCGGGAATCATGCGAACCGGACACGACACCGGTGTGCCGGTGGTGTTTGGGGTGCTGACCACCGACACGGTGGAGCAGGCCATGGAGCGGGCTGACGTGGACCGGGGCGACAAGGGTGCCGACTGCGCGGATGCCGCCGTCGAGATGGCCCGCCTACTCGCCGCGCTGGGCTCCTGAAGATCGACTCCTGATCGGGTTCGGGAACCGGGGATGGTCGTCAGTCGCCAACCGCGCCCAAGCCCTGGCCGAAGCTGAACTCGACCACGTTGCCGTCGGGATCGGTCACCGCACAGAGGTAGCCGACCGGCGGTGGGTGGTTCGCTGGCTCCCAGTGCAGACAACCCGACGCTCGCCCCAGTTCGGCCGCTTGGTCGACCTCTCCGGGTGAGTCCACGTCGAAGCCCAGGTGGGCGAACGGGGTCAGGATGGGAAGAGGCTGACCGGCTTTGTGGTTCTCCAACGTCTGGACAACCACGATCCCCACAGCGTTATCGTCCTCGGCCAACCACGCCACCTCGGCGTCCGGGTCGGTCCGCCGATGGAAGGCCCGCATCGGCGTATGGGTTTCGTACCATGCAACGGTGGCGTCCAGGTCGTGGGACGGCAGTGCCAAGTGGGTGAACCGTGCACTCATAGGGTGAGAATACCTACCGCGCCGGTACCCTGTTTCTCCGTGGAGGACCCGACCGGGGTCGTCCAGGGTCGGAATCGAAGAACTCCGACCCTCCGTATGGCTTCAGGCGACGCACAGCGTGCCATGAGGCCGGGTCCGATACCCGAGGTTCCGATGCCGACCAACCTGCCTCCCAAGGGCGCCACCATTGAGACGAACCGGTTGCACGAGAGTGACACCGGTTCTCCCGAGGTGCAGATCGCACTCCTGAGCGACCGCATCAACCATCTCACCGATCACCTGAAGGTCCACAAGAAGGATCATCACAGTCGGCGAGGCCTGTTGATGCTGGTGGGTCGCCGCCGGCGGATGCTCGACTACGTTAAGAAGAACGACGTCGAGCGCTACCGGGCGATCATCGCCAAGTTGGGCCTGCGCCGTTAGGTCGAATCAGATTTCGAGTGGCCTACGGGCCACCCGAGTCGCGTCGGGGACCGGATCCACGGGACCGACAACCAGATCGATGAACGGGGACGGCGCGCCGCGCCCACTCCCCAACGTGCCGCATCCGCGGCCATCGAACCGTCCGGAGTCGTTCCGGATGGTCTACGAGAAGAGAGAACATGACTGAAGCAACCACGGTTTCCCGCACATTCAGCGGGACCGAAAAGACCATGTCGTTCGAGACGGGCCGAATGGCCCCTCTGGCCGGCGGATCCGTATTGGCCAAGATCGGCCGTTCAACGGTGCTGGTGACCGCCACCGGCGCCAAGTCCCCCCGTCCCGGGGCGGACTTCTTTCCCCTGACGGTCGACATTGAAGAGCGGATGTACGCGGCGGGCAAGATCCCCGGCTCGTTCTTCCGTCGTGAAGGTCGGGCGCCCGAGTCGGCGATTCTGACCTGTCGCCTGATCGACCGCCCGTTGCGGCCGATGTTCCCCGATGGGTTCCGCAACGAGGTCCACATCGTGGGCACCGTGGTGGGCGCCGACATGGAGAACCCCCACGACGTCCTGGCCCTGAACGGCGCCTCGGCAGCCCTCATGCTGTCGGGCATCCCGTTCGATGGTCCGGTCGGCGCGGTGCGCATCGCCTGGTCGGCCGCCGGCGAGTGGATTGCCCATCCGACCTACGAAGAGGGCAGCGAGTCCGCCTTCGAGATGGTGGTCGCCGGTCGTCTGCTCGACGACGGCGACGTCGCGGTCATGATGGTCGAGGCCGGTGGCACCGAGGCCACCTGCGACGTCTACGAGGCCGGCGCCCCGATGGTCGACGAGGCTGTCCTGGCCAGTGGCCTGGACTTCTCCAAGCAGTACATCCGTGAGGTCATCGAGCTCCAGCTGGAGATGGTGGCCGCGGTGGGTGCACCCGAGATCATGGCCTACGAGGTCTCGAGCGACTATTCCGATGAGGTGTTCACCGCGGTCGAGGCCGCTGGTGCCGAGCGGATCGCCGCGACCCAGACCATTGCCGACAAGGCTGAGCGCGGCACCGCCGAGGCGGCCCTCAAGGCTGAGCTGATCGCCGAGCTGCTTCCGCAGTTCGCCGACGTGGACAACGCCGATCGTCAGATCGGTGGAGCCATCCGGGCGGTCACCAAGGAGCTGGTGCGGTCACGCATCCTCACCGAAGGTGTTCGTATCGACGGGCGCGGCACGGGCGACCTCCGGCCAGTCTCGTCGGAGGTGGCGATCGTCCCCACGGCGCATGGATCCGGCCTGTTCCAGAGGGGCGAGACCCAGGTGCTGAACTTCACCACCCTGGGCACCGGCCGCATGGACCAGATGATCGACGGCATCGACCCGATCGACCGCAAGCGGTTTATGCACCACTACAACTTTCCGCCCTTCTCGACCGGTGAGACCGGTTTCATGCGGGGTCCGAAGCGTCGTGAGATCGGCCACGGTGCGCTCGCCGAGCGTGCCCTGTTCCCGATCATCCCGAGCTTCGAGGAGTTCCCCTACACGCTGCGTCTGGTGTCGGAGGTTCTGGCCTCCAACGGCTCCAGCTCGATGGGTTCGGTGTGTTCGTCGAGCCTCTCGATGATGGACGCCGGCGTACCGATCAAGGCCCCGGTGGCAGGTATCGCCATGGGCCTCATCTGCAAGGACGGCGAGTATGTCACCCTCACCGACATTCTCGGAGCGGAGGACGCATTCGGCGACATGGACTTCAAGGTGGCAGGCACGGCTGAGTTCGTGACCGCCCTTCAGCTCGACACCAAGATCGACGGCATTCCCGCCGACGTCCTGGCTGCCGCGCTGAACCAGGCCAAGGAAGCCCGTCTGGCCATCCTCGAGGTCATGGCCGACGCCATTCCCGCCCCGCGCGACGACGTCGGCGAGAGCGCCCCGAAGATTGAGGCCTTCGAGATCCCGGTCGAGAAGATCGGTGAGGTCATCGGCCCTAAGGGCAAGATGATCAACACCATCCAGGCCGAGACGGGTGCCGACATCAGCGTGGACGACGACGGGATGGTCGGCATCGTGTCGATCGCCTCGCCGGACCGGGCCAAGGTGGCTGAGGCCAAGCGTCAGGTCATGCTGATCGTGGATCCGCCGACCGCCGAGGTCGGCGCCGTTTACGAGGGCCGCGTGGTGAACATCACCAAGTTTGGTGCCTTCGTCAGCATCCTCCCGGGCCGTGACGGCCTCGTGCACATCTCCAAACTTGGTGCCGGCAAGCGTATCGACAAGGTGGAGGACGTTCTGGAGCTGGGTCAGCCCCTGACGGTGATCGTCGAGGACGTCGATCCCAATGGGAAGATCTCACTCAAGCCGGCCGGCGACGGTCCCGCAGCATCGTCAAAGGACGAGGCTGCGGGTGGCTCCGACGCCCCCGCGACTGCGCCGGACCAGGACGATTCGTCCGACGACGATGACGCTCCGGTCGACTCTTTCGAGGACGACGTGAACGACGGCGACTACGCCGGCGGCGGCGACAACTTCGATGAGGACGATTCGTTCGACGACGATGACGCTCCGGTCGTGGCCAGCTTTGAGGACGCCTTTAAGGCTGAACTCGAGACGGTCCACGGCGACCTGGGCGCCGCCGCCCCGACCAACCGCGGTGGCGGCGGCGGCGGTGGCCGTCGACGCCGCCGCTAAGCACCGGATCGTCGGTCCGTCCTGCACGACGGACCCGTTGACCCCCGGCGCCCTCGTGGTGCCGACACGACCACCGGTTCGGTGGTCGAACTGAGCCTGCCCGAACACGGTCCGACCGATGGACCGGGTGTGGTGTCCGAGCACATGCCGGACGCCCACTCGGTCTCGGTCGGCGTGTGGGTGGGCGTCGGTGGCCGTGACGAGGATCCGGCACTGGCCGGTACTTCGCACTTTCTGGAGCACCTGCTGTTCAAGGGCACCGAGGACCGCTCGGCGCGGGCCATTGCCGAGCTGGTGGACGCCACCGGCGGCGAGATGAATGCCTTCACCACCAAGGAATACACGGCGTATTACGCCCGTCTTCCGGTGGGTGGCCAGGAAACCGCCGTGGCCCTGTTGGCCGACGTGCTGCGTGAGCCCGCCCTACGGGCTTCCGACGTTGAGACTGAACGGCAGGTGATCCTCGAAGAGATCCACCTGGCGGCCGACGACCCAGATGACGTCGTCTTCGACCTGCTCTACGAGGCGCTGTTTCCCGACCATACGTTGGGCCGGGAGGTTCTGGGTTCGGAGGCATCGGTGGGAGCGCTGAGTCGAGATGACATCGCCGGGTTCCACGACCACTGGTACCGCGCCCCCAATCTGGTGGTGGCCGCCGCTGGCGCTGTTGATCATGAGGCGCTCGTGTCTCAGGTAGGTGAGGCGTTCGCCGGTCGGACCGGTGGTTTGACGCCGGAACGAACCAAGCCGGCAGTACCAGCGGTGACGGCTCGACGTATCAGCCGTCCGACCGAGGCCGACCACGTGGCCTGGGGTTGGCGGGGCCTGGACCGCAAGGATCCGCGAAGGCACGCGCTGGCCATTGGCGTACACGTGCTGGGTGGGGGACTGTCCAGTCGCCTGTTCCAGACGGTGCGCGAGGAACACGGGCTGGCCTACAGCGTGTTTTCGTCAATGGCCGCCTACTCGGACGCCGGCGTGGTGTCGGTGTACGCCGGTACGGCACCTGAGCGGTCCGACGAGCTCAAGCGTGTGGTGGCCCACGAGGTAGGCGAGGTGGCGGCCCACGGCATTACCGATGCTGAACTGTCCATTGCCCGCGATGGATTCGAAGGTTCGCTCCTGCTGGGCCTCGAGGGTTCGGGCAGCCGGATGTCGCGTCTGGGTGCCAGCCAGAGTCTTCTGGGTCGGGTGGTCCCGCTGGATGAGTACGTCGAGATCCTGCGGGCCGTGACCCTTGACGAGGTCAACACCGTGCTGGCCGAGGTTCTGGCCCCCGACGCCGTGGTGGCCGAGGTCGGACCCACTGCCTGAACGGGTGATGTCCTGGTCTCGAAGGATGGGGCTGAGGTGGAAACGCTTCCAGAGCGGCGGGTCGGCGACCGATAGCCTCGGATCCATGGGAACGACCGATGCCGGGCTGATCCGCGTCGGGGTACTTGGCGTGGCCGGACGTATGGGCCGCGCCGTAGCTGATGCTGTGCACGATGCCGAGGGTCTGATGCTGGCCGCGGCCGCTGACCCGTCGTCGGTGGGTACCGACGTCCACGGTGTCACCGTGGTGGCTGATGTTGATGCGCTGCTCGCAGCACCGGCCGATACGGGTCTGTCCAATAAGGGCCTTGACGTGGTGATCGACTTCACGGTGGCCGAGGCCAGCCGGGTCACCCTCCCCGTGCTAGCCGCTGCCGGGGTGCACGCCGTGGTCGGTACCAGCGGCCTAGGTGACGACGACCTGACTGCTCTGCGCTGCGCTTTCACCACGAGCAACTGCGTGGTGGCCCCCAACTTCGCCATTGGTGCGGTGCTCATGATGCGTTTCGCCGAGATGGCCGCTCCATGGTTCGACACAGCGGAGATCATCGAGACCCACCATGACGGCAAGGTCGATGCCCCGTCTGGGACAGCGGTGGCCACCGCCGAGCGAATGGCCGCATCCTCCGCAGAATGGGCGCCCGATCCGACCACCCGCGAGGTGGTGCCGGGGGCCCGTGGCGGGGTCGGGCCGGCGGACATCCACATCCACAGCCTCCGCATGCGCGGCGCCGTTGCCGACCAGGAGGTTGTGCTGGGAACCACCGGGCAGACCCTGACCATCCGGCACGACACCACCGATCGAGCCTCGTTCATGCCCGGCGTGGTGCTGGCCGTCCGACGCATCGCCGAGGTCCGCGGCGTGACCCTCGGCCTGGATGCCCTCCTGGGCCTCTGATCTGAGCCGGAGTTCCGACCGTGGATCCGGGTAGCCGTCGCCTGCTACGGCCGGCGTGGATCGTTTCGCACCTGCTGGTGGCCGGGCTGTTGGTGGCTACTGTCAACATGGGCTTCTGGCAGCTCCGCCGTCTCGACGGTCGGCAGGCCTACAACGCCTCGGTGTCGGTTCGGGCCGCCGAACCGGTGCTTCCCCTGGTTGAGGTCCTGACGTCGATCGCCGCGGGCACCGATCCCGCCGACCTTCGTTTCGTGCGGGTCATCGTCACCGGGGTGTGGGACACCGACCGCGAGGTTCTGCTGGCCAATCGTTCAAGGGACGGGGTGCCCGGAGTCCATGCCGTGTCGCTCCTCCTGGTCGACAGAGCCAGCCTCGGCGCTGCTTCGGATGTAGGCCCGGCTGGGGGACTGGTCGTAGATCGGGGATTCGTGCCGCGCCCGGTCCAGGTGGCGGGCGATCCGAGCGTCTGGGCTCCAGATGCCGGAGAGGTCGTCCTCACCGGTTCGTTGGACCTATTCCGGGCCGGCGAGCGGGGTCACGGCGGCGAGGTGGACCGCATTGACCGGGAGGCGCTGGCGACGCGCTGGGATACCACGTTGGCCCCCTTGTGGCTACGGGCCGCCGAGTCGACTGGTGTCGGCACCTGGCCGGCCCCGGTGCCGGTGGTCGACGTGGGAGACGGCTCCCATCGCTCCTATGCCGTCCAGTGGTTCGTATTCTCGATCATCGGGATCCTCGGGTACCCGTTGGTCCTGCTCCGGCTCGCCAGCCATTCGGGAAGCCGATCGAACCGATCCGTTCCCGAATGGGACGCGCCGGTAGCGTGACCACCATGTCTGCAGTCGGGTCCCACACCAGTTCCCCTGACCTGATGGTCGTACAAGCTCTCCGGGTGAAGGGTTTCGTGGACGCGGAGGCGGTGGTCGCCGCCACCGGCCTGGACGCCGACGTAGTCGACGCCATGCTGGCCGGGCTGGCCGACGCCGGTCATGCCCGTCACCGTGAGGGTCGGATGTCGGGCTGGATGCTGACTCCTGAGGGGCGCGCTTACGGCGAGTCCCTGCTGGCCGCCGAGTTGGAGGCCACCGGAGTCCGTCCGGCCGTCGAGGCCGCCTACCGCGACTTCCTGGAGCTCAACCAGGGCTTCCTGGGGTTATGCACCGACTGGCAGTTGCGTCCCGATCCCGACGCGCCGGATGGCGATCCCATCGTGAACGACCATGCGGATGCCGTCCACGATGCGGCCGTGGTGGCCCGACTGGGTGAGGCCGATGACGTCATGCGCGAGGTGTGCGGTGGTCTGGCAGAGGTATTGGCCCGCTTCGACGGGTACGGCGAGCGTTTCGCCGAAGCCCTAGCCCGTGTGCGGGTTGGCGAGGCGGAGTGGTTCACCCGACCGATGATCGACTCGTACCACACGGTCTGGTTCGAACTGCACGAGAACCTGCTGGCCACGCTCGGCATCGAGCGAGCCCGCGAGCAGGTCGGCTGAGCGCCGGGCTGTACAGGACCGGAAGGGAACACACGATGGAACCCAGGTTCGGGCGGGTCGTCACCGCCATGATCACGCCTTTTGACGCCCACGGCGAGCTGGACCTCGGCGGTGCCGTCGAGCTGGCCCGTTGGCTGGTCGAACAAGGCAACGACGGTCTGGTGCTGGCCGGCACTACCGGGGAGTCGCCGACGCTCACCCACGACGAGCAGATCGCTCTCGTGGAGGCCGTGTCAGGCGCCGTGGACTGCCACGTGATCGCTGGGGCGGGCAGCAACGACACGGCAGCCGCCGTGGAGCTTACGGAGCGCTGCACCGAGGCCGGCGCTGACGCCATACTCACCGTCACCCCGTACTACAACCGCCCGTCCCAGTTGGGGCTGTTGCACCACTTCACGGCTGTTGCCGGGGCCACCGACCTGCCGGTGATGCTCTATGACATCCCACCCCGCTCGGGACGCAAGATCGACAACGCCACCATCCTCCAGTTGGCTGACGACGTGGTCAACGTGGTGGCCGTGAAGGACGCGGCCGGCGACGTGGCCGAGACGGCCCGGTTGGCCGCCGCTGCACCGGACGGTTTCGAGATCTACAGCGGTGAGGACGCACTGACGCTGGCTCTGCTGGCCGTCGGCGCCGTTGGCGTGGTCAGCGTGGCCTCGCACTGGGCGACACCCGAGACGGTGGTCATGATGGATGCTTTCTTCTCCGGCGACGTGGCCCGGGCGACCGAAACCAACCAGCGGCTCGTCGAGTCGTGGGACTTCGAGTCCGGTGACCTGAAGCCCAACCCTCTACCGGCCAAGGCCATGATGAAGGTCCTGGGCCTGCCCGGAGGAGACTGTCGTCCCCCCATGGGTCCCGAGCCCGAGGGCCTCCAGGACCTCGCCCGCCAGGTCTTGGCCGGCCTCGGTCGGACCTGATTCAACTACCTCCCGAGAATCTTCCCCATGGCAGCACCCGTACATCTGACGTTTCTCGGCGGCCTCGGCGAGATCGGCCGCAACTGCGCGGCCCTCGAGGCCCACGGCCGCATCGTGATGCTCGACTGCGGCCAACTCTTTCCCGACGACATGCCCGGCGTCGACGCCGTGCTGCCCGACTTCGGCTGGCTACTGGAGCGGGCTGACCGTCTTGAGGCCTGCGTGGTGACCCATGCCCACGAGGACCACATCGGTGGATTGCCGTACCTGCTCCGGGCCCTCGGCGAGCGGGGCGCCACCCTGCCCATCTACGGTTCGCCGTTCACTCTCGGGATGGTACGCGGCAAGTTGAAGTTCGCCGGCGTGCCCGTGCCCGATCTAATTCCGTTGGGCGACTACGACCGTCTGCCCATCGGTCCCTTCGACTGCGAGTTCCTGCCCGTCACTCACTCCACGCCCAGCGGGCTGATGACGGTGTTCCATACGCCCCAGGGGAACATTCTCCACTCGAGTGATTTCAAGTTGGACCCGACGCCCATCGACGGCCGGGTCACCGATCTGGATCGGGTTCGCGAGATCGCCGCCGACGGTGGCATCCGCCTGCTTTTGGCCGACTCGACCAATGCCGGTTCTGCCGGATCGTCGACGTCGGAGTCGACCGTTGGTCCGGTGCTACGTCGGGTGTTCGACGAGAACGAGGGCCGCCGTATCATCATCGGAGCGTTCTCGAGCCATGTGCATCGCATCCAGCAGGTGGCCGACGCCGCGGCGGCTACGAGCCGCAAGCTGGTTGTCATGGGGCCGTCGATGGTCCGTAACACGACGCTGGCCCGTGAGCTGGGGTTGTTGAACATCTCCGACAAGATGCTGGCCCGGGACAGCGATCTGGACGACCTGGACCCGGCCCGCACCTGCATCGTGTGTACCGGCTCCCAGGGCGAGTCGCGGGCCGCATTGAACCTGATGGGACAAGGGCGCCACCGGTTCGTGACGGTGGGCGACACCGACACTGTGGTGTTCTCGTCGCACCCCATTCCCGGTAACGAGGCAGCGGTGGCCCGACTGCATAACTCGCTGGCCCGCCGGGGAGCCCGGCTGGTCCACAGCGGCCAACTCGGCGTGCATACCACCGGCCATGGCAAGGCTGACGAACTGCTGGCCCTGCACGACGCGGCCGATCCCGATCTGTTCATCCCGGTTCACGGGGAGTACTCCCATCTCGTGGCCCACCACGAGTTGGCCCTCAGTCGAGGGATGGACGAGGACCGGGTGCTTCGGTGCACCGACGGTGACCGGGTGAAGCTGACCGGTGAGGGTGTGGCTCATGCGGGGCGGGTACCCGACGGCTACGTGATGGTCGACGAGGCGGGCCGGCCGGTGTCGGTCGACCTGTTGGAGGAGCGACGGGCCATTTCCGGCGAAGGGTTCGTCCTGATCCGGGTGCTGGTGGACGGTCGGAAGGGTCGCCTGGCCGAGCCGCCGATGGTCGAGAGTCGGGGTTGGGTGGAGCCAGCGGTCCGGGAGGACTGGCACGGTCAGGTGGTGAGCGAGGTGACCGAGGCGCTGGCCGGGCCGTTGGCCGACGGGAACCGGGACGCCCACGAGTTGAGTCGTCTCACCCGGCGGGCCACTGGACAACTGGTGTCCCGGAAGACGGGCCGCAAGCCGACGCTCGTGCCCATCGTCGAGGTCCGCTGAACCCTCCAATGGGTGGTTCAGGTAACGGTTCCTGCCCCAGGGTTGTCACGCCCCGGTGGTACCGTCGAAATCGATGGCCAGACGTCCCGCGCGCCCGGATTCGAAGTCGCCTACTGCGGATTCCCCGAAGGGATCCGAGCGGGTGAAGGGCGCTCGTGCGGCAGTGTCCGGCCGCGGCGCCTCCTCGGCTGAACCCACTGAACGGAAGCCGAAAACGGCGCTGGAACGGCCGGTCGGCCGCAGGCGTGGGGACGGAGAGCCCCGCGAGTCCACCGTGCGGCGCATGGCCCGGGCCGCCTTCGGTGGGCGGGGCGATGAGATCCTCGGGCTCCTGCTGGTGGTCGGTGGCCTCCTGACGGGCCTCTCGGTCTATCTAGAGCGGGCCGGTGTCTTCGGTCGTCTCCTCGACTCGGGCCTCGGCTGGTCGGTCGGTTCGACTCGTGTCCTGCTGCCCGTGGCCATGGTGGGCACCGGTCTGGCCATGTTCCGTGAACGCAGTGAGTTCGGCGAGATCTCCCGACGGCTTCCCGTCGGGCTGGTCATGGCCGTGGTGTCGGTGACCGGTATTCTCCACATCGCCCGGGATCGCCCGGGTCTCGACGACGGCGCCGACGGCCTGGGTCGTGCGGGTGGTCTGGTTGGCGTGGGCATCGGCGGTGGCCTCGAAGCCGTGGTGGCGACGTGGGGTGCCCTGCTGGTGCTGATCGGTGTGGGCCTTGTGGCCGCCGCAGTCATCACCCGGACTACGGCACGACAGGCAGCCCGTGGTGCTGCCAAGGGGGTGGCTTTCACGGCTCGCCATGCGACGCGGGGCATGGTGGCCGGTCTCCGTCCCGCAGTTCGGGGCCTCCGAACCTGGCTTCGCAACCTCCTCACGCCCCCCGGCGGTCACGGGCCGCCACCCGTCGGAGGGATGGGCGATCGCCGACCACCGGTTCCGGTCGCCGAGCCGGAGCCAGTACCGCCCGTGGAGCCGGCGCCGACGACCGCCACCGGTCCCGCGCCGGAACGCGCCCCGGCTAAGGCCAAGAAACGCAAGGCCCGGACGAAGGGCACCGACGGCAGCGAGCAGCTGACCATCGAGCTAGGTCCGGCCATCGCCGATTCGACGTGGCGACTCCCGACCGCCGGCTACCTGTCACGCAGCGAAACCCACGACGTGGACGCCAAGGTCGTCGAGGAGCGCGGGTTGCGCCTACAGGAGGCTCTGGCGGCGCACGGCGTCGAGACCCGCCTGTCAGAGATGACCGTGGGCCCCACCGTCACCCGCTACGCCCTGCAGTTGGGCGAGGGCGTCAAGGTGGCCCGGATCACCAGTCTCCACAAGGACATCGCCTATGCGCTGGCCGCCGCCGACGTCCGGATCCTGGCCCCCATCCCCGGCCAGCAGGCCATCGGCATCGAGGTACCCAACGAGGACCGGGTGGTGGTGGCCCTCGGAGACATCCTCACCTCACCCGAGGCTGCTAAGGCCCGCCATCCCCTTGAGGTGGGCATCGGGCGCGACATCAGCGGCCGCTCGGTACTACTGAACCTCTCGACCATGCCTCATCTTCTCATCGCCGGGGCTACCGGCGCGGGCAAGTCGTCGTGCATCAACTCACTCATCACTTCGGTGCTGATGCGTTCCACGCCGGACCAGGTGCGGATGATCCTCGTGGATCCCAAGCGAGTTGAGATGGGCCAGTACGAGGGCGTGCCCCACCTTCTGACCGCACCGGTGACCGACCCCCGCAAGGCGGCCAACGCACTGCACTGGGCCGTCAAGGAGATGGAGCGCCGCTACGACCTGCTCTCGGATTGCGGCTTTCGTGACATCGGGGGCTACAACGCTGCCTACGACCGGGGCGACCTGAAGGCCCCGTTGGGCCTCGCCGACGAGGACGGCGAGTCGGTGTCGTACCAGCGCCTGCCGTTCATCCTCGTGGTGGTCGACGAGCTGGCTGACCTGATGATGGTGGCGGCCCGCGACGTCGAGGACTCCATCACCCGGCTGGCCCAGATGGCCCGGGCCGTGGGCATCCACCTCGTGGTGGCCACCCAGCGTCCATCGGTCAACGTCATCACCGGCGTCATTAAGGCCAACATCCCGGCGCGGCTGGCCTTCGCCGTGTCCAGCCTGGCCGACAGCCGGGTCATCTTGGACCAGCCGGGCGCCGAGCGTCTGGTGGGAAGGGGCGACATGCTCCTCCTGGGCCCCAGTTCGAGTGTGGCCCAACGAATCCAAGGTGCCTGGGTGGATGAGAACGAGATCCGTCAGATCGTGGAGTCCTGGGTGGCCCAGGCGCGGTCGGCCGCCGAGGCGGCCACCGATCCGGTCACCGGTGCACTGATGGACTCGACCGGCGACACAGCTACCGCTGCTGCGCCCATCGATCCGGCCAGCGTGCCGGCATCCCCGGCGGCGAAATGGCCTGCTGGCACGTCTATGCCGCCCCTAGAAGACATCACCACCGACTCCTCTCGTCCGACGGCCACCGGGGCCGATTCCGGCAACGACGACGAACTGTTCGAGGAGGCCCGACGCCTCGTGGTAACCAGCCAGTTGGGGTCCACTTCGATGCTGCAACGCAAGCTACGGGTCGGGTTCGCCCGGGCCGGGCGCCTCATGGACCTCATGGAGGAGGCTGGCGTGGTCGGACCGTCCATCGGCTCCAAGGCCCGGGAGGTTCTGATCGCCCCCGAAGAACTCACTGACCTCCAGGAGCAGGGCTACTAGTTCCTACGGGTCCCGTCGTGGCCCGGTTGCCCCTCTCGTCGAGCCCGGCAGCGGGGGAGGTTTAGTACCCTCGATACGTGGACGTCCTGCTTGCCATCGTCGTGCTGGCCGGAGGCATGAAACTGTTGATGTTGGCCGCCGATCGGTTCGTGTCCGGTGCGTCGTCGATCGCCGTTCGCCTCCAGATCTCACCTCTGGTGATCGGTGCCGTGGTCCTCGGATTCGGCACCAGCGCCCCCGAACTAGTCGTGTCTACGGTGGCCGCAGGGCAGGGTCAGATGGACCTCGGCCTAGGCAATATCGTCGGATCTAATATTGCCAACCTCACCCTGGTGCTGGGCATCGGCGCTCTGATCCGGCCGATCGACATCCCAGAGGGAACCAAGCGCAGGGCTGGAGTGTGTGTGGCGGCGATGCTCGGCTTCGCGCTACTCGTCCAGGTCCAGGGGTCGTGGTGGCACGGTCCCGTACTGGTCGTTGGCGTTCTGGTGGCCGTCTACCTGATGTTCGTGATCGACACCGACGACCTGGCCCCACCTGCCTTATCGCCGGTGGGATCCACGGCGGCCGCCTGGTGCTGGACGGTGGGCAGCCTGCTGGTGACCCTGGTGACCGCTCAGGCCGTCGTCTGGTCGGCTACTGAGTTGGCCGACCAGTTCGGACTCCAAGGCGGATTCGTGGGCCTCTCCATCGTGGCCTTCGGCACGTCACTGCCCGAGTTGGTGACCGTGGTGGCTGCCGCCCGACGCAACGAGGCCAGCCTCATACTGGGCAGTTTGCTGGGCTCCAACGTGTTCAACAGCCTGGCCGTAGGTGCCGGCCTGTTCCTGGCCGGAGACGGAGTGCTGGGCGACCCGTGGCTACGGCGCTGGGGTCCGGTGGCCATGGTCGGGGCCGTGATGGTCGTCATGGCGTTTCTCCTCCCCATTCGCAGCCGCCGGATCGAGCGGGCCGAAGGCGCAGCCCTGTTAGCCGGCTACTTGGGATTGATGGTCGTCTTCGCGATCCAGTCCACGACCTGATGGTCCGCATCCAATGACCGGCACCTACCACCTGGTGACGCTGGGCTGCCCCAAGAACCAGGTCGACTCCGACAAGTTGGCCGGCACCCTGGCGGCTGACGGGATGCAGGCCGTCAACGGTGCGGGCGAGGCCGACCTGATCGTGGTCAACACGTGCGCCTTCGTCGACGAGGCCCGCCGAGAGTCCATCGACACGGTGCTGGCCCTGGCAGACAAGCGTCGTGACGGTGCCCGTCTAGTGGTTACTGGCTGCATGGCCGAGCGGTACGGCGACGAACTAGCCGAGGCGCTCCCAGAGGTTGACCGGGTGGCCGGCTTTGGCGTGCCCGTCACGCTGGGACCTAAGCCGTCCAGCGGCATCCAGCCCGAGACCGCCCCATTGTTCGACCTGTTGAACCTGCCCCGCCCGGCGTCGGATCGGCCGTGGGCCTACGTGAAGGTGGCCGAGGGCTGCGATCGGGCCTGCGGATTCTGCGCCATCCCCACATTCCGTGGACCGCAGCGGAGCCGGTCCATGGACGATGTGCTGGCTGAGGTTGACGCCCTGGATGCCCGCGAGATCATCCTTGTGGCCCAAGACCTGGCGGCTTTCGGACGTGACCAGGGCGTGGGCGACAAGGCCATTGTCCCTCTCGTCGAGGCGGTGGCCGCCCGGGTCGACCGGGTGCGACTCCTCTACCTGTATCCGTCGGAGCTCACCGATCGCCTGGTGGACGCCGTGTGCGTCACCGGTGTGCCGTACTTCGACCTGTCGTTGCAGCACGTGTCGTCGCCGCTCATGCGCCGCATGCGCCGGTGGGGTGACGGCGGACGGTTCCTGGAGCGCATCGAGGCGATACGGGCACGTGAACCCGAGGCGGCGTTCCGGTCCAACTTCATCGTCGGCTACCCCGGCGAGACCGAGGAGGATCACGACGCACTGCTCGACTTCGTGGTCGAGGCTCAGGTCGACTGGTGCGGATTCTTCGCCTACAGCGCCGAGGAAGGCACCTACGCGGCGGACTTGGACGCCGTGGTGGACCCCGGCCTTATGGCCGAGCGGCTCGGCGAGTTGACCGAGATCCAGGACCGGATCACCGCCGATCGCCGGGATGAACTCATTGGCCGGACCGTCGAGGTACTGGTTGACGAGCCCGGCGTGGGACGCACTCACCGCGAGGCGCCGGAGATCGACGGTGTGGTGTCCGTGCCCGAGGACCTTGCGGTGGGTACCTTCCAGTCTGTGACGGTGACCGGAGCCCTCGGGCCCGACCTGGAGGCCATGGCACTCGGACCGGTGGCAGCGTGAAGCACGTCCGTACCGTGGTCTCGCCGGCCAACCTGGTGACTCTGGCCAGGCTGCTACTGGCCCCGGTGTTGTTCGCCTTCGTACTCGACGCCCGGGACGTCGATGGCGTGACGTGGGCCGGCTTCGTGCTCGGCGTGGTCCTAGCGTCCACCGACTACTTCGACGGGATCCTGGCCCGCCGCCGTGGCACGGTGAGCCGCTGGGGGGCCTTCCTGGATCCGTTGGCCGACAAGGTCGTGGTGATTGGCGTGGCCGTCTGCTTGGGCATGGTCGGCCGCTACCACTGGGTACCGGTGGCTCTGCTGGCCTTCCGTGAGGCCGTCATCACGATGTACCGCCTGTGGTTTGCTCGTCGCGGCCTGGCCGTGCCGGCCCGCCAGTCGGCCAAGTGGAAGACCATCGTGCAGGGCACTGCCTTGTTGGTCGCCGTGCTGCCGCCGCTGCGTGACGCCGACCTGGTGGTCGGCGTGTTGTTGTGGCTGGCCGTGGCTTTCACCCTGATGACGGGCGCGCAGTATTTGCTGGACGGCAGTCGGGCCACCAGCGCCACGGGCGCCAAGTCGGCCTGAGCGGCCGGGTCGGGGAGGGGAGCAGGGCATGCGTTGCGAGATCGTCGCCGTGGGCACCGAACTCCTGCTGGGTCAGATCGTTGACACGAACTCGGCGTGGATCGGCGAGCAGTTGGCCCTGGCAGGCATTGACTGCCATCGCCACACCTCGGTGGGGGACAACCGGGACCGCATGCTGGCTGCCATGGGCGAGGCTCTGGAGCGGTCCGACGCGGTGATAGTCACTGGTGGCCTCGGGCCCACCCAAGACGACATCACCCGTGACGTGATCGCCGAGCTACTCGGCGTGGAGCTCGTGCGCGATGAATCGTTGGTGGCCCGAATCGAGGCTGTGTTCGGCGGTCGGGGGCGTCCAATGCCGGCCAACAACCTGCGTCAGGCGGACGTACCGGTGGGGGCCCGGACCATCGACCAGATGCCGGGGACGGCCCCGGGACTGGTCTGCCCGGTGGGCGCCCCCTCTTCCGGTGACGCCGATGGCGATGGTGACGACAGTCCAAAGGTCATGTACGCGGTGCCCGGTGTGCCGTGGGAGATGCACCAGATGGTGGAGGGCACCATCCTCCCGGACCTCAAGCGGCGGGCCGGCATCTCGAGCGTCATACGATCGCGCACTCTTCGTACCTGGGGGCGGTCTGAATCGGGGTTGGCCGAGGACCTGGCCGACGAGATCGATCGCATCGACCGTGACGGTGGGGCCACCATTGCCTTTCTGGCCAGTGGCATGGAGGGGCTCAAGGTACGGCTCACGGCCAAGGCGGCCACCGACGCCGAGGTGGATGCGCTACTGGCCGACGGCGAGGCCCGCGTGCGGGCTATTGCCGGACCGATCGTGTTCGGTGTGGACGACCAGACCATGGAGTCTGTGGTGCTGGACCTGCTGGTCGCACAGGGGCTTCGCTTGGCCACCGCCGAGTCACTGACCGGAGGCATGATCGGCACCCGCTTGACCGAGGTGCCGGGATCCAGCCGGGCCTTCATGGGGTCGATTGTCGCCTACGACGGCGAAGTGAAGCGGTCGTTACTGGGCGTGCCCGAGGGGCCGGTGGTATCCGAGGAGACCGTGAGGGCCATGGCGCTCGGGGCGTGCGAACGCCTGGGGGCTGACGTGTCGGTGGCCGTGACTGGCGTGGCTGGACCCGACCCGCAGGAGGGCCAGGAACCGGGCACCGTGTGGATGGCCACTTGTGTGGACGGCGAAGTCCAGGCGGTTCGGACCCGTTGGCCGTTCGACCGGACACGCATCCGGCAGTTCACCGTCATCACGGTCCTCGACGCGCTCCGGATCCGCCTGCTGGCCCGTCGGAACGCCTGACCGGCAGATTCGGCGAGTTAGGTCGCCGTGCGCCTCTTTGTGGCCGTACGGCCGTCGACCGAGGCAGCCGACGTGCTCGATCAGCTTCCTCGGCCTGAGGCGCCCCGGCTGCGTTGGCTGCCACGGGCCCAGTGGCATGTCACCCTCCGGTTTCTGGGTGACGCTGATCCCGGCGAGGTGGCGGCGGTGCTTGCCGCAGCCCCGTGGGGCGAGATCGCTCCGGTGGACGTGAGGCTCGGTCCGGCCACCGCTCTGCTCGGAGATGGCGTGGTGATGGTGCCGGCCGAAGGCTGCGACGATCTGGCGGCCCTGATGGTGGCGGCCACCGAACATCTCGACCAGCCGGTGGAGATCGCCCCCCGGGGGTATCGCCCGTTTGTCGGGCACCTGACGCTGGGTCGTTTCAGGGACGAACTCCCGTCCGGCTCGGTCGGATCACCGGTGACCGTTTCGTTCCGGGTCGATGAGGTGCTCCTGATGGCAAGTCGGACGTTGCCCGAGGGTGCCGTCTACCAGGTGATCGCCGCGTTCCCGTTGGGCGGATGATCCGGTGGTCGAGTCAACGCTCCTCGAGGGTTATGCAGGCCGAGTTAATGCAGTACCGGTCGCCGGTAGGGCCGGGGCCGTCGGGGAACACGTGACCGAGGTGGGCGCCGCACGATGAACAGGTGGTCTCGGTACGGACCATGCCGCGGCTCGAGTCGGTCCGGGCGTCGACCACAGCGCCATCGGGGCCGCTGGGCACCGGCGCAGTGAAGCTAGGCCAGCCGCAACCCGAGTCGAACTTGGCGTCACTGTCGAACACCGCGGCGTCACACGCCGCACAGCGGTAGGTGCCAGCCCTCTTCTCGTCCCAGTAGGTGCCGGTAAAGGCTCGCTCGGTGCCCGCCTCCTGGGTGCAGTGCCAGGCCATGGGGTCCAACCGCTCGGCCAGATCTGGGTTGGCGGCCGCGTGGGCGGCTCGCTTCTGCTCGGGGTTCGGGTCTCCGGTGCGGGTTTCCATGGTCTGACGGTAGTTCGAAAGGCCGAGTGCTTGCATCGAACGCCTGTTCGGAAATACACTCCTGTTATTCAAAGGGAAGCGTTCCTGAAGCCCGCTTCAGGAGCAACTTCAGAAACGCTGTCACAGGCCATCCCTAAGTTCACCGCCAACAACCCCGAACTCGACAACAGATCAACTGGAACCGGCCACCGGGCCGACAGACACACTGGAGAACACCACATGGCAAAGCACGGCAGGACGATGAGCGGCGGAGCACTTGAGGCTGGATCCGAGCGCACCAAGGCACTCGACATGGCCCTAGGTCAGATCGAGAAGCAGTTCGGCACCGGTGCCGTCATGAAGATGGGAGACAAGGGCTCCATGTCGATCGAGACAGTGCCCACCGGGGCGCTGGCCCTCGACCTGGCTCTCGGCATCGGGGGCATTCCGCGGGGCCGGGTGGTCGAGATCTACGGGCCGGAGGGCTCGGGCAAGACCACGCTGGCCACCCACGTGGTGGCCGAAGCCCAACGCAATGGAGGCATCTGTGCCTACATCGACGCCGAGCACGCCATGGACCCAACCTACGCTCGAGCCATCGGCGTCGATGTGGACGAACTTTTGATCTCCCAGCCCGACACCGGCGAGCAGGCTCTCGAGATCGCCGACATGCTCGTCCGCTCCGGGGCGCTCGACGTGGTGGTCGTCGACTCGGTGGCCGCCCTGACCCCACGAGCCGAGATCGAGGGTGAGATGGGCGACTCCCATGTCGGCCTGCAGGCCCGGCTCATGTCCCAGGCTCTTCGCAAGCTCACCTCGAATCTCAACAAGTCCCAGACGATCCTCATCTTCATCAACCAGTTGCGGGAAAAGATCGGCGTGATGTTCGGCTCGCCGGAGACCACGCCGGGTGGACGGGCCTTGAAGTTCTACTCGTCGGTCCGTCTCGACATCCGCCGTATCGAGGCGATCAAGGACGGTGTCGAGGTAGTGGGCAACCGCACCCGGGTGAAGGTCGTCAAGAACAAGTGCGCCCCGCCGTTCCGCCAGGCCGAGTTTGACATCATGTACGGGAAGGGCATCAGCCGCGAGGGCTCGGTGGTTGATCTGGCAGTTGACTTGGGCATCGTCAAGAAGTCGGGTGCCTGGTACACGTACGAGGGCGAACAGCTCGGCCAAGGCCGGGAGAACGCCAAGAAGTTCCTGCTCGACAACCCCGAGGTCATGGTCGAGATCACCGACCGTGTCTGGCGGGAGGTCCAGCCAGCAGAGTCCGAGGAGCTCGAGGCTGTCGAAGTGGGAGCCGATGCAGTGGCTCTCGGCGGTGAGGAGTTCTCCGAGGTCGACGATCTGCCCATCTCCTTGGACACCTGATCTCCCTGAAGGGCTGACAAGTCGCTGGCTCGTCGGCCTCGGCAACGTCTCTCCGCTTCGGCGGGCTGGGGATGGTGTCGGGGCCGTAGCCTTTCTTCCGTGACATCCCCGAACGAGCAGACCGTCGTGCGGTCCTACGCCGTGCGTACCTACGGGTGTCAGATGAACGAGCACGACAGCGAACGGATCGCCGGTCTTCTCGAGGCCGACGGGATGGTCCCCGCCGAGTCGGAGGCTGAGGCAGACGTCATCGTTCTAAATACCTGCTGTATCCGGGAGAACGCCGACAACAAGCTCTACGGCGCCCTCGGCAACCTAAAAGCTCTGAAGACCGAACGGCCCGATGTCCAGGTGGCGGTGGGAGGTTGTCTGGCCCAGAAGGACCGTGACCTCATCCAGCAGCGGGCTGGACACGTTGATGTCGTTTTCGGTACCCACAACGTCCACCGGGCGGTCGAACTTCTGGCCGAGGCGCGTGGTCACGGCCCGGTGATAGAGATCCTTGAGGAGACGGCTCGCGACGACGCCGATTCCTTCCCCTCGGCGCTACCGGCCCAGCGGGACGCTGACCACAAGGCCTGGGTGACCATTCAGATCGGCTGTGACAACAGCTGCGCATTCTGCATCGTGCCAGCGGTGCGGGGGCCCGAGATCAGCCGACCCTTTGGGCAGATGGTGGACGAGGTGGCGGCCCTGGCTGCCGACGGGGTCAGCGAGATCACCCTGCTTGGCCAGAACGTGAACTCCTACGGACGTGACCTGACGCTGCGACTTCGCGGCATAGATGCGGGACCGGCCGATGCCTATGAGGCGGGAGCGGTCTGGACGGCCGACCCGACCCGTCGGGCCAGACCGCTCTTTGCCGACCTGTTGGTGGCCAGTGGTGCTGTTGAGGGGATCCGCCGGGTCCGGTTCACCAGCCCACACCCCAAGGACCTCCGTCCCGAGACGATCTCCGCCATGGCCGACACCCCGGAGGTATGCGAGCACCTCCACCTGCCCCTCCAGTCGGGCAGTGATCGAATTCTGTCTGCCATGCACCGTGGCTACACGGCCGAGCGGTACCTCGAACGCCTCGAAGCTGCCCGGATGGGGATCGACGACCTGGCCGTAACCACGGACCTCATCGTGGGGTTCCCCGGTGAGACCGGCGACGACTTTGAGCGCACGCTCGAGGTGGTGGCCGAGGCCGGCTACGACTCGGCCTACTGTTTCGTTTTTTCGCCACGGGAGGGCACAGAGGCAGCAACCATGGTGGAAGACTTCGTGGATCATGAAGTGTGCGTCGACCGCTTCGAGCGGCTCCAGCGTGTTCTAAAGCGATCGGCCACCATTACCCACCGGGCTCGGATCGGACGGACCGAAGAGGTCGTGATCGAGGGCCCGGCGAAGCGGGAGCCCGACCAGGTGACCGGACGGACCCGCCAGAACAAGCTCGTGCACCTAGCGGCCGGAGACGGGCTGCGGACCGGGGCCTACGCCACGGTCCGTATCACAGACGCCGCTACCCACTACCTGCTTGGTGAGTTGGTCGAGGTGACCGCACCGCCCCGACATCGCCGGCGCATTCCCGTCGCCTCGGCCTGATCGGTGCAGCCCAACGGGCATCTCGCGATCATTGGGGCCACGGCCTCAGGCAAGTCGTCTCTGGCCCTCGAGGTGGCCCGGCATCGCCCGGGCACCGAGTTGGTCTCCATGGACTCCATGGCCCTATACCGGGGTATGGATATCGGTACGGCGTCTCCGACGGCCGCAGAGCGGGCCGAGGTTCCCATTCACCTGCTGGATCTGGTCGATCCCAACGAAGACTATTCGGTCTCCATGTTCCAAGAGGCGGCCCAAACGGCCATTGGTGACATCACCGCTCGGAACTGTCGGGCGTTGATGGTCGGGGGGACCGGGCTCCACGTCCGAGCCGTCGTCGACGACTTGGAGATCCCAGGTGAGTGGGCCGATGTGCGCTCAGACCTCAATGCTCAGTCCGACACCACCGCATTGCACGCTCGTCTCGTCGAGCTGGATCCCTTGGCCGCACGACGAATGGAGCCTACAAACCGTCGCCGGGTGATTCGGGCGCTCGAGGTCTCGATCGGATCGGGTCGGCCGTTCTCGTCGTTTGGACCGGGACTGGATGCCTACCCGCCCACCCCCTTCACCCAGGTGGGCCTCCGGGTCGATCGTGATCTGTTGGACCGACGGATCGCTGACCGTTACCGCCGCCAAATGGATGAAGGGTTCCTCGACGAGGTTCGCCGTCTAGCCGACCTTCCCGGCGGGCCGTCGAGATCGGCCGCTCAGGCATTGGGCTATCGGGAGTTGCTGTCTCACCTGCGAGGCGAATGCACCTTGGATGAGGCGGTTGATGAGGCGATGGCGGCCACCCGGCAGTTCGCCCGCCGACAGGACCGGTGGTTCCGACGGGACCCGAGAATCGAGTGGTTCGACGTGGGCGACGAGCCAATGGTGGTCCTCGATCAGGTCCTCGACCGTTTCGACGCTGCGCAGGTTGGCGTGTAGTGGGCGAATCTGGCGAGAGTCTGACGCCGGGGTGGGGAAGAATGTCGTCGTGCGCCTAACTCACCACCACGGTCTGGGAAACGATTTCCTGATCGGATTCGTCGACGAGGTTCCCGCCGACGGGGCCGAGATGGCGCGCCGTCTCTGTGACCGGGCGACTGGCATCGCCGCCACCCCTGCAGCATCCTCGAGAGGCGCCGACGGGCTCGTTCTCGGCACCACCGGTGTCGACGGCCGCCCCGTGTTCACGCTGTTCAACAGCGATGGGAGCAGGGCCGAGGTAAGTGGCAACGGCCTACGCTGCTTCGGGCAGGCTCTGGCTCGTCGTGATGGCGTCGCTGACCTCGAGGTGGTGGTCGACACGGCGGCGGGTTCTCGTCATGTTGCCGTCCGCGGCGACCCGACGGCTATCGAGGTGCTGGCCACCGTAGAGATGGGCGTCGCCGGGCCCGGCCCGACCTGCGACGGTCTAGACCTAGGCCTAGTGGGCGTAGAGGTGCTCCACGCCGATAGTGCGAACCTCGGGAACCCCCATCTCGTACTCATGGTCGATGACCCCGAGGCGGTGGATCTGGGGGTTGTGGGGCCGGCCATTGAAGCCCATTTCTCGCCGGTGGGCTGCAATGTCCACCTGGTTGTCGTCGAGACCCGCTCGGTTATCCGGTTACGACCGTGGGAGCGGGGCGCCGGGCTCACCGAGGCTTGTGGGTCGGGTGCCTGCGCAGCGGCCCACGTGGCCCACGGTCGGGGTCTCGTGGACGATGTGGTTGAGGTCCAGATGCCCGGTGGTTCGGCCACCGTGGCCGTCGGCGATCCCATCCGCTTGACCGGGCCGGCGATCTGGACCGCAGATCTCGACGACGGGAACGCCCATCGTGGGTGACCAGTCGCCGGACCCGCTCGAGTCGACGGAGCCCTTGGCGCCGCTGGAACCATCAGAACCAATGGGCCCGCTGGAGCCCCACGATATTCCAGGTGACGGGGACGACGACTCGCACCGTGGTGCCTTCGGCGAGTTCGGCGGCGAGGCCACCGGCCTCATCGACCGGACGTTCCGGGAGCGCATCGTGCTGGCCGGCGTCACCCTCGGTCGAGCCGATCCTGAAGCCACCGACGCGTCCATGGATGAACTGGCCCGCCTGGTCGACACCGCGGGGGCCGACCCCGTGGCCCGGGTACTTCAGCACCGCGACACCCCGGACCGGGCGACCTACATCGGCAAAGGCAAGGTCGAGGAGCTACGAGCGGTCTCCGAGTCGCTGGATGCCGACACCGTGATATTCGATAATGAGCTCTCCCCGGCCCAGCAGGGAAACCTTGAAGAGACCCTTAAGCGGACAGCGCTGGACCGCACGGCGGTCATCCTCGACATCTTTGCCCAAAACGCCAGCAGCCCCGAGGGCCGAGCCCAGGTTGAGTTGGCCCAACTCCGATATCGCCTGCCTCGGCTCCGCCGGTCCGGGAAGACGTTCAGTCAGCAGGGTGGCGGCATCGGCACCCGTGGCCCCGGCGAGACCCAGTTGGAGGTAGATCGCCGTCGTCTCATGCGACGGGTCACCCGATTGGAATCCGACCTGAAGCAGATCCGACGGAACCGATCCACCCAGTCCAAAGCCCGTCGCCGCACCAGCAACCAGGCCGTGGCTATTGTCGGTTACACCAACGCCGGAAAGTCGACTCTCCTGAACCGGTTGACCGACGCAGGCGTGCTAGTCGAGGACCGCCTCTTCGCCACGCTGGACGCCACGACCCGCCGCCTGCAACTACCGGGTGGTGAGGCGGTCTTCGTGAGCGACACGGTGGGTTTCGTCCGCAAGCTGCCCCATCAACTGGTCGAAGCCTTCAAGTCAACGCTCGACGTGGTAATCGACGCCGATCTGCTGGTCCATGTGGTCGATTCGTCGGATCCTGACCCGGAGGGCAGCATTGCCGCGGTGCGTGTCGTGCTCGACGAGATCGGGGCCGGTGAGGTGCCTGAGCTCTACGTGTTCAACAAGGCCGATGTGGAACCCTTGGCCGCCCGACGACTCGTCGACCGGGAACCGGGGTCGGTGGCTATCTCGTCGACCACCGGTGAGGGGATCGACGAGATGCTGGCCGTAGTGGCCCGACGGCTCCGACGTCAGACGATCGTGGCTGAACTGCACGTTCCCTATCAGCGAGGTGACGTGCTGGCCCTCGCCCACCGGGAGGGCGAGGTTATGGAGACCAAGGAATCGGAGGACGGGTGGCACATTCTGGTACGGGTCGACGAGGGCTCGGCCGGTCGTCTCACCGAGTTTCGGGTCGATGATCTACCCCCTGAATCACCGGCCTCCGGATCAGGTAACCAAAATGGAACCGACGTGACAGGGTGAGCATGTGACCTCCGTTCCCGAACCCACCGGCTTCGTTCCTCCGCCCTATCCATTTGACGTTCCAGCCGACGTGGTCCGGACAGCCTCGGCGATCGACGGGGGAGCAGTCGACCTGTCCCGCGGCGTTCCCTGCGATCCGGTACCCGACGTGGTGGCTGCGGCACTCGCTGAGCCGGATTCGGCACGGCCCTACCCGCCGTCGGTGGGTACGCCAGAACTTCTCGACGCTGTCGCCGGTTGGTGTGATCGACAACTCGGTGTACCGCTCGACCCGTTGTCCATCGGAGCCTGTGTCGGCACCAAGGAGATGGTCACCGGCCTGCCCCACCTGCTGCGGCTGCGGAACCCTGAACGGGATACCGTCCTCTACCCGGCGGTGTCCTACCCCTCCTACGAGATGGGGGCCATTTTGGCTGGTTGCCGGGCTGTACCGGTCCCTATGACCGCCGACTGGCGGATCGATCTGTCGGCCATCGACGAGAACGACGCCTCGCGTGCGTTATGCCTATGGGTGAACACGCCCGGCAACCCGGCCGGTGCGCTCGACGACCTTGGGGCGGCCGCCGAGTGGGGTCGGGGCAGAGGCGTTCCGGTGGTGTCCGACGAGTGCTACGTGGAGTTCACGTGGCACGAGCCGTCCCGCTCGGTGCTACAGCACGGCCTGGACGGGGTGCTAGCCGTCCATTCGTTGTCCAAGCGTTCCAATCTCGCTGGATTGCGGGTCGGCTTCTACGCCGGCGATCCGGACCTCGTCTGGTACCTACGCGAGACCCGACGACATCAGGGCTTTCTGATTCCGGGGCCGGCTCAGGCCGCGGGAGCTGCGTCGCTGCGGGATCAGGACCACGTACAGGTGCAGGCCGGCCGCTATCGGCGGCGCCTGGAATCGCTCATCGAGGTGTTGGCTGCCCTCGGTCTGTCGGCTTCGATGCCCGAGGGGGGCTTTTACCTATGGATCACCGCCCCCGACGGAGACGAGCTGGCCCTCACCCGATCCCTAGCTCGTGAGCTGGGGATCTTGACCAGCCCCGGCACGACGTTCGGTCCCGACGGAGCCGGTCACGTTCGGATCGCCGCCGTAGTGCCCGACGAGCAGTTGGCTCTAGTTCGTGCCCGGGCTGGCCTGACGTAAACCTGACCTGAATCCGACGGAACCGGTTCCGGCCCGACGGAAACCGACCGGTAGCCTCGCCCGATGCTGACCGATTCTTCACATGATGCCCTGAAGGCACGGATTGAGGAGTTGTGGGCAGGCCGTGACGGCCTGTCGCATGACGACACCGAAGCCGTCGCCACCATCCACGCCGCCATCGACCTGCTCGACACCGGAGCGGCCCGGGTGGCCGAGTCCGACACGGAGGGCGGCGTGGTCGTCAACGAGTGGTTGAAACTGGCCATCCTGCTGCTCTTTCGGGTGTCCGAGATGGAGACCATTGAGATGGGGCCGTTCGAGTTCGCTGACAAGATCCCGCTCAAGACCGACTGGATAGCCCGCCAGGTTCGCGTCGTGCCCGGCGCCCAGGCCCGCTGGGGTAGCTACCAGGGCCCCGGCGTGGTGATGATGCCGAGCTACACGAACATCGGTGCGTACGTGGGGGACAACACAATGGTGGACACGTGGGCCACCGTGGGTTCATGTGCCCAGATCGGCCGCAATGTCCACCTTTCTGGCGGGGTCGGCATCGGGGGCGTACTCGAACCGGCAAACGCCGTGCCGGTGGTGATCGGCGACGACTGCCTCATCGGGAGCCGCTGCATTGTTGCCGAAGGTGCCCGAGTAGGTGATGGCGTGGTGCTGGGCGCCGGTGCCGTGCTGACCGCGTCGATCCCGGTGATCGACGCTGCCAGTGGCGAAGAACTGGGCCGTGGCATGGTCCCCGATTGGTGCGTGGCCGTCCAGGCCACCCGACCAAGGACGTTTGACGGCGGCGAGTTCGGCCTGCCGTGCGTGCTGGTTCTCAAGTATCTCGACCCGGGGGAGCGGCACGACAAGTCGGTACTGAACGATGTCCTGCGCACCCACGGCGTGACCACCTGAGCCGGGTCGCCTCCGGACCGAAGGACTATCCCGTGACCGATCTCCTAGCCCTGACCGCGGGACTGGTCGATATCCCGTCGGTCAGTTTCGACGAGGCTGACCTCGTCGCGTACCTCGAAGCCGAGTTGCGAGCTGTTCCCGGTCTGGCCGTGGATCGGATCGGCGACAACCTGGTGGCCCGCACCACCCTCGGTCGGGGTCATCGTCTGGTGCTCGGTGGACACACCGATACCGTTCCCGGTGAAACCTCTGGCTCCAGACTCGACGGAGACACCCTCTGGGGACTGGGTGCCGCTGACATGAAGAGCGGCCTCGCCGTGATGCTGGAACTGGCCCGCACGGTGGCCGAACCGGCGGTCGACGTCACCTGGGTGTTTTACGCACGCGAAGAAGTGGCCATTGCCCACAACGGCCTGCGGGAATTGTTCGCTGAGGCCCCCGACCTGCTGGTCGGCGACGTGGCCATTCTGGGAGAGCCCACCGGTGGAGCCGTCGAGGCGGGTTGTCAGGGAACGATGCGTTTCGAGGTCACCCTGGCGGGCGTCCGCGCCCACACAGCTCGCCCGTGGATGGGTCGCAACGCCGTCCACCGTCTGGGTGCGTTGTTGACCGCACTCGGCTCCTATGAGCACCGGGAGCCGGTAATCGACGGTTGTCGCTACCGCGAAGCCCTCCAGGCCGTCCACGTGGAAGGTGGCGTGGCCGGAAACGTTGTACCTGACCGGTCCATGGTCCGGATCAACCACCGTTATGCACCGGACCGGACGGGTGACGAGGCCGAGGCCCATGTTCGCTCTGTCCTGGCCCCGTACCTGGACGACGGTGACCAGGTGGCGCTAGTCGACCACTCGCCAGCCGCCCTCCCGGGAATGTCTCACCCGCTATTGCAGCGTCTGGCCACCGAAGGTGGTCTGGAGGTCAGGGCCAAGTTGGGGTGGACCGACGTGGCGTTCTTCTCCGAGCACGGCGTGCCCGCGGTGAACCTGGGGCCGGGTGAGCCGACGTTGGCCCACACGGCGGACGAGCGGGTGGAGCGATCGGCGTTGGAGTCCTGCTACCAGGTGCTCCGAGACCTGCTCCTGAACGGAGCCTGAACCGGACCTGGGCGGCGCGTTGCCGGGTCAGATCCGTCGGAGAACGGTGACCACCCGGCCGTAGATGGTGACTTCGTCGGCCGACCGACGGATCTCCTCGTAGCTCGGATTGGAGGGAACCAGAACGATGGCCGAACCATCACGCTGGAAGTGCTTGACGGTGGCCTCCTCGCCGTCGATCCCGGCAACCACCAGGTCGCCGGCATCGGCGTTCTGCTGGACCCGGGCCACCACGTGGTCGCCATCCAAAATGCCGGCTCCGATCATCGAGTCGCCTCGCACCCGGAGCATGAAGAGCTCGCCGTCGCCGGTGAACTCGGCCGGCAGAGGGAGGGACTCCTCGACGTTCTCGGCGGCGATGACACCGGTACCGGCCGCCACGTCGCCAAGCAGGGGTACGTGGCGCACGGAGCCCCGATCGACCGCCGCACCGCTCGCCGGATCGAGGCGAACCTCGATGGCCCGGGGCTTGCTCGGGTCGCGTCGGATGAAGCCCCGGTCCTGAAGGGTCGCCAGGTGGGAGTGCACCGTCGACGGGGAGGTGAGACCGACCGCATCGCCGATCTCGCGGACGGACGGCGGATAGCCACGGTCACTGATCTGGATGTCGATGAACTCGAGGATCTCCTGCTGGCGTGGGGTAAGTCCCGTGGCGCTCATGTCGGGGTTCCTTCTCTCTGCACGGTGGGTTTCGTCGTGCGGTCTCGTCGTACCGGCTATGTACTCCGTCGCCATCTCTTGATATCGAACAGGTGTTCGATATACTGCATCTCATGATCGAACACGTGTACGTCGAAACCATGTTCGTCGAACGGACGTTCCGTGTCAAGTACCCCCTCCCTGGGGGTTGTCACACTCGATCGAAAGGATGGTCCTCATGAATACCGCCACCGCCTCCCAACCTCCGCTCGACTTCCCCCGGTTCCCGGACGTCGAGTCTCCGACCCTCCTGCGGGTGGTCCCGCCGGTCGAACCGGCACCCGCCGAGCGACTGGCCACCGTGCACCGACTGGTCACCGACGTCTTCGCTGCCGAGCCCGCCGTGGTGAATGCCGTTCGGCGACAGACCACCGCCGAGGGGGTGGTTCCTGCCGCATCGGCGGTCTCCCCGAGGGTCTACCGGCAGCGCCGGTTCTTGGCCGCGGTGGTCCTCGGGTTGCTCGTCTCGGCGCTCTCCCTGTTGGGTGGCGAACTCATTGGTCGGGTCACGGGCACAACGGGGGCACCGGCGGTCGCCGCGGTGGGCGAGCCGATCGTCCACGTGGTCCAGCCGGGTGACACCCTTTGGTCAATCGCCGTGTCGATCAACCCGAACGGTCGGGACCTACGGGCCACAGTCGACCGATTGGTCGATGCGGCGGGCGGATCGATCCTCCAACCGGGCCAGCGAATCGCCTTACCCGTCGGCTAGCGCCAGTCGCTAGGAGACGAGGTAACGGCAGAAGAGGAAACCGTCCTCGGTCAGGACGCGATCCAGTACCAAGCGGGTGGCCGCGGCGAGCGGCGGACCGTCCAACAGGCTGCGGCCCTCCCTGCCGATACCGCCGACGAGCTTCGGCGAGAAACTGATGCAGAGTTCGTCGACCAGACCGGCAGCGAAGAGTTGGTGGTTGAGATCCGGTCCGCCTTCACACAGGACAGTGCGGGCCCCGATGTCGTCCAGCACGGCGAGCAGGCCGGTGAGGTCGACCAGGGTCTCGCCACAGGCCATGACTTCGGCCACTGGTTCCAGCCCGGCCCGTCGATCGGCGGGTGCCGAGGCGACGGTGGCCACGATGGGTGGTGGATCCGTCGGGTCTCGGTCAGCGAACAGTGGCGCCGTCGGATCCAGGTCCAGGCTGGCCGACACGACCACCAGACGGGGTCTCCGTGAGCGGTCCGATGCAGCCCGGCTTTCCGGCACCGTCTCCTTCAGGGACCGGGGTGGCCGGTAGCCCTCGGCCCGGACAGTCCCCGCACCCACCAAGATCATGTCGGCGCATCCCCGGATGGTCTGGAAGACCTGCCGGTCGGCCGGCCCCCCGAGTCCCTCTGATCGTCCAGCCACAGCGGTGGCTCCGTCGACGGAGGCCACCATGTTGACCATTACCCAGGGGCGGCCCGGCGGAACCGGTCGATCATCGTCGAGGTGCAGCCCGACCGGATCGACGTCGCGGCCCGGTTCAGGATGGATTCGTCGCACGTGACGACCGTAGCCCTCGGCGGGGTGGCGCCGGACTCTGCAGGCGACCATCACATCCCTGTGGAGAACCGCCACGTCATCCACCGGGAAATCCCCAGCTCCTCCCTCTATCTGTCCACAGGGAGACGTCCCTAATGTCGGTCTTCGTGGCCGGCGGCGGTCGGCCCGGCTGAAACCCGTCGCATCGGTTCGTCCGGATCGACGTTGGGACTGAGAGTCCGGACTCCCTCGGGATTCCGGGTGGTCGGTCCTCGACCTGGGCCTTCCGCCGCCGGCCACGACCCATCGGGTCCTGTCCGGTCGGAGTTGACCGGTAACTGTCACTGGTCGGCCGTACGGTCTGAACTGCGGCGGGTGGTCCGGGCAACGGGCCCGAGAGTTCGAACGGATGAGGGTGGTACACGATGTCGATGGCGCCGGAGCGGGGGATCCTGGGGATCCGCCGTCGATTCACACGCGACGGGGTGGATCCCTACGACGACATTGAGTGGGAGGTTCGGACCTCCCGCCTGATCGACCACCGTGATGGATCGGTGGCCTTCGAACAGGATGACGTCGAGGTCCCCGCGGACTGGTCGGTCAACGCCACGAACATCCTCGCCCAGAAGTACTTCCGGGGGGCGCTCGATGCCCCGGAGCGGGAATCCTCTCTGCGTCAGGTCGCCGACCGGGTGGCCGGCACCATTGCCGACTGGGGCCTGCGAGATGGGTACTTCGTCGACGCCGACGAAGCTGCGGCGTTCGCCGACGAGTTGCGCCACCTGGTGATCACCCAGAGGGCTGCCTTCAACTCGCCGGTCTGGTTCAACATCGGCGTCCCCGAAGTACCGCAACAGGCATCCGCCTGTTTCATCCTCTCGGTCGATGACCAGATGTCGTCCATTCTCAACTGGTACGTGGAGGAAGGCACGATCTTCAAGGGCGGTTCGGGCGCCGGCATCAACCTAAGTGCCATCCGATCCTCCAGAGAGGCCCTGCGGGGCGGAGGCCAGGCCAGCGGGCCGGTCAGCTTCATGCGTGGTGCCGATGCCTCGGCCGGAACCATCAAGAGCGGAGGCACAACCCGCCGGGCCGCGAAAATGGTCGTTCTCGACGTGGCTCACCCTGACGTTGAGGAGTTCGTCTGGTGCAAGGCCCGCGAGGAGCGCAAGGTCCGTGTCCTGGAACAGGCCGGGTTCGACGTCGGGTTCGACGGCGCTGACAGTCATTCGATCATGTACCAGAACGCCAACAATTCGGTCCGGGTGACTGACGAGTTCATGATGGCCGTCGAGGCCGACGCCGTCTGGGACCTCAAGGCCGTCACGGACGGTTCGGTGCTCGACACGATCGGTGCCCGTGACCTGTTCCGACAGATGTCCGAGGCTGCCTGGGAGTGCGCCGATCCCGGCATCCAGTTCGACACCACGATCAACCGTTGGCACACGGCCTCCAACACCGGCCGGATCACCGCCAGTAATCCATGCTCGGAATATGTGCACCTCGACGATTCGGCCTGCAATCTGGCCAGCCTCAACTTGCTGACCTTCCTCGGTTCGTCAGACGACGACACCGGAGTCATCGGTGGGTTCGACGTGGAGGGCTTCTGCCATGCCGTCGAGGTGGTGTTCACCGCCCAGGAGATTCTGGTCGGCAACGCGGACTATCCGACCGAGGCCATTGGCGAGACCACCCGGGCCTTCCGTCAACTCGGCCTGGGCTATGCCAACCTCGGTGCGCTGCTCATGGCTCTCGGACTGCCCTACGACAGCGATGAGGGTCGGTCGGTGGCCGCTGCGATTACCTCGCTCATGACCGGTCACGCCTACCGCACTTCGGCTCGTATGGCTGACCGGATGGGGCCGTTCGAGGGCTTCGAACACAACCGCGAACCGATGCTCAGCGTGCTCGAGATGCACCGGGAGGCCGCCGAATTGCTTGACGACGCGGTGGCACCTGAGCTGGTCACCGCGGGTCGTACAGCGTGGTTCGAGGCTTGCGCGTTGGCGCAGCGGGTGGGCGTGCGGAACAGTCAGGCCACCGTGCTGGCGCCCACCGGCACCATCGGCTTGCTCATGGACTGCGACACGACCGGCATCGAGCCAGATCTCAGCCTGGTCAAGCACAAGCGCCTGGTCGGCGGCGGCACGATGTCGATCGTCAACCGGACCGTGCCTCGGGCCCTGCGGCGCCTCGGTTACGACGACGTTGCTGCGGCAGCCGTCTTGGCATGGATAGATGAGCACCAGACGGTGATCGGTTGCCCCGACGTCAGTGCGGAACACATGGCGGTGTTCGCCACCTCGATGGGCGACAACCCCATCCACCACATGGGACATATCCGGATGATGGGTGCCGTCCAGCCGTTTCTGTCGGGCGCCATCTCAAAGACCTGCAACATGCCTGAAGAGGTCACCGTCGACGATGTCGAGGAGCTCTACCTCGAGGCATGGCGCCTCGGCCTCAAGGCAGTGGCTATCTACCGCGACAACTGCAAGGTGGCCCAGCCCCTTACGGTTGGCGACGCCTCGTCAACGTCCGCCGGTGGGCCCGCTGACGTGGCAGCCCGGGTAACTGAACAGGTGAACGCCGAACTGCCAGAACCGGTCCGGCGTCGCCTGCCCCGTAGCCGTGCGTCACGCACCTTTGAGTTCCGGGTTGCCGACTGTAAAGGCTTTGTCACGGTCGGCGAATACGAGGATGGCCGACCCGGCGAGGTCTTCGTGCGGGTTTCCAAGCAGGGCTCGACCATGGCGGGAATCATGGATGCGTTCGCCATCTCGCTCAGTCACGGACTGCAGTACGGGGTTCCGCTTCGGGCCTTCGTGGACGCCTTCACCGGCATGCGCTTTGAGCCGGCCGGCATGACCGACGATCCCGACCTCAGGATCGCCACAAGCCTCATCGACTATCTATTCCGCCGCCTAGCGGTGGAATACCTCAGCCCCGAGGAACGGGCCGAGTTGAACATCCTCACCACCAGTGAACGCACCCAGCCGACGTTGCCCGGTGTCGAGGAATCGGCCACCGAGACCCGTCAGGGCAACGACGTGCCGGCGGATCCGCCGACCGTGCCGTCGGCGTCGCAGTTCGCCGCCCAACTGTCCCTCGCTGACGCACCGTCGGTCCGGGCATCGGCCAACGCACCGCTGTGCATGCAGTGCGGCGTGGCCATGCAGCGGGCCGGGTCGTGCTACGTGTGCACCGACTGTGGTGCGACCAGCGGATGCTCGTGATCCCAAGTCCCCTCGAGGGCCGTTACTGATGGCGATTCTTCGCTTCTCCTTCGGGACGATGGGGTCCGGCAAGAGCACGCTGGCCCTGCAGATCCACCACAACCTGCGAGAGCGGGGCCTTCAGGGAATCCTGTGTAGTCAGCTGGACCGGGCAGACGGTCGGGTGTCCAGCGCCCTTGGAGTGTCCGCTGACGCTGTGGAGGTTGGTCCTCGCCTAGACCTGTTCGAGATGGCCCTGGCAGCGGCTTCCCGACGAGGACGTATCGACTATTTGGTCTGCGATGAGGCCCAGTTCTACCTTCCGAGTCAGATCGACCAGTTAGCCCGCATTGTCGACGACCTAGGTGCTGACGTCTTCGCCTTCGGGTTGCTCACCAGCTTTCAGGGTCAACTGTTCGACGGTACCCGCCGGCTCCTCGAGGTGGCTGATGAGCGGGTTGAGGTCCAGGTCGAGGCCCGGTGCTGGTGTGGTGAGCGGGCCACCCACAACGCCCGCCTAGTGGACGGGGTGCAGGTCTACGACGGAGCGCTGTTCGTGGTGGACGATCCCGAGGACCACGTCGTCACCTACGAACTCCGGTGCCGCCGGCACTGGACGGCGGGCGACTCCGGTGTCCGGGGCCAGGCCGGATCGCTCCTGGACTCAGGTGCCGAGCCCGCCCATGAGGTGGCTTGAGAGGTCTCCGGTGAGGTCCATCAGGTAGGCCCGTTCAGCGAACTGCCAGGCTCCGTCGACCAACTCGAATCGGTCGTGGTACCGACCGGTGATGATCGGCTGGAGCGGCCCGTCGCCGACCTGCTGGAACACCGTGTAGGTGCTCCGGCACGTCGCCTTCATCTCATCAGCGGCTACCTCGATGATCGGCGTGGCCACCAGATGGCGGGTCCGCGGTGTCCCGTCCCCGTGGAGGCGGACCATTGACTGCCATACGGCAGCCAGGCCGTCGCGGTCCACGATCGGGGTGTCGTCGTTGGCCGGGTCGCCCAGCAGTACGCGGGCATGGGTGAACAGGTCGACGCACTCGTCGAGCCGGCCAGCGTCCATCAACTCGGCGTACCGGTACAGGAGGTTGGCTATGGCGGTCGGAGCGTCGGACATGTCGCGGAAGGTAGTCGCGGCAATCCCGGAGGTGCCTGCCGGAGGCTGGCCCACTCGGGTCGGTCAGGTGACCGGACGGTAGGTTCATGGTCATGAGTGACTACCGACCGCCGTTGGACGACATCCGCCTCGTATTGGCCGAGATCAGTGATCTCGCCACAATCTGCGACTTGCCGGGCTACGAACACGTCGACCCCGAGACGGTCGACGGGGTGCTCGACGAACTGGGCCGATTCGTGGCCGAGGTGGTGGCCCCAGTCAACCGGATCGGCGACGAGGAAGGTTGCTCGGTGACCGACGGGGTGGTTTCCGCGCCTGAAGCCTTCGGCACGGCGTGGGACAAGTTCGTCGAGTCCGGCTGGGCGGCGATCTCCCAGGACCCGGACTATGGCGGCGGCGGCTTTCCGGGCTCCGTGCAGACTGTCCTGACCGAACTGCTCGCCACGGCCTCACGGGCATGGTCCATGGGGCCCATGCTGACCGTCGGAGCGCTAGACGCCTTGCACTCGTTCGCTGACGAGGGACAGAAGGAGACCTACCTCCCGAAGATGGTGACCGCCGAGTGGTCGGGGACCATGAACCTGACCGAGCCTCAGGCCGGTTCCGACGTCGGGGCGTTGACCTCTCGGGCCGTACCTGCCGACGACGGGTCGTACCGGATCTTTGGAACCAAGATCTTCATCACCTTCGGCGAGCATGAAATGACTGAGAACATCATCCAACTGGTGCTGGCCCGCACACCCGACAGCCCCCCGGGAACCAAGGGAATCTCGCTGTTCATCGTTCCCAAGTACCTCGTGAACGACGACGGCAGCCTCGGCGAGCGAAACGACTACCGATGCTTGTCCGTAGAACACAAGCTGGGTCTGCACGCCAGTCCGACCTGCGTCCTTTCGTACGGTGATGGGGGTGACGGTGCCGTTGGCTTCCTCATTGGCGAGGAACACCAGGGCATGCGCTACATGTTCAAGATGATGAACAACGCCCGGCTAGGCGTGGGTGTCGAAGGCCTGGCCGTCACCGAACGTGCCCTCCAGCAGGCTGCCGACTACGCCATTGAGCGACAGCAGGGTCGGGCCATTGGTGCACCGGCCGGCGAGCAGTCGGCCATCGTGGACCACGCCGACGTCCGTCGGATGCTGCTCACCATGAGGGCCTACACCGACGCCATGCGTTGCCTGCTGTACCTCAATGCCGCATCACTCGACGTGGCCGCCCGTCACCCCGACTCCGACGTTCGTCAAGCGGCGTCAGACCGTGCTGAGCTGCTCACACCGATCTCCAAGGCGTGGTGCACCGACGTGGGCGTCGAGATGTCGTCGCTGGGCATCCAGGTCCACGGCGGATACGGCTACATCGAAGAAACCGGGGCTGCCCAGCACTGGCGCGATTCACGGATCTCGCCTATCTACGAGGGCACAAACGGGATTCAGGCCATGGACCTGGTGGGTCGCAAGCTAGCTATGAACGGTGGGGCCGTCATGGTCGACCTGCTGGCCGAGATCGCCGGTCTCGACATCGAGTTGGCCGCCGCCGGCGAGACATTCGCCTCAATCCGCAAGGGCCTAGCCGATGCTCTGGCCGCCACGGAGGAGGCAACCAGATGGTTGGTGGCCAACGGACTAAACGACCCCAACGACGCCATGGCCGGAGCGACGCCGTATCTCCGGATGTTCGGACAACTGGTCGGCGGATGGCTGCTGGCCCGTCTGGCCCTGGGAGCACAGCGTCGAATCGACGCCGGCGAAGGCGATGCCACCCACCTTGGCACCAAGGTGGTGGCCGCCCGCTTCTACGCCGAACAACTCCTGCCGATAGCGCGCGCACAGATGGGAGCGGTGATGGCCGGCAAGGCCGACCTGTTCGAGATTCCTGCTGACGCATTCTCTGCCTGACTGGAGGATCACAGGTGTTTGCCTCGATCCCCAGCCCGTCGGTCAACTCCCTGTCCATCGGGCCGTTGGAGTTGCAGGCCTATGGGCTGATGATCGCCCTCGGGGCGTTCGCCGCCGTGACCTGGAGCCAACGTCGGTACGCGGCGCGTGGTGGCAATGCGGAGACCATCGCCTCGATTTCGATGTGGGCCATTCCGGCGGGCCTCGTTGGATCCCGGCTGTACCACGTGGCCACGGACTGGCGGTCGTTCCGTGGACGATGGGAGGACGTGCCGGCCCTCTGGCAGGGTGGTCTCGGGATTCCCGGCGGCCTGATGGCCGGTGTGCTCGTCGGAACGCTGGTGGCCCGGCGGCGGGGGCTGACCATGTCCGCCGCGATGGACGTGATGGTGCCCACCATCCCGTTGGCCCAGGCCATCGGCCGCTGGGGGAACTGGTTCAACCAAGAGGTGTTCGGCCGTCCCAGTGACCTTCCGTGGGCACTCGAGATCGATGCCATGCACCGACCCTCTGAATACGCAGCTTCGCCGACCTTTCATCCGACCTTCCTCTACGAGGGCCTGTGGAACGTGGCCCTCGCCATGGTGCTGGTCAGGGTCGAACGACGTGGGGTGCTTCGCCCGGGGTACGTGACCGGTCTATGGGTATGTGGCTACGGCCTGGGCCGACTCTGGGTGGAGATGCTCCGTAGCGATGTCGCCTCGCTGGTGGTTGGGGTCAGGGTCAATGTCTGGATGGCCCTCGCGGCCATCCTCATCGGTGGTCTGGTGGCCTGGCGGGGCCGGATTCCGGCCGACCTAGCGCCCATGGAGGTGGGGGATCGATGACCGGGGAGATGATCCGACGCCCCATCAAGAGGATCGACCGCACGTTCTCATTCCTCGACCTGTGCAACTTCACGGCCTTCACGGATCAAGAGGGTGACGTCGCGGCATTCGACGTGGTGACCGCGTTCCGGGCCGTCGTACGACAGGTGGCATCTGAACGGGGGGTACGACTCGCTAAGTGGTTGGGTGACGGGGTCATGATGGTCGGCGTCGAACCGGAGGACCTGGTTGAGGCTGTGGTTGACATCGAGGTCCTGATCGATGAGGCGAACTCTCCGTTGCCCATGCGGGCCGGCATCGCCCGGGGTCCAGTCATGCTCATTGGCGGCGACGACTACGTCGGGCCGGCAGTCAATCTGGCATCCCGGCTCTGCGACCTCGCCGAAGCCCACCAGGTGCTGGCCGAAAAGGGAACTGTCACCCCGCTGATGACAAACGTCGAGGAACAGGCGTTCATTAGGCAGCAGATCAAGGGGTTCGAGAAGGGGATCGACGTTGTCCGGCTGGTGCCGTTGGGCGGAGACGCCCACGGATCCGGTGGCGGTCCGTACTGACCACCTTGGAGGGATCCGGTTCCATGAACCCTGTTCCATGACACCGTTTGAGACCGACGTCGCCACTGTGCTCGCCGCGCTCTGTGACGGCGAGGTCGTGACCTACGGTGAAGTTGCCGCCGAGGCCGGCCATCCGGGTGCTCACCGGGCCGTCGGCCGGTTCCTGCGGGACTACGGCGGGCACCACTGGTGGCGTGTTGTGACCTCAACGGGTCGGTTGGTGCCCGGCCACGAGGTCGAACAGGCCCGCCTTCTGGCTGCCGAGGGCGTGGACGTAAGCGACGGTCGGGTCCGTCCTACCTGACGACCGGTAGGTGGCGCCTCGAATCTCAGGGTTGGAGGCACTCGCCGGTAGGCTGGCGATACCCGTCGGGGTCCGTCGGCCGCTTGTACGCCGACCCCTGACGGTCTCGTCACCCGGGAAGAGTGGTGGCGGACCCGCCAAGGAGCGGGTGACGACACGGCGGCACAGCCGTCGGGAAGCACAGGTTCACCATGACGATCCAGTTCGCCGATCTGGGCATTGACCAGGACCTGGTCGAAGTCCTCTCCGAGCGGGGCATAACCACCCCGTTCGATATTCAGTCGCTGACCATCCCCGACGGCCTCGCCGGACGGGATGTCTGCGGAAAGGCTAAGACCGGCTCGGGCAAGACCCTGGCCTTCGGCATCCCGCTGATCCAGCGACTGCCCCGAGGAAACCCGAAGCGGCCTACCGGCCTGGTCCTTGTGCCTACTCGCGAGTTGGCTGTTCAGGTCTGCAAAGATCTTGAGCCCCTGGCCGAGGTTCGTGGGCTTCGTATCGAGGCCATCTACGGCGGCACCCCGATCGAGAAGCAGATTGCAGCGCTTACCAGTGGAGTCGACTTTGTGGTCGCCACCCCGGGTCGCATGATCGACCTCATCCAGCAGGAGGAGCTTTCGGTGGTCGACCTGGCCGGCGTCGTCATCGACGAGGCCGACCGCATGGCCGACATGGGGTTCATGCCCCAGGTCGAATGGATCCTTCGGCGGGCCGAGAAAGAGCACCAGACGCTGCTCTTCTCAGCGACCTTGGACGGTATGGTCGGCGCGCTCATCGCCCGATACCAGACCGATCCGGTGACCCACGAGGTGGCGTCGCGGGAGGTCACCGTTGCCGAGATGGAGCACCGCTTCCTCACCGTCCACGAGATGGACCGGATACGGGTGGCGGCTCGGATCATTGAGGCATCGAAGCGGACGATCGTCTTCTCCCGTACCAAGTGGGGTGCCGACAAGTTGGCTGCAAAGCTTGTGGACGCTGGGGTGGACGCGGCACCGATTCACGGCGATCTCCGTCAGGCTCAGCGGGAGAAGGCGTTAGCGGACTTCACCGGCGGCAGGATCAAGTGCCTGGTTGCCACCGACGTGGCTGCCCGCGGCATTCACGTGGATGATGTCGATGTGGTGATCCACTACGACCCGCCGTCCGATGCCAAGACATACCTCCACCGGTCGGGTCGGACCGCCCGGGCCGGCGAGTCCGGCGTGGTGGTCAGCCTCGTGCTCTGGAACGAGGAACTCGAGGTCCGCAAGCTGCTACGCCGCCTCGGAATGAAGCAGCCGATCGTCGAGGTGTACTCCAACGACGAGCGGCTCGATGACCTGATGGCGTGGGACCCGGCCGCCGACGCAGCCTGACCTCCCACGAGGTCGATGATCTGGCCGCCGTCCTGGCGGCCGACCTGCAGCGGGTCGATGACCGTCGCGAGCGTGGTGTTTTCTTCACGCCATCTGACATAGCCGAACGACTAACAGCGCTCGCGCTCGTTCCCACGAACGGTTCAACAGCCGGCACTGTGGCCGACCCGGCGTGTGGGGCCGGGGTGTTTCTGCTGGCCGCCGGCCGGCTTCTCGTAGATCAGGGGGTCGCTGATCCGGCCACCGTGGTTCGGCGCCACCTGTTTGGCGCCGACATCGACCCAACATCGGTTGAGGTGACCCGCCGCCTTCTGGCGACGTGGGCGGGCATCGAGCCCGGTCAGGTTGAGGGGGTGGTGGTCGGCGATCCGCTCCACCACGGTCGTGACGTCTGGGCTGGATGTCCCGGCGGAGGTGCTACCACCGGGTTCGATGCCGTGGTGGGCAATCCTCCGTTTCTGGGTCAGCTCCGGGCGTCCACTGTTGTGTCTGCCGCTGACCGGGAACGGCTCCGGTATCGGTTTCCGGGACTGGTCGCCGCCTACACCGACGTGGCCTGGTTGTTCCTGGCTGCCGGTCTAGAACTGTTGGCCGACGGTGGACGGATGGTGCTGATCCAGCCCCAGTCGGTGCTGGCCGCCCGTGATGCGGGACCGGTCCGTGATCTCGTCATCTCGACGGCCCGGCTGGCCGGGATTTGGTGGGACCGCTCGGAGGTGTTCGCTGGCCATGCCGAGGTCTGTGCCCCGGTGGTCGAACGGTCTCCCTGCCGGCGTAGCCCCCGCGTCGAGGCACCCGTGAAGGTGTTCGTGGATCGGGAGGTAGTCATCGCCGGCCGGTCGCCGGAACCCGCCGTGGGTGAGACGTGGGGCGGAGTGCTGGCCAGTGTGCTCGGTGTACCTCCGGGGGTGCCGTCCGGCGGCGGGACTACGACGGGCGGCTCCATCGGGACCATGGGCGCGGTAACAGCGGGTTTCCGGCAGCACTTCTACGGGTTGGTGGCCGGCGTCGTCGAGCGATCCGGTCCGGATGACCCGCGCCCGTCGATGGTGACCACGGGGTCGGTAGATCCCCTACACCTTCGTTGGGGAGATCGGCCCTGCCGTTTTGACGGCCGCCGTTGGCAGGCGCCGGTGGTTGATCTCGATGCCGTGACCGCCGGTGATCCCGAGGTTGGACGATGGTTCGCTGAGCGTCGCCGACCCAAGCTGTTGGTGGCTTCTCAGACCGCCGTGGTCGAGGTGGTTGTTGACCAGACGGGCGATCTCGTGCCCGTCACCCCGCTGATCGTCGTCGAGCCGGACGGTAGGAGCCGGGAGGTCGACCTCGAGGTGTTGTGGCGACTGGCGGCAGCGTTGTCGGCACCGTCGATCACCGCCCTTGCCGTCCGCCGATTCCTCGGGGCGGCCCGGTCCTCTGGTCGGCTCCGGCTCTCGGCCGCCCAGGTCTCCGACCTTCCGCTGCCGACCGATGCTGGGGCCTGGAACGAAGGGACGGCGCTAGCCCGAACGCTGCACCGTTCCTCCGGGGCACCTGCGGCTTCCGATACGTGGCGGGAGTTCGGTCGGGTCATGGTCGCGGCCTACGGCGTTGTCGATCCGGAAGCGGCGGCCACGCTCGTGGACTGGTGGTGGTCCCGCCACCCGGCGAGGCACTGAGCCGTCGGGCGGACATCGACTGGCCGAGATCAATGCATTGGCGTCCTTGCGAGCCACCCCGCCTACACTGGTACGACGACATCACGAGAGGCCCGGTTCGCCGGGTCCGGCAACCTGGGACGGACACCCAAGGTGCTCGCCCGTCGGAGACGGTGGGGATGTGGCCTTGAGAGGGGCAACGAAGTGTCCGCCGGCTGGCTTTCGAGTCACGCTGTCGGCGCCGAGCGCGTGGAAGGTCCTGTTGGAGAACGGCGCCATGACGGACAAACCGAGGAGCGACGACGGATACCCCGTTGACCCGACCCTTGAGCCGCCCATTCTCCGGCCCGTGGACCTCCCAGGCGCTCTGCCGGTGCATCCGCGCGCCTACACGGATGGGCTTCCGGTCACCGGAGCATGGCGCCATGGAGATCCGGTCGGCGGACGGAGGTTCACCTCGGTAGGTGGAGGCCGGCCCCTTTCGTTGGAGAGCGGCGAGGCCCTATCCGACATCGAGGTCGCCTACGAAACATGGGGTGAACTGTCGCCGACCGCCGACAATGCCATCCTCATCTGTCACGCCCTGACCGCCGACAGCCACGCCTACGGTGCCTCAGGTGGCGGTCATGCCACCGAGGGGTGGTGGAACGGCGTGGTCGGGCCGGGGTGCGGCATCGACACTGACCGTCATTTCGTGGTGTGTGTCAACTCGCTCGGCGGCTGTCAGGGTTCGACCGGCCCGGCCACTATCGATCCGTCGACCGGTAGCCCATACGGTTCAACCTTTCCCACGGTGACCACTCGGGACATCGTGCGATGTCAGGCCGCGGTGGCCGACGATCTGGGCATCGACCGTTGGCTGGCCGTGGTCGGCGGCTCGATGGGCGGCATGCAGGTCCTCGAGTGGGGTGTGATGTATCCGGACCGGGTGCGCGCCCTCTCGCCGATCGCCACCGCGTTGGCCGCTAGCGCCCAGCAGGTGGCGTGGAGCGCGGTTGGACGCACGGCGCTGGCCCTCGATCCTCGGTTCCGTGGCGGCGACTACTACGAAGCCGAACCGGGTGATGGTCCGTTCGCCGGCCTGGCCTTGGCCCGGGCGGTGGCCCATATCACGTATCGCAGCAAGGAGGTGTTCGACGACCGGTTCGCCCGGGATCTCGTTAATCCTCGTGCGTTGTTCGGTCGGTGGGACCGTTTCCAGGTCGAGTCGTACCTCGACTACCAAGGTGAGAAGTTGGTGCGACGCTTCGACGCCAACAGCTACCTCGTCCTGAACCGGGTCATGGACCTCCACGATCTCGCCCGTGACCGTGGTGGCATGGACCATGCTGTTAGGCGTCTGGCCCATCTGCCGGCGTTGACCCTCAGCATCAGTTCCGACACCCTGTATCCGACCGGTCAGCAGACGGCCATACGGGACGCGATCCGGGAGGCTGGTGGACGCTGCGTCCACCATGTGATCCAGAGTCCCGATGGTCACGACGGTTTCCTGCTGGCCACCCGGCAGATCGGATCGCTACTCGACACATTCCTTCGGGAGGTGGAATCCACATGACCGATACCCACGATCAGGGCCTCGAGTCCGAACAGCCGGAAGCGCCTCAGCCGGCAAGGTTTCATCCCGAGACGGCGGCCGTTCTGGGTGGCCGGCCCGCCGGGGAGGGTTCTCTGGCTCCCGTGCTATACCCGACGTCGACCTTCGCGTTCGACAGCGTCGACGAAGGGCGTCGCCTGGCCACCGCTATGGGTCCCGACCGCTTCTACAGCCGCTACGGGAATCCCACCATCAACGCCTTTGAGTCGACCATCGCCGATCTTGAGGGGGCGGAGGCCGCTCGGGCGTTTGCTTCGGGCATGGGAGCAGTCAGTGCCGTGGTGCTCGGGATCTGTTCGTCGGGTGACCACGTGGTGGCCCAACGTCAGTTGTATGCGGGTACCCAGTTGTTCCTCCAGACGGTGTGTCCCCGCATGGGTATCGACGTTACGTTCGTGGATGGCACCACGCCCAGCGCCTTCACGGAGGCCGTCGTGCCCGGACGGACGATGCTGGTGATCGCCGAGACACCGTCCAACCCCCGTCTCGACTTGGTCGACCTCGACGACCTCGGGTTGATCGCCAACGCCTTGACCGTGGTTGATTCCACGTTCGCGACGCCGTTGGGCCAGCGACCTCTGGACCATGGGGTAGATCTGGTCCTCCACTCCGCCACCAAGGGCATTGTCGGTCACAACGACGCCACCCTCGGAGTGATCGCCGGATCCCAGGACCTCATCTCGTGGTTGTGGGGGTTTGCCACCCTCCACGGGGCCAACGCCTCGCCGTATGACGCCTACAACGCCCACCGGGGCGTCCGGACCCTCGGTGCCCGGCTCCGGCAGCAGTCCGAGACGGCGCTGGTCCTAGCCGAGTTCCTCGAAGGCCGACCCGAGGTAGCGAGCGTTCGCTACCCGGGCCTTGCCTCCCATCCCCAGCACGAACTGGCTGTCCGACAGATGCAGTCCATGGGTGGTCTGCTCACCTTCGACCTGGCGGGCGGCATCGATGCCGGTCGTCGATTCGTGGAGGCCACGTCCATTGCCCGCCAGGCCACGTCGTTGGGTGGACCAGAGACCCTGGTGTGCCATTCAGCGACCACCACACACGTGAGCCTCACGCCGGAAGAGCTCGAGACATCAGACATCGGGGAAGGGACGGTTCGTGTGTCATGTGGGCTGGAGCACGTCGATGACCTGGTGGACGACTTCGACCGTGGACTTAACGCGGCAGGCGCCCGAGACCCCCAATAGGCGGGCCCGCCGGGAGGAATCGTGCCGGAGATTCTCGAAGTCGAGGCGTATCGACGCCTGGCTGAGCAGGTGGTCGGACGGACCATCGCCACGGTCGAGGCGCCAGATCACTGGTTCCTCAAGGGCGGGGTCACGCCGACCGGGATGGCTGATGCCCTGACCGGGCGGCGGATCACCGCGGCCCGGCGGCACGGAAAGGTCCTGTTGTTGGATTCCGGTGGTCCGACGTTGGGCCTGCGGTTCGGGATGACCGGACGACTGCTGGTCGATGGTCGGGCGGCCATTGAGTATCTGAAATGGGGAGGGCGGCGGTCTAATCCCGTATGGGAGCGGTTCGGGCTGAGGTTCCGCGGGGGAGGGCGACTGTGGATCGATGACCCCCGACGCCTTGGGGGTGCCGAGCTGGAACCCAACCTCGGTTCGCTCGGTCCTGATGCGTGGACGCTAGGCGTTGTTCAGTTGCGGATGGCGTTGACCGGTGGGCGGGGGCCGTTGAAGGCCCGGCTGTTGGACCAGGGGCGGCTGGCCGGCCTCGGGAACCTGCTGGTCGACGAGGTGCTGTGGCGGGCCGGACTGTCGCCGCTCCGAGCGTCGGGCGGCTTGGATCCCAACGAGGCCCGGCACCTCCACCGGGTGATCCGACGCACGTTGGACCAGATGGCTCGGCGGGGTGGGAGCCACACGGGCGACCTTTTTGAGCATCGCCGACCCGGCGGGGCGTGTCCCCGGGACGGGGAGCCCCTTCGACGGGACACGGTGGGTGGTCGAACCAGTTGGTGGTGTCCCGGACACCAGCGCTGAACTGTCGGTGCTAGGCAGCGGAAGTACGATTCAGGTATGCGGAGAAGGGGCCTGATCGCGGTGCATCGGCGCGCCCATGTCCTGGCGCTGGTGTTTCTGGCCAGCCTGTGGCTGGGGACATTTGCCCTGCCCGCTGACGCTCAGGTCACGACCATCGAGACCGTGCCGCCCGACGTCGACGACGAGGGCCGGACGGCCGGCGAACGAATCGACCAGGCGGTGGTCATGTTGAGGGTTCTTGGTGTGGTTGTGGTCGTGTCGACCGCGGCCTACTGGTGGAGGACCCGCCCCAATGTCAATGGTGTCCGCAACCAGAACCGGGACGAGCTTCAGGTGGCGGCCGAGGACGAGATCCGGATCGAGAACGAGGAGGTAGCCCGATGACCGAGCCGATGCTGGATGTCGACGCGATGTTGCAGCGTTTCCGGGAGCGGGCCGCCGCCGTGCGAACCCGAACTCTTCCTCCGGTGGGAGGCGAGGAGCGCCAGCGGTTCATCGACCAGGCCCAGAACGACTTGTTGGACTTCGGCATCGTTGGTGACGCCGAAGCGGATCTTGTCGATGGGGTACTGACCATGCGGATCGACCTCCGGTCGACAGTCGACGACTGACCCATGGGGCGCAAAGCAGCGCCCGACCGCTATCGTTTCGGTCTGACGCGGACGTAGCTCAGCTGGTAGAGCATCACCTTGCCAAGGTGAGGGTCGCGGGTTCGAATCTCGTCGTCCGCTCCAAATGAACCCCCTGCCCAGCAGGGGGTTCTGCCTGTTTTCGGAATCAACACACTGAGTTCCGCCCAGGCCGTCGTCGGTGAGTTCGTGGTCGCCGGATGGGTCGATGCAGTCGACGTTGACGTCCGTAACCGACCCATGTCCTGATCTGGCAGGGAGTGACCGGCCCAGTCGACGAGCGCTACCATCCTCGACCGACGCCGATCGGCGCGGATGGAGGGGATCGTGCGGATTGCGGTGCTGCGAGAACGGGGCGATGGCGAGACCCGTGTCTCGTTAACCCCGGAGGCTGTCGGGACCCTGGTCTCGGACGGTCACGAGGTTGTGGTCGAGGCGGGTGCTGGCGATGGAGCCGGGATGGCTGACGGGGACTACCGCTCGGCGGGAGCGTTGGTGGAGTCCAATGTGGGATCGGTGGTCGGTGATACCGGTTTGGTCACCTCGATCGGTGGCCCCGGGAATCTGTCCACGATCGGTCTGTTGGGTCCGGGGCACGTCGTGATCGGCCTGCTGGATCCGGTCTGGCGACCCGAGGGAGTCACGGCCCTGGCCACCACCGGGGCAACGGCCATATCGCTGGACCTTGTTCCGCGCAGCACTCGGGCCCAGGCTGTCGACGTACTGTCGTCGATGGCCACCGTGGCCGGCTTCCAGGCCGTTGTGCTGGCGGCTACACGTTCGTACCGGATGTTTCCCCTCCTCATGACCGCGGCGGGAACGGTACCCCCGGCCCGGGTACTGGTGCTGGGTGCCGGCGTGGCTGGACTTCAGGCGGTGGCGACGGCCAGGCGCCTAGGTGCGATCGTCGAGGGGTTCGACATCCGTCCCGAGGCCTTGGAGCAGATCCGGTCGCTGGGTGGACGTTCGATCGAACCGCCGGTGGGCGCCGACGGGGGGGTCCCCGATGCCGTCCGGATCCACGAGGTCCTTGCGCCTCACGTGGTCGACGCCGACGTGGTGATCGGCGCTGCCCAGATCCCCGGTCGACAGAGCCCGCTGTTGGTGACCGAGGCCATGATTGAGACCATGCGTCCGGGATCGGTGGTCGTTGACCTAGCCGTCCAGCGGGGCGGCAACTGTTCGGTCAGCCGGCTCGACGAAGATGTGGTTCTCGGCGGGGTGACCGTCCTCGGGCCCTCCGAGCTGGCGACTGGTACCGCGGTGACGGCGTCCCGGATGTTCGCCACCAACCTCGTGAACCTCGTCCGGATGCTCGATAGAGACGGTGAACCATTCGTCGACCCGGACGACGAGGTGCTGGCCGGGATGCTGGTAGCCACCGGCGGCGAGATCGTCCACCCGGTGGTCCGTGATGCGTTGGGCCGCGGGGAGGCGAACACATGACCCTGCTGGTCGCTCTCACGCTTTTCGTACTGGCTGTCTTCCTCGGCCTGGAACTCATCACCAAGGTTCCGGCCACCCTGCACACGCCCCTCATGTCGGGCTCCAACGCGGTGTCGGGCATCACCCTGATCGGGGCCATGGTCTCGGCGGGGACCGACCACTCGGCATTGACCACGTGGCTCGGCTTCGTTGCCGTCGTCCTGGCCACGGTGAACGTCGTGGGTGGGTTCCTGGTGACCGGGCGGATGCTGGCCATGTTCTCGGCCCGATCGACGAAGCGTCGACCGTCGGTTGGGGAGGAACCGTCATGAGCCGGCTCGACCTGGTCGCCGCGGCCTATCTGGTCGCCGCGGTGCTTTTCGTTCTGGGCCTCAAGTCTCTCGGACGGCCGCGGACCGCCCCCCGGGGAAACCTTCTCGGCGCTTCGGGGATGCTGGTCGCTGTTCTGGCGACCCTGCTCGACCGGTCTATCGTCGACTTCCGCGTCCTTCTGGCCGGGCTTGTCGTGGGTTCTGCAATCGGCATGGTGCTGGCCGTCAAGGTCCGGATGACGGCGATGCCACAGCTCGTTGCCCTGTTCAACGGGTTCGGAGGAGGTGCGTCGGTGCTGGTCGCCACGGCCTCGCTCGTCGAGGTGGGAGATCAGGGCTTGGTGGACGACCAGTTCGCTGTGGCTGCCGCCCTGACAGCGTTGATCGGCGCCGTCACCCTCACCGGGTCGATGGTGGCCTTCACCAAACTCCAGGAGATCGGGAGCCTGCGTTCCTTCCCGGGCCTCGCCGTGCTGCGTGCCACCATGGTCATCGTCGCAGTAGTGGCTTCGGTGATGGTGGTCACCCGGCCCGGCGATCAGGGCTGGATGTGGGCACTGGTGGCCGCCGGGGCCCTATTGGGAGTATTTGGCACCATCGCCATCGGAGGGGCCGACATGCCGGTGGTGATCGCCCTCCTGAACTCCTGTTCGGGTGTCGCTGCGTCCACGGCGGGCTTCGTCCTTGACAACTCGCTGCTCATCGTCGCCGGTTCGCTCGTCGGGGCCAGCGGGCTGGTCCTCACGCAGATCATGTGTCGCTCTATGAACCGTTCCCTGTTCGACGTGGTGTTCGGTTCCCTGGCGGCCAGTGGGGTGGCACCCGACGCCTCGGACGTCTACGGCGACCGTGTCATATCCACGTCTGCCGAGGAGGTGGCGATGCTGTTGGAGGTGGCCGAGCGGGTGGCCATCGTCCCCGGTTATGGCCTGGCCGTGGCTCAGGCGCAGCACGCTGTCCGGGACCTCATGCGGACGTTGAACGACTCCGGTGTAGAGGTGGTGTTCGGTATCCATCCGGTGGCCGGTCGGATGCCGGGCCACATGAACGTCCTGCTGGCCGAGGCCGAGATCGACTACGAACGCTTGCTCGATATGGATCAGATCAACCCGACGTTCGCCCAGACGGATGTGACCATCGTGATCGGCGCCAACGACGTGGTGAACCCTTCGGCCCGGACCGATCCAGACTCGCCGATCGCTGGAATGCCGATCCTGGATGTCGATGAATCCCGGACGGTGGTGGTTGTGAAACGGTCGCTCAGTCCGGGTTTCGCGGGGGTTCCGAATCCGCTGTTCGCCGCTGACGGCACGTTGATGCTGTTTGGCGACGGCAAGGACGCGGTGCTCGACGTGGTGGCCGCCCTGTTGAACGGCTGAGGGGGATTGCTGGCCAATTCGGTGGTCAGTCGGTCCAGGACGGGGGGCGCTTCTCGAGGAAGGCCCGCATGCCTTCTCTGGCTTCGTCGGATCGGAAGATCGTTGACGAGAGTTCGGCCGTCCAGGCGAAGGCCTCGTCGACGTCCATGCCCGGCACCTGGGTCAGCAGTTGCTTGGTGGCCGCCAGTGCGTCCGGGCCACCGGCCAGCAGGTCGGTCACGAACGATTCGACGGCGGCATCCAGTTCGTCGGCCGGGACGGCCTGGTTGACAAGGCCGAGACGGGCCGCGTCGGCGCCTGTCATTCGGTTGCCCAGCAGCATGGCCTCAGCAGCCTGGGTGGGCCGCATCTTCGGTAGGCACAGCACCGAGATCATTGCCGGGGCGATACCGCGCCTCACCTCGGTGAAGCCGAACTTCGCCGACTCGTCGACCACCGTCAGGTCCATGGCGGCGGCTAGTCCCATGCCGCCGGCTACGCAGTGACCGGCGATTCGGCCCACGTAGATCTTGGGGGACGACCGAAACCGCGAGAACAGTGCCGCGGGGTCGACTGACTTTGGAGGAGGACCACCATCTCGGGCGCCGCCGCCCGAGCGTTCCGATAGGTCGGCGCCGGCACAAAACACTCGACCCCTGTTGGTCAGCACCACCACCCGGACGGTTGGATCGCTGTCCGCGGCGTCCAGTGTCTCGACCAGTTCGCCGACCAGCGCGGCGCTCAGGGCGTTGCGGTTCTCTTCGTCGGCCAAGGTGACCGTGACGACGCCGGCAAGGCCGTCTTCACCGCGTGTCGTCTCTACCAGTGGCATCAGGAACTCCCTGCATCGGGTCCGTTCGTAGGTGGGCCGGCGAAGGCCTGGGCCCGGACCATCCAGTCCCGGGCGCCGTCACCTGTCATTCGGAGCACAGTGTCGTCGACGTGTCGGCGTTGGGTGACCACCAGACAGAAGTCCTCGGCCGGCCCGCTGATCGTTTCGGATGCATCACCGGGGCCCCACGTCCAAACGGCGCCCGACGGTGCCTCGAGCACGACGTCGACGGCCACATCGGGAGCTTCCATTCGTCGGTTGGCGTAGGACCACCCTCTGGTCATGACCCCAAGTTGGGCGATGTGGCGGAGACGGTCGGTCGGCGGACGGATGGCGCCCACGGCGTCCACCACGTCCTGGCCGTGGGCCCACGCCTCCATGAGACGGGCCGTGAGAAACGACTTACCACCCATCGACGGTCCGTACCACGGCACCTGGGCGTCGTCGGCCAGTGTGCCGGCCGCCGCGGCTAACCGTCGGCGGCCGTCGCGCCATGCGTCGAGTCGTTCGGGTGGCGTGAGTCGCCGGTAGGCGCCCATGGTTAGGTCGTCGATCGCCTCCTCGCCATCTCGGGCCACGCCCATCAGGCCATCGACCGCCGAGCGGAAGCCCTCGGGGTCGGTGATGGCCAACGTGGCGGTCGCGTCGAAGTAGGCAAGGTGGGCGATCTGGTCGCCGACCGTCCAGCGGGGGCTGGCCGTCGCCATATCCCAGGCGTCGAGGTCGAGGTGGGCTACGACGTCATCGAGGGCCTGCTGCTCGGCCGTGAGGTCGGCGGTGAGATTCGCCATGGTGAGAGGCGAGTCGGTCACGGTGTGCTCTCCAGTCCTCGAAGGATGACGTCGACCATGGTGTTGGCGGCATCTCGGGGTGTCGAGTCGATGGCTTCGATGTGTTCAGGAAGGGCGAACATGGCCCCCAGGCCGGCCACCACCCTTGCCACTGCCGCGGTGTCGATCGGATCGCCGCTCGGATCGGCCAGGTTGCCACGCTCTACGGCCAGGTCCAGAAGAGTTCGGGTGACGGCCACCAGATAGTCGGAGTGGGCGGTGGCCAGCCGGTGGGTCGACGGGGTGGCCGCCTGGTCGCGGGCGAATGCCGGCGTGGTTGAGGCCACGGCCAGGTTGGCCGCCCGTAGGTAGGCCCGGATGGCTTCCAGCGGGGCCATGTCGGGAGCCATGGCGCCAACGGCGGCTCGTCCGATGTGTCGCAGGTTGCGGTCGATGACCGTGAGTACCAGCTCGTCCCTGCTGGGTGCGAGGTCGTAGAGGGTGCGCAACGAGCAGCCGGCCTGGGCGGCAATGTCGGCCATGGTGAGCTCGACGAAGCCGTCGGCGAAGAGGGCCACCAACTGGTCCAGGACTTCACGCTGGCGGCCAGTGAGCTGGTCCTCCCGCTCGCGGTCCAGGACGGGACGGGGGGCGGGCACGGCCCGGAGTCGGCGGGCCTGTTCGGCGGCCTGTTCGGTGGCCTGTTCGACGGCCAGCAGGGCCGTGCTCTTGGCCATCAGCCGGAGGCCTCGTTCGACTGCTCGGCGGGGAGCAGTGAGGCGGGCACGTCCACGATCCGGGCTCGGATCCATTCGCCGAGACTCTTGGCTTGGCCATCCTGACGGGACGACGCAGCCACCCCCTCGCCCAATAGGCCACGGATCATGAAGTTGAGCGACCGGATAGCCGGCAGCCGGTGACGCTCGATGGACAGGTCGGCCGTCTCGGGTAGCAGGACTCGGAGGCGGTCCACGGTGAGGTGGTCGTCCAGCCACGCCCAGGCTGCATCGTCGCGGACGAATAGGCCGAGGTTGGCATCGCCACCCTTGTCGCCCGAGCGGGCACCGGCGATGCGGCCGAGGGGCACGGCCACCGTTGGGCCCCCAGGGATGGTCACGTCGGGCCCCGGTCGGGGTTCGACAGAGACATCGGCCGCTTCACTGGTTGGAGCAGCCGATTCCACGATGGTTCGTGAGGTCACCTGGCCGGCTTCGAGCACCACCACGTCCTGCGGGACGAGGTCGGCGGGCACGAGGCCTGCCCGGTGGACACCGAAGGTTCTGGACGCGCTGCTACGCACCGAGAAGAACCCGGGAATGGTGGACAAGGCCATCTCGGTCATGGCGTTGAACACTCCACGACCCACTTTTCGCTCGTCGGCGTCCTTGAGGGTTAGGCACCACTGGGCCACCGCCTCCTCGTTGGATGCCGGGTCGATCTTGTCGGTACGGACGATGCGGGATTCGACCGACTCGAAGTCGTCGGGCCCATCGGGCATAGCGATCCAGAATGCCTCCTCTGCCAGTGCAGCCTTGGCTTCGACGTCCAGGCCGGTCAGGGCGACGGAGAGGTCGGCACGGTGGCCGCCCATGGCGTTCATCGAGACCTTCAACGTCGTCGGGGGTGGTTCGCCCTGTACGCCGTGGATCCGCACACGGTCCGGCCCGACCTCGTCGAGCTGGATGGTGTCGAATCGTGACGTCACGTCAGGGCCCAGGTAGGCCGGTGATCCGATCTCGTACAGCAACTGCGAGGTCACGGTGCCGATCGACACCTGGCCGCCGGTCCCGTCGTGCTTGCCGATGGTCGATGATCCGTCGGCGGCCACCTCGGCCCACGGGAAACCCACCCGGCCCATGCCCGGCACCTCGGTGAAGAACGAGTAGTTGCCACCGGTGGCCTGGGTGCCGCACTCGATGACGTGGCCGGCTACCACGGCTCCGGCCAGTGCGTCCCAGTCGTCACGGGCCCAGCCGTGGTGCCACGCCGCCGGGCCGCAAACAATGGCAGCGTCGGTGGCCCGACCGGTCACCACGATGTCGGCACCCCGGTCCAGGGCGTCGACTATGCCCCAGCAGCCGAGGTAGGCGTTGGCACTCACGAAGCGGCCCGGGTCGGCCAGCGGCTCGCCGGTCACCATGTCGGGAAGGTCCACGCCGGCGGCCAGCAGGTCGTCGAGGCGTCCCAGCAGGTCGTCGCCGGCCACGTAGGCGATGGTGGGTGACAGCCCGAGGCGATCGGCCACCTCGGCGAGCGCCTCGGCACAGCCGGCGGGGTCGAGACCGCCGGCATTGCTGACCACCGTGATGCCCCGGTCGAGGCAGGTGCCCATGACCTGTTCCATCTGCTTGACGAAGCTCCCGGCGAAGCCGCCGCCCGCCCGCTTGGCCTTGGTGCGGGCCAAAATCAGCATCGTCAACTCGGCCAGCCAGTCACCGGTCAGGACGTCGATGTGGCCGCCTTCTACCATCTCGGCGGCCGCCGAGAGGCGGTCTCCGTAGAAGCCGGAGCAGTTGGCGATGCGGATCGGTTCAGCCATCAGCGCCATCTTCGCCCATCGGGTGACCGTCGGCGGGTTCGATGACCATGAGGACGGCTCCGTTGTCGACCTGATCGCCGGCCGTCACCCGTACCTCGGCCACTGTGCCGTCGAACGGGGCGGTCATGCGGTGTTCCATCTTCATGGCCTCCAGCACGACCATGGCCTGTCCGGCGATGACCACGTCACCGGCTGCAGCGAGCACGTCGAGGACCTTCCCGGGCATGGGTGCCGTCAGGCCACCGGTCGGAGCCTCGGTCCCGGGCAGGTTGAATCGGGGGACCGTCTCCAGCGACGTGGTGGTGTTGGCCATGGTGACGTGGAGTACCTCGCCCCGGCCGGCTAACTCGTCGGCGGTCACCGCGGTGATCAGTGCCGTGGTTCGAATGCCGTCGACCGCCAGGTCGATCCCGTTGGCCGACCAGGCGTAGATCGTCGCCTGATGTCGGACCGAGTCGTCGTCGGACCGGGAGTCAGGTTGGGTGATACTCACCGAGAACGTCCCGTCGCGCTCCGAGCGGTAGCGGACGGCGGTCGGAGCGTCTTCGCTTCCCACCCGGGCGAGGGTGACCGCCTGATCGGGAAGGCGGGCGTTGCGCCAACCGCTGGGGGCCTGGCCCTGAACGAGAGCGTTGGTCCGGTTGCGTCCCTGGATCCACAGGGCGGCCGTGGTCGCCACCCGGTCGGCCGTCGGGCCGTCATGGACCATGGTCGTCGCCGGGGTGTGCCTCTCGATGAAGTCGGTGGTGGTGTCGCCGGCCAGGAACGCCTCGTGACGCAGCGTGGCGGCCAGGAAGTCCCGGTTGGTGGTCACCCCACCGAGGTGCATGCGTTCAAGCGCCAGGGCCAGGCGTCCAGCGGCCTCGGCGCGGGTCGGCCCGTGGGCCACCACCTTGGCCAGCATGGGGTCGAAGTCGACCCCGACCACGCTGCCCGCTGTCACCCCGGTGTCCCAACGCACGGCTGGTTCGTCGGCCGGCTCCCAGGCCTCCAGCGTTCCGGTGGCCGGGAGGAAGCCGGCTGACGGGTCCTCAGCGTAGAGCCGCACCTCGATGGCGTGGCCGTCAAAGGTCACGTCGTTCTGCCCGTAGCCCAGCGGTTCGCCGGCGGCGATTCGTAGTTGCTCGCGGACCAGGTCGATGCCGGTGACCTCCTCGGTCACCGCATGCTCAACCTGAAGGCGGGTGTTGACCTCTAGGAAGAAGAACTCGCCGCTGGCGTCGTCGACCAGGAACTCGACCGTCCCGGCTGACCGGTAGCCGATCCCGTCGGCCAGTTGCCGGGCAGCTGCTCCCATGGCGTTCCGGTCGTCGGCATCGAGCACGGCGGCTGGGGACTCTTCGACCACCTTCTGGTGGCGGCGCTGGATGGAGCACTCCCGTTCACCGAGGTGCACCAGGTTCCCGTGGGCGTCACCCAGGATCTGGATCTCGATATGGCGGGAGTGGGCCACGTACCGCTCGAGGAACACCCGGTCGTCGCCGAACGATGCTGCGGCCTCCCGCTGTGCGGTTGCCACCGCGTCGGTCAGGTCCTCGGGTCGTTCTACGAGGTGCATGCCCTTGCCTCCGCCGCCCGCTGCTGCCTTGACCAGGAGCGGATAGCCCACGGCCTCATCATTGGTGGGGTCGTCCGAGGACGGAAGGGTGGGGACTCCGGCGGCGACCGCAGTGACCTTGGCCGAGATCTTGTCGCCCATTGAGGCGATGACGTCGGGCGTCGGGCCGATCCACGTCAGGCCGGCATCGGATACCGCTATGGCGAAGGCCGCGTCCTCGGCTAGGAACCCGTAGCCGGGATGCACGGCATCGGCGCCGGCTGCCTTGGCGGCCGCTACTAGAGCGTCGCCGTCGAGGTAGCCCCCGTCGTCGAGTCGGACGGCCACGTCGGCCTCGGCCACGTAGGGCGCGGTCGCATCTGCGTCGACATACACGGCGACGCAACGCATGCCCATGGAGCGGGCGGTGCGGAACACCCGAGAGGCGATCTCGCCGCGGTTGGCAACGAGTACCCCCGTGATCGGGACGTTGGAGGTGTGATTCACAGTCGGAACACCCCGTAGTTCTCGGCGCCTTCGACAGGCGCTGTCCTCACCACCGACAGGCATAGTCCGAGCACCGTGCGGGTGTCGCGTGGGTCGATGATCCCGTCGTCGCTAACCGCCCCGGTGGCTTCCAGTGCGAGAGACCCCTTCTCCTGAGCGGCCTCAACCTGTCGAACGATCTCGGCGTCTGCCTCCTCGTCGAATTCGATGCCCTTGCGGGCTGCCTGGCCCCGTCGCACGATCGACATGACGCCGGCGATCTGCTTGGGGCCCATGACGGCGATCTTGGCCATCGGCCATAGGAAGGTGAACCGGTTCTCGTAGCCCCGCCCCGACATGGCGTAGGTGCCCGCCCCGTAGGAGGCGCCGATGATGACCGTGAGGTGGGGCACGGTGGAGTTGGTCAGGGCGTTGATCATCTGGGAGCCCTTCTTGATGATTCCCGCCTCTTCGAAGTCGGTGCCCACCATGAACCCGGTGATGTTCTGAAGGAAAACCAGCGGTGTGTCCTGCCGGTTGCAGAGCTGGATGAAGTGGGCGGCCTTCTCGGCGGCCTCCGGGTAGATCACGCCGTTGTTGCCGAGGATTCCAACCGGGTAGCCGTGGATGGTGGCGAACCCGCAGATCATTGTCGGTCCGTACCGGGGTTTGAAATCCTCGAATCGGGAACCGTCGACAACTCGACCGATGATCTCCCTGACGTCGACCGGCTGCTTGAGATCCTTGGACACCATGCCCATGAGGCCCTCAACGTCGTGGATCGGTTCGGTCACCTCGTATGACCGATCGGGGCCGGCCTTGCGCCAGTCGAGGTGAGACACGACCTCGCGGCACATGCGTAGGGCGTCCATCTCGTCATTAGCCAGGTAGTCGGCAAGACCGGACTTCTCGGCGTGCATCGCGCCGCCGCCCAGGGTCTCGTCGTCGGCGTCCTCTCCGGTGGCCATCTTCACCAGCGGGGGCCCGGCCAGAAAGACCTTGGACTGTTCCTTGATGAAGATCGTGTAGTCGGACATACCGGGCTGGTAGGCCCCGCCGGCCGTTGACGACCCGAACACCACGCAGATCGTGGGGATGGCCAACTTGGAGAGCTCGATCATCTCGTAGAAAAAGCGACCGGTCTCGGCGAAGTGGTCGGTTCTGGCCCGCCGCCCGCCGGAGCCGCCGCCAGTCTGGACCCGTAGGTCGGCACCGGCGGACTCCACGAAGCTGACGTAGGGCATCCGGTTGTGGCGGGCGATCTCAATGGCCCGCATCCACTTCTTGGCCATGTAGGGGGTCATGGCGCCGCCCAGCACTGTCGGGTCGTTTCCGCAGATGACGCACTCGACGCCGGCGATCACGCCGATCCCCACCACGAAGCCCCCGCCCACCGTGTACGAGGACTCGTATCCGGCCAGCGGGCTGATCTCGAGGAATGGGCTGTCGGGGTCGACTACATGGGCTATTCGTTCCCTGATGGGCATCTTGTCCCGGGAGCGGAGGCGGGCCATCGACTCGGGACCCCCACCGGCGTCTGCCTCGTCGAGGAGTTCCTCGATCACGGCCAGGTGTTCTTCCATGTCAGAGCGGTTCTGGGCGAAGGCATCGCTGCGGGTGTCCAGAGTGGACGCAAGAGGTGGGGCGAGGAGCCGGTGAAGCATGGCCGAAACCTTAGGGCAGTAAGAATAAGAGTGCAAAGTTACCGATCTGATTACCCGTACGGGGCTGCGCGGATCAGGAGGGGCATTCCCGGTGGGATGCTCGTGGCGTGCCGACCCGATATGAGTTCGCCCCCATTGTCGAGGCCTCTGAGGTGGCGGCTATTCGGGGCGTCGTGATGTGCGACGTGCGGTGGTACCTGGATGGCAGATCGGGTCGCGATGCCTACGACGCCGGCCACCTCCCGGGCGCCGTCTTCGTCGACCTCGACGAACACCTGACCTCGACACCGGGTTCCGAGGTAGGTCGCCATCCGCTGCCCACGCCCGAGGCGTTTGCTCGATCGATGAGAGATCTGGGCATCGGGCGGGACGACCCGGTGGTTGCCTACGACGATGCCGGTGGGATGGCCGCCGGACGCCTGGTGTGGATGCTGCGTGTACTGGGCCGACCTGCAGCGTTGCTCGACGGTGGCGTCGGGGCTTGGGATGGGCCGCTGGAGACCTCGCCGACCGTCCGATCGCCGGTGGTGATGCCGGTCGAACCTTGGCCTGTCGGTGCAGTGGCCACCATCGACGAGGTGGCCACTCTGGCGGCGTCGGGAGGGGCTGAGGGGATCGTGCTAGACGCTCGTGGTGCTGAGCGGTATCGGGGAGAGAGTGAGCCAATGGACCCGCGGGCTGGGCACGTCCCAGGGGCGAGGAGCGCACCGTTTGCTGTGAACCTCGAGGTCGAGGGCCCCCGGACCGGCCGGTTCCGGTCACCCGATGACCTGGTCTCCCGGTACGAGGAGATCGGGGTGGTGGACGCCACCAACGTGGTCGCCTACTGCGGATCCGGTGTCAGCGCGTGCCACGACCTGTTGGCCATGGAGCACGCCGGGCTGGGACGGGGCCGCCTGTTCGTGGGGTCCTGGTCACAGTGGAGCCACTCGGACCGGCCGGCGGCCGTCGGTCCGGAACCTGGATGAGCGGCGAGAAGGCGGCCCAACGTCTGACGGTCACCGGTTGATCAGCATGCACGACGCCTAGATTCTGTCCATGACCGACCGCGAGTGGGGTTTCCGGACCCGGGCGCTGCACGCTGGGGGACAGCCTGATCCGACCACCGGGGCGCGGGCCGTGCCCATCTACCAGTCCACAAGCTTTGTGTTCGACGACGCGGCCGATGCTGCCGACCTGTTCGCCCTCCAGAAGTACGGGACGATCTACTCGAGGATGTCCAACCCGACCGTTGCGGCATTTGAGGAGCGCATGGCCAGCCTGGAGGGAGGCATCGGCGCGGTGGCGACTTCGTCGGGTCAGGCCGCCGAGTTTCTCACCGCAGCGGCCCTCGCTGAGGCGGGCACCAACTTCGTAGCTTCGTCCGCGCTGTACGGCGGCACCCACACCATGTTCGACACCACCCTGGGTCGATTCGGGATCGACGCTCGTTTCGTGGACGGCGACGACCCTGAAGCCTTCGCCGCCCGGATCGACGACGACACCCGCTTCCTGTACACGGAGATCATCGGCAACCCATCAGGGTCGGTGGCCGACGTGGCGGCGGTGGCCGACGTGGCCCATGCCCACGACCTGCCGCTGGTGGTGGATTCCACGTTCGCCACTCCGTGGTTGTGTCGTCCCATAGAGCACGGGGCCGACATCGTCGTCCACTCGGCCACCAAGTTCATCGGTGGTCACGGCACGTCAATCGGCGGTGTGGTCGTCGAGTCGGGTCGGTTCGATTGGGGGAGCGGCCGCTTCCCGCAGATGACTGAACCCAACGCCGGGTACAACGGCCTCCGGTTCTGGGAGAATTTCGGCGAGTTCGCCTTCTGTACCAAGCTGCGGGCCGAGCAGCTCCGTGACGTCGGAGCGTCCCTGTCGCCGTTCAACGCCTTCCTGCTCCTACAGGGTCTCGAAACCCTGCCCCAACGGATGGTCGAGCACGTGGCCAACGCTCGGGTCGTCGCCGAGTTCCTGGACGGACACCCCGCAGTCTCGTGGGTCGCCTACCCAGGGTTGGCTGGCTCTCCGTATCGGGCCCTGGCCGACCGCTACCTGCCCGATGGACCCGGTGCCGTGTTCACGTTCGGTATTGCTGCCGAGGGAGGTGCCGGCCGGGCGGCCGGAGCGGCTTTCATCGAGCGATTGCAGTTGGTGAGTCACCTCGCCAACATCGGCGACGCCCGCACGCTGGTCATCCACCCGGCGTCGACCACCCACCAGCAACTCTCCGAGGAGGCCATGGTCGCCGGTGGTGTGAGTTCCGACATGGTGCGGCTCTCTGTCGGCCTCGAAGACGTCGACGACATCCTGTGGGACCTTGACCAGGCCCTCACCGGCGGTGCCCAGTGAGCGGGTGGCCGGCCATCGACGGCTGGACCCCACCATCGGCCGTCGAGCGCCGCGATCTGCTGGCCAGGATACGGACCATCGCCATGGTCGGGGTGTCGGCCAACCCCTCCCGCCCCAGCAACTTTGTAGCTACCTACTTGCTGGGTACCGACTACGAGGTCTACTTCGTGAACCCGATGGCCGACGAGATTCTCGGTCGGCCCTGCGTGCCGACGCTTGCCGATCTACCGGTGGTGCCCGACTGCGTGGACGTGTTCCGTCGGCTGGACGACGTGCCCGAGGTCGCCGACGAGGCAGTGGCCGCGGGTGCCCCGGTGTTCTGGACCCAGTTCGGTCTGTGGAGCCCCGAGGCGGCCCGGACCGTGCTCGACGCAGGCATGGACCTGGTGATGGACCGTTGCCTGAAGATCGAGCACGCCCGCTTCCACGGCGGCCTACACCTGGCCGGCTTCGACACCGGCGTCATCAACTCGAAGCGGGAGTCCGGTCGCAAACGCTGACCGACAGAGAAGTCCTGGTCAGCGGGGTTCGCAGACCACCAAGGGGATGTCGCGGTCGGTCTTCGTCTGGTACTCGGCATAGGCGGGCCATGCGGCCAATGCGGCCGGCCAGCGTTCAGCTTTCTCCTCGGGCGAAGCAGTGCGGGCCATCAGCTCGTGGACCTCAGCCCGGTCCTGGATGGTGACCTCCGGGTTGGCCGCCAGATTCAGGTACCAGATCGGGTTCCTGGGCGCACCGCCCATCGAGGCAACCACGAGATAGAACTCGCCGTCGTGGACACGGATCAGCGGCGACCGCCGGACCATGCCGGACTTTCGACCGATCGTGGTCAGGATGATGCATTCGGCACCATTGAACTCGAAGCCATCGACGCCGTCGGTAGCCAGATAGCGCTCGACGTGGTCGGCAACGGGCTCCCAGGGGCTCGGTGCGTAATCGGTGTCGCTCATGGCATCGACCCTATGGCCGGGCACAGCGCGACCTCCCAGCGGGACTCCACTCAGGTGGGAATGAGGTCCAGCGCCCGTCCAAGCGTCTCGAGGCGTTCCTCAATGTTGTCGCCGGCCGGGTAGAGGCGGACGTGGGTGATGCCGACGTCGTGCCACACCCGGAGGCGTTCGGCCACCATCTCCTCAGTGCCCAGCAGGGTGGTGGCCAGCACCATCTCGTCGGGGATGACCGAGGAGGCGGCCGCCCGGTCGCCAGCCAGCCAGAGGCGCTGGGATTCGGCGGCCACCTCGGCGAAGCCCTGGCGGGCGTACGCGTCGTTGTAGAAGTTGGTGTCGGCCGACCCCATGCCGCCGAGGCTGAACGCCAGCCCGGCCCGTCGCATGTCGACCATGGCGGTCAGGTCCGCCTCGTCGCGGGCGAAGGCCACCTCGGCGCCCTGGCAGAGGTCCAGGTCGGTTAGCGACCTCCCGGCCCGTTGAGCCCCCGCCGTCAGGGACTCGAAAGACGATGCTGCCCCTTCCGGGACAAAGCTCGTCCCCAACCAACCGTCGGCCACCTCGCCGGTGAGGGCCAGCATCCTCGGCGACAACGAGGCGATGTAGATCGGAAGGGGTGGATAGTCCGATCCGGCCGGCGGTCGTAGGGCCAAACGGAGAGCCTTGCCCTCCCCGCCGGGCAGGGGAAGGCAGATCTGTTCACCGTTGATGGCCAGACGATCACCGGCCTCGGCCATCCGAACCACCTCGATGGTCTCACGCATCCGGGTGAGCGGGCGAGCGAACGGCACGCCGTGTAGCCCTTCGACCACCTGGGGTCCCGACGCCCCGAGGCCAAGGCTGAACCGACCACCCGTGATGTGCTGAAGAGTGAGGGCCGTCATGGCGGTGTTGGCCGCTGACCGGGCACCCACCTGGAAGACGCCCGAACCGAAGGTCATCCGCTCGACGTGTTGGGAAAGGCCGGCGATCGGCGTGGCGGCATCCCCACCCCACGCTTCGGCCACCCAGCAGTGGTCGATGCCCAGGCGTTCGGCTTCGACGACCCATGCGACATGCTCGGGCCACGGCGCCTGCTCGGCAGCCAGTTGGATGGCGGTTCGCATCCTCGGGCCGGTCATGGCCCCATCCTTGCTGGTGCATAGCGTGGGCGACGACCATCCCCGACGGGGTGAGGAGAGCCGACGATGACCACACAAGATCTTCCTGCGTCCGGGCTACAGGTCCGGAACCAGGGCTTCATCGATTTCATGGTCGGGCGGAAGTCCGACACCTGCATCGACGGATTTCTGGGGATCCGCCACGAGGAGATATCGGCCGGCCGCCTGGTCGCCGAGTTCGACGTGGACGACCAGCACCTGTCATTCATCGGAAACATGCACGGGGGTTGCCTGGCCGCCCTCTGTGACCACTGCCTGGGCGTGGTCCTCTACCCGGTGATGCCGCCGGGGTCATGGGCGGCCACCACCGAGTTCAAGGTCAACTACCTCAAGCCGGTGTCGGAGGGGACGTGCCGGGCCACGGCCACCATCGAGGCCATGACGAAGCGATCCGCGGTGGTCTCGATCCGGGTCGAGAACCTGGCCGACGACGGGATGCGTCTGGTGGCTCTGGCCCAGGGCACCTGCACGGTGAAGTTGGCCGAGGACCGGCCCGATTGAGGCCGGGGACGCAGCGCTACCATTGGCTCTGCTCCGGTTCCGACCGGAGAGATGCACCGGTGCCCGAGAGGCCCAAGGGGACGGCCTGCAAAGCCGTAAAGCCGCGGGTTCAAATCCCGCCCGGTGCTCGACTGATCGGGCGATCCGCAACAGCGGGTCGGGGCGACCGATGAGAAACGGGGGAACCCATGGATGATCAGGAATCGGCCGACGAGGTCGAGGCCAGCACCAGCGATGACCGTGCCCGCGGGGCTGATTCGCCGCTGCCCCATACGCCGCCGTTCGGCATCAGGGCCGTACATCCCGGCGACGCGCCGCCGGTCGGTCCACCCGACCTCGGGGGCGACCCACCGCGTCGGGAACGACCCGCGGGCAACGGCCTGGCGGCGATGGCGGCGACGGTCGGCGTGGTGCTGGCCATCATGGGGACGTTCCTGCCGTGGATCGTTGTGGATCGGGCCGACGGAGCCGTCGACCACCTGATCGGGTGGGATCTCGCCGGCGATGCCGTGCTCGTGCTGGTTACCGGCCTGGTTGCCGCCGGAGTGACCGGGGCACTGTGGATCGGACAGCGGGGGCTGGTGCACAAGCTGGTGCTGCTGCTAGCCGGGGGCGTGCTGCTGGCAGTGGCCGGTCTGGAGATCTCCGACGTGCGGGCCGTCGACGCCGTCTCGTCGCTCGAACGGTCGGTAGGCAGCGGCCTACCAGTGGTGGCGCTCGGTGGGGTACTGCTGGTTGGTGGCGCGTTGTTGGACCGTGGTCCCTGGTCGTTTGGCTCCCGCTGACCCATCTCTCGCTGGGTGTGCCACTAAAGGGCGACCGCTAGCCTGTGTCGTTCCGGGGCCGTTAGCTCAGTTGGCTAGAGCACCTGCATGACGCGCAGGGGGTCGGGGGTTCGAATCCCTCACGGCCCACCACGGTGACCAGCGGAAATGCTGGTCATTTGTGCGTTATGCGGCACCGTCGGATGCACCGCCTGCACGTCGACCCGTCAGGGGAGGTCTTGCCAGGAGGTGTGGCCCTCGTCTAGAAGCCGGGCTGATGAGCGGTAGCAGGACTTCGACACGAAGGGCTCCACC
>MPLU02258591.1_pt1 | contig 83152 bp, 83 predicted proteins | sample 1617381 | NCBI WGS metagenome assembly MPLU02 (sample SAMN05944801, study PRJNA350692) | marine metagenome | biome: marine; feature: ODZ; material: water; isolation source: 90 m water sample filtered on 0.2 um supor filter | place: Pacific Ocean | collected 2012-04-08 | depth 90m m
CGGGCAATGCAGGTGCTTGGCCCGGCGTGGGTAAATTCTCACGCTCGGACCGTGCTGCGCGAATGGGGCGAAACCCCCAGACGGGCGCACAAATTCACATAGCAGCGAGCACCAGCGTGAAATTTACGGCTGCGAAAGCTTTGAAGGATCGAATGAACGGTTGAGGCTAAGCCTCGACTGACATTCAAACGTAAGTGAGTCGGGCGACACCCGGCTCACTTTTCGCGTCTTTAAACCAAATGTCTGGCACGATTGATCTCTCAAAGATCCAAAATTGCTTTAAACAACTCAGCTGATTCCAGACCACACGACTTCCCATAACGTTGGAGGTCCGCCCGAATTCGGTTCTCGAAATCCTTAATTTGGTCGAGGTCCTTCGGATCCTGGATTCCGTGCGTAGTTTCGAACTGACTCCTGTGCTCAAGTAGCGCAGCTGCCTTAGCAGATTCCCAACCTTCGACATCCTCAGCATGGTCAGGTTCCTCAGCCTCAAATAACAGTAAGGCGTCAGGACGATGTGGTTCGAGACCGTGCTCAGGAAAAAAGAATGGGTCCCGTGCAGCGACTATTCCTTCAACCGTAAGTAAACCAGCGTGACGATGATCTGGGTGGAGGCGGTACCGCCTCCAAGGGTCATGACCAAGAACTACCTGTGGACGCAACTGCCGAATAACCCGGGCAACCTCCGACCTCATGGCGAGATCACTTTGTAATTCGCCGTCCACCTGGTCCAGGAAAATTATTGACCCTTTGGAGTCCATACGGTGAGCTGCTGCTATCTGTTCAGCTTTGCGGGAAGCTACCAAAGCGACTTGATCTACTTGGGGGTCCCAAGTGCCCTTTGAGCCATCGGTGCATACGAGATGATGGACGACAGTTCCACCTGCCGCCCACTTGGCCAAAGTGGCGCCACACTGGAATTCGGCATCGTCTGGATGGGCGATGATCGCTAGGGCTGAGTCGGGTCTTGGAAAAGAATGATTCACTTCAACAAATCCGTATCTGAAGTTTCCACGAGTCCATCAAGGTCCTCCGGGGTATCGATGTCCCACTGCAGGGCCGGAATTTGCAGGACTTTGAGATCCAATCTCTGATGTATGGCCTCATTCATGTGACGGTAAAGAGAGCCATCTCCATAATGAAACTTGAAAGAAGTGCCCGTAGGAAGGCTGAGAACGTTGGTGCCCTGCCCATGACGGTCGGGAACTATAGACACAGTCTGTGGGCTTGCTATCCCATCAAGTGACTTCGCATGCGGAAGGTCAGCATGCGCAATAATTACATGAGCGAAGTGACCTGTTACATGATCCATGGCTTCGGTGATGGCAGGGTTCAAGCCTTGCTGCTCAACCCAGATCACTTCTGCTCCCTCTGACTTTGCCCAACTAGCGACCTCGTCGTTATCGCAGATGACGTGGACAGATAGACCGGTGGCAGATGCCAAGACGCGATGGGCCATAGCTCGAGCCAATGCTTCTCGTTCAGATCCACCCAACCGTTCACTAAGACGATTCTTGGCTTGACGGAAGTCCTTAATAGGCACAAGTACTGCTAGTGACTTCTTATCGAGAGTGTTCGGCGTTGCCATTGAGGATAATTCTATTGGTCTGATGGCCGGGACTCATTAGTGCATTCGGTTTCGGTGTCGATCTCTGTGACTGAGCGCCCTACGCTGACGTTGATCATGACTTTTTTCCGGCGCCGATTTCGAGGTAACCAACAGCAGCAGACCCGTTGTTTGCCGCCGTTGAATTGGGTTCAACCTTGGTGGGTTCATCGTTGGAGAGAACAGAATCAACAGATTGCAATCAACACTCCGCAGTCCAACAAAGTGGCACGTTCTTGGACATTGCTCGGAAATCTAGATAGCTCCGAACGAATTGCGGTGGACCGTCGGGGCCTAGTTGCAGTGCGACCAGGTTCGTGGTCGCTTGATTGGTGGCTTCGCGTAGACGACGACTGGATTTTTCCTTCTGAGCATGGAGCAGTTCGGCAACGTTTGATTGATGGCGCGCCTGTTGTCGAAACAGTGATCCGCGCTGCAGGCGGTGACCTCATCCACCGGGTTTATGTCGCTAGAGCTGATTCGGAATATTTGGTAGTGGAAGTTGATAACCAAGCCACCCGGCCGGTGGCGCTGGCATGGGCAATTCGTCCGTACGACCATCTTGGTGGTGGACGAGTTGAAAATATTGAACTTGATGACCGGACGCTGCACGTAGATGGTCAAGTTGGAGTTATTTGTGGTCGAACTCCCGGGCGGTTCATCACCGGTAGTGGCGGGATAGACCCCGCGCTGTCGTTGGACACGACAGAAGGAGGCCCAAAATCGGTTGTCTGTGAACAAGGAATGGCGAGCGCCGCCCTCATCACGCCGTTGGTTCATGGAGCGACTTTGCGATGCATGGTTCCACTAGGAACGTCACCCGACTCGCAGCCGACTTCAAAAATACCTACTGCTAGTCAGGTTGCACGCGGGTGGGGTCATCACGCCGTGAATGCCAGTCGTTTCGTGCTTCCTGCCGGGCACGTAAATGACGTCTTTGACGCTTCGCGACAATCGTTACTCCTAGCATCAACCGGTGAAGACCTTGTGCCTGCACCAGGAGGCCCCCCACATACGGCCAGTGATGAAGCTGCTGTGTTAATAGGCCTTGCGGAATGCGGGTACGAGGCTGCGGTCCGCCAAATACTCATTTCCCGAGCAAAGCGACAGGACCGTATGGGAGCGGTGATACACAACGACATCGATGTGACATCGGCGACATTGGCTGCGGCGGGGAGGGCGCTAGAGATCGCCCCTGATACGGCGTTGTCGGAAGCGTTATCGGAGTTTGCCGCTGACGGGGCTCGGTGGATTCTGGCGAATCCCGACCCAAGCGCTAGAGAAGGCTTACTTTCTGCGAATCGGATACTAAAAAGTGTGGGGGCCGATAAGGCAGTTCGCGAACTGGAAGAGCTAATTCCTTCGGTCATAGTGCCCGATACACAAAAAAGTCATGACACCGGAGACGTAAACGTCCTAGAGATGGCGAAATCGGCCTTTGATCAATTGGCTACCGACCCGGAAACGGTTTTCGCGAAAATGGAGCAGCTTGCATCTCTCGCTTCACCGACTATGAACTGGCCAACCTGTCTTGACCCGTCAACCAAGAATGGCACTGCCGGTGCTGGACACGATTTGCGCGTTAGCGCCTGGTTTGTTCGCAGCCTGCTCCGTCTGTTGGTAGACGACACAGGTGACCAACTTCGCTTCGCACTGGTGTGGCCTAAGGAATGGTTGGGACTAGGAGCAGAAGTTCACGGTTTGCCGACGCGATACGGCAATGTTTCATGGGCTGTGCGATGGCACGCTGATCGCCCGGCCGTGTTATGGGAAGTCGATGGTGGCCCAACAAATCTTAAAGTCCAAGTCCCCGGCCTCGATCCACAATTCGAAGGCGAAGGTCCCGTTGGCGAAGAACTTTTGAGCCCTGTCGGCCATGCAATCGAGATGCACGACCCTGACGATGCTGATCCCGAGCCCCCAGCATCTGGCACATTTAGTTGACGGTGGGTCACGGCGGTTTCATCAATAGACGGCTACCGTTCCCTCATGGCCGATCGTGCCCCACCTAATCTTGACCAGGAACGGCACTACTGGGAACAGGGCGATTCGGTAGTAGTCGGCATCGACGAGGTAGGTAAAGGCGCCTGGGCTGGACCTTTAACTATTGGCGCCGTTGTCTTACCGGTAGCTGGAAGAGTCAACGGCATCAGAGATTCGAAGATGCTCACCCCCAAAGTCCGAGAGGAGCTCTTTGGTCGGATTGATAACTGGGCCCGGTGTTGGTCGGTTGGTCACGCAAGTGCTCGAGAGTGTGATGAATTAGGCATGTCCGACGCACAGCGGCTCGCCACTCGAAGGGCCCTTGATGAGCTGCCGTTAGCTCCCGATCGAGTGCTACTTGACGGCAACTGGAATTATGTTGACTGGGCACCCAGTGCCACCATCATAAAAGGTGACCAGACATGCCTTTCGATAGCAGCAGCGTCAGTTATGGCGAAAGTCGTCCGCGACCGCATCATGTCCGTGGCTTCGAACGATTTTCCTGCGTACATGTTCGAAAACAACAAGGGATACCCAGCGCCTCAACACCGGATGGCTATAGCTGGATACGGGCCATGCGTAATCCATCGAAAAAGCTGGGCCTTTATGGACGACCTGATGTGGAGCAATTACGAGCGCTACGATCGGGCTCAGATTGATCAAGGGTCTCTGTTCGCCGCATGAACACGACAAATGAAGCACAGCGCGAATACTGGCGTACACGCCGGGCCTGGGTAGAACGGCAAGAACAGATGGACCTCCAGCTGGGTGTATTTGGTGTTGCAGCGATGGAGGCTCTACAAGACATTTCCCAAATGGACGTTCTCGATGTCGGTTGTGGCTGTGGTCACACCACACTGCAGTTGAAAGACCGAGTGGGGGACGGACGTGTCGTTGGAGTTGACATCAGTGAGAAACTTCTCGACGCAGCTCGAAGCCGAAGCCAAGGAGATGTTGAATTCTTGGAGGCGGACGCCCAAGTCGACGCGCTTCAAGGTCCCTATGACATTATTTTCTCCCGTTTCGGGGTGATGTTCTTTGCGGATCCAGTTGCTGCTTTTCGCAATTTGAGAGCTTCAACTTCCGGGGGCGCAAAATTGAGTTTCGTCTGTTGGCAAGGACCAGAAAAAAACCCGTGGATCACGGTGCCTAATCGAGCGGCTATGACGTTAGTGGAGCTACCTTCCCGCTCACCAGATGCACCTGATCCCTTTTCATTCGCAGACCCAGACAGAATTACAGAGGTTCTTCAACAGGCTGAATGGACGAACGTTGACGTCGAAAGCTTCACTACTGAAGTAACACTTGGGGGTGGAGTGAATTCGCGACTCGCCGCCCTTCACGCATACGAATTCAGTCCAGTCAAAGCAGTTGTTGACTCCACTTCGAGTCTGCAACCTGGGCCAGTCGTTGACGTCGTACAAGAGGCCCTAAAACCGCATGAGAAACACGGGATAGTCAAGCTTCCAGGAGCTGCCTGGGTTGTCACCGCCCGCACGCAGTGAAGGTCTCCGCTAATCAACTAGCGGCTAGTCGGATCTTTGAGTTCCGACCCGTATTTCTCTAAATGGGCTTGTGGTGTCAATACCAGGCTCCTTTGGTAGGCCCAGTACACGTTCCCCGACAATATTTCTCATCACTTCATCAGATCCACCAGCGATCCGCATCGCTGGTTGACCGAGCAGATACCCCGCCCACGAGAAAGTTCCCCATTCGCCGGTATCAGCGATCAAGCGAGCTTCCAGTACATCGGAGACAAAGTTGCAAGTTGCTTGCATTTGTCGGGTCAACCCCATCTTTGATAATGACATCTCCGGCCCAGGAGTTTTCCCTGCTTTAAGAGCATCCATGGTCCGTTGGTTCGACCATCCCAGAACTTTTCCATATGTAAAAATGTTCATGAGCTGCTGACGGCTTAGAGCATCTTCGTTGAGATCAAAGTGCTTCAACATGGCGCTTAGTTTCGTATAGCTACCTCCAGTGCCTCCGCTACCTGAGCCGATCGAGGCTCGTTCGTTCATTAGAGTTGTAAGCGCTACACCCCAGCCTTGGTTGACGTCACCAAGTCGATGCGTGTCAGGAACTCGAACATCCGTAAAGAAGACCTCGTTGAAGTTGGCTCCGCCAGTCATCTGCCGCAAGGGCTTTACTTCCACCCCGGGAGCATGCATGTCAACCATGAAACCCGTGAGTCCTTGGTGCTTAGGTAGATCGAAATCTGAACGGGCTATCACTTCTCCTACATCGCTGTACTGAGCCCCAGACGTCCAAACTTTCTGGCCGTTCAAGATCCACTCTTCTCCATCTCGATCGGCACGCATCTGCAAGCTTGCGAGGTCAGAGCCGGCCCCTGGTTCTGAGAACAGTTGGCAAGAAACGAGATCTGCCCGGTACATCTTGGGTAACAGATCAGCCACTACCTCGGGATTACCATGAGCAAGAATGGTTGGTGCGACCATCCCTAAGCCGATGCCGAAAAAGCCACTGTCAGGTACTTCGTATTGGCTTTCTAAATTTGCCCAAACACGCTCGAACCTTCGAGGGTGGCCACCCCCACCAATTTCAGCTGGCCCTGAAATCCATCCGAAGCCGGCATCAAACTTTTTAGCGCGCCATTCCTTTGCAAATGCAAGGTCTCGTTGCTCCTTGTCGCGGTCCACTTCTTCGAACATCGCTGCATTGTCTGGGCCTTCTCCCCATACAAAAGCTTTCTGCTCAGCTTTACGCGACATGTTGGCCTCTAGAAAGGCAGAGGCCTCATTGGTGAATTGTTCTTCGGTCATCTCAGACATTGGAGATCTCCAGGGCAGTTCAGAAGTAGCAAATATATTCTCAACCTAGCCCGTAACACGACTAATCTTCCTACTCATGGGTCAACCTGTCCGAGTTGCTGAAAAAATTTCTCCCACTAGTCCAGGAACAATTAGGTTCGAAACCAATCGTCCGCTAACAGGTATGGGGCATCGCTACTACCGCAGCGAAGCTGATGCTTTAAGCGATGAAGACCCTGCTGATGTTCTTGCAGCACGACTATTTGCTCGAGGAGGGGTTGATTACCTTCATGTTCATGGGAACGTGGCAACAGTCGATCTTGCCAAGGGGTTCACGTCGGAAGGAATCGTTGAGATCATCACCGGTTTATTTGCCCATTATGAGACATAAATAGAACAAATCCGAGCCAGAGTTTCAATCGAACATACGTTCGGTTAAAGTTTTGGAATGCAAAATGCATCTTCCGGAATTTCTCTAATAAATGACATCCATCAGGAGTCTTCTCCGTTAGTTCTCGCTCGACACCGTACTTTTCCGGTAGTTGATGAACTAGCAGGTTTATTTACTGATGGAGGCATAAGGCAAGGATCTACGACCGAAATCACGGGAGTAGCGGCGCTTAGTCTTGCTAGTGCTTTGACTATTGCCGTATCTCGTTCTGGAAGCTGGGTAGGAGCTGTAGGTCTTCCGATGTTGGGTTCATCAGCAGCTTCCGATCTAGGAATCGAGTTTTCTAGATGGGTATTTATAGATCACCCTAGAGATCAAGTAGGAGCTGTCATCCATGCCTTAATGGCAGGAGTTGACCTCATCTTGGTTGGACCAGATATCAAGTTGCCTCCTGACCATGGGCGCAAAATTGTTGCATTGATGCGCGAAAGAGGTACCTCAATTCTCACTGTTGGGAAGGCCACTCTTTGCAATTTACGTCCCGACCTTTGTCTCAGAGTTAGCCAGGCAACGTGGACAGGTATTGGGTGGGGACACGGACATTTACTCTCTAGGAAAGTAGAGATAGAGCTAGTAGGTCGAGGCGCTAATTCCAATTTACGTAGAGAACTTGTGTGGCTTCCCGACAAGGAAGGTCGCTTAAAGACCGTTGATCAAAGCAATGAACCTGCCAATCTTTTACAGTCCGCTCCCCGAATGCAGAAAGTTTTGCCTGAAATAGGCGAACAAGTGCTTCAGGCCAGTTAGTGAGTGTTCTAAGTGGTTCTGACAAATACTCGGACATTGGTTCTCATCATTCCCCATTGGCGAGTGATTGCTGCTGGTGCTACTCATGACCACCGCGCTGCCGTTGTCAAAAAGGACCGAGTTGTTGATGTAACACCTGCTGGTGCCGAACATGGAATAACACCCGGGACCCGTCGTCGAGAAGCTCAGAAACTTTGTGCAGATCTAAAAATTATCGATGATGATGAAGAGCGCAGCATTAGAAAATTTAATTCTGTTGTTGCATCACTTGAATCAGTGACCCCCCGTATTGAAATTGCGACTGGTGGTTGGTGTTCTTTCCCAACTCGAGGCCCATCGCGCTACTTCGGTGGCGACCAAGCTCTTGCCCGGATCGTCGCGGAACGGACGTTAAAAGCATTATCCGCAGTACTGAAAACAACTGAAGTGCCTAGTGTTATGCAACCGCGAATCGGGGTAGCTGATAGTCGTTTCGCCGCAGTTTTGGCAGCTACTTTCACAAGTCTTTCGCGTGTACAAGTTGTTGTGCCGGAAGGCAGCGCCACATTTCTAGCGCCGTTTCCGGTTGATGTTTTGGCTAGCAAATACTCGCCGTTGCTTGAAGCTAAAGAGCTTGTTGATGTATTTCGCCGACTCGGCTTAAAAACGCTTGAGGATATTGGCGCCCTCCCGAGTGAAGAATTGCTTGCGCGGTTTGGGTCGCCAGGCTTGCTAGCGCAGCAACTAGCTCAAGGAATAGACGGTAGAGCCCCGCTCCTACATTCCATTTCAGATGTTGTTTTAGAAGAAAGCGAAATCGACCCTCCTGCTGATCATGTGGAAACAGCCGTGTTTGTAGCGAAAGCATTAGCTGACCGCATTCATCGACATTTAGCGATTAACGGGTCTGCCTGCGTGCGAATTCTGATTGAAGTGGAATCCGAACATGGTGAGGTCTCTAGTCGGTTGTGGCGCCATGAACATCAGTTCACATCTGCCGATATAACCGACAGAGTTCGTTGGCAGCTAGAAGGGTGGTACCAATCAGAAAATCCCCCCACCGGGCCGTTGTCTTCGGTGCGGTTAACAGTCGATGAGACAGTCCCAGATAGTGGTCAACAACTGGGTTTTTGGGGTGAAAAGACAGTAAATGATGAACGCGCTATTCGATCTTTCGTACGTATCCAGGGACTGTTGGGCCCAGATTCGGTGACTGTGGTTCAACGAGGAGGAGGTCGGCGGCTAACAGATATTGAACAGCGAGTTCCACTAGCAGGTACGAGATTTGATCCTGACCAAGTAATTACGTTGCCTGAGTCAACGGCTGCTCCATGGCCAGGTCGATTGCCTGCTCCGCTACCTATAGCTGTTCTGCCTCAAGCCCAGCAAGTAGAGGTAACGGACGGCAACGGTCGCCGTATAGGAGTAAGTGGGCGCGGTCAGATAGAAGAAGATCCAGTCCGTATCCGGAGTGACTCTTTAGGATCACATCCGATTATTGGGTGGGGAGGCCCTTGGCTTCTCGACGAGAAATGGTGGGATCCTGCTACGAAAAGTCGGCAAGCGAGATTCCAGTTTTTACTTGCGGACGGGACGTCTCACCTTTGCGTCATTGAGAATGGCAAATGGTGGCTTGAGGCATCTTATGAATAAGCAAAATGTGTCGCAGCGGCCCTCGGGAATTACTTATCGACCATTTGTCGACCAATGCCAAGGTTCACTTGGCAGATTGCGGAATCCGTATTTTGACGCGTTGCGTTTCAGCCACCTGTAACCGGACGTGTTACTCCAAAGGGCGCGCCCGTTTTGTGTGAAGTCCACCGCTAGACCCCGCTCATGCATCGAAGCACCCGGACGAGCAGTTGGAGGACGACACTGGTAGGAGGGTTTGCTGTAAATGGCGTAGTTACTCGTACCACAATGTGCTCGTCGCAAATTGATCTGAGATTGTGAACTTCGGTAGCCACCACCACCGAGTCTGATGCCATCTCGTGAAGCATGCTTTAACAGGGCAAGTAGTTTGTCGGCGATCGATTCGTGTACTCGAATACCCCAGACTGTCGTTAACTCCGACTTGTCAAAATTGATTGATGTCGGGGCATCAGCGATGCCTAGTAAGCGTCGTTGACGTGCTTCCTCTGCTTCTCTTCGCTTCCGTTCAGCTTCCCTGCGAAGACGCTCCTCTTGGGCTCGTTTAGCCTTTTCTGCCTTAACTACTCGGGCCAAATTGTTCTGTTCACTTTCAATTTTCTCGGCCATCTCAGCATCAAGTTCAGCTAAAGCTGCAGCTTCATATAGTCGGGCCTCCAGTCGACTCTCTGCTTCGAAGACAATCTGAGCTTGTAAGCCGACAGCGTCCAACAGCTGCTCGAGTTGAATCTCGGCTTCGGTACGCAACAACTCCCTTTGAGTCACTGCCTCATTCAATGCTTTCGTTGCGACTGCAGTATCTATTTGGAGGGCACGAAGTTCGTCGGACGTGTTGTTTATGTCGCCAAACGCGGCTCCGATGAGGGTTTGCACTCGAGCTGCCTTGTAGATATCTCCGGTTCTCGCTAACCCAAACGACCCTTCGACTGTTGAATCACGACCTATGTAGGTCTGTAACGCTAAGTCGTTAACTCGACCGTTTAGCGCCGTTTGTTGATCGGCGAGCTCATCTGATTTTCGCTCGGCTGCAGATACCGCCAGAACGGCGCCTTCCATCGCTTGTTCCGCTCGGGTTAAGTCGTCTCGCTGCTCGGCGACAAGTAAATCGAGGTCAGCCAGTGCTTGTTCAACTTCGGCTACATCTGCCGTAGCGGTATCAACGATTCGAGCTTGATCGAGCACCTCCTGTTGGAAGGCGTCACGTTCGTTGCGGAGCTGTGTGACCTGCTGCTGCAACGCAGCTTTCTCCTTGCGTAATTGAGCGCTGCTCTTACCAGCGCTGCTAGCCGAGGGGACAACAAGGAACGTCCCCATAAGTAAAACGATGGTCGCCACAGCAGTGAATCGGCGTGAACGTGACAGGACGATTTTCCTTTACTTGTCGTTGTGATCAAAGGTACCGACCGGCGCGACACTTTGGGTATCGCCCTAACTAAATCGTTTCGTCAACCACGGTGTTGGCGAGTATTCCAATCGCGGGAATCTCGAATTCGATGACATCGCCGTCCGTTAACCAAACTTGAGGCTCCATAGAGCCACCGGTTCCTTCAGGAGAACCGGTAGCAATAATGTCACCAGGCTCCAAGGGCATTATCTGTGACATGTAAGAAATGAGTTCTTGGACGCTGAAGATCATCTCGTCCACTCCAGCGTTTTGACGCTGTTCCCCGTTTACACGAGTCATCACCGAAAGATTTGAAGGTTCTGGGATTTGATCACTTGTCACAATCCAAGGACCACAAGAACCTGACTGAAAGAAGTTTTTCCCTGCAGCAACTCCGTGGCGCTGCCAATCTCGCACCGAGCCATCGTTAAGGACTGTGTACCCGGCAACGTGATCAAGTGCAACGGATTCAGAAATATGTCGCCCTGATCGCCCAATAATCACTGCGAGTTCAACTTCATAATCCAACTGAACCGATGCGATAGGGCGAATTAGCTGACCGTTATGAGGGACCAAAGAACCCGGCGGTTTGTTGAAATAAACGGGCTGTTTAGGTGGCTTGACTTCACCGCCTAATGGATACTTCTTGTGGTAATTCAGACCAGCGCACAAGACGCGACGTTGATTAGGCACTGGAATGTCGAATGAAATCGAGTCCCACGAATGATCAGGTGATACATCTTCGAACGCTCGCACCTGGTCAAGGTCACTCAAGGCTGAATTCAAATCGCTGAAACCCATACGATGACTCAGATCTATGACCCCATCATCGGTAGCGATCCCGAATCGAGAGTCGTGGTTAAGAGTAAAACTAAGAAGCCGCACAAATATGACCCTACATATGTAAGGCGCCGCGGCGACGTCTGGTTAGCTTTCAGGTGATGAGTCCGAAGGCCGTAATCTTTGATGTAGGTGGAGTTCTCTTGGAGTCTCCCTTCCTAGCGGCTTTGCGGTGGGCTGAACAATGGGATATCCCACTCACGGTGCTTAAGGAGGTTTTCGGAGACTACGCACGGAGAATTGAACCTGGCGAAGACCCACCGATATGGCATGAAGTTGAATGTGGCCGTATCGAGCTTTCAGATTTTGTTACCCAGATGCAAAGGACCTTTTCGTCGGAGCTGCCCCCGGGCCACAAGGCGACGACAATGACCGCTGACGATTTCAACCCCTTTGCCGAGGCGGAACCGGTCGTTCCAATGCTCGAATTGTCTAGCGAGCTTCGGGCGGGAGGTATACGAACCGCAATTTTGACGAACAACGTAAGAGAATGGCGTCAGTGGAGAGACCGGATACCCCTGCAATGTTTTGAACCCGTAATCGATTCTTGTGAAGTAGGTATGAGAAAACCTGACCCAAATATCTATCTGCTCGTATGCACTCAACTGGGATTAGCTCCTAAAGACTGTCTCTTTCTTGACGACCATCCAGAAAATATCCAAGGCGCCCTAGCTGTAGGCCTAGACGCTTTGTTGGTCAGCGAGGATTGCGAAGCAGCGGTTATAGAGGTGCAGTCGAAATTTTAGTCATCGCTGACGAGTCTCACGGGCTCACCGCCACCATCGCGGATAGATCTTTCGGCTCGTTCAATATCAGCGCCGTGGATGACCCCTACCCAACCTGGGAGTTGCAGCGGAACCTCGGGATTATCTGGCCGCAAGATCAGACGAGCTTCCACATCAACCTTCCATTCACGGGTCAGAGTTGTTTTCTGCCCACGAATTGCGACCAAGTGGAGGCCGACTTCAGTAGCAACTAGCACCGAACGCCGTCGACGGGCGAAGTGATCCCATCCTGCAAACGCGGAAATTGCCAATGGCAAAAGAGTGCCCCAAGAGGCAGCAAGAACGAACCCCAGAGCACAGAGAGCGGACCTGACGACTAGCTCTTTTCGCTGCAAAGGAACTAAGGCAGGATCGCTGACAGCGAAACCGGAACGAACTTCGGTACCAAGAAGTCTTGTTAATAAAGCGGCATCGGTGAGAGATCGGCGACTCACAAGGACTTCTTTCGTTGACGCTTGACACAATACGCGTCAACTGAATTTATGCAGCGCACACCGTCGGCTTTCGATCATGCCAAGTGGACGCTGATTCGAGCTGACGGCCTAACTGCAACAGAGAAGACTCTCCATGCATAGCTGCAACCAATTGGACTCCAACAGGTAGACCGTTGCTACTCGTATGCATAGGTAGGGAGATGGCTGGCTGGCCTGTCACATTGAACTGAACTGTAAACAGAAGCAACTCACGTAGGCGTTGGGTCCCTAGCTTTGGGTCACGTAACTCTCCCAGCTTGGGGGGCGGTTGGGCGATTACCGGCGTCAGAAGAAGATCGAACTTTGACCACCACTCAGCCATTCGTCTTGAGTAAGAGTGAAACCATTCAACCGAAGCTAGATAGTCGGTTGCAGCGTATGTGCGACCTCGCTCGACGAGAGCTCTCGTGTCACCCTCCATATCCCCAACACCGAAACTTCTGCCTATAGCGTCACCTAGTTTGTCCACGGAGAACGCCTCATTCGAAGCCATGACGACCCTGAAGTGGTGAAATAACTCATCGTCGAATAAGGGACTCGGGCTGTTGTCCTCGACCATGTGGCCGAGGTCCTGAAGCAGCAACGCTGTCTTCTGAACAGCATCGATGCAATCCTGATGGATCGGACCCCAAGATGAGTCGGTAACGAAGCCGATCTTCAATGGTCTCGGAGGCGTAGATAGTGCCTCTTCAAAAGACAATTTCGGGGGCGGTGCCCAATACGGATCACCTGGCCATGGCATAGAAACTCCGTCTAATACACGGGCAGTGTCTCTGAGTGTTCTGGTGACAACACCATCGATGGCAACACCAGCCCAGGATTCTCCAAGTTTTGGACCGAAAGAAACCCGACCTCGACTCGGCTTAAGCCCAACCAATCCGCATTCTGAGGCGGGGATGCGAATAGATCCACCCCCGTCATTCGCATGAGCTATTGGGACGATTCCTGCAGCTACCGCAGCAGCGGAACCACCGCTCGAACCGCCAGTTGAATACTCCAAGTTCCAAGGATTCTTGCAGGCCCCATGAGAGACGGGCTCAGTTGTAACCGTTCCGCCAAATTCCGGCGTGTTGGTTCGACCGAAATTGATTAAACCCAAGCAGTCAAACATCGTTGCTAGGTGAGTTGTGTGTTCGGCCCGATAATCAGCATCGCGAAGAGCAACATTGCCAGCATGGTAGGGATCGCCTTCAGTCATGACCGTTAGGTCCTTTGTGAGAAAAGGCACTCCCCACAGAGTGGCCTCTTGGGGGGCTTTCTGATCAGACATCTTTGTTGCTTTGATATGAGCTTGTTCGTCTAATCGATGAATGATTGCGTTTAGATGAGGGTTGAGATCGTTAGCCCGAGCGATTGCATCTTGGAGAAGTTCGACAGGAGAGGCCTTACCCTGTTGCACGAGATGCGCGAGTTCTACCCCATCAGGGATTGCGTTCTGCATGAGTGAAAGGTACTCCGATCCTGCTCGTCTGTCTTGACTTCTACCGAACATATGTTCGATTATGTATGGCATGGGTTTCAACAATCCTGCTATGCCATGGCGGGAGCTAGAGCGTCGACTTTCTGATCGACATTCCGACCGTACTGATAGTTCCCATAGTGGAGCCGGGGAAACCTATGCCTCGGATGATGCACTCGCTGAGAGATTTACTAGACCTCGAAAAGGTCAACGAACTCGCACGGTGGTTCCGTATGCCGAATTGCATGCCCACTCTCATTTCAGCTTCCTTGATGGTGCTTCAAGCCCCGAAGAGTTGGTTTTAGAAGCAGTTCGGCTTGATCTAAATGCCTTAGCTTTAACGGACCATGGAGGGCTTTATGGGGTTGTGCGGTTTGCGGAATGTGCGCGAGAGGTAGGACTTCCTACAGTTTTTGGTGCCGAGATCACGGTAGATGCCTGGCAGTCTGAAGAGACTTCAACACTCAGGACAAAGGGCAGCAACTTTTCTCGCGTGGGCTCTGTTGACCCGGCCGGCAAGCGACTTATCGTCCTAGCCCGTCACCCCGCAGGGTATGCGTCATTGTCAGCGCTTCTTTCACAGAGTCAAATGGCTGGAGAGAAGAATGCTCCCCGCATATCCACACCTGAGTTATTTGATGCTTTGGATTCTCATCGAGGAGATTGGGCTTTACTTACCGCTGGGCGCAGAGGCGCTGTCCCCGCTGCACTTGAAGCGGAAGGTGTACCAGGAGCAAGAAGGGAACTTTGCCAAATAGTTGAAGCTGCGGGGAGCGAAAATGTTTTCGTTGAACTTTGGAACCATGGAGATCCTTCTGATGATTCCCGAAATGATCGTTTGACAGATTTGGCAGTAGAACAAAAAGTTGGGCTGCTCTGTACCAATGGTGTTCATTACGCCGTTCCATCTAAGCGTCGCTTAGCGAAAGCGATGGCAGCAATTCGTAGCCGTCGCTCGCTCGACCAGATAGACGGATGGCTTCCAGGCCATGGATCAGCTCACTTGCGGTCAGGCATTGAGCAACAACATTGGTTCTCTCGTTACCCCGGTGTAGTTGAGACAGCAGCGGAGCTGGGACGAGAATGCGCTTTCGACCTAGCACTAGTTGCACCAAAACTTCCCCCATACCCATGTCCAGATGATTTAGATGAAATGTCGTACTTGCGAAGAGTCGTTTATGCCGGAGGGACAGGTCGTTATGGAGCTAGATCTGCTGAGAAGGTTGCCGGAGCTTGGCAGCAGATTGCACATGAACTTGGGGTAATCGAGAAACTCGGTTTCCCAGGCTATTTCCTTGTTGTTTGGGACATCGTTTCGTTTTGTCGCAGCCGCGACATTTTTTGTCAAGGACGAGGCTCCGCAGCTAATTCAGCTGTTTGTTATGCCCTAGGTATTACCAATGTTGATGCTGTTTCGCTCGGTTTGTTGTTTGAAAGATTTCTGTCGTCAGAACGAGAGGGACCTCCTGATATAGACCTTGATATAGAGAGCGGAAGACGTGAGGAAGTCATTCAATATGTGTTTCAGCGCTACGGCAGAGAGCACACAGCGCAGGTCGCCAATGTCATTACATACCGAACACGATCGGCAGTTCGCGATGCTGCTCGCGCTTTGGGTTACGACTCTGGCCAACAGGATGCCTGGTCTAAGTCTCTTGAACGTCACCAACCAGTTGGTTCCCAACAAAAGATCAATGAACGGGATCAGAAAGCTGTGCCACCTGATGTTCTCCAATTGGCCTCAGAAATTGAGAGAACGCCACGGCATTTAGGGATTCACTCAGGTGGGATGGTGATTTGTGACCGCCCCATAGTTGAGGTGTGCCCGGTTGAGTGGGCAAGAATGGCCGGTCGGTCTGTTCTGCAGTGGGACAAAGATGACTGCGCCTCAGTTGGGCTAGTGAAGTTTGACCTGCTTGGTCTAGGAATGTTGTCCGCGTTGCATGCAGCTGTGGACTTCATTGCCGAAACTCACCAAGTGGATCTAGATCTTGGCGCTTTACCCCAAGAAGATGAGGTCTACGAAATGTTGTGTCAGGCAGACTCAATCGGTGTATTCCAAGTGGAATCACGAGCACAAATGGCGACTCTTCCTAGGCTCCGCCCCCGTTGTTTCTACGATTTAGTTGTTGAAGTGGCACTTATCCGCCCTGGTCCTATCCAAGGTGGTTCTGTGCATCCATATATTCGTCGGCGTAATGGAGAGGAAGCAGTTACATATCTCCATCCTCTCCTTGAACCAGCTCTTTCTAAAACCCTGGGCGTTCCACTTTTCCAAGAACAACTCATGCAGATGGCAATTGATGTTGCAGGTTTTACATCTACAGAGGCTGATGAGTTACGCCAAGCGATGGGTTCTAAACGATCTCGAGAGCGGATGAACCGTCTCCGAGGTCGACTATATGAAGGCATGGCGCAACGAGGAATAGATGAAAAAGTTGCCGATCAGATTTGGGAGAAAATGGTCGCCTTCGCTAATTACGGTTTTCCGGAGAGTCATTCTGTTTCGTTTGCGCACCTTGTCTACGCCTCGTCGTGGATCAAGTATCACTACCCGGCAGCTTTTTGTGCTGCGCTACTTAATTCTCAACCTATGGGTTTTTATTCACCCCACTCGTTAGTCCAAGATGCGAGACGTCACGGAGTAAAAGTATTGACTCCGGACCTCAACATTTCAGCGGACAAAGCGACGCTTGAAACTTCTGATGAGTCGACAGGTGGCGTGGCGGTAAGGCTGGGTTTCTTATCTGTTAGAGGTTTCAGTGCAGATTTAGCATTCGAAATTGCTGCCGGAGGACCTTATGAAGATCTGGAGCAACTATCGAGAAGCACAGCGGTGTCTCAGAAACAGTTGGAGGCGTTAGCCACGGCAGGTGCTTTCGATTGTTTCGGTCTTGGACGTCGTGAGGCATTGTGGGCTGTGGGAGCAACTTCTCAGTCACGTTCAGACCGCCTCCGCGGCATCGTTACTGGAGCTTTTGCGCCAGCGCTGCCGGGAATGTCATTGCAAGATGAGGCGATCTCTGACTTATGGGCCACGGGGATAGCTCCGGACGGGCACCCGACCAAATTCATAAGAAGAGAACTCAAAGACGAAGGAGTATTAACTGCTGTTGATCTTTTGGATTGTGAACTTGGCAAGGTGAAGGTGGCGGGTGTGGTGACTCATCGGCAACGCCCAGCAACAGCATCAGGCACTGTTTTCATCAACCTCGAGGATGAGACCGGGCTGATCAACGTCATAGTCTCAAGTGGATGTTGGCTACGCTTTCGGTCTGTTCTTCGTTCTGAGTCAGCGCTTAAGGTACATGGCAGGCTTGAACGGCACGGACGTGTCACCAATGTCATTGCTGAGCGGATTGAGAGACTTGATATTGGATTAGCCGTATCCAGTAGAGACTTCCGTTAGGGCTGTTCGGAACTAGCCAAGAGGTCGGCCGAATGGCCGTTGTTCTTGCCAACTTTCCATAAATGCCTCGGCCTTATAGCAAGCTGCCATAAATGAACCGTCAGTGTGATTGGCCGTTTCCTCAAGTAACCCTGTAACAGAGGCACTAGTTGATGAGCGCAATTCATCTTGGCTTGTTTCTTCTGGCGCCCACCATGCCAAAGCAGGACCTATGTTGCTGAGAAAATCGGCTGCAACTGGTGTGTTGTTCTTACGCAAGATAGCGAGTGCCTTGGATGAGACCGCTGCTGCTGACGTAGCGATGATTGGGGTTTCTCCGACACCTTTGGCGCCATCTCCTGACATTGCTCCCGGTTTCGAACCAACGAAGATGGCATCTACATCCGACTTCCATATAGTCCAAGCTTTTTCGACTGACCCCAATTGTTCAACGCAGTCAGCGCCCGCTTCTAGCCAAGCATCAGCCAAAGTGGCGCTGTCAAAGTTGCCAGATACGCAGCCTTTGTTAGTAGAGATCCTTTTGACAGTTCCGCCTTGGGTCTCTATTTCACGAGCGACACCGATGCCTGTTTGGTTGAAACCTTCGATGGCGGCGTCCCATTTGCCACTGGGCTTCGCGAAGAAAGCGGCGCAGGTGACGGCTCCTAAAGCAAGTAGTTCATCTTCAAAAGTGACTCCATCACGGTTGTCTCTAACTACTGGGTTTCGCTTGTCGTGACGAAGGATCGGACCTAGCGACTCCCGGTTAAGCCTCAGGCCAGGGCTGGTAAGGAGATGCTGAGATTCGAACTCGCTCGCTAACTCACCGGCTAATGCGTTTACCGCAGCATCTGTATCTTCCGGGTCTACTTTGAGGCCGATGGTGGCTCCACTTTTGCGTTGCTCTGCCAGCGCGAAGACGTAGGTCTGATGGCGGACCAGCATTTCCGCGTTACCAGGTGCAAGCTTGGCTCCTAGTCGACTGGGACCCACGTAGGTATCTGCGCCGGGCAAGTCGTAAATGACGAAACCTTTAACCGATTCAAGTTGCTTAATTTCCACAGTTAAATTGTGCCACTTGCGTCAACTAATGAACACCGAACTCCGCCTAAAGTCTGCGCGGCCACTACCGCCTCGTAGCGGAAGCTGTCTGTGAAAGGGGAAGTCGATGCGATTCTCTGAAGCAATGATGATGGAAGAACAGGTAGATGGACGGTTAGTCGCCAACTTTGATCGTTCATGGTGGGTCGTTAACGGACCTAATGGTGGGATCATTGTGGCCCTACTGGTTCGAGCAGCGCAGTATTACCTCGGAAACGATCGTTGTGTCCGAACTATCACGACTCATTTCTTGGCTGCACCGAAGGAAGGAGCGGTTGAAATAGAAGTAACTGTTGAACGAGAAGGAAGAATTGCGGCCTTCGCGACGGTACGCATGACTCAAGAGGGCCGTCAGATAGCAACAGCCTTAGTTGCCACGGCTGAGATGGAGATAGTTTCACATGAGTGGGAGCAACGAAAATTCCCTAGCTTGCCCGCTATCGATGAGACCTGGGTTATGGCGAGCAAGTTGCCAGATGTCCCTCTACGGAGATGTTGGGACCAACGCTGGGGCTTGGGAGTACCGGGAGTTCCTGAGACTTCAACCATTTCTGGTGGTTACGAAGCCGGAGGGTGGGTCCGACTATCTGAGCCTGAATCATATGATGAAGCCCTTTTGGCAGCGATGTCTGATTCTTGGGTTCCAGCAGTCATGGTGCATTCTGGTCTTGCTGTGCACACACCTACTTTGGAGCTAACAGTTCAATTCCGGACTGACCCAAGAAATATTGATCTGAGCAGTGAGAGTTACTGTGCCGCTGTTTTCAGGCAGTTGTCCGGTAGTGAGGGGTTCATAGATGAAACAGGTGAGATCTGGTCACCGGACGGTCAACTGTTGGTTCTTTCTCGGCAAATTGGAGTCGTGTTGCCGCGACCAGACGACACCATCGGTCAATGGGAGTTTGTTCGCTCTTAGTTTCTTGATGATTCGCGCGTTAGCGTCCAAGTTGTGATCCGTTGGTTGATTCCCGCCCTGCTTGTACCCATGCTGATAGCTGGGGCTTGCCGTGGTGGTCAAAGCGATTCATCAGTGGAACAGGTGGATGAAACAATTACTGAATCAGTTGTTTCCGGGATGTCCCTAGACCCCTTCGAATCAAACGAATCTGATCCGGCGGTTGGCCAACTCGCCCCTTCAGCGTTCGGACTTGACCTACTGACAGGGAAAACGGTTCAAGTAACTCCTGTCGGTCGCCCACTGGTCGTCGCATTCTTCGCTCACTGGTGTCCGCATTGTCAGCGTGAGGTAGCCACTCTTACCGAATGGTTATTGGCAAATAAGTTGCCGGGAAACGTTGATTTGATTGCTGTGTCAACGTTCGAAGCTCCTGAACGCGGGAATCATCCTCCAAAAAAATGGTTGAGTGAGCAGGGGTGGAAACATCCGGTTGTGGCTGATACGTCGTCCCAAGCAATCGCGGATGCTTTCGGCGCTATGTCAGTGCCTTATTTCGTATTCATAGAGGCAGATGGAACAGTTGCATTTCGAATGAGCGGAAACCTGGGTCCTGGCCAACTTTCGGCAGCAATGAAACGCCTAGCGGGTACTTCGATTTAATGAATTAAACATCTAAAGGAAAAGGAGGCCCATCTGGGGGTCACCTAAGTGCCACCCTAGGGCTATGCGTCTTCTCCCTATCTCCCAGCGATCCCCGGGTCGTGGACACAGGGAAGGGCGGCGTTTTCAAGTTCGGCGAACCGCTCGAGTACGCGACTTACTTGGACCGGACAACGTTGGCATACGCCAAAGTTTGGTTGCATTGGGATTTAGCAGCCTTACAGCGGTCGTTGCTGGAGGACTGTTGGCCGCGATGACAGGAACTCTTGAGCGGTATCCGGGACTGCTTGTCTTAGTCCCAGCAGCAATTGGTATGCGGGGGAACATCTTTGGTGCCTTAGGTAGTCGGTTAGCAACATCCATTCATGCAGGTACCTTCCGAATGTCTCGTCGACCTGACACTTTGGTCATGCAAAATGTGCTCGCCTCCGGAGTTCTATCGCTCGTAACAGCGGTCGCGCTAGCAGTTCTTACAAAGGTTCTGTCACCGATTTTTGGACTTGATTCGGTGGTAGCTGTTGCTGACCTATTAGTTCTATCTGCAGTTGGTGCCTTACTTTCCTTTGTGGTTCTCATGGCGGTGACTCTCTTTTTGGCAGCTAGATCAGCACAACGTGGTTGGGACCTAGATGATGTGAATGCCCCATTGGTGTCGGCAGTGGGTGACGTGGTGACACTGCCGGCATTGCTTGTCGCGAGTCTGCTATTGGAAATAGAAGCACTAACGACGGTTCTTGCTATAGCGGTAGTCCTAGCGACTGCTCTGAGCCTCTGGTGGGTCCGGCGCACGGTGTTCACGCTCCTACGACAGGTCTTAGCTGAGTCCCTGCCGATTTTGCTGGCTACCGGAATATTGTTGGTGATAGCGGGAGTGGTGATCGAACACGAATTAACAGCTTTTGCTGCCAATCGAGCGATGCTTATTTTAGTCCCGGCATGCCTCGCGACTGCCGGGGCAATTGGGGGCATTCTTTCGGGCCGGCTTTCTTCCAAGTTTCACCTAGGCGTTATTGAGCCGACAGCAATTCCCGGCCGACCCGCTCGTAGAGACTTGATCGCCGGTCTCGCCTTTGCTTTGCCAGTGCTCCTCCTCAATGGTTGCCTGGCGCAACTAGCCAGCTCTTTGTTCGGTTTTGAGTCGCCAGGTATGGCTTCGTTAGTTTGGATTTCGACTATTGGCGGATTGATCGCAACCTTGCTTGCTGGCGCCATTGGCTATTACGGAACTGCTCTAGCTGTTCGAGCTGGAGTAGATCCAGACACCTACGGAATACCGCTTGTAACTAGCTCGGTCGACCTTGGAGGCGCTGCAGCACTGGTTCTTACGATTGGCTGGATGGGTTTGTCGTGAATGTTTCGCAACGTCAATTAGAGAGAAGCCTTGTGCCCCATCGACTTAATTTTGTTCCTACACCTTGTTCTTATTGCCTAGCCTGTGAGATACGTCATGGATGACAAACCAAGGAATCTAAAAACTCTTCTGGCCGAGTCGAAAGACGCCTCGGAGTTAATGGTCGACCTCGCCTACGCGGCGCTGTATTTCGACGATGAGGGAATGGCTGAAGCTGTTCTCGGTCTTGAAGAAGAAATGTCTGATCTTGTGCATGAGATGCGATCTCTGGCGATGCTGGCGGTTCGTCACCCGCGCGAGGTTGATGGTATGAGTTCCGTTCTTCAAGTGGTGTCCTCAATTGAACAGATAGCGAATGCAGCAGTCGACATTGGCAAGATTGTTTTGCGAAACATTGGCATTCCTCGCGCCTTGGTGGTTGACCTAGCAGAGGCGGCCGAAGTCTCTCATCGACTTGTGGTGGCCGAGGGAAGCCACCTGTCAAATCGCCCTCTGTCGGATATGGAATTACCCATCGTCGTAGGAATGCGGGTGGTCGCGATACAACGAGGAAGACGTTGGCTTACAGATGTGGGTGGCGATGAGGTTGTTGAGGCTGGTGACGCGCTATTTATGCGAGGTGAACCTGCCGGCATTGTTCGACTTCGAGAACTAGCTGCAGCGCAGCCATGGATACCCCCGGAAGCCGACACTTCCAATCTTCTGACTGACCTTGACAGAGCTGTAGACACGCTTGTCGAAATGAAAAATATTTCAGAAACCGCGATCGGTTTGGCTTATTCGGCTTTAGTGCTGCAAGACCTGTCACTAGCTAGAGAAGTACGTGCTTTAGAGGAACGCCTAGACGAGATGAAAGTTTCTTTGCAGACATGGGTTCTTCGAGCGGCAGCCGACGACGTCGACCCATCTCAGCTTCGCGGTTTACTCCACTTGGCTGAAGCAGCTGAAGACATTGGGGATCAAGCGTTGCAAATAGTTTCGCTAGTTCTTGATCAAGAAGATGTGCATCCAGTGCTAGCGCTTGCACTGGGTGACACCGACGACGTCGTCGTTCAGGTCCCTGTTGCGCCAGGATCTAGTGCTGATGATGCAACTTTGGGATCGCTGGGATTAGCGGTTGATCCGGGTTACCACGTTCTCGCGGTGCGTCGAGCCTCTCGCTACATCTACAACCCAAGGAAGACGGTGACTCTAAGAGCTGGCGATGAACTGCTTGCTTCTGGCCCTGAAGAAGGTAGAGAACGATTAGCCGCCTTGTGCGGTTACGCGATGGCCGTCGATGAAGAAACAGGAATGGTAGATCTCACACCTGCTAACTAAATCAAGCTCCTTATACGCACGTCTGAAGTGAACGGATTGCTAGCTTGGCTCTGATGTCGCTGTCGATACTTACCATCCACGCGCACCCCGACGACGAGTCGTCGAAAGGTCCTGGAACTATCAACCTGTATTCCTCTCAAGGCATCCGAACGACATTGGTTTGCTGCACCGGCGGAGAAGAAGGAGACATCCTTAACCCAGCGATGGAGCGCCAAGAAATAAAAGAAGAATTGGCGTCGGTTCGTCTCGCCGAACTCAACTCAGCAGCAGCAATTATCGGCTATGACGAAGTTGTCATGCTTGGTTACAGAGATTCAGGTATGCCAGATAGTGAAGCTAATGGTCATCCAGAAGCTTTCGCGAACGCTGACTTAGACACCGCAGTGGGGAAGCTTGTGGCAGTCATTCGTCGCGTGCGACCCCAAGTCGTGATGACATACCCAGAGATCCAGAATCGTTACCCTCATCCAGATCACCTGCAAGTCACGGCCATTAGCATCCCAGCCTTTGAACGAGCGGGCGATCCTGACTGGTATCCGGAAGCTGGGGAACCCTTTGACCCCCTAAAGCTCTACGCCCCCATATGGTCAAGGCAAAGGCTGTTGCTCACGCACCAAGCCTTTCTTGACCGTGGACTTGAATCGCCGTACGACGAAAAGTGGCTATCGGGTAGAGACAGAGATGACCGGATTAGCGCGATGGTTCCCGTCGACAACGCTGTGAGAAGAAAGGCTTTGTTAGCTCATGCCACACAGGTTGACCCTGAATCTCCTTTTTGGTTTGGCTTGCCCGACGAAGTTCAAGATGCCATCCATCCATTCGAGGAGTACATGATGCTCCGGTCAAAAGTGCCTACCGAGGAACTTGAAGAAGACCTATTCGCGGGATTGCGGGACCTAGGTAGAGGGGAAGAGTGATGCAGTTCTTGAGTGAACAATTCATTGCTGAGTGGGCTGCCGTCAAACATCCAGCATGCAGCGACGTTTCAGGACTTGTTGTCGCCAAGATTGATGGAACTCCAGAAGGCAAAGTTGCGGTTTCCGTCGAGTTCGTCGACGGGGTCATTACTAATGCTTTTCTGGGTTCTGGTCGTGGTCGCGACCTGGAACTCACGATGCCGTACGAGCTAGCTGCACAGCTGTTTTGCCACCAAGCTGACCCTGCTGCTGAATACATGAAAGGCAGACTCAAAATGAGCGGAGATATGAATATGTGGCTTGAGTTGTTGCCGGTTTGGCAAGCCCGAACGAACGACGTTGAGCAGTCTCCACTTTTAGAGCAAACAACTATTTAACTTGGGTTAACAAACCACTATTGCTTGACTCACATGCGTTGAATGATCGTCCCGGTTCCCAGTCCACCACCACAGCACATGGTCACCAGCCCGAATTCTTTGTCAGAGCGGTGTAACTCATGAAGTGCTTTTGTCATCAGAATTGATCCAGTGCCTCCAAGTGGGTGACCTAACGCGATCGCACCGCCATTTGGGTTGACAGAATCCATATCAGGGTTCATTTCGCGAGCCCAGGCTAGAACCACTGAAGCGAAGGCCTCGTTTATCTCCACAACGTCGATGTCACCCATTGTCATCTTGTTGCGTTCTAGCAAGTGATGAGTAGCTTCTATAGGTCCGGTCAGCATCAAGACAGGATCGCTTCCAACCAGGCAAGTGTCGATGATGCGACCTAGCGGCTTGAGGCCCTGTTCCTCAGCCTTCTCAGCAGTCAGCATTAAGACTGCGCCGCTTCCGTCGCTTATTTGCGAGGAGGCGCCAGCCGTATGTACGCCATCATCCATTACTGGACTCAACTGAGATAACGCTTCAAGAGTCGTTGGTCGAATACCACCGTCTCTTGAAACCCGCTGCTTTTCTCCGGTTGCGGTTCCATCGTCGTCAAGTACTGGAACGTCCACTTCGACTATCTGAGTGGCGAACCGATCTTCATCCCACGCCCTAGCAGCGTTCTCTTGGCTCCGAAGGCCGAACTCGTCGCATTCGTCGCGCGTGATATTCCACTTCTTGGCCAATAACTCCGCACCTTGGAACTGGGTGGTGTATTCGTAGTGATCCTTATAGCGCGGCGTTGCGGTCAGTTGGCCCTTCTTATAGGAAGAACCCATTGGATTCCGGGTCATCGATTCAACACCACAACCAACGGCACTATCGACAACCCCTGAAGCAACTAACCCATATGCAAGCGAAATTGCTTGCTGACTAGAGCCGCATTGCGCGTCGACGGTCGTTGCCGCAACGGTCAAGGGCATTCCGGCGCCAAGCCAAGCAGTTCGAGCGATATTCGCAGTTTGTTCACCTGCTTGACTAACGCATCCGCCCACTACTTGGCCAATAGTGGAAGGGTCAACTCCGCTTCGCTCTATAAGGGCTGTTTGCACTTCGCTTAGAAGGTCAGATGGATGGATGTTGCTCAATTCACCGCCTCGTCGACCAACAGGCGAACGGACAGCTTCAACGATCACTATTTCAGACATACGTCAACCTTAGTCATGACAGTCGTCTCGTACCTAGGCTTCGAGAGATTGCCGAGATCAGCATCGCTAACTAGTAGACCAATGAACTGGCGCAAAGTGGTTCCTATGCGGCGTCTAGGTCAACCTCAGGCAGCAGACGGGCGTTAGCTAGCGCTGCTCTTGCTTCCGCAATCCCTTTTCTTCCCAGATCACGAGTCTTAAAGTTCAGTTTTCGACTGGGCCCTGATGACGTTTGTGGCGCTATTTCGATGAGGCGTAACTGTCTGGTCATGGCTCCATTCTTGTCGCAGGGTGGGACAGCGAAATCTGCATCGTTGAGTTAAGTGTGATGTTGATAGGTAACCAACGAAGTGATCTGGCTAATGTCGATAACAGAGTGCCACTCAAGTAAGGAATCCAGAAGATATGAGTTACCGCTACGGCATAACAGTTCCATTCGATGCACCGCTAAACCAACAGCGGGATTTGTACCAGGAGTTTGCTGATTTGGGATACACAGATTTGTGGAGTTCGGAAGCAGACGGGACAGATGGCTTCACACCACTCATCTTGGCTTCGCAGTGGGCGCCCGAACTTCGCTTGGGGGTAGCGATCATCCCGGCTTTTACTCGCGGACCAGCGTTAATGGCACAACACATTGCATCAATGTGTGAGGCAGCCCCTGGAAGGTTTGTAATGGGAATAGGTTCGTCATCGAACGTCATTGTTGAACACTGGAATGGAATTCCTTTCGAGGAGCCGTATAAGAGAACCCGCGACATGGTGAGGTTTCTGCGAACAGCACTTACTGGTGAGAAAGTTTCTCAAGAATTCGATGAATTCGAAGTCAAGGGGTTCACCTTGCGGCGAATTCCGCCAACACAGCCCCCGATCCTGATCGCAGCCTTGCGGGCTGGCATGCTCCGTCTCGCGGGCCGAGAGGGGGATGGGGCCATAATCAATTGGCTTTCAGCTAATGACGTCGCGACCGTCAAGCCTTACGTAGAAGAAGGTGGCCCGGATAAAGAGATAGTTGCGCGTATTTTTTGTTGCCCAAACCCGGACGCCGAGACTGTGCGAGCAGGAGCAAAGCGGGCGATAGCGGCATACTTGAATGTTCCTGTTTATGCGGATTTTCATCGTTGGCTAGGGCGTTCCGACGATCTCGATGGAATGTGGAGCGCATGGTCAGATGGTGACCGCAAAGCAGCACTAGATGCGATTCCTGATCATGTAGTTGATGAGCTAATAGTTCACGGGCATCCTGAAGAATGCCGGGAGCATATTGATCGGTATCACGAGATGGGGGTAACAACTTCAACTGTTTCGATAATGCCGTTTGGAAATATTCATCCAGTGCAGGCCGCTCGTGATCTTGCTCCTGCAGCACGATGATTTCGAAAATAGAGATTTTGAAAGGATAAGAAAATGAACTTGGAGACGATCGAATACGAAACGCGAGACGGCGTAGCGCATGTCCGCTTTGCCCGTCAGGGCGCCGCCAATACAGTTAATCCACAGTTCTCTCGCGATCTTCGCGACGTGATGCTGGAGATTGAATGGGATCAGCAGGTTAAGGCTGTGTCCGTAACTGCTGAAGGCAAAGTGTTTCATGCAGGCGGAGACTTGAAAGAATTCCACGAAGCAGGTGCTGGTCTCCCGAAATTAGCTAGCGGGATGCTCACTGACTTCCATGGCGGCATTTACAAAATGAACCGGATGCCGAAACCATTTGTTGCGGGGGTGAATGGGGCCGCGGGTGGAGCGGGACTCTCAATAGTCAGCGCCTTCGACCTTGTTGTGGCAGGAGAATCATCACAATTCACTATGGCTTACACCAAAGCAGGCGTTACGCCCGATGGGACCTCAACTTATTTCGTTGCGCGCCACATCGGTGTTCGAAGAATGCTTGACCTAACCCTGACAAATAGGGTTCTGTCAGCGCACGAGGCTGAAGCTTGGGGACTAGTGAATCGCGTCGTACCTGACGATGAAGTTGACGCCGCTACAGCCGAGATAGCTCAGTCTCTGGCTGATGGACCATCGTGGGCGCTTGGCCATGCGAAACAAATTGTCTATGCCGGTTTTAATAGCACGCTAGAACAGGCTGGAGAAGTAGAGGGAGTGATGATTGCTGAAGCAATGGGCACTCATGATGGCCAAGAGGGCATAGCGGCATTTGTTGAGAAACGAGCCCCCAATTTCATCGGTGAGTAGATTTATTTACTTCAATTGATCAGCGGAGACGCTGATCCAACGGTCGACTAAGAAACCTCCGAGAGGTAAAGACCCCAACACCATTGCAGCTAGAGCTTTTCTGAAGCTCCAGTTCATCTCGGTGAACCAGCGGACTATAACTGCCACGAAGATGAGGTAGAGGACCCCATGTATTGGCCCGACAAGGGTCACTCCATGGTCATATCCCGCACCGTACTTCACGGCAGTTGCGGCTAAGAGAATTAGATAGCTCGTCGCTTCCAGACGAGAAGTCAGGTGCAAAATTCGATACATAGTCACAGTTTTGCGTACCGTCGTGGCTGTGGCACCACTTATCGGTATTACTGGTCGAACTTCTGCGGGCTCAGTTTTGGCCCCGGGAGCTCCTCATCTAGCTGACAGTCCGGTGGATTGGTTCTTCGGAGAGTACGCATCCCGGGTGCGAGAAGCAGGCGGTTTACCAGTCGAACTTCCAGCAATTGACAACCCTTCTGAGTATGTGGAGCGACTCGACGCGGTGGTGCTCAGCGGTGGGGGGGATATTGACCCCGAACGATGGAACGGTCCTTCTGAAAGTTCTTACATGGTTTCATCAGAGCGAGATGCTTTTGAGTTCGCGTTACTCGAGGCCGCAGTAACTGCAGGAATACCGGTCCTTGGTATCTGTCGTGGTCTTCAAGTGATCAACGTCTTCTTTGGCGGCACTCTGGTCCCCCATTTGGATGAGGCAACAGGTGATGGGCATTCGAAGTCAGCTCCCGATCGAACCCAAACGCGCCACGCGGTTAGATGCGAAGCCGGCAGTATCTTGTTTGATCTTTATGGTTCAACGGCGATGGTCAATTCTTTTCACCACCAAGCGGTTGATCAACCAGGGCACGAACTGAAGGTCACTGCTTATTCACCTGACGGAACAGTTGAGGGAATTGAAGATGCGAGCGGGCTCGTTGTTGGAGTCCAGTGGCATCCTGAAATGCTGAAACACCCGCAACCGGTGTTCGCTTGGCTTATCGACAAAGCAAACGGAAGAGAAGGCAGCGATGTGGTTTAAATCACGCCTCGTTGCTGACGGTCTTCGATTTCTTGAGGGCTGAGACCTAAGAACTCGGCGTAGATTGCTTCGTTGTCTCCGCCGACAGGATGAAAGATTTCAAGATCCCGAAGCTGAGAGCCGTGAAATCTGAGGGGACTATGTGGAAGCGGGATTTCTCCCAGAGTTTCGTGGTCAACCCACTGAAGAAACTGGCGTTCAATCAGATGTGAGTCGTTGACGACTTCGTCGACTCCTCGCACAATAGCTACAGGGACACCAGCTTCGGACAATCGTGACGCCACTTCATCGCGTCGACGGTCCTTAGTCCACTGCTCAACTAAGTGATCAACTTCGTCCATGTTTGCTGCCCGGTCGGTGTTATGGCGAAACTTCGGTTCATCAAAAAGATCAGTTCTGCCGAGGACCTCGAGCACTGCACGCCAATGCTTATTTGTGACTGAGATCAGGGCGATGTGCCCATCTGAGCATTGATAGACGTCGTAGGGGGCGACACCCATGGCTGCATGTTTGTTGCCTGTTCGTGGGGCAGTCCCTGTTTGGTGCCACGACAGCATGTTTGAACAGAGCGTGTGATACGCGGCTTCTGCCATTGATGTTTCTACCAAACGTCCTTTGCCTGTTCGCTCTACATCGAGCAACGCCGTAACGATTGCGCCATAGAGGTGAGCGCCGCCCAGAAAATCAATGAAAGCGACACCTGCTTTGACAGGGGGTTGATCGGGATGCCCAGTTACGCTCATCGGACCCATGTGTGCCTGCACTGTGATGTCCATGGCCGTTTGGCTTGCATCTGGACCGCTTAATCCGAAGCCTGAAGCATGGGCGAACACAAGCGCCGGATTAATTTTCCAAAGTGATTCAGCATCTATACCAAGTTTTTCAGGAACGCCAGGCGCGTAATTGACGAGTACGACGTCTGCCTTTTTCGCGAGCCCCAAAAACATTTCGTGACCATCGTCGGATTTGAGGTCCAAGGTGATCGCTTCTTTTGAAGAATTAAGGGCTGCATATGAGATTGAATCACCTCGCGCGCGCAACGGTTCGCCGCGCGTCTGTTCGATCTTGATTACCCGAGCCCCAGCCATGGAAAGTAGGAAGCCGGCGTATGGCCCTTGATAGATCTGACCTAGATCAAGCACGGTGACGCCGTCCAAAGGAAGAGCCCGATCGTTGTTGCTCATTTGAAGCTCCCACCAAGGATGTCGCGAGCCATGATCAGTCGTTGTACTTCGCTTGGTCCTTCCCCCACGCGTCGGATCCTCAGTTCGCGGTACCACCGTTCAAGTGGCAGATCTTTTGTGACTCCAATCCCGCCGTGAATTTGGATACAACGGTCGATGACTCTGCTACTTGCTTCTGTTGCCACCAGTTTCGCCATAGCAGCTTCAGTTCTGAACCGTTCTCCGCTGTCTGCTTTTTGGGCAGCTTCAAGAACGCAATAACGGGCGTGGCGAATGTCGATTTCGTTGTCTACGACCATCCATTGAATCGCCTGTTTTTCAGCGAGGGGGGAACCGAAGGTCTCACGGTTTTTCGCCCAGTCGATGGACATTTCTTGCGCCCTGATCGCGGGCCCTATGCACCCCGCGGCGTAGGGGATCCGTTGTCGGCTAAGTCGATCGTTAGCTATTGCGAAACCGCCGTTGACCTCACCGAGAATATTTTCTTCCGGAACCCGCATTTCATCGAATTGCAGCTCTGTTGCGTAATGAGTTGCCCGCAAGGTATGCACCACTCGCCGCACATGAAAGCCAGGGGTATCTGTATCAACGATGAAAGCCGTTACCCCGTTACGGCCCGGATCGTCGGAAGTGCGAGCGAAGATCAACGCATAGTCAGCTTTGTCAGCACCTGAAATGTAAAGCTTTGATCCGCTTAGGACCCATTCGCCTCCGTCTTTGATTCCTCGGGTTTGGATAGCACGAGCTGGATCGGAACCTCCCGATGGTTCGGTCAGAGCAAAACAACCTTTTTTCTCACCGCGAAGAGTTGGGTAAAGCCAACGTTCTTTTTGATCGTCAGTAGCTTCGTAAAGTTGTGCGAGGCCGGCGCCTCCAAACACTCCGTAGCAGGGGTTGTATAGGCCGGCTCGATGTTGGGACATTTCGATTGCCATCAAGGCACGAGTGGTGGTGTTAAGTCCGGGACCGCCGTATTCTTCGGGGATGTCTAAACCATAGAAACCCATGGATTTAGTCATGGCAATGAGCCGGTCTTGATCAGTTGGGTCCAATGATCCAGCGTCGGGGTCTAGGTGGTCCTCTAAGGGCAAGATCTCACTTTGAACAAAGCGCCGGGTGGTCTCGACTATTAATTGTTGCTCTTCGTTAAGGCTGAAGTCCATATTGATCTCTCAGTTGGGGGATAGTCGGCCAATTCGGCTTTGTTCGGCCTGTTGGTGGGTTGGAAGTTGTCCGTGGTCATACAGGTGGAGCATTAGAAGCTCATCCCAGCGACTTCGGTAGTTGGCAGTGAATTCGAAACGAAATTTCGTTGCTTCATCACCATGTAACTGAAGCTCTTCTTCGAGTGCTGTACGTATTCCGAAGAGATGTCTAGCTCCCGCATAGCCCACAGACAGCACTGTGCCTTGGGAATCTGCCACGTGGTAAACCCCTAGCTGTGCCGGAAGTGAAGCGATGGTTTCGCTATTAAGGTCCATCCAGGCTTTTTCGAGTCGGATGCCCATATCAGCGAGGAGTGTCTAGAAGGTCTGACATGGCAGCACCCATGAGATTTTCGAAGTTCTGGCGGAAAAACTTATCCTGAGTTTCGACTGACAGGGCTTCCACCTCTGTGTCGAAACGCCGTAGAGGATTGCGTCCGCCTTCGACATGTGGGAAATCAGAACTGAACATGCAGATTTCGTCTCCGGTGTTTTCAATTATCCAGCCAGTTGGTTCGGTGGGAAATGGAGTAACTCGAATTTGTCGATGAACGTATTCTGATGGTCGCAGAGCTAGAGCTTGTAGGCGGTTTTCGTGACGTGCGAACGCCTCGAAAGCTGCTTCGAGTTGTCGCATGAACGAGGGCAGCCATGCTGCCCCGAGTTCTATCACTCCCATTTTCAGATTAGGAAATCTGTCGAAAACCCCGTCGAAGATCAGGCTGGAAAGAGCTTGGATGGGTGGTGATGAAATGCTCATGTAGGAGACAGACCTGAAGTTCTCGCTGCCTCCATGAAAGTCTGGCTCGGGCGGTAAGCCATTATTTCTATGCTGCGGTGGCATCACCAGGTCCGGAGTTGCAACGTGCATCACGACAGGCATGCCAGCCTCTTGTGCGCGAGCCCAAATTCCGTCAAAAGCTATGTGGCTATGGGCATGGTCTTTAGGCATACGATTGGGAATGAGTAGCGAAGCGGCCCCAGCTTCGATGGCTTCGCTGGCGCATGGGATAGCTAATTCCAAGTCTTGTAGTGGTATATAGGCCACGGGCAACAGGCGTGGGTCTCCTTCGCAGAAAGCAATTTGGGCGCGGTTGGCGGCAGAAGCTACCTCGTAGGTAAGACTTGCTGGGGCTTCATGTTCCATGACTTCGAGAAGGGTGTTGGGCATAGTTGGGAAAACGAGCTGGCTAGCGAAGCCCATATGGTCCAAAGCCTCGCTGCGGTCCATGGGATTCCACGCCCCGTGAGCGCGGTAGTTCTTTCGAAGCATGATTTCTTTTTCAGCTGATGCCCGAAAATCGGTATCTAGGTGAAGATCGCGGCAGTGATCTATCTCATTGAAAATTGGACTCTCTTCGTTGGCGAAAAACTTTGTTCGCGTGTACTCCTGAACCTTCCGAGAGCCGAATTCGTCTAACCACTCTGGAGGTTCCATTGTGTGAGCATCGGCGTCGTGAATTATCCGATCTGTCACATAGGCCATTCGTTGCCTCCTCGTCTATTGCACCGAAGCGTAGTTGTGCTGGCAGTACACGTGCCTTTAGCTAGTTGTCGTGCAGTGCCTTGTTGATCCCTTCCCACTTGTCGGGATCGAGAACCCGCATCTCGATAGCACCTGAGAAGCTATTGCGGATAAGTAGCATTCCTGACCTGCCGGACAAGTCTTTACCCTTCACGACTGATCCATCGGGAAGAGTTACCTGGCTTCCGGCGGTCACATAGCAGCCTGCTTCGACTGTGCAATTGTCGCCTAGCGATATTCCGATCCCCGAATTTGCGCCAAGGAGGCAATTTTCGCCGACGGCGATTGTTTCTTTACCGCCGCCCGACAGAGTTCCCATTATCGAAGCGCTGCCACCGATATCGCTGTGAGCGCCAACGACTACGCCAGCGCTAATTCTTCCTTCGACCATTGAGGGTCCTAGGGTTCCTGCGTTGAAATTACAGAACCCTTCATGCATTACGGTTGTTCCTTCGGCTAGATGCGCTCCAAGCCGCACTCTGTCGGCATCGGCAATGCGCACCCCTGAGGGAATTACATAGTCCGTCATTCGTGGAAATTTATCTACTGAAGTCACCGAAATGCTGAGGTTTATTTCGGCTGCACGACTCTGAAGTTCGCCGACGCGCTCCGGCAGGACTGGTCCTGCATTGGTCCAGGCGCAGTTAGTGAGCAAACCAAAAACGCCGTCGAGGTTGGCCCCGTGGGGTTGGACCTCTCTACGACTGAGCAGGTGCAGTCTGAGATAAGCATCAGCAAGGTCGACGGCCGGAGCGTTCAAGTCCTCGATAGTGGTTTCGACTATCCGGCCTTGGATAAGACCAAGTTTCTCGGCCATAGACGATCTCTTCGGGTCGACGTTTGCGTCTGGATACCAGACGTCAAGCTGGGTTTCCGTTTCGAGATCGAAGTAGCTATGGCCAATCGCTGTGATGCTCATGACGTCATTTTCGCAGCGTTGAGGCTAGATACCGACGCCTCTTTGGATTTATCTCACAAATTGGTGAAATTTGGCGATGGTAAATAGAGAAAATGCTTCATTTCTTGGTGAATAGGACCATCTAGCGGGCATGAGCCTCAGCGGCCGCCTAGTTTCGAGTTTATGAAGACACCTGTCTGCGAAATGCTTGGCGTGGATGTGCCCATCCTCGCGTTTACCCACTGTCGAGATGTGGTTGCTGCCGTCACTAAAGCTGGCGGCTTTGGTGTGCTTGGCGCCGCCGCTCACACCCCCGAACAACTCGATGTCGACTTGCAATGGATCCGAGACGAAGTTGGGGACAAACCCTTCGGCGTGGACATCATCGTTCCCGCTAAATATGAGGGTTCTTCAGAAGGTGGGAAATCTTTAGGTGACCTCACCGAAATGATTCCGCAGGGTCACCGTGATTTCGTCGAAGACATGATGGAACGTTACGCCGTTCCTCCGTTGCCAAAGGAGGACTCAGAACGTAGCGGGGTACCAGTCGACTCCGAACCGCCGATGACCTACGCGCAAGCGGTGCCTCTCATGGACGTCGCGTTTTCGCATCCGATCAAGCTGATTGTTAATGCTTTAGGTCCGCCGCCCCCTGACATGATCGAGCGGGCCCACACAAATGGAGTACTAGTTGGTGCGCTTGCAGGTAAGAAAGCTCATGCGGTGCGTCACGTAGCGGCGGGCGTCGACATAATCATTGCTCAAGGTCACGAAGCCGGTGGTCATACGGGCGACATCGGGACGATGGTGCTTGTTCCTGAAATAGTTGATGCCGTAGCACCAACTCCGGTGCTGGCGGCGGGTGGCATAGGAAGTGGGCGGCAGGTGGCTGCCTCGATAGCGCTGGGGGCACAGGGGGTTTGGTGTGGATCAGTTTGGCTCACGACGTTAGAAGCTGAGACCCATCCGGTAGTCAAGGATAAATTCCTTGCCGCAACTTCTTCAGACACCTTGAGGTCACGCTCTAGAACGGGCAAGCCCGCTCGTCAGCTTCGTTCTGCCTGGACTGACGAATGGGAAGGAGAGTCCTCGCCTGGTACGTTGCCGATGCCTCTCCAACCGATGTTGGTTGCTCATGCGAGCCGTCAAGTTGATAGGGCAGCAATGAATCCTGAGAATAAAGGTGCAGTTGAGTTGTCCAACTATTTCGTCGGCCAAATTGTTGGATCTATGAACGAATCAATTTCGGCGACTCGCGTAGTCGAAGACATGATTACCGAGTATCTCGATGTTATTGAACGCTTCGAAGAGTTAAACAACTGAGGTAACTGCAGACGGTGCAAAAGGTTTCTGACAGCTAGAGAAACGGGGAAGTCATGGAGACGATGAAAGGACGCGTAGCCGTCGTCACAGGTGCAGCATCGGGCATCGGGAAAGCTTTGTCGCTCGCTTTTGCTGCCGAGGGAGCACGGGTTGTGCTCGCAGACGTCGAAGACGATGCTCTTATGGCAACGAGAACAGAAATCGAGGCCCTTGATGCACCCGTACTTGCTGTAAAGACTGATGTGACAGATGAAAATTCTGTCGCCGAGCTGTGCGCTGCGACGCTCGAAACATTCGGAGGCGTCAATATCCTTTGCAACAATGCAGGAGTAGGCGGAGGCGGACTCGTCAAGAATCAACAACTAGTTGATTGGAAGTGGGTTATCGACGTTTCTTTATGGGGTGTGATTCACGGATTGCATCATTTCTTGCCGCACTTGATTGAAGCTGAAGAAAGCCATGTGATGAGCACCGCTTCAGTAGCGGGTCTGATGGCTGTACCTGGCCTTGCCCCATACAACGCAGCAAAGTTCGGAGTTGTCGCAATCATGGAGACACTGCACCACGAGATGGACCGCGACCCTGAAGCGAATGTTGGGGTATCTGTGCTCTGTCCCGGAGTGGTCAGGACAAATATTGCTACGGCCCAAAGAAATCGGCCTGATCATCTTCGTAGAAGAAGAGGCGAATCCATTGATCAAACAGCGAAGGCACCAGAAGAAGCGCGTGCTCGAAATGCAGCGATAGCAGCAGCATTAGAGAATGGCATGGACCCAGGACAAGTTGCGTCTCAAGTCTTGAATGCAATGTACGAGCGCAGGTTTTGGGTTTTAAGCCACCCCGAGCTTCTAGCCGAAGTGAATCACCGCAACCAAGAACTAGCAGACCTCAAGAATCCCACCTTGATCTCAAGCTTTACCGATTAACTAACTTCACTAATTACATTGTGAACCGAAGGTTTCGTGCTGCGTGAGCACCAAGTTCGACATCGCCTGACCAAGTAATAGCGCCTTCACTGATAGCAACTTCTGGGTCAATGCGTCCACAGGCCTGGTTCATAAAGGCCATTGAGTCGCAGTGAAGAGTGGTTGTAGGCGTATCAATAGGTTCACACTCAACGGCACGTTCTTCGACGCGCACATAAATGTCCCGTTCTATCGAACCTGTGATATCGAAGTGAATTGATTGGCCTTCAGCAAGCCCAATCTTCTTACCTGCGATATAGCCGATGGAGAGGTGAACTTCATTCAAAGCCATTTCTGCTGCTGGCCCACCATTATCGGTATCGATGCCTAAAGGAGTTCGACAATCCCGCTCATGCATCCAGAAGTCAAATTCGCGGACAGCCATGAAACGTCCGTAAGTGGCAGGGCCTACAGGAGTGACGCTCGGGTTAGCGAAGTCGTCTTCGGTAGTTTCGGAAAGATTTTGTCGCCGAATGTCAAACGTGTTTTGCATATGTTCAACCAACTCAGCGTCCGGCATTTGCATAGCGGCTTCAAAGTAGCCCCCAACCTTTTCAAAAGGTGGCGGGGTATCTAAGCCGGATGGCAACCAATTCGACAAGGCCTGTTCTACTGACACCATGTGCGCGGCGACACCCCTAATAGTCCATTCGGGGCATAGCGATTGGGTCTGCCATTGGCTGCCGTCGAGTTTGCTGAGGAATTCGACAACACTCTTCCAACAAACATCAAGATTGTTAACAATTAGCTCTCGTTCGCTCATGTCACAAACGTAGCTTTGATTGAATGATCGCTGTTGAGTGTTACGTGTAATGATTCGACGGCAGAACAACACGCGCAATAAAGAATGGCCTCGGTGGAGAACTTGGCCCGATAGGGGAAACCGATGAATTCTTGGGATGTGACTTTGGTCGGGGCTTATGGGTCTCCGTATTCCGTCAAAATGCGCGCGGTGCTTCGATACCGCCGGATTTCACACAGGTGGGTTGTTCGAGGCTCGGCAGAAGACCAAGGGTTTCCTAAACCCCCGGTAGCGATCATTCCGATGCTTGCCTTTCGCGACGAAGACGGTGATTATTCCGAGGTGATGGTGGATTCATCTCCCCAAATCCTGCGGTTGGAAGAGGATTATTCCGATAGAAGCCTGCTGCCAGCGGACCCTGTGGTGGGGTTTCTTGATCACCTAATTGAAGATTATGGCGATGAATGGGTGACAAAGATGATGTACCACTACCGATGGCATCACCTTTATGTTGATGCCATAGCGAAGGCAGGCGACATGCTGCCGTTGATGTCGGACAACCAAATGAACCCCGAACAGCATCGCGAAATCAAGGATTTCATTACTAGCCGACAGATGAGTAGGACTGCTTTAGTTGGCTCTACAGATGAGAACCGTGACGTGATAGAGGACAGTTTTGTTCGGCTTCTTACGACGCTAGAAACTCACTTAACCGAGCACCAATTTCTTTTAGGTAACCGTCCGGGCCGAGGTGACTTTGGCCTATTCGGTCAGTTCAGTCAGCTATTTTTCTGGGAACCCGACTCTTCACTGATAGCAGCTCGCCGAAGTCCTAGAAGTGTCATTTGGGCTTACCAGGTCGATGATTTGTCTTCACTGGAGATCAGCGAAAACGAGGGGTGGTTCACGCGTAACAACCTGCCAGAATCATCCCTTAGTTTGCTTACTGAAATAGGGCGTACCTACGCACCGTTCTTAATAGCGAATGAGCAGGCCATAGCTGCCGATGACCCAGAGTTGTCGTGTCTGATTGAGGGTCGCGAGTACAAACAAGCGCCGTTCGCATACCAAAATAAATGCTTAAGTTGGATACGCGACGCTTTCCGACAACTGTCCATCGACGACCAACAGGCAGTTGCACAAGTTTTGAGCGGTACAGGATGCGAAGTCTTGATCGCCGATGTCTGAGGGCAAAGCCGTCATATTCGACAAAGACGGCACTTTGCTTGACTTCCACGCAACCTGGAATGAAGCCATCGGGTCTGCTTTCGATCTAGTAGCAGACCAGAACGCTAAAGAACGTGCAGCGGAGCTTTTCGGATACGACCTAGCTGAACGATGCGTGTTGTCGCATTCAGCGTTCATCAGTGAGACCAGTGAGACAACTGACAATCTGGTTGCTGATTTGATTGACGTCGCTACCTTTAAGCAAACAATCAATGAAGCATCTCAGCGCAACATTGTTGCCAACAAGGGAGCGACAGCTGCGTTGGACGCGTTGATCGACCGGGGCTGGAAGTTAGCAGTCGCTACAAATGATTCGGAATCGTGTGCGATTGATCATGTTGAGGCTTTGAAGTGGAGTCACTTTTTCACTTCGGTGAAAGGGTTTGATTCGGGCCATGGGTCGAAGCCAGGTCCGGGAATGGTTCTAGCGGCCGCTGAGGAATGCAATGCGCTCGGAGGTGTGTATGTGATGGTCGGAGATTCAGTGCACGACATTCTCGCGGGCCAGGCTGCAGGTGCCATCACCGTGGCGATCGGACAGCAGTCCTCAGCTTTGCGGCTCGCGGATATGCAGATAGAGGAACTGGGTGAGCTCATCGAGTTAGTTGACGGCCTTTAGCTGAATGAAAGAAAGATTGGGTCTAATCAACTTCGGTTCTGATTCGGGCATGAATTGCCTCTAGTTGTTCGATCATCGCGTCAACTGAACGAGCTCCAGCTTGGAATACCGCGGTTGCGTTGACTGACGTCCAATCGAAGCCCATCGCGTTAACAACCGCTGCGCGCTCGGCTATAGCGTCGAGATTTGCGTAGAACAGTTTGTCTGCATCGCTTCGAGGGGGCGGTTGCAACATGAGTTGAAAGCCGATTTCCGCCGGATCGCGACCGAATTCTTCAGCCAAGCGTTGGATATCGGTAACGCAGAGAAGAGCTTGCTCATCGGTAACTCCTGACGCCATCCATCCGGCAGCCTTTTGGGCCGTTCTCCTCAGGGCAGCAGGGCTTTCTCCTCCGACCCATATAGGGATCTTGACGCCTTGAGGAGAGACTGGCTCCATGCCCATATCGTGCGAGTCGTAGTAGTTGCCTCGAAATTCGATGCGGCCGCCTTGCCAATAACTTCTCAGTAGGTCAATCGCTTCGTCCATGCGTTTTCCACGAGTCGAAAAATCTTCCTCAAGAGCGTCATACTCGCTGTCTTGCCAGCCGACACCGACGCCCAACCGGACCCGCCCCTGGGACAGGGTGTCGAGGGTGCTGATTTGTTTCGCAACTAACACAGGCTGACGTTGGGGTAGTACTAGGACCTCAGTAGAAAGCGACACTTTCGAGGTGACCGCCGCTATGTTCGCTAGAAGCATCAGCGCTTCAAGAATTGGCATCTCTGCGGGATAAATAGTGCGACGATCCTGAGATGGGTAACCCATGACCACATGGTCAAAGGCTGCTATCTCGTCGTAACCGATTTGTTCGATCGCTGAGGCAAGAGCGAGCACTTGCTGCGGTCCTTCTCGGTAAGCAACCGACGGGAAGTCCACGGCGATTTTCATTTAACTCTGCTCCAACTTTACGGTCGCCTTTGCCGGCATCAGAACGCTACCGTCTTCTTTTCGTTCATAAATCTCAAGTTGTACTGAACCATTCACTTGGTCAACCGATATGACAGAGCCGGAAAAGCTCAGTTCTTCACTGACGAAGGCGCTTGCTCGGTTCTGCCACTCGACGGAAAGTAAACGCGCATGAGGCCCAGCCCAATCGGTAATGAACTGGGTGAGCCAAGAACCTTGAAGAGGCCCATGCACGACAATGTCCTGATGGCCTTCGTAGTTGGCGTACGCCCTATCGTAATGAATGCGGTGCGGATTGAAGCTAGCGGCGCTGTAGAGGAACAGTTCGGCTTCTTCAGCGCGTTTGTGCATAACAGGTAACTCATCGCCCACTTTGATTGTGCTCATGTCGGGGTATTTACTCATCGCGCAATTCCTATCTGACGGGATCGTGCCACTACCTGTTCATCTTGATTGGTGAAAGTAGTTTCCCGTACCAATCGAACGAAAGGACCTTTCTTTCCCTCTTTCTGATCAAGATCTAAGAGTCGTGTCGTGCCCGTGATCTCATCTCCGACGCAGACTGGTTCTAGAAAGTCCCATTCTTCGCCTCCGAACATCATTCGAGCAACTTTCAAGACCACACTTGTCGAATCTTCGTACAGGCCGTCGGTCCTAAGCTTCGATGCCGGTTCAGGAGCCACGAGTGCATGAGTAATGAACAACGGCGGAATGGTCAGGGTCCGGTATCCAGCTGCTTTAGCGGACTCGTCATCGAAATAAATGGGATTTAGATCTCCAACCGCGTACGCGTAACGCTGCGATTCTCGACGATCAATTCGTACAGTGACAGGGCCAGCCAAAATTTCGCCGACACGAGCTAACGACTCTGGTGGGATCAAAGAACTAGACATGCCGTAAGGCTAGGTGAGGGCGGTGCTTCTTTGCCTGCGCTGGTCTAATCTGAACCCGAGGTACTCATTATGTCGTTGTGGAGTAACAAGCTAGAGCTGCCAACTATGGAAACAGCGCTGCCCGGGCGGGAGCTGGTTATGCCAGTTCCGTCTGCTCACGAAGTACTGGGTGAGTCCTTGATGCCGCCGTTCCCAGCTTCGAGCGAACGCATCGTTTTTGGGATGGGCTGTTTTTGGGGCGCGGAGCGAATCTTTTGGAACGTATCCGGTGTGGTGACCACAGCAGTTGGTTATGTGGGTGGCTTTACTAAGAACCCCACCTATGAAGAGGTCTGTAGTGGGCTTACCGGACATAACGAAGTTGCTTTGGTGATCTATGACCCTGGCGTCACTAGTTACGCAAAAATGCTTGAGTTGTTTTGGGAGAATCATGATCCAACTCAGGGGATGCGCCAAGGAAACGACATGGGTACCCAGTACCGGTCGGGCATCTATGTGTCTAACGAGCAACAGCGCAATCTCGCCGAATCAAGCCGGGTCGAGTTTCAGTCAGCGCTCAGCGAAGCTGGGTATGGCTCAATTACTACAGAAATTCTTGATGAAGGCCCCTTCTACTACGCAGAGCACTACCACCAGCAGTACTTGCACAAAGTACCCAACGGTTATTGCGGTATCGGTGGCACTGGTGTGAGCTGCCCGACTGGGATTGCCATCGGCGATTAGCTAGCGATTTCTAGTCATTAATCGCAGCCATTGCCTCCAGTGTTAGCTGTGTTACTAGTTTGCGATCTTGTCCCCAGGGCATCGGCATGAGAATCGGGTATTGAACGCCAGCGTCTAGATAGCTAGTAGCAAACGCGGCTACTTCTTCTTTGTTTCCTATGAAATTGATCGCTTGGATCATTTCTTCACTTATCGCTGCTAGAGCGCCTTCGCGGTCTCGTTCTTGTTGACGTGAACGCAGCTCTTGAACTTCATCTTCGAAACCCGCGGAGCGAAACATGTTGGCGTAGCCATCTGCCATCGCATAATTGAACAGGTCTTTGCGAGCGGAACGTTCCGCCTCCTCGAAGTCCCCGACAGCGGCATGAATATTGCTCATAATGAGGGCGTCGCCCCCTGACCTGATGTGTTTGACGGCGTCTGTGACATGGCTGGCTGGGATGTAGTTCAAGAGGACAGCGTCAGCAATTTCGCCTGCCAATTTTAACATTTGGGGATTGAGCGCGGCAACGACGATTTTCGGGGTTTGCTCTGGGGTTCGCATAGCTAGCCGAAAGCGCTTGACCTGCCAGAAGTCCCCTTCGAAGGTGACAGGTTCGCCCGATAAACATTCCCGCGTTAAGGCCACGTATTCGCGCATCATCGCGATTGGGCGATCTGGCGCTTCGATTCCGTGCTGTCGAAGTACACCGGGAGCTGAAACGCCCAGCCCTATCCAAATAGTTCGTTGAGGGTTGAGTGACTGAAGTGTTGCAGCTGTCATTGCTGTCAAAGAAGGACTGCGTAACTGAATAGGCATGATTCCTGTCGCCAGATCGAGCTTTGGCGCTGCTTGAGAAACTGCTCCCAGAAGACTGACGGCATCGGTGCCGGTTGCTTCTACTGTCCAAAATGATTGGTATCCAGCAGCAACAGCTGCTTGCGCAATTTCAGGAACTGCTGAAGGCCCTAAAACACCGAGACTTCCGTAGGTAACTCCTAAAGGAGTTTGTGATTCTCTGCTCATTTACTTCAACATACTCCTCAGATGAAAGTTCGTTCTTGTAGCAAATATGTTCGTTGTAGAGCGGTTGACAGCGCTAGGGTGAGAGTAGGACCTGGTTATGCCAACCAGCGGATTGGAGCATCTGGTGACTGAACCTCAGGACATGAAGATAGTCGTCCCGGAAAACGTCGAAGAAGCGCTTTCTGTGGTTGACCGTGCCTTGGGTAGTTTCATGCATCGAGAGTTAGTCTCAGCGAGCGAAGTAACTGACGTGCTTCTGGACATTCGGACAGCCTTGAGTCGGGCTGAACAACCGGCAGCGGATGTGACCATCGATCTTTCCGAAGTTGAGACCGAAATGGAAGTTTCCGCTCAGGCATAGATCCGTAAAACCTAGGTAGCCACTAGCAGCGGATTAGTCCTTAGGCACAAGGCTTGATAGGGCCTTTCCCAAGAGCAAGCCGATGGACGCGCCCGCTGCCACGTCAGAGGCGTGGTGAAGCCGAACGTGTATTCGCGAACACGCGACAACGCCCGCGACCAAATGCCAAAGCTTCCCAAATTTTGAGCGACGTGAAAGAACGGCCGAAGCGCAAAATGCCGCAGATGCGTGCCCAGACGGGAAACTCGAGGTGATCGGCTCACGTAGTTGGTGCGCCGTACGGTTCTCGGAAGCGGACCCAGGGCGACTTCGCCGAAAAAATCTCTTGACTCCTTGGTTGATTAACAGAGACTCAGCTCCCATTAGAGCGCTGAAGCCAACGGCAGCTCTTGGCCGTCTTCCTGGTGGGAGCGCACGAATTCCCCCAACAATGTGCCAGATGAGACTGAAATCTCCGAGGTTGGATGCCGCGTAGAACAAGCGATCGACTGAGGGCACTCCTCGCCAACGCTCCCACCACTGATCGACTTGTTTATCCAGTTCGTCGATTTTTAGACTGATCGGACTTGTTTCGTTCACGTACGCCGTCCCCGTAGAGCGCAATTACAGTTACACGTCAGCCCCGACAAATCCAGGCACCCCCTAGAAGTATTGCTATTGCGTCAGTGAAGTAGTCGGTTCAAGAGTCGGCAACAAAGGGTCTGTTGGAGGTGAAATAGTCAGCAACGGGCCGTCCCCTTCACTAGGGGGAGGTGGAATTAGGAGCACCTGTCCCACGTAGATCATGGTTGGGTCGGCGATGTTGTTTTCGCGTACTAAGTCGTTCAGATTGATACCGAATCGATCGGCGATAGCTATCAACGTGTCTCCTCGAACAACCGAATATGTCTTACGGAACTCGCTGATTTCTGGTGTTGTCTCTTTCGTTTCTGCTGAGGGTGACGTGTTGACAACGGGTTCAGGTGCTCTGGCCGAAGTGCACCCCAAAGCACAAATTGTTAATAGGGACAGTGACGCAAAGTAGCGCAACCTCACCATCAGCCTCAGTCGGAGCTTTCATCGGAAGGGGGAGGAATGAACAGTGTTTCCCCTATGCCTAAGATCGTGTCTTCCTTCCCGTTTTCGCGCATAAGTTCGGACACAGTTACCCCGAAACCTTTGGCGATCTTGCCAAGAGTGTCACCGGGCTGAACCACGTACGCCATTCTTTGTACGACTTTCTCAGTGGTTGTTGTTGTGAGTTCAGGGCGAAGTGTTGTTAAGACCGGCGTCGTAGAAGGGATTGGGCGACTCTTAGGTTCATTCGCGCACCCAAGTGTCAACAACAAAAGTGTTGCAAGAACCCCCAATGCCATTCGAACTTGCATAACTGCTCTAATCATTCGTGGTCGTCTGGCTGACAGAAATAGTTTGAGGCCAGTCGTTGGGACTCCCATTTTGAGTAAAGGGCTGGCTTTCGTGTTCCTCGACAGTCAGTATCTCAACACCGTCTTCTTTAACCAGCACGGTGTGTTCGAACTGTGCTGTCCTACTCAAGTCTTTGGTAGCAGCGGTCCATCCATCGTCCCAAAGGTTGGCATTAGGCGAACCGATGGTGATCATGGGCTCAATCGTGAATGTCATCTCGGGATGAAACTCAAATTGAGCTGAAGGTTCGTAGTAATGAGGGATATTTGGTAGGTGGTGAAAGACCTCACCGACCCCGTGGCCTATGAATTCTCGAACTACGCCGAACCCAGCTGATTCAGCACGGTCTTGAATCGCTCCGCCGATATCGCTCACTCGTCCACCAGAACGCACAGCTGCTATACCCAGATAGAGACATTCCCTGGTTACTTGGATGAGTTCCAGTGACTGCTCATCAACGTCACCGACAGCAAAGGTCTCGCTGTGGTCTCCATGCACACCATCGAGGAAAATAGTGACATCACAGTTGACAATGTCGCCATCCTGGAGTGGCCGACTGTCTGGAATTCCGTGACAAATAATTTCATTGATTGACGTGCAAAGCGATTTTGGGTAGCCGTTGTAATTAAGAGGACTGGGGTAACCCCCTTCGTCAATACAAGCCTCGTGACAGATTTGATCCAGATGCTCTGTTGTTACGCCAGGGGCTATATGAGTGGCGACCCTCCGTAGGACACGCCTCGCTGCAGAGCCTGCTAGTCGCATCCGTTCCACAGTTGCAGCGTCCTTCCTAAGATCAGCTGGAGCTTTACGGATCGGCACTCCCTGTTCGGCGTAATCGGGACGAGGTATCTGAGCGGGCACAGAACGCATCGGTGATACGTGGCCCGGCATAACGGGATCTGAGGTGTTTATAGGTCGACGCATCGCTGGGCGTCTCTTCTTGCGCTTCGCCATTACGGTGAAACTACCCGAGGACATGGCGAATAGGGAGACACAATGGGGTCTGGCATGACAATCTGGCACACATGAGTCTCGAAATTCATGGAACCATCAGCGACGGCTGGGAGCCTTTACTGGAACAGTTTGAATCTAACTTCGAGCGTTTCGGGGAGTTAGGAGCATCAGTTTGTGTCACCTACGAAGGAGAAACCGTAGTTGACCTATGGGCTGGTGACAGAGACACCGAAGGCAATCCGTGGCTAGAAGACACCATCGCTATCGTCAATTCTTGCACCAAAGGGGCAGTTGCACTTGCCTGTCATCTGCTTGCAGATAGGGGATTACTTGACCTTGACGCACCAGTAGCTGAGATATGGCCAGAGTTCGCTCACGGGGCGAAGGCAGATGTAACAACACGAATGATGCTGAATCACACAACTGGTGTTGCGGCATTCCGCGACGATTTACCAGATGGCGCCGCTTTTGATTGGGACTACATGTGTGACCGGGTTGCCGCCGAAGAGCCATGGTGGCCTCCGGGTACTCGCAACGGCTACCACTTAATGTCTTTCGGTTGGGTGGCTGGAGAACTTGTTCGACGCGCGTCCGGACGTAGCCTCGGCACGTTTTTTCGAGAAGAGGTGGCTGAGCCTGCAGCGTCGGACTTTTGGATCGGGTTACCCCCAACAGAACACCATCGTGTCTCTGCGTTAAGGCCCTTTAGGCCAAATCCAAATGAGGAGTTTTCTGCCTTCACTCGTGCTTTCATTGCTGATTCAGACGGACTGCAAGGGAGAGCTTGGAGGAATCGTGGAGGTGCCAAAGGAGATTCTCCTGACGTCTGGTCTGCTGAATTGGGTGGCGGCGGAGGAATCACAAACGCTCGAGGCCTTGCCCGGGTCTACAAGTCGTGCGCGGTTGGTGATTTTGTTAGTGCACCACAATCAGAACGAATGAAACGTGTCTCTGTCGCGAGTGAATGCGACGCGATGCTGCTATTACCGACGCGATTTTCGGAGGGCTTCATGCTCAGGATGGACAACAGAAGATCCTTCGGCGGAGACACTGACTCTGTGAATATCCGTGAAGGAGCTTTCGGCCATGTCGGTGCGGGCGGATCTATAGGGTTTGCTGATCCGAAGATCGGTCTTTCCATGGGCTATGTCATGAACCAGATGGGTAAATCCGTGCTGCTCGATGCGAGAGGCGAAGCCCTGGTGGACGCGACTTATCTATGTGTAGATGGGCAGTCTTAAAGTTGAGATCTCGCTTTTATTTTGATCGTTTCAACTGTTGAATCGGCCGCGAAGATTCTCTATTTCGGAAAGAACTTCAGCAGTATGTTCACCAAGCCGAGGGGCTCGACGGTAAATCCCAGTTGGGGTACCGGTCATCTTTATTGGTGAAGCAACTTGAACGATCGGTCGTCCGCTTGGCTGGTCGACCGCCACCAGCATCTCCCTTGATTGAACGTGCCGATCCGAGAAAAGATCTCCTGGGAGATTCACGGGTCCACATGGAACCTTGCCACCTATCAGATCCAGAATTTCCTCGTTTGTCCTTTCGAGAGCCCATTCAGTCAGCGCTTGATCAATAGGTTCTCGATTCAACACCCGGGCACGAATCGTGGCCTTATCCTCATCTAACCCCCATTCAGGGTGACCCATTGCCGTAGCAAGTTCCCGCCAATGCTTGTCAGTAGGAGCGGCTATTGCCACGGAGCCATCCTTTGTCTCGAATACATCGAAAGGGACGGCAAAGTCGTTCCGATTACCGCTTGGAGGCGTATCGGGCCTACCAAGGTATGAATAACGCATCACTCCCATTTCGGCGAGAGCCATTATGGAGTCGACCATCGCCACGTCAACGAACTGTCCTTCACCAGTTCTTTGAGCATGAAATAGTGCTGCCAGCACGCCCATTGCACCAATGGTGCCCGGATATATGTCACCTATAAACGGTCCAACTTGAATGCGATTATCAGGTCCGTTTCCGTTCTGGGCTACGAGACCGCCCATAGCTTGAGCGATTACGTCATAGGCAGGCCACTCAGCATGAGGGCTCTCTCCTGTCCTGGGATCTCCGAAACCCCTAATCGCTCCGTAAACAAGACGCGGGTTACGTTCTCTCAGGGTTTCCCAACCTAAGCCGAGACTGTCCATGACTCCCGCCCGCATATTCTCGACAACGGCGTCGGCACTCTCGACGAGGTCGAGGAACTTGGCCCTGTCGTTATCGTCGGTTAAATCGAGAACAATGCCTCGTTTATTTCGGTTGTAGGTGGAAAATGAGCCGCCATAGGAACGTTCTTCGTCTTCGCGGGTATAGGGCGCCATCGGCCGCTGCAGGTCCCCTCGAGGGGCCTCAACCTTGATTACATCGGCACCAAGATCTCCCAGCATCATGGTGGACCACGGACCGGCAATTGCCTGAGTGCAGTCCAAAATCCGGATGCCCTGAAGAGGTCCCGTTGGGCTCGGCGACATGGGGGTTGCTTGCTCGTGTGCGGTGAGATGTTCGTCCATCAAGGCGCACATTATCTGCACGACGGAAGGTTCGTGTCACCAAGGTGCGAGACAGCTAGTGGGAATTAAAGGAGACTACTTTCATGACCAATCAGAATGATGCGGTTCTTGAAGCTTTGTCTCTGGCCGTCGCCGCTCGAATCCCCGTCTTGTTATGGGGGCCACCGGGAGCTGGTAAGAGCTCAGCTGTTGAAAGTATGTGTCAATCGATTGACGCTACGTATGAGGTCGTTATCGCGAGCATCCGAGAGCCCAGTGATTTTAGTGGGCTTCCGGTAGTAACTGATAACGGAGTTGAGTTCGCGCCGCCTCGGTGGGCTAAACGACTATCAGACGCCGGCAGTGGCGTGCTGTTTCTTGACGAAATTTCAACAGCTCCACCTGCTGTCCAGGCAGCATTGTTGCGTGTGGTGCTTGAACGAGTAGTGGGCGACCTAACTTTGCCAGATGATCTGGCCATAGTCGCCGCCGCTAACCCACCCGACCAGGCTGCTGACGGTTGGGACTTATCGGCACCGCTTGCAAACCGATTTTGTCATCTTGATTGGCGTGTAGATCCAACAACTGTCGCAACGGGCTTAGTGGCAGGTTTCCCTACCCCCTATATTCCACGGCTTCCTAGTGATTGGCACAACCAAATCCCTATCACCGCGGGGCAAGTCGGTGGTTTCCTCTCCGTGCGGCAGTCATTGGTGATCCAACCGCCAGTTGAACGTGCTCTTGCCGGGCGAGCATGGCCAAGTCCGAGAACTTGGGAAATGCTCTCGCGCCTCCTCGCTGCGGCGATTGCTGTCAACGCATCTTCAGAAACCAGAAGGAATTTGGTGATCGGGTGTGTCGGGGATGGAGTTGGCCTCGAATTTCTCACATGGCTCCAAGAGCTTGACCTCCCAGATCCGGAAGCAGCTTTGATGGATCCAGAAACCGTCGTGTTCCCGGACCGCGGTGATCGTCTTTATGCCGCGGTGTCGGCAGTAGCCAGCGCGGTTGCGGCAAACCCAACACCGGACCGTTGGCTGGCGGGATGGCGGGTGTTAGAAAGAGCAGCTGGTCAATCCCCGGACGTAGGCGCTATTGCAGCGAGGGTGCTGGCACAAGTTCGACCCGATGGAGTGAGCGCACCACCTGAAGCAGCGGTATTTCTGCCCGTTCTCCAAGCGTCTGGACTCCTCGAATGAAGTCAAAGGACCAGGTTTCCGCGGCTCGACTCTGGGCGGCTTATAACTACCCCTACTTAGCGTCCGCTTTGTTTGCCCTACGTTTCGTTGCGGATGACAAAGTAGATCAGATAGCCGGCGATGAATATTTCCGCGTCTACATAAATTATGACTCAGCGCATGATTGGCCTGTTGAGGTACTTGGGGTGGAAATGATTCACCAAGTAGGCCACTTACTTCGAGGACATGCTCTGAGAGCCCAAGAGATAGAACTTCGCGAATCCGACCTTTTCCATTGGGTCGACGCGATGGACGCTGAACTTAACGACGACCTCTTAGATGGTCATGTCCTGCCAGAGGGATCCGCATCACCTGATGAGTTAGGACTTCCTGAATCGTTATTCGGCGAAGAGTATTTCTTTAGGGGGACAACTCGGACTGAACCCCAACGTGACTGTGGAAGTTCTGCGCACGGAAACCCGCGGCCCTGGGATGAGCCCCCACCGAAACAAGGAAAAGATGGAGTTACAGCGGAAGAAAAAGACCTTATTAGACAACGTGTCGCGTCAGATGCGCTGACCCACCATCGAAACCATGGCTCTACCCCAGCGGGGATGTTGAGGTGGGCCAATTCTCTGCTCACACCTCAAGTTAACTGGCGCGCAGAACTAGGAGCCAAGCTCCGGCGGGGCATTGCCGAAATAACAGGAGCGGTGGATTACAGCTACCAGAGACCTAATCGAAGGCAATCGTTTGCATCGAAAGTAATCCTTCCCAATTTGAGGGCCCGTGTACCAGAAGTATCGGTTGTGTTGGACACGAGTGCTTCGATGAACGAGGAACTTCTAGGTGATGCACTTAGCGAGATTGATGGCTTACTTTCGACGGGCGGAATCCGGTTCGAATCGGTCCGAGTCTTCACCTGTGACTCCGAGGCTGGTTCCCCTCAAAAAGTCCGCAAAGCTTCAGACATACAACTGATAGGTGGGGGTGGAACGGATCTCAATCAAGGTATTTTAGCCGCAGTACAGACACGCCCAAGTCCAGACTTACTCTTGGTGGTGACTGATGGAGGGACCCTTTGGCCCGAGTCATCACCTAGCAGAACGCGAACGGTCGCAGTCCTAGTCGGTGAAGACCCTCCCAGTACTCCCGATTGGTTAGAGCGGGTAGTTGTCAAAGAATCCGATGACCCCAATAGAGATTGGTCTGCGAAATCGAGTCACATTGCATCTCTCTAATTAACGAACCACCCTATTGTGCAAGTTTCGAAGCAGTCGGAGGTGGGTAGGGAGGTGAACAGCAGATCAGTTGGGCACAAGGTTGAAGCAGTGGTTTTCGACTGGGGCGGGGTTATAACCGTTCCTCCAGGGCCGGTCATAGAGAAGCTGTATAAAGAGGTTGACATCGACCAAAAGAAACTACGAACCAGACGGGCTGAGTACCGAGACGATGACCCGAATTCGCAATTCGCCAAGCTTGAAAGAGGGGAGTTGAGCCTTGATGCATACCTCACTTGGTCCCGGAGTGATTTGCCGGGAGCCGAAGCTATATGGGATCCCACGAGTCCACATTTCCTTTTCTCCCACCTCACAGTCGTGCCCGAAGTTGTAAATCGAATCTTGCAGCTGCGACAGCGAGGTCTCGTTACTGGACTTCTTACCAACAACATCGCTGAGGCGTGGCCGGTTGTGACTGATGGTTTGGACGTAGAAAAACTCTTTGACGTAGTTGTTAACTCGGCCTTTGTGGGAATGCGCAAGCCCGAAGAGCGGATCTACTCACACCTGCTCGAAGAATTGGAGATGGAGCCGGAAAACGTGTTGTTCCTTGATGATAATCGGCTCAACGTAGATGCGGCTCGGGCGTGCGGCATGCAAGTTATTGAAGTCAAGCAGCCGGTTGCTGCCTGGGCGAAAATTGAACAGATTCTTGGAAAGCCGTAACTGATTATCCGGTTAGCTGAAATTTGGTTTTCTTTTTTCCATTATCGCGGCGTGACCTTCTCGAACATCAGGGCCGGTGAAACCCAGCATCTCCAAGGCAACAGATGTATCAAAAGCCGGTCCAGCGGACCGAAGCCAATTATTCAGACTGTATTTGGTCCATCGAATAGCTGTTTGGCTACCAGTAGCTAGTTTTCTGGCGACGGCGTAGGCCTCTTCGATCACTTTTTCGTCGTCGACACAAATACTGGCTAGACCCATAGCCTCAGCCTCTTCCCCCGTCATTGAGTCACAGGTCAACAAGTAATATTTGGCTTTTGCCATTCCGCAAAGGAGCGGCCAGATGATGGCGGCGTGATCGCCGGCGGCAACCCCGAGCTTTGTGTGGCCATCTAGAATTCGAGCATTTTTTCCAACGATAGAAATATCGGCCATGAACGCTGCCGCGAGACCCGCTCCTACAGCGACACCCTCGATTGCGGAAATGATGACTTTCGAACAATTGATCATGTTGTAGACGATGTCTCGGGCTTCGCGAAGAGAATTTGCGCGGTAGTCAAAATCATCCATGATCTTTTCGATCATGCCCATATCGCCACCTGCTGAGAAGGTTCCGTTTGCTCCGTGGATGACAACCACCCGTGTCTCAGGGTCACGATCCACGGCCTTCCAGACATCTGCAAGTGCGAGATGTTTGGCCTCATCAACAGCGTTGAGCTTCCCTGGAGTGTCAATGCAGATATCTAGGATGCCGTCCTCGTCGGGACCCGAAATGGTTAGGGCTGAAAAGTCTCCATATCTTTGCGTCATACCTCTGAAACTAGCCCCAACAGGTTGGTTATTTCCTATTCAGGTCGCGGGATTTCCCTCTCTCCCCGCAAAATCTCAGCGATTGAACGAATCTGATCCGGGTTTCCGTAGGACCTCTCCCAAGGATGGAGGAGCCGGTCGCGTCCATATCGGGGGATCAGGTGTATGTGGAAGTGAAATTGTGACTGGTCGGCAGCAGCACCGTTGTTGTTGACGAGATTGACCCCCAGCGGTTCCAATCGATCGCGGACGATATTCGATACAGATCGGCAAGCTTGCATGACGTGAGCAGCGTCATCGTCACTTAATTCGAAAATATCTCGGACGTGACGTTTAGGGATTACTAAGCAGTGTCCCGGTGTCATTGGGAGAATATCCATAAAGGCCAAGCAATGATCATCGTCGTAGACGATGTTCGAAGCAGAGCTACCGTCGACTATTGAGCAGAACAGGCAGTGCACGACCGGCGAGAGTAGTGGAGCTAGGAACTTGACGTGGCACTTTAGGTACTTAACTCAAGTCAGATGCGTCGAAGTTGTACCGATTCGATTTCGTGATGAGCGTCCTTCTTGAGCACCAAATCAGCGCGAGCTCGCGTGGGCAAGATATTTTCTTGAAGGTTGACCAGGTTGATAGAACGCCAGATTGTGCGGGCCACAGCCTCCGCTGCATCTATTGGCAAGTGGGCAAACTGATTGAAGTATGCGCTTTGCTCACGGAACGCTGTTGACCGAAGTTGTTGAAAACGCTCCACGTACCAAGACTCGAGATCTTCGGTGTTTGCATCTACGTAAATCGTGAAATCGAAATAGTCAGACACAAACGGAGTGTTTGATGGAGCACCTGTTTGAAGAACGTTCAAGCCTTCGACAATCAAGATATCGGGTTGCTCCACTATCTGAACTTCATCGGTTATGTCATAGGTGATATGAGAATAGATAGGAGCGGAGACTTGTGGGGCTCCGTTGGCTATCTGGCGGAGAAATTCTAAAAGCGCTCCTTGACGGTAGGACTCAGGGAACCCTTTTCTGCCCAACAAACCCTTTTCTTCTAACTCGGAGTTTGGTTGAAGAAAGCCATCTGTAGTTATGAGATCGACTCTTGGGTGTTGAGGCCACGCCGCAAGCATCGCTTGAAGGATTCGTGCGGTGGTGCTCTTTCCTGCTGAGACACTGCCGGCGACTCCGATCAAGAAAGGTCTTGCCGCGGCATCTCTGCCGAAAAAGTCTGATGTTGTGGTTTGGAGTTTCGACTGAGCTTCCACCCGAAGGTTCAGAAGTCGAGATAAAGGTAGGTAAATATCTCGAACTCCTGTCAATGTGATTGGTTCGACACGTCCGGCTAGTTCGGATAACTCATCTTCAGTAACGGTTAATGGGGTCGCATCTCGAAGAGCCGCCCATTCGGAGCGGCTGAAGTTGAGATGTTCACTAGATGGGTTCCACTCGGACACCCCCAAAGACTGTCTTGTCACCTTGCTGTTATGCAACTAGAAGTTCATTTAGTTTTGGATTGTCCAAGCACCAGATGTGTCAAAAAGACCCTTTCGCCAACGTTTGGGGTTGATGAGTGAGGCTCGTGGGTAATCCTCAAACATCCAGCGCACGAAATTTCGCCGGCTCCAAGCACTGGAATCAACTGCTCTGAGAGCTAGTTCCGCTAAGGCTGGCTTTGCTAGGACATTGCTAAGGGACTTCGAAAGTCGATGGTCGAGTTCGAAAGCTGCTCTAGCAGCTTTCTCGTAAGTCACGGCTGCTGGCTCAGATGGATTTTCAGTAGCTATTGCCTGTGCAGCTAGACGCCCGCTTTCCAAAGCTTGTCCGATGCCTTCCCCGGTCAGCGGGTCAGTAGCGGTCGCCGCGTCTCCGACGAACAAAACTGGTCCTTCTGCTAGTTGTGCCTTAGGAAGTCGAGCAGGAATAGGCCAAGCACTGCGGGAATCCTCGGGTTCCACTTTTCCCAGCACTTGTCGTACAGAAGGACGCTCCAAGAGTCCGTGCCAAATTGCGGCCAGCTGCTTGCCATTCATACCATCCTTCCGAGGCACTCCAAAGCCAAGGTTCACTCGACCGTCGGCTAAAGGAAAAGACCACACGTACCCGGGAAGCAAGTCTTTCTCAAACCACACCCACAAGTCTCTACTCTTGACACCGTCTGCTTTCACATATTGCCTAAATGCGTGCCAATCGCCTCGGTAGCCAACTGGAGTGCAACCTAAAGCTTTCCTTACAGGCGACCACATACCATCTGCAGCCACTACATGTTTAGCGGCGATTATCTTCCCGTCTTGGAGAGAGATTTGGGCGCCCTGCGACGCGATCTTGATCTGACTGAAAGCAAGACCCTGATGAATCTCAACCCCAGTGTTAAGGGCTAATCGAACCAGCTCGGCATCTAACTCGATGCGTTTGACTACAGCCGCGTACTGGCCTTGATGGTCTGGGAGTTTCAAATGAACTTCTCTACCCGACGGAGAACGGAGGAATACATCGCGAACTGTCGTCCAACTGTTAATGGCTGGATTAAGTCCAAGATGTTCAAGTTCGCGCAATGCCAGAGCCGTTAGGCCGTCACCACAGCACTTGTCTCTAGGAAATACTGCTTTGTCTATTACAACGACTTTTAGACCAAGTCTCTGAGCTGTGATCGCGGCAGCACATCCGGCCGGTCCGGCTCCTACGATTAGGACGTCACACTGAGACACTTCCAAGAGGCTACCTAGTAGTGGTCCACAGAGGATTCAGTTTTGATTCGCTATTGAAGTCGTGGTGGTAGGTGAATTCTCTTGCGGAGCATCGCCAGAGCCCTCGGTAGGTTCCTCTGGTTCTTCAGCGATAGTCGTGGTCGTCTGGTCGGGGTCGGAGGGACTTCCATCGCAGTTGAGGCCTTCTTCCGGACGGTACGTTGCGAAGAAATAATCCGACTCCGCGGGGCGATCCTGCCAAGTTCGGATGCGTTCAGTTTTAACTCGAGTACACAGATCGAAAGGTTCTTCGGTCGGTTTCTGAAGTGTCACTTCGACGTTCGAAGTCGAGTAAATGTCGACCGTTACTGATTCATCGGTCCAACTGTTCCAAATGAGGACGCCGAACGGAGTTGGGTTGGTTATAACTAAATCCGGCCGAGGGTAGGAAATCGTTGCTTCAAGACCGTATGGATAGCGCTCGAAATAGATCGAATGTGCTTGGTAATACTCAAAATCGAGCCCGGCGCGAACAGCGGCGTTGAAGATGGTCGTAGCAAATTGTGAAACGCCTCCACCAATGTCTTCGACAAGGTGACCTTTTGAAATGAAGCCTCCGGGAACGAAACCTTTCTCTTCGGTGCGACGTCCAACAGTTTCGTTGAGTGACAATCGGCCACCTGGTTTAATCCATGTTCCGCTAACTATCTCAGCGAATTTTTGGATATTAGTGACGCGTCCAACACAGCAAGAATATTGGGTGGTGAAGGACGAAATTTTCTCCACTATCCCGAGGGCCTCCAGTCGGTTGACGGCTTCGCGTGGGGCAGCTGGCCTGTTGGGTAGTACATGAACTTGTTCTCCCTGGTGTGTTTCCAGCGCGGTCCTGACTATGTTCACCGCATCACGCTGACAACATGCTGTGCCCCCGTCTGAGGAAATGATCTTGACGGTGCCGTCCCGAATTTCGAATTGTGCTTGGCCCGCGCCGGTGTTTCCTGGCATTAGCAATTCTTCGAGAGACTGAAGAATGAGTGACGTTTCGAGATTCAGCGATGGTTGGGAATCCTCGAGATCCAAGACGAACCAACTCGCAACGATTCGGGGAGCTATCAAGGTTTCGTAGTCATTGAGTCGAACTCTTAAAGGGGTTTGTACCGACCGGTTCGCTTCGGCGACAAGTTCACTTATGGCTTCATCAGTGAATTCTGTAGGAACCTCGACTGTGTTGGCTTGGATAGTAGGTGTGGTCCCTTCCTGGAGGACTTTGGTTATTGCTGCGGCAGCGTCTTTGACGTCGATTAGCTGGCCAGCTATTCCGGACACAAGTTCTAGATCATCAGTCCCGATGCTTATCGACGGTTCAACCGGTTCCCGTCGAAGTCGTGAATTCGAGTGCAGAGACCTTTCGAGTGTTGGCAGGTCGATATTGATTGCGATTTCGGCAGCGGTGCTCGAGGTGAGAGCCGAAAGCCAGTCAATAGGTCGGATGAGGAGTCCCTCCCGCCTAGTGTTCATGACTGCTTCGAATGTGGTGATTACGTCCAAAGAAACACCTAGGTCGCTTGCAACCCAACTAGCGTCGCCTAGCTCGCTCTGGATGACAATCTGAGTGTCGGCTAAGCGATCAGCGATGGCATCGACTCGGGCCCGAAGGGCGATATCGCTGAGTCCGCCGACCGTTTCTCCCGCGATTTTTACGTTCCGCACAACTCGATCTCGATGAATGGTGGCGTCAACGATCCAGACACTCAAAACCAAGGCGGCGATGAGCGTTGGCAGGCCGAGCATAAGAGCCCAGCGTGGGAGACGAAGTAGCTCACGCACGTAACTGGATGGTAGGGCCATCCGGTCAGCTAGTGTGCGCGGGTCAACTCGTCGGATTATTTCCGCTGGTTGTGCTAGGCAGGAAGCCTGAGCAAGTGGCTTCAGGAAATGCCAGAATCACCCAGATATTCGTAACGTAGATCGGCTCTTTGTAGAAGTCGATGAAGGGGTCAAAGATGAGCAAGCTGTGTGAAGGACGCGTTGTAATCGTTACAGGCGGTGCGCGCGGGATAGGTAGGGAGCATTGCGTGATGCTTGCCGAACATGGAGCGAAGGTCATTGTCAATGATTTAGGCGGTGCCCGCGACGGAACGGGATCGGACTTAGGGCCAGCAGACGAAGTGGTCGCAGAAATCGAAGCGATGGGTGGTGAGGCTGTAGCTAACGGAGATGATGTCTCGGACTGGGAAGGCGCTCAGCGGATGGTCAACCAAGCGGTCGAAACGTTTGGTGACCTCACTGGGATTGTTAACAACGCCGGGATCTTACGAGACCGGATGTTGGTAAACATGACGGAGGCAGAGTGGGATGCCGTTATCCAGGTGCACCTCAAAGGCACGTTTGCTCCTGCTCGTTGGGCTGCGGCCTACTGGCGTGACAAGGCGAAAGCAGGCGAGACAGTAAACGCATCGATAGTAAATACCACTTCGGTATCAGGGATCTATGGCAACCCAGGTCAGACGAACTATGGCGCAGCGAAAATGGGTATCGCCGCATTCACAATTATCGCGGCGCGCGAGTTGCAAAGATACGGAGTGAGGGTCAACGCAATAGCTCCCGGTGCTCTGACTCGGATGACAGAAGATCTAGGGCTGGGTCAAGCTTCCGAGGAAGATAGAGCAGCGATGCACCCTAGATACATAGCTCCAATAGTTACATGGCTCCAAAGCGCCGAAGCCGCAGACGTGACAGGTCGAATTTTTGAGACTTCGGGCAGAATGTTGGCGGTAGCCAACGGTTGGCATCGCGGACCTACGACCGAAGCTGTAGATGACCCAACAGAAGTCGCTGATGTAGCGAGACGCCTCGTATCTGAAGCACAACTCAATTCAGGAATGGACGGCCAGCCCTTTGACGGAGGGTTAACCACTTAGCTCGGTTCACTAGTATCGAACGCTACAGGAAGGACAAATCATGTCTATTGACCCCAATGCAGTGGGTGCCACAGCTGCGCCAGTCGAGCGATCTTGGGGGTACCGCGACTCCTTGCTCTACGCCGTGGGCATTGGAGCAGGAGCAGAGGACCCTGTTGGCTCCGAGCTTGAGTTCACTACCAACAACTCCAAAGGAATTGAACAACAAACATTCCCGACCCAAGGGGTTGTGATTGGTGGTTCCGGCGGTGCATTGGGAAAGGTCGGCGAAATCGATTGGGGTCGAGTTCTTCATGGATCTCAAGGAGTCACCTTGCATCAGCCAATCCCCGTTGAGGGCACAGTTGTCATTGAGGAAAGCGTGAGTGGTATCTGGGATAAAGGCGAAGGGAAAAACGCAATCATTGAAACCGAGTCGAAGGTGTCCTTGAAGGAGACAGACGCACCTCTTTTCGATCTACGATTTTCTATAGTTGTTCGAGGCTCCGGAGGCTTCGGCGGCGAAGAAGGAAATACGGCTCCGCAAGTTCATGCCCCCGAAGATGCACCGGACCATGAAGTCACCTATCAGACAAGAACTGATCAGGCGCTGACGTACCGACTCTCAGGTGACTACAACCCGTTACATAGTGATCCCTGGTTCGCCACTGAACTTGGTGGCTTTCCCAAACCAATTTTGCATGGATTGTGTACCTACGGGTTTACTGGTCGAGCGCTTCTTCACGAGCTGTGTGGTGGTGACCCGAGTCGGTTCAAGAGCATGGACTCAAGATTCTCTTCCCCTGTATTTCCAGGAGACTCTTTAACAGTTCAGATGTGGGTGGAAGAGGGCCAAGCGATTTATCGCACCATCGCTCAAAAGGACAACGCAGAGGAGCGGGTTGTCATTGACAACGGTCTTTGTTTATTCAGTTGAACCAACGAACTGGGTTGGACAATTTCTCTAGTTCTTAGAAGAGTTTGAGTTCATCACTTTCAATGCCCCTCAACTCGTCGTAGTCAAGCAACAAGCATTTGATGCCGCGGTCTTCGGCCAGAACACGAGCCTGTGGTTTGATTTCCTGCGCGGCAAAGATCCCAGACACCGGCCGGAGATTTCCATCGCGGTTGAGATAATCGAGATACCGACTTAACTGCTCAACGCCATCAATTTCGCCTCTCCGTTTGATTTCGATAGCGACAGCCTCACCTTTGTCATCTCGGCAAAGAAGATCGACGGGCCCAATGTCGGTTGGGTACTCCCTCCTAACCAGCACCATGCCGTCAGAAATCTTGTCGACATTTGCGGCAAGTAACTCTTGGAGGTGAGCTTCGACTCCATCTTTCTGTAGGCCTGGGTCGATCCCCATATCTTGGGAGAAATCGGAAATAATTTCGTGAAGTTTGATCGTTAACTTCTCGTTTTTGTCATTAGTGACCAGCCATGTCAATTCATCATCATCATCTGTCGATTCATGAATGCTGTTTGGTGCATTCATCCAGTTCAACGGCTTGTAGGCGCCACCGTCGGCATGAATCGAAATACAACCATCGGCCTTTACCATGATCAGGCGAACGGCCTCTGAAAGGTGTGCGTCTAGGCGACCAGAGTAGTCAACTGTGCAGTTAGCAATAACTAGGCGCATGAAACGCTGAAGTTAGTCAGGACTGCGTCGAGGTACGCGGATGTTTGCGTAATAGTTCAGAGGAGCCGGTAGGTAGCAGTCAACTTGGGTTGTCCATGCTCATCAAGCACTTCAGCTCTTCCGGTTTCAACCATATGCAACAAGTGAGCATGCACTGACCCAGCAGCCGGATACCAAAGCCGTTTGTCGTACTTCTCGTACATTTCCGGGACGAAGTCAGCGATTTTCTGCGGGCCGTCTTGAAGGAACCCCACTATTTGTTCTTCGCGTTCTTCTCGGTGAAGGATAAAGCTTTGGACGTATTCAACAGGCTGAGGAATTGCCGGTCCGTGGGTTGGCCAGTAGTGCTCATGGTCAAACGGAAGTAGTTTCTTTAGCGACTCCATATATTCCTTCATCGACCCATCTGGTGGTCCGACCACGCTCGTGGCCCACCCCATTACGTGATCACCGGAGAAAAGACTTTTCTCTTCTTCCAACTCGAAGCACAGATGATTGGAACAGTGTCCTGGAGTATGAATCGACCTGATCGTCCAACTAGGTCCATGCACAATGTCGCCGTCCTTAAGAAAAACGTCGGGTGAAAATTCTGTGTCAGCTCCTTCGCGTTTGAGCTCTTCGGGAAGATCGTCAAACTCTTTGCGGTATTGCTCCTGTTCTTCTTCGGAGATGAATGCTGAGAAATCGACGCGATCTTCGGGGTCGTCGTCTTTCACACTTCCATGTGGGCCAAAGCCGTAGGAAATAGCGCCAGTTCGTTCTTTCAGTTGTTTCGTGAGAGGTGAATGATCACTGTGGGTATGAGTAATAAACGCGTGAGTGACTGTTTCATCAGGTCCAAGAGCACTCAAGATATCGTCCAAATGGCTCTCTAGAGGGGGCCCAGGGTCGATCACGGCCACCTCTCCGCGGCCAACCAGGTATGTGCCTGTTCCCTTGAAAGTGAATGGTGTTGGGTTTTTGCAAATAACTCTGCGGATCAGTGGCGTGACTTGATCGCTAGCGCCATAGTCGAAGTCTCCGAGGTCCTGGTGGTGCTGAATAGTCGTTGCCATGGTTCTCCACTTAGAGCGCTTGCTCAAACCGATCCCAAATGGCTTCATTGTCGCTCTTGGTAACCATTCGCAGTGCTTCGAGCTCGGAATCTTTAATCACGGTCTGGACGCTAGCCGGGACGGCCGGTCTAAGTTGTTCTGAACAAATTCCGATGCAGCGGCCAGATCGTGATGAGAGAGAATGGTAAGCAATTGGAAAGTGGCGTGGCTTGAGATAGATCCTGAGTTGCGGCTTCATAGTCTCTAGACTCCAGAGCGGAGGAACCCATTGTGTTGATTGTCTTATCACCTGCGAAAAGGCTCGACTTCGATTCGGAATTGTTGACCGATAAGCACTCGGTGCCTGCACTGATCGAGGACTCAGCTGAATTAGTTGATGAGCTAGTGCAGAAGTCACCCTCAGCCCTAGGTCAACTTATGAACCTTTCACCTGCCTTGGCAGATCTCAACGCCGAACGTTTTCAGGACTGGGAAGAGAATTTCACCACCGAAAATTCTCGGCCAGCGATGCTGGCATTCCGAGGGGATGTATATGTAGGGATGGATGTAGGCCGATACACAGAACGAGACTTCACCAGAGCACAAAAAACGATCCGAATACTGTCCGGTTTGCATGGAGTGCTTAGACCCTTGGATCTGATCCAGCCCTACCGACTTGAGATGGGAACAAACCTGGCCACCTCGAGAGGTCAAGGGCTGTACGAATTTTGGGGTGACCGGATCAGTGAACTCTTAGCATCAGACCTTGAAGGACATCGTTCCCGGGTTCTTATCAATCTTGCATCGAAGGAGTATTACTCCGCTGTTGATGAAACCCTTTTAGACGCCCGAGTCATTAGTCCCCGTTTCCTAGATGAAAAGAACGGGAAGTTTAAGATCATAAGCCTCTACGCGAAGCAAGCACGAGGGGCTATGGCTTCGTGGTTAGTGCTGAACAGGGTGGATAGCCCGCGTTCGATAACCGAATTTGCCGAGTCGGGATATAGCTATTCGCCCGAAAGGAGCACCCCCGAGGAGCCGACTTTTATTAGAACGGAACGTTCGCGTAGTTGATGCTCAGCAGATTCCCATTCGGTGAGCAGCTTCCTTTAGTTCTTCTTGGTGATCCGGATGGGCTATGGCGATGAGTCGTTCCGCTTTCTGGCTCACAGAAGCATCTTGTAAGCGAGCGATTCCGAACTCGGTGACGACAACGTCCACGTCGTAACGGGTTGCGGTTACAGCGTTGACATTGATTTGAGGAACAATTCGAGAAGCGCTCCCGCCTTTGGCGGTAGCTGGCATCAAGTGGATTGACATCGCCGATTCAGACATTTGGCATCCGCGCAGAAAATCTAGTGCACCGCCCACGCCGCTATGTTGAACTCCATTGATCATCTCGGAGTTGACTTGACCCCAAAGGTCGATTTCTAGAGCACCGTTTACACAGCGCATGTCGCGATTGGCTGAGATCTGCTGATGATTCAGGGCAACGTGGGCAGGAACAATGTGGCAATCCGGGTTGTCGTTAAGAAAGTCGAATGTTTCTGGCAACGCGATCGTAAAGACAGTTTTATTTGGAAAGACTGTTTTGAGGCGATTGTTAGCAGCTCCAGACTTCATGAGATCCATCAGCCCTTGGCACATCACTTCGGTATGAATACCCAAATCGGTTTTATGCGTTAGGCGGGCAAGTGCTACTTCAGTGAGGCCACCGACTCCTGATTGGACCGTCGCACCGTTAGGAATTAGTTCGTCTAACGCTCCTATAAAAGGATCAAGATTAGAAGGGGGTGTTCGCTCGTCGAAGATCGGCATTGACCCCCTAAGCGGAACATGGATCAAAGCATCAAATTCCTCGACCCTGAAAGAATCCCCGTGGATATAAGGAACTACAGGATTAACCAACCCGAACACGAGGTCGCCGTCTCGCCGCGCGCGACGAACCAGAGCGTCATTTCCTGCTATCGCTGACCCTGGAGGGATCGTGCCATCAGGTAATGGGGTGCCAACTTGGACACATGCGACCCGTGGCGGGTTGCGGATCGCAAATTGTCCCCAGTCCTCCAGCCTTACTGGAATAAGTTCGGCTTGCGCGCCGGCTTCACGCAGAATTTGAGTCAAGAAAGGAGCGCGTAATTCGAGGTTTGGATTTGTGCCTACCGCAGCTCCGCCTTTTCTAGGAGCAGGAACGAAAACAGCTACGTCGTTCAGGTCGTTACGTTCCGCTAGCGCATAAAGAAAAGCTGTCGGTTCTGGAAGACTGGTGCCAACAAGATCGCCGTCTTGGACATGATCTGCGGCAGCCTGAGGGGAGATCACCAGATGCGGCCACTCTTGTGTCCATTCGAAACCATCGTTCTTCTCAGAAACCACGGATAGAACGTATCTCAAGCTGATGTGCCTAGTCGGAGAAACCCGAAGTGGTGAGATATTCCTTAATGAACGTTTGCGCAAATAGGGGTAGCGGTGCCTATAGTGCCGGACAGTTGTGGTTCGCGATCTGGCCGGATGGCTGCCACGAGGGGGAGGCAGCCATCCGGTCCATCGGTCGTAGCTGGCAGATCGCGCGATGGGGAGGACAAAGTAATGGCTGAGGAATACTTCGTTGGTACTAAGACGTCAGATCGTTATCCGATTTGGACTCGAGCGAATGTAGGGGAGGTGTTCCCCGACCCGGTGGCTTTAGCAACCTTTGACTTCGCATTTCAAAATGATGATGGCCTTCAAATGAGCGAGCTGGGCTTTCGAGACGCATACATCAGAATCGGTGCGTTCGAAGAAAACGAATTCGACCCCGATAACCCCGTATTTTTGGGAGTCTTCGGCGGGTATACCTATCTAAACGCATCGCTCATGCGTATTTTCGGTGAGCGTGCGCCGGGGTTGTCAGCGCAGGATATCGATGAAGCTTTTTTTGGAGTGCAACCGGGTATCCCAGCATATGAACAGCACCCTGATGATCCGAGTCCCGAAGCCGAAGCTCGCATAGGCGAAGTATTTGGTTGGGCTCTAACAACTCCAGACCTGCCCGACGTCTTGGAGCAAGAGCAGCGAGTTAATGCCCTTCGAGATGCTCGACCTGACTTCGCATCGATGGGTGATCATGAAATTGTTGACTGGATTGAAAACTTCTTCAACGGTGGGTTTCGGGAGCTTTTCGCCCAACATATTTTCATCACTTTCCTGGCAACTGTCCCCCTAGGCATTGTGTCAGCAGTTTGTGAGGCGGTTGGTCGCCCGACTGACGCCATGAAGATCTTGGCAGGACTTGGCGATGTTGAATCTGCTGCACCATCGATGGCCATGTGGGAACTTGGGCGACAGGCCGTCGCGTCTGAAAGCGTGAATGCAATTTTCGCGGCTGGTATTGAAGATCTGGATGCTCGTTTACGAGACAGCGCCGAATCGGATGTAGAAAACTTTGTTGTCGCCTTTGATGAATTTCTTAGGTCTTATGGGTCCAGGGGACCTAATGAGTGGGAACTTTCGTGCCCAACTTGGGAAACAAACCCCGACTTAGCATTAGCGGCAATTGACCGGATGCGAGTTTCGCCAGCATCCGCGGCACCTCAGGACCACCAAGCTCAGCTTGCTGGTGACCGTCAGCGTCTTGTCTCTGAAATCGGAGCGATGCTCGAAGCTGATCCGGAAGCACAAGGGCAGTTCTTGGCTGGAGCTCACGGCGCATCGGTCTTAATGCCTGGTCGTGAACGAACCAAGACCAATTGCGTGAAATTTATTCAAGAAGCGCGGATGGCAGCTCGAGAATTAGGTCAACGGATGGTCGGTCGAGGCGTGTATCCGGAGATAACGAGTTTTGCGATGCTCCGCTTTTCTGAGCAGCACCAAGCAATAGACAACCCTGACGGATGGCGGGAAATAATTGAACAGCGGCAGGGAATCTTCGACATAGCCACAGGGAAACAAGAACCATTCGTCATTGTGGGAGAAAGCGAACCCCTTTCATCTTGGCCTGACCGTGATGCTGTAGTGGTTGAGCCGCTGCAGTCTGGTGATTCGATCCAAGGTTTCCCTGGGTGTCCGGGTATCTCCGAAGGTCGGGCCCGTGTCATCCTCGACAGTCATGACCCCACAGCGTTAGAGCCAGGAGATGTGCTGATAGCACCATTGACAGATCCCTCCTGGACCCCTCTTTTTGTTCCAGCGGCTGGTGTGGTCGTGGATGTTGGAGCAGCTTTGAGCCATGCCATTATCGTGAGTAGAGAGCTCGGCATCCCATGCGTCGTATCTGCGACCGACGCCACAAAGCGCATTCCTGACGGAGCAAGAATTCAGGTAGATGGAGATACCGGAGTGGTGACTGTCCTAGACGGCTAGGAATTGGCCACTGGTGGAGTTCGTTTCGACTCGCACTTCTAATTCCACCTAGGTGCCCGTCGTTCAATGAGGGCTCGCACACCTTCTTGGTAGTCAGGGTCCAACATCGCTGTTTCTAATAGTCGCTCGGATTCGGCTACAGCGGAACCGACGTCTCTGTGCTGATCCAGGTACACCTGAAGCTTTGTCATCTGCTGAGCCGAGGGAGAAACACGCTCAACTAGTTCAGATGCATACGATTTGGCGTGCGGGAGCAGTTCCGCTGTTTCGAGGATCTCGTTGAAGAGCCCCCATCCGGCGGTCTCGCCGGCCGTAATAACTCTGCTTGAAAGCAAAAGGTCGTTAGCTCGAGTCAAGCCGATCAATCTAGGTAACAGCCACGAAAGTCCGAATTCGGCAGGTAAACCTAATGGTCCGTGAGCAGTGGTCAGTTTGGCGTATTTCGAAGCGAACCGAAGATCGCAGTAGCAAGCAAGAACTAGTCCTACGCCAGCTGCCGCTCCGTTAACTGCAGCAATCGTGGTTACGTTCAAGCCGAACATAAACGCAAAGTTTTGGTCAAATTCGGAAGCTACTCCGTATCCGGGATTGGAAATGTCAGCGCTGGTTCCGGAGTCATAGCCGCCTTTTTCAAGATGGCCTTCTAACGCCTGGCTATCAGCCCCAACACAAAAATCGTCGTTCGCTCCGGTGATGATCACTGTTCTAATTTCTGAGTCAGAGTCAGCCCGTTGCAAGAGGTGGCGGAATTCGGTATGCATTCTGCCTGTCCAGGCATTGCGACGTTCAGGCCGAGAGAGGGTGAGTGTTGCTACTGGGCCGTCTACTTCGAAACGTGTGGTTTTCAATTCCATTTCTGACATCAACCCTCAATCGCTCGTCTAAGTGCGGCGAGCGCTTCATCTTTGAATTCTGGCCGACAGATCAACAAATCGGGTAGCCAAGGATCTTCGTAGTTGTAGTCAAGCGGTGAGCCATCACAACGGCTTGCATGTAGACCTGCGGCCATTGCCACCACGGCGGGCGCGCAATTATCCCACTCGTACTGCCCGCCGCTGTGAGCGTAGATATCAGCATGCCCGAGGACCACGGCCATAGCCTTAGCTCCGGCGGAGCCTAGAGCTAGTAGCTCCGCGTCGAGAGCTTCAGCGACGATCATCGCAGCCGCTGGAGCCCTGGAACGACTCACAACCAACCTGGGGCGGCCGTCATGTGCTGGGGGAAGCTGAGACGCAGGTTCAGTTGCCAGGGTCTTGTCTATGGCAGGTAAGGCAACTGCTCCGGCTGTAGGAATTCCATTTTCAGTTAGAGCCACATGCACTGCCCAGTCGGAGCGACCCGGCTCGCCAAACTCGCGAGTTCCATCGAGAGGGTCGACAATCCAAACTCGTTCCTTGTCTAAACGGGACAGGTCATCGCGGCCTTCCTCTGACAAGATTCCGTCGTTCGGGAAGTGCTCTTGAAGTGCTTTCATGATAAATCGGTGGGCCTCGAGGTCCCCTGTGTCTTTAACCGTCCAGCTATCTGCCCCTTGAGCAAATAGTCGTTCGCGGATGTCTAAAAGGAGCTTCCCGGCGTCAGTCGCGATGCGAGCGCTAATCGCGTGATCTTGGGGGTTGGCCATGGGTTCTTCGGCTCCTGGTAGACAAAGTTGGGTGAAGCTTGGTTAAACGGTCGTTTAGCAGATAGGGTTTCTGCCCTGTAAAGAGATTGTGACGAAAAGATCACAAGGTGTTTGTTTGCTTTGTTGACCGTATACCGTGCACGCACTCTTAACCGAGTAGAAATCCGGTCGCGGGGCCGGTAACCGCAACAGAGAGGGACTCAAACAGATGCGGAAAAACATTATGTGGCGACTGCTTGCCACACTATTCGCTATTGCACTGGCCGCTTCGGCTTGTGGCGGAAGCGATTCCTCCGACGACAGCAGCGCAAGCAGCTCGTCATCGGATGCTGAAGAAACTGAAGTAACGCTCGCAGCCAGTGGCGAAAGCCTTCTGGACACGATCAAGAGCCGTGGCACCGTTAACTGTGGTGTTTCAGGTTCAGCTGTGGCGTTCTCAGAACTCCAAGCTGATGGCAGCATGGCCGGTTTCGATGCCGACTACTGCCGCGTTGTTGCAGCAGCCATCCTTGGTGATGCAAACAAGGTGAATTTCGTTTCATTGACAGCCGCTGAGCGCTTCACAGCAGTTCAGACCGGTGACGTCGATCTTCTGATGCGAAACACAACCTGGACTCAGAGTCGTGACTCTGAAGTCGGCATGGACTTCGGCCCAACGACTTACTATGACGGTCAACAGCTCATGGGTCGCGAAAGCGACGGCTTCTCCGGTTCTTCACAGGTATCGGATGTCGGCGGTTCAGTTATTTGCACCAGTGCAGGTACAACAACCGAAAAGAACATCGCAGACGCTGCATCTGAAGCAGGCGTAAGCATCGAACTTCAAACCTTTGAAGACTTCGATACTGTCGTCAATAACTTCATTTCAGGCGCATGTGACATCATCACTACTGATGGTTCAGGCCTTGTAGGCCGAAAGGCAAAGCAGCAACCAGACGGTGAGAACTGGGTGATCTTCCCAGCGACACCGATTTCGAAAGAGCCGCTTGGCCCGACATACGGACAGAATGACTCTGCGTTTAGCGACGCAGTCAACTGGGCCGTATACGCGACCATCATCGCCGACGAAAAGGGTGTGAACTCAAGCAACGTCGATTCGATGCTTACCGGTGGCGACACCGAAACCATTCGTCTTCTTGGAGGCGAGGGTGAGCTGCAGAGTGGTATGGGTCTTCCGGCCGATGCCTTCTACCAGGTCATCAAGCAGGTCGGAAACTACGACGAGATCTATAGCCGTAGCCTCAACCCAGTGGGTCTGAGCCGTGAAGGGTCAGCTAACGCTGCCTGGACCGCCGGTGGTCTTGTTTACGCTCCACCAGCACGTTGATGTAACAAATTGATTCTGTAGGTGGTTTAGAAACCACCAAAGAATTTTGGAAGGGCTGGAGGTCAAATCGACCTCCAGCCCTTTCACTGCCTCTAGGCTGAACGATTGATGACCTAGAGCTGTCGCGTATATCTGGGAGGGAATCATCTAGTGGCAAGTACTGCCCCGCCGTCAATTCATCACGAACGCCCCCCGCTGTACAGAGATGTCACGGTGGTCAAGTGGGTCGTGCAAATAGTCGCTCTGCTACTCACCCTCGGTGCTCTCTGGTTTCTCGCCAACCAAGCTGGTGACAACCTCAAGGCCTCCAATGTTCCGACGGACTACGACTTCTTGTCCGTTAATCCCGGAATTGACCTTTCTTCAGGGATCGATACCGACCCTGACACCGGTGGCAGAGCGCTATGGGTTGGAATGGTCAATACGTTACGGATGGCAATTGCGGGGATCTTCGTAGCAACCGCTATCGGCGTACTGGTTGGTCTCTCACGACTGTCGAACAACTGGCTACTTCGAAAATTAGGAACTGTCTTCGTTGAAACCCTTCGCAACGTTCCGTTGTTGGTGCAGATTCTCTTTTACGGAGCAGTCTTCGCCAGCTTGGACCGAGTGTCTCTTGATGTTGGTCCGGTGAACGGATGGTTCCATTTGTCCAACAAAGGACTTTCGATGCCGAGAGTCCATATTGCAGACGGCTTCTATCAGTGGATGATTGTCATCATCATCGGTCTCTTCGCTGCCAATTTTCTTCGAAAGCGACGCATAGCGGAGCAGGATCTATCAGGTGAAGAGACATACCCAATATTGAGTGCCTTTGGCTTGGTCGTTGTTTTTGGGACTTTGGGCTGGTTTATTCATCCGATCTTCGGTTTCGTTGGCAACATCTTCGATGCTTTGTCTTCCGCAGTTTCTACCGTGCCTGAAGGGGTTCTCCAGCTGCTGATAGCAGTTCTCTCCATTGGCTTGAGTGCCTATTGGATTCGCGGATTTCTTAACAGTCGACGGACTCCGGCTGGGTTAGCGAAGCTCACTGACGACGATTATTTCCGGATGATCTTCGCAGGGATCGGCGGGGTGTTGGGTGCCGTCTTCTTCTTAGTTCTTTGGCCAGGGCTCGCTAGCTGGATGATCAACTCTGCGAGCGACCTCTTTGAAGTCCTGGGAAATAAGTTTGGGGATGGTCGAAGTGGTCGACCGGTCGATGTTGCTCTGCCGGACATAGTTCAAGTCGGAAAATTCCCTAACTACGGTCCGTCGGGCCTGAACTTTTCTATTGGATTTGCTGCGGTCTTTTTCGGAGTCGTGTTCTATACCTCCGCCTTTATTGCAGAAATAGTTCGAGGAGGAATACTGGCAGTCCCTAAGGGGCAGACCGAAGCTGCAGGTGCACTCGGCCTTCGCCGTGCAACTGCATTGCGACGAGTAATCATTCCGCAGGCAGCGAGAATCATGCTTCCACCTTTAGGGAATCAGTACTTGAACTTGACCAAGAACACTTCGCTCGCGATCGCAGTCGGGTATAGCGACATTGTTCAGGTCGGACAGACGGTCTACAACCAAACCGGAAAAACCCTTCCGGTCGTATCTATCTGGATGTTCTTCTACCTCTCGTGTTCGTTGTCTATATCAGTGATCGTCAATTTCTTTAACGTCCGCATGAGAATCGTGGAGCGCTGATATGTCGGACTCGGGCCAAGTATCAGCAGATCGGGAATTTCAAGAAGGAATGGAAGAGGAAACTGCTTCCCCTCATGAAGTCCCGAGCTTGCCGATGGGTCAATGGCTGAGAAAAAATCTCTTTTCCAATTGGGCGAACGGAATCCTCACACTGCTTGGTGCGCTAGCGGCCTTGGTCGCATTGCGTGGTGTCTTGAACTTCGTCTTTAGCGAAAACCGTCAATGGGACGCAGTGCGCACCAACCTTCGAGCCCTAATGACACTGTCTTACCCTGAATCTCAGTACATACGAGTGTGGGTCGCGCTTGGATTTATTGTCGGCCTTGCGGGTCTTAGCGCCGGTATATGGGCAAATTGGGGCGGCGTGTCAGTGAAGCGAATTTCTACATGGCTGATGGGCACAGGAGCGTTCCTAGCGGTTTGCGTGATTGCACGTGAACCCAGCGTGATCATCGGTACTGACGGGAAGGTCGTTCGCACGGTCGAAGGTTCACCACAACGCGAATCCTTTATGGATGCCATGGTGGATCGGTCCAGTTGGTGGATTGCAGCAGTTCTTTTGTTGGCTGTGGGGGCTGGGCTGTGGAGCAGATTTAGCGGTCCTGTCCGTCGGCGTGTTGAGGTGCCAGTCACTTCAGTAGTTTGCGTGGGTCTCGGCCTGGCCGTGTTGAGTCTTTGGATAGCCCCATATGGCCATTACGCGTTTATCTCAGCGACAAAGTCCTACGTCGCCGAATCGGGTAGGACGGTTGCATTCTCGACAAAGCTGCCTTGGACCGTCATGTGGATCCTTCTGTGCGGTTTCTTCCTCGTTGGTAGATCTTTCCAACGCAGCCGGTATCTCGGACTCATAAAGGGCTCGAGCAATTTGCTGTGGCTCATAAGTCCATTAACACTCTTCTGGGTGGTACTCAGGGACCCGGCCCTTGATTACGGTCATGTCATATCAACGGACCTTCCCATGGGCTTAGCGTTTGGCTTATTGGGCGGAGCACTTCTTTGGGGGCTGACTCGGACGGGCATCGGAGAAGCAGGACGGATCACAGCGACTCTGCTTTTGGGTTTCGCGGTCTTTAATTGGGTAGCGGCATTTTTTGGCTGGTACCCGATGCTTCAAAAGGCTCGAATTAGTTTCCTGCTGCTGGCCTTAGCAGCGCTGTTGGCGCCGAACTTCATAGGAGAATTAGCGAAACGCCGCCAACTAGTTCTTGGCTGGATCGGTGTTACAGCCTTAGTCCATTACCTCGCGACCATGATTAACACTCCGTCAACAGTCGAGCTCCAGTCGACAGAATTCCTGGGCGGCTTAGGATTGACGCTGTTCGTCGCGCTAATAGTTGTTCTTCTCTCGTTCCCGTTGGGAGTTCTGCTTGCTTTGGGTCGCACATCGAAATTTCCGATCTTTCGGATGTTGTCGACTAGCTACATTGAGGTGATACGAGGTGTCCCTCTGATTAGTGTCCTGATCTTCTTCTCAGTGATGGTTCCCCTGTTTCTTCCCGACGGGATGGAGTTAGCAGAATTGGCTGCCGTCTTAACGGGCTACACACTGTTCTCAGCTGCTTATCTAGCGGAGAATGTCAGAGGTGGCCTGCAATCGATCACCAAGGGCCAATACGAGGCGGCAGACGCGATTGGCCTGACGTCTGCTCAACGGACGGGCTTCATCGTCCTGCCGCAAGCCTTAACGGTTTCAATTCCTCAACTTGTGGGTCAAGTTATCTCGACCTTCAAGGAGACATCGCTTCTGGCGATCATTGGCCTCTTCGACTTCCTACGGGTGGCGAATTCAGTGATCCCAGCTCAAAGTGAGTTCATGGGAGTAAAGCGAGAAGGCATTCTTCTTGTAGCGATGATCTATTTCTTCTTTAATTTCACCATTTCCAAATACAGCCAACGTTTAGAGCGGCGAGTAGGGCTTGGAGAACGATGACGATATGTCCCCATACCCCTCAGACCGGGAGTAGAGATTCATGAGCATCGATGATGCAACAACAGCAGCTAATGACAGATTGGCCGACCGCGACGACATGATCGTTTGCGTAGGCGTAGACAAGTTCTACGGCGATTTTCAGGCACTGAAAGGTGTGACAGCGACAATCAAAGAAGGTGAGGTGGCTGTTGTTTGTGGACCTTCTGGCTCAGGTAAGAGCACCTGGATCCGATGTATCAATCGCCTAGAGGTCCATCAAGCCGGAGATATTGTTGTTGACGGGATTGAACTCACTAACGACCTTCGCAACATCGAAAAGATTCGATCTGAAGTGGGCATGGTTTTTCAGCAGTTCAACCTTTTCCCGCATTTAACAGTTCTAGACAACATCACTCTCGCTCCTATTTGGGTGAGGAAGAAGCCGCGGGCTGAGGCTGAGGCTATGGCGCGGGCACTCCTCGATCGGGTAGGGATCCCTGAACAAGCGGAGAAGTTCCCAGGTCAGCTGTCAGGTGGACAGCAGCAGCGAGTTGCGATAGCGAGATCTCTTGCCATGGAGCCGCGCGTGATGCTGTTCGACGAACCTACGTCTGCACTAGATCCTGAAATGATCAAGGAAGTTCTTGATGTGATGAAGGAACTCGCCCGGTCGGGTATCACGATGATGGTCGTTACTCACGAAATGGGATTTGCCCGCGAGGTAGCTGACCGGATCATGTTCATGGAGGGTGGAGAAATAGTGGAAGTGGGAACTCCCGAACACTTCTTCACCAATCCGACCGAAGACCGAACCAAACTCTTCTTGAGTCAGATCTTGTGATCTGAAACCGTTTGCGAAATCAATCAGCTGGTTTCCCGTATGGGGCTTTCGCTTTTTTGTAGCACTCGGGGTGGAAATGCTCTACGCGGTCCCATTGGTTAGCCACGTAGACATTGCAAATAATTTGGTCGGCCCGAATTCGAGCCCGAAACTTGATTAGTTCGTCACATACGGCGCAATAGGCCGAATTTCCAGCGTCGACTGTTCTTGTGACCGCTCTGCTTTGCCACTTCTTCTTTGTCTTTGTCGCTGATTTGGTGGCCACGGTTTATCTCCTGTTGACAGGTCACTATGAGTGCGAATGGCAACTTAGTCACTGATCGCGCGAAAGAGGTGGATATTCGCGCGAATCGCGCGAATTTCTCGCGCGGACCGCGCGTATACGGCTTAAATTCGCGCGAATCGCGCGTTTAAATAGTTGTGAGATAAGGGCGACACAGGTTCGATTTCGCGCGGATCGCGCGATTATCGAGCTAAAGGCTTGTACTTGATTGGCTTCGGTCCTACTTCATCACCGAATTCACGTACGCGAAATTCCTCATACTCGGAGAAGTTGCCCTCAAACCAACGAACTTGGCTGTCTCCTTCGAACGCCAATACGTGTGTGGCGACACGGTCAAGGAACCAGCGGTCGTGACTGATTACAACGGCACATCCAGGGAAGGCTTCTAATCCCGCCTCAAGGGCCCGAAGCGTGTCCACATCTAAATCGTTGGTTGGTTCATCGAGAAGCAATACGTTGCCCCCCGTCTTGAGCACCTTCGCTAACTGGACCCTGTTTCTTTCGCCTCCTGACAAATCGCCGACTTTCGTTTGCTGATCTGGACCTTTGAAATTGAAAGATGCAACGTAGCTTCGGCCATTAACCTCTCGATTTCCGACCTGGACGATGTCTAGGCCATCTGTTATTTCCTCATAGACCGTTAACTCAGATCGCAACTCGTCTCGAGATTGATCGACATAGGCCAAATCCACTGTGGTTCCGATAGTGATGTCACCCGTGTCAGCCTGTTCCTCGCCGGTGATCATACGGAAGAGAGTTGTTTTACCTGCACCGTTTGCACCGACTACTCCCACGATTCCAGCTGGCGGCAAGATGAAGGAGAGATCTTCAATTAGGAGTCGTTCACCGAAGCCCTTGTTGACGTTCGTCAGTTCAATTACTTGATCACCGAGTCTGCGATTCATTGGAATGCTCAGTTCGAGTTTCTCGTCCCGATGCTCGCCGGCCTCATGTTCAGCTAGGAGCTCGTCGTAGGCAGACAGTCGTGCCTTGCTCTTCGCTTGCCGAGCGCGAGGGGAAAGTCGCACCCATTCAAGTTCTTGCGCCAAGGTTCGTTGTCGAGCGTTGGATTGACGCTCCTCTGAAGCGAGCCTGGCCTGTTTCTGCTCCAGCCAGCCGCTGTAGTTGCCTTCGTAAGGATAGGCATTGCCGTGATCGAGTTCGAGAATCCAACCCGCAACGTTGTCTAGGAAATAACGATCGTGCGTTACTGAAACCACGGTGCCCTCGTAATCCTTCAGAAAACGCTCCAGCCAAGCGACCGACTCTGCATCTAGGTGATTCGTAGGTTCATCCAAGAGCAGGAGGTCGGGTCGAGCGAGCAGCAGTCGACATAAAGCCACCCTTCGCCGCTCACCCCCGGAAAGTGTAGAAACAGCCGTCTCGCTCGAAGGAACTCGCAGAGCGTCCATTGCTATCTCAACCTGACGTTCCAAGTCCCATGCGTTCGATGATTGAATTTGGTCTTCTAGTTCGGCCTGCAATGACCCGACTTGATCAAGGTCGGCGTCAGGGTCTCCCCACATTGCGAGAACTTCGTTGTAACGGTCAATAAGGGATTGAGTCTCGGCGACGCCTTCCATAACGTTGTCGTAGACATTCTTGCTTTCGTCCAGCTGTGGTTCTTGGTCAAGAAGACCGACGGAGAAACCTGGCGAAAGTCGTGCTTCGCCTGTAAACCCGTCGTCAATGCCGGCCATGATCCTCAATACTGAGGATTTACCAGCGCCGTTATGTCCGAGCACCCCAATTTTGGCTCCTGGATAAAACGCGAGTGTTACGTCTTTAAGCACTTCCCGATCGGGAGGATAAAACCGCCCTAGGTTTCGCATTGTGAAGATGAACTCAGATGTCATTTATTTGTTCTTCTGTGAGATAAGACGATGGATCATAAACGTTCTGAAATCTAAGCCAAATCGGGTCACCGCAGTGAAAAGCCAACTGCCTGTTCAAGGTCGTCAAGCGCTTTGTCAGGATCGGTGACTTTGATGGCTGTCATCCCTAAGTTGGCGGCAGGCTTGCAGTTAATACCAAGATCATCAAGATAGGCACAGTTTCTTGGGTCGATCTTCAATTGGCTACAGGCCATTTCGTAAATTCGAGGGTCAGGCTTTCTGATGCCGACCTTTGCCGACTCAACTACCACTTCGAACATGCTCATTATTTCTGCTATGGATGCGGCCTGATCGGGAGTTCTTGACATCCCTGACCCATGACCCGATTTCATGTTGTTCGTAATACAGCCGATAGGAACTCGCCCCTTAAGAATTTCAAGAGCGTGAACCATCTGGGGTCTTATGTCGCCGCTAAGACACCCCAAGACGCGCTCACCAGATAGTTCCAGGCCGATGGACCTTGCTTCAGCTTCGAAGAGTTGACAGAACTCGGGAAGCGTCACCTCGCTTCGCTCCATCTTGGCCCATGCGTTGTCATCGGGGTTAGTCGAGTTGATTTGTCGAATTGAATCGGGTGGTAAGCCAAGTTCTATCTCATATTGGGCGAACGCTTCGAAAGGGCTGGTCGTTATGACTCCGCCGAAATCAAATAGGACAGCAGTAATTAATGAATCTTTCTTCACGAGCGAGGAGGCTAGCTGGAGCTAGATTCGAGATGTGCGCATCGCTACATGGAATGTGAATAGTTTGAATGCCCGAATTGAACGGGTGGATGAGTGGCTCGACTATGCATCTCCCGACGTGCTTCTTTTGCAGGAAACAAAAATGGCTCAAGATCAGTTTCCTCATTCCCACTATTCGCAACGAGGATACGAGAGCGTCCACGCGGGTGAAGGTAGATGGAATGGCGTGGCGATTTTGTCCAAAGTGGGGATAGAGGACTCCTTTGTAGGTTTTGCTGATGGAGGTGAAGAAGACCCTGAGGCGCGAATCATCTCGGCGACTTGTGAAGGTGTAAGAGTTTCTTCTGTCTACGTACCAAACGGTCGAGAAGTTGACCACGACCATTACCACTACAAGTTGTCGTGGATGTCTCGTCTAACGAATCACCTGAAGGCGACGTGTGACCCAAGTGACCCCGTCTTGGTGGGCGGTGATTACAACATTTGTCCCGACGACCGAGACGTGTGGGACCCTGACAATCAGGCTCCTCGTACTCATGTGACGCCCAAAGAGAGAGATGCGATCGCAGCATTGCAGGATTGGGGGCTGGTTGACGTCTTTCGGGAGTTTTATGAAGATGAAGGGCTATTTTCTTGGTGGGATTATCGAGACGGCGCCTTCCACAAAAAAATGGGATTGCGAATTGATTTGTTGATGGCAAGTCGATCAATCGTTGACAGGGCCACCTTTTGCCTAGTGGATAGGACAGCGAGAAAGGGCAAGAAGCCCTCAGATCACGCCCCTGTTTTCGTTGACATAGACACGTAGTTGGAAAACACGGATCAGCGTCAGCTGTATGGCTTACTTTTCAGTCGGTGGCGATGATCTTCAGTATTTCTGGACCGACGCGACTCAGACGTGTTTCCCCGAGCCCTGTTACATCAGCTAGCTCAGACAGGTTTACTGGAGATTTTTCAGCGACCGCGAGAATCAGATGGTTGGGCAATAAGGCTGAAGGTTCGACACGACGAGCACGAGCCGTTTGGTTTATCCACTCTCGTAGTCGCTGAGCGCGAATTTCGACATCACCGTGGATGTCCGGACCCAAATGGTTCCGAGCTTCCGCAAGATATTGGGCGGTGAGATCACCAGACGGTGCAACAGGATGTCGAGTGGAGGCTTTAATGAGAGCGAGCCAAGGAGAAGGCTCGCGATTTACTGCCATTCCGCCCTTCTGTCTTGTTTGTGCCCAGGTTAAGTGGAGTTTGTGCTGTGCACGCGATACCGCGACGTAGAGCAATCGGCGTTCTTCCAAGTCGCCGGAACGAATGGGGACGAGTCCCTGCTCAAGTCCAGCAATTACAACGCTGGGCCACTCCAATCCTTTAGCTGAGTGAAAAGTTGCTAGGTCAACTCCGTCGCCCTGGTAGTCCAAGTCTCCGGGTCTGAGGGTTCGAATCCAGTTACGAAATCCGGTTCCTGAGGCGTGGAAATTCTCTTTAGCGTATTGAAGTGCTAATTCGGAAATCCGCTTTTGTGGGCCATGATCGAATTCGTCGAGTAGGTCAGTGGCTAAGGCTGAGAAGTCGGAGTCAGCGGCGCAGAGTTGGTCCACCAGGTCTTTGACTTCAGGGAGCTTGAATATGCCTCCCTGACTTCGAAACCTGTAAGGCAGCCGAAGACGACTAAAAACCTCGGCTATCAGTTCCAGTTGTTCGTTTGTGCGGGCGAGAACGGCGTGACTTGACCAGCGGGTTTCGGGTAATCGAATGTCCCGCAGATAGCGAGCGATGCCAACTGCCTCTTCCTCTTCTGTGGGGAAGCTGTTGGTGGTCGGAGGTTCACCGAGTGTCGCTTGTTCGTCCGTAATTCGTGAACTCCGTTCGAGAACAGCGTCAGCGGCGCGAATTATTTGAGGCTGACTTCGATGGTTGTTAACTAACGAGATTGTTGTGGCGGATGGAAAATGGTCACAAAAGTCATAAAGGAGAGATGAATCTGCTCCGTTCCAGCCATAAATCGCCTGGTCAGGGTCGCCGACGATGCATAGATCTGTTCGATCTCCGATCCAACTTGTTAATAGATCAAACTGGACTCGGTTGAGGTCCTGAAATTCATCGACAAAGAAATGCCGGAACACCCAATGTTGCGCATCTCGGAAGGCTTTGTCGGTTTTCAACAGATTGGTGCACTCAACCAAAATGTCGTCGAAGTCCAGCAACCCTCGTTTGCTTTTATAGGAGGCGAACGCGCTCTGCAGATGAGCTACCTCGTTTGCTTGATTCTCCCCGATCCGTGATCTCCCGGGACCATTGCGGTATTCATCAGGCGTCAAATTTTGAGAGTTCAGCCAATCAATTTCTATAGCGGCGGTTTGTAGATGAAGTTTGGGAAAGTCTCCGATTAACTGAGTGAGGACAGGACGACGACCGGCGAGCACAGTTGGTGCTCGCCTTCCATGATCTGCGCGGTGCTGCCGAATTTGGGCTAATGCTGTGGAGTGGAATGTGCCCACCGCTCCCAAATCTCGGATTCCCATCTTGATGAGACGACTGCGAAGTTCATGTGCGGCTCGTCGGGTGAAAGTCAAAGCAAGAACGCGACGGGCATCGGCACTGCCTTCGAATACTCGGCGAGCAGTTCGGTTAGTAAGTACGCGAGTCTTGCCGGCACCCGGTCCTGCGAGAATCCGCAGAGGGCTGTCATTCGATTCCACCGCCACTCGCTGTTCGGCGTTTAATGGCTCAAGATCAGGTCGTGGTGTACGCGAATTTAACGAGACAGAACCAAATTCGTCAGCAGTATTCGCCTCGGTCACCTCAGTGACGCTACTGCCTAGGTAGGACCGTGGCGCCGTTGGGTCTACTCTCAGATCATGATCTCGTCGATCCGCGTGGTGAGCTTGGTTCCCAGTGTGACTGAAACGTTGCTTACATGGGGGATTGAGCCCATTGCCTGTACGCGGTTTTGTGAACAGCCAGGCATCGAAGACGTGGGTGGGACAAAGGATCCTGACCTAGTCGGTATTGAGGCTCTGGCTCCTGACCTGGTTGTCTTTGACCGGGAAGAGAATCGACTGGAGGACTATCAGGAGCTAGTGAGTCATAACCTCAAGGTCGAGTCTTTGCACGTGACATCTGTCTCCGACGTTGGTACCGAACTCGGACGGCTGGCATCAATAGTTGGGGCTCAATGGTCTTATTCCCTCGATGCTCCCCGAAAAAGTCGAGGTCTGAGAGCGTTTGTCCCCATTTGGCGGCGACCTTGGATGACTGTGACAGCGGGTACTTACGGAGTTTCTTTGTTGAATCACCTAGGTGTTGATGTGGTGTTTTCTGAAAATGAGGATCTATACCCAACACTTGACGACGAAGCTCTTGTGACAGCTGAACCCGACATCGTCCTTGCGCCTAGCGAGCCATATCCATTCGGCAAACGGCACCTAGATATGTTGGAGGCAATAGCACCGACTCTTCTGGTTGATGGTCAAGATCTTTTTTGGTGGGGATCACGAACAGTGGACGCAGTCCAACGATTAGACCGACAACTTGAAGCGTTCGAAGAGAAAGGACTCTGATGGCACAGGAAAAAGCAGGAATGGCCCGAAATGGGCAAAACGAACTCCATTATGTGGTTTCTGGGGACAGCACCGATCCTGCTGTCTTGTTTATTAACGGCTTGGGGAGCCAGCTAATAAATTTTTTACCCGACTGGGTTACGAAGTTTTGTGACGCCGGTTTCTATGTGATTCGAATGGACAACCGTGACGTCGGAATGTCATCAAAAACTTCAGGCGACCCGCCCAACATGGAAGCGTTGATAGATAGCTGGTCCAAAGATCGCTCAGTCAAGGGCTTCAACGCCGCCTATGACCTGTCTGATATGGCGGCGGATTGCGTCACTGTTCTTGATGCACTGGATGTCGAGCGAGCACATGTGTGGGGAATGTCGATGGGTGGGATGATCGCTCAAACGTTGGCGATTGATCACGCTGACCGGCTTCGTTCGATGACTACGGTCATGTCGACGACTGGAGAACCTGGTGTTGGTCGATCAACTCCTGAGTCAGCTGCCCAACTAGTGTCGGTCGGCAATGATCGGGAAGATGTCGTGAATAGCGCCATTGCAGGTCGGCGACTTCATAGCGGGTCACTGTATGAAGAAAGTTGGGCTCGCTCCCTTGAAGAGGCCGCCTACGACCGCTGCTACCACCCTCAGGGGAAGACGTGGCAACTTTTGGCGATCCTGGCATCTGGTTCGCGAGCAGAACAACTTCCTATGGTCACGACTCCATCGATGGTCGTCCACGGCCGACTTGACCCACTGGTTCGGCTAGACGGAGGAGAAGCAACTGCAGCTCTAATTCCCGACGCAGAATTAGTGATTCATGATCAAATGGGCCACGACATTCCTGAACCGTTGTGGGGTCATTATTTAGCTGACTTCCAGAGATTGGTGGAACGGGCAAATTGACTTCAGAAAACGTAATCACAGACATAGCTCAGCTTGACTCGCTCTATGGTGCAGCTACACCGCGGTCGATCAGCAAGGAAATAACGCATCTCAACCCGGAATATCGGGCCTTCATTGAGGCGGCACCGTTTATGGCGGTGGCGACTGTTGGATCCGATGGCCTTGATTGTTCGCCACGGGGTGAGAATGGCAGTGTCGTTCGCGTTGTTGATGGAAACACCATTCACTTCGCGGACAGAAGAGGAAATAACCGGTTGGACACGTTGCGGAACATCCTTAGCGATAACCGAATAGCTCTTTTGTTTCTAGTCCCCGGAATAGGGGAAACAATGCGTATCAATGGTCGAGCTTCTATTTCGGTTTCATCAGACTTGCTTGAGACTTTCACCATTGACGGAAAATCGCCCAAAACGGTGGTTGAAGTAAAAGTTGATCGAGCGTATTTCCAATGTTCGAAAGCCTTAGTCCGTTCTGGTCTATGGGACGCCGATAACCAGATACGTCAAGGTGACGTGCCATCTGCAGGTCAAATGTTAGAGGCGACAGCTACCGATGATTTCGACGCTCTGGAATATGACAGAACCTCCGAACAACGCAACCTTGACCAACTGTGGTGAGAGTGCCGGTCATCTGGGACATGCTGTAGCCAAGCACTAGGTTGTTTGTGAAATACGTAGGGAGATTGGTATGGGTCCGCTTCAAGGAATCCGCGTAATAGAACTTCAAGGCATTGGTCCGGGACCGTTTTGCGGGATGATGCTCAGCGACATGGGCGCCGAGGTGATCAGAATCGACCGTGCGGGGAACGTCTCAGGTATCGATTCGGATAATCCGCCGATTGACGTCCTCGCACGAGGGCGGTCGTCAATTGGGGTTGATCTTAAGAATCCTGAGGGAGTAGAGGTTGTTTTACGGCTTATCGAGACCGCCGATGCCCTTATCGAGGGTTTCCGGCCAGGGGTCATGGAACGTCTTGGGCTCGGCCCCGAAGAGTGTCTCGCCCGTAATCCCAGACTTGTCTTTGGACGCATGACAGGGTGGGGCCAAGAAGGCCCCTATGCGATGGCTGCCGGACATGACATCAACTACATAGCGCTGGCAGGGGCCCTCGAGCCGATCGGTCGCCAAGGAGAAGCACCGGTGCCGCCACTCAACCTCGTCGGTGACTTTGGAGGAGGAGGCATGCTGCTGGCATTTGGGGTGGTATGTGCAGTAGTGGAGGCCCAGCGATCAGGACAAGGCCAGGTGGTTGATGCTGCCATGATCGACGGAGCAGCCAGCCTTATGGCCATGTTCCATTCAATGAGAGCTCTAGGTATCTGGAACGATGAACGCGGAACGAATCTGCTTGATACCGGTAGCCACTTCTACGATGTATATGAATGTGCCGATGGTCGATACATATCGATTGGCTCCATTGAGCCTCAGTTCTATTCTGAGCTATTACGTCTAACAGGACTCGACCAGGAGGAAGACTTTGCCTCGCAAATGGTGAGAACCTCATGGCCCGACTTGAAGGAACGTATAACCGCAGTGTTCATGACGAAGACGAGAGACGAATGGTGCGAAATAATGGACGCCACAGATGTCTGTTTCGCCCCCGTATTGACATTGGCTGAAGCGCCAGACCATCCACATAACCGACACCGGGAGGTATTCACAGAGGTGGCGGGCGTCACTCAGCCAAATCCCTCTCCCCGGTTCAGCAGGACACAGGAGACGATTCAAGGACCACCGGCTCATCCAGGACAACATACTGATGAAGTCCTACGATCAGCAGGTTACGATCCTGACGACATTGTCAAACTACGTGATGTAGGAGCGGTCGCCTGACATCAGAACGTGAACTCGAACCTGGGGCAGCGCCATCGGGTCTGCCTAGCAACCTTGTTCCTCTCTATGCCGAAGCGCAAGCGATAATTGAACTATCACCCGCTTCTGCGTGTGCAATTCTTCGCATAATCATCCGTTCGCTTATCCAAGAACGCGGACTTCGAGGTCGCCATATAGGCCGAGACGTTGCGACTTTGGTCGATCAAGGCGCGCCTGTGGGGCTCCTCAGAGCTCTCGATGTCGTTTCCATGACGGATGATTCGGCTAAAAATCCGGCTGAGTTGAAGCTCATTGATGGCCATAGCGACGCGCAGAACTTGACGATGTTTCTGCACCTACTCGCGGACCAAACGAATTGAGACGTTGATGCTCGGCAAGCTTCACCTGCTTGCATGCTGGGTGCTCGTGATAGGGAATGGAGCAACTGGTACGTGGTCGTTGGCGGCAATCCGGTTTCCGAAACTCAAAAGTAAGTTGCTGTGGCGACTGACAGCCGTTGTCCAAATCTGGGTTTTTGTTCAAGTAACCCTCGCAGCTAGCTACCTCAATGCTGGCGAAGGAAACGCTGAGTCATTCCATGTGTTCTACGGAGTTCTCTCTGCAGTCACCGTGGCAGTTCTTTACAGCTACAGAAGCCAGATGAGCCGACATTTGCATGCCCTATACGGCTGGGGAGGGCTATTCATAATGGGCCTGGGTATTCGAGCCTTGCTGCTGTTATAAGAAAGCTCTCGTTAACTCACCATGCAGTGTCAGCTAGCCAGACGCTCAGCTAATCGTTGGAGTTGAACTCTCATCTCGCTGGGAAGTCTGTCACCGATCGCTTCGTAGTGTTCTTCGATGAGTGACAATTCGTTTCGCCACTCATCTTGGTCGACGGCCAGCAAAGTTTCGAGCGCTTCGGACCCGAGCCCTAAGCCCGAGACATCTAGATCTTCGGTTCTAGGCACCATTCCGATTGGAGTCTCAATTGCATCGGCTGACCCTGCGATCCGTTCCAACACCCACTTCAGAACCCTTGCGTTCTCGCCAAAACCAGGCCAAATGAATCGACCTTCTTCGTCTTTCCGGAACCAGTTCACGTAAAAAAGCTTTGGAAGATTGGCGCCTGGCTGATTTCCGATGTCTAGCCAGTGTTGGAAGTAATCACCAAAGTTGTAGCCGCAGAATGGAAGCATCGCGAATGGGTCTCGACGAACTTGACCGACGGTTCCTGCAGCAGCAGCGGTCTTCTCAGAAGACATGACTGATCCGAGAAATACTCCGTGTTCCCAACTAAGTGCCTCTGACACTAAGGGAACTGTGGTTGCTCGTCTGCCGCCGAAAAGTATTGCTGAAATTGGTACCCCTGCTGGGTCTTCCCAGGAAGGTGCGATTGAAGGGCATTGAGATGCCGGCACTGTAAAACGGGCATTGGGGTGAGCAGCGGGATGTTCAGATTCTGGTGTCCAAGTTTGACCCTTCCAGTCAACCAAACGGGCCGGAGCTTCGTCACTGAGGCCTTCCCACCAGATATCACCATCATCGGTTTCCGCGACATTGGTAAACACACAGTTACCGGACAGGGTCGCCAAAGCATTGGGGTTGGTCTCCTCACCGGTCCCTGGCGCCACTCCGAAGAAACCAGCTTCGGGGTTGATGGCGTACAGCTGGCCATCTGACCCAAATTTCATCCAGGCGATGTCATCTCCAATTGTTTCGACTTTCCATCCTGGAAGTGACGGAATCATCATTGCCATGTTGGTCTTGCCACAAGCTGAAGGAAAAGCTGCCGCGACATATTTGGTTTCGCCGCCGGGTGGAGTGACTCCGACAATCAACATGTGCTCGGCAAGCCAGCCCTCGTCCCGCGCCATCGTTGACGCTATGCGAAGAGCAAAGCACTTCTTGCCTAGAAGGGCGTTCCCTCCGTAGCCCGAACCGTAGGACCAAATTTCTCTCGTGGAAGGGAAATGCACGATGTATTTATTTTCTGCATCGCAGGGCCATGGCACGTCCTGTTCGCCTGCAAGCAAAGGAGCGCCAAGAGAGTGGATGCAAGGCACCCAAGCGTCGTCGCCCAAAGCGTCCAATGCGCCCTGTCCCATGCGCGTCATAATCCGCATTGAAGCTGCGACATAGGGCGAATCAGTGAGTTGAACACCGATGTGTGCGATTGGAGAACCAAGCGGGCCCATAGAAAACGGGACGACAAACATGGTTCGTCCGCGCATCGACCCTTGAAACAAATCCAACATCTCACCGCGCATTAACTCTGGTTCTCGCCAATTGTTGTTAGCTCCGGCATCTTCCGGATCATCGGTACAGATGAATGTTCTGTCCTCAACCCGAGCGACGTCACCGGGGTCGGAGCGAGCTAAGAAACTGTTCGGTCGCTTTTCGTCGTTTAGCGGGATCAGTGTCCCTTGTTCGACCATCGAATCGGCAAATCGATCATATTCTTCTTGGCTGCCATCGCACCAATAGACCGAGTCGGGAGCGAGCACTTCGGCCCACTTATCAACCCAGTCGAGAAGATTTTGGTTGGTGGTCGTTCCAGGCATTCTGACCTCCGTTGCGTATCAGACGTCGACTGGGGTGGATCCCCAGTTCTCGGTCACGCGTCGCCCCCCGCGGCGGTGATCCAATCGGGTGTACCAAGGTCAACTTCACTACCCAGCCGAAATCGGGTAGCTAGTCCTTGTTCATCAAGGTCGAAGACGACCCTTTGCCCCTGCCGTACCATTCGAAAAATCGAACCCTCAAGTGCATCTAGAGCCAAATCGTACTCAGCGCGATCGACATCGTTGACCACTACGCCCGTCTTGGACTGTGGGTCATATGACTTTACGACGCCTTGCATCGTTGGCCTCCGGTGCTACTCCTGAACTCGAAGTTCGCTGTTTGGTTCAAGCTTCTATGGCGACCCTATGTCGCTTAGTGAAGCGGGCACAACTTAGCAAGTGAATAACTTGATCGGGGGGAACGTCGGCATAGAGTTTGGTCACCTGATGGTAGGGGCTGTCAGAGGTAGCATCAGCTTTTGTGGAA
>MPLU02189131.1_pt1 | contig 77291 bp, 55 predicted proteins | sample 1617381 | NCBI WGS metagenome assembly MPLU02 (sample SAMN05944801, study PRJNA350692) | marine metagenome | biome: marine; feature: ODZ; material: water; isolation source: 90 m water sample filtered on 0.2 um supor filter | place: Pacific Ocean | collected 2012-04-08 | depth 90m m
AGGTTGTTGGAATACCGGGGTATTCAAATTTGGGCTCGACCTGGGATTCCGCTGCATCACGATCAACCGTATTCGTTGCCATACTAAGTCCTTACAACTCACCTGGTAAATGGAACGTTACAAAAGCTGTCTGGCGATTCCAACAGTATTGATGTGAGGCAATCCTGTTCGAAACAAAACCGCTGCAGCTCCTGCACTTATTTTTCTTGAAACAATGCCCAACAAGCACCTGGAAACAATTTTTCGATGCTCGTTAACCAGCAATTGATCGATGCTAAATACTTGGATCAAATTTCAGTAGGCGGGCTCTTATCGACGGTAAAAACGAGAAACAGGGTACTCTTGGGAACCATTATACATGGGAAGCTGCTGAAACCCCAGAGCGCTTTCGCAAGTTATTAATATATCATTCTTTAGGACAAGAAACCCCAATGTTCCTTGTTCAAAACAGGTCCCCTCGGCATAATGAAACTAATCGGAACAAATTACTCGCTAAACCCACTACAAAAAAGCCTATCCCTCCTAAAATGAAGACCATTGATTTACTGTTCGAAGAATCTGGATTGAGCCTCCATGAACTGGCGGAACAATCGCGATTACCTGAGGCCCGTTTGATGGATATCCTGAAAGGCCGCTGGACCCCCAGTCCCAAAGACCGCCAGAAGATCGCTGCTGCATTCCAGATGGAACCGGATACGATCAGTTGGGGACATACCATGGCTCCACGAAACATACGATACCATCGTTACGGTCTTAAAGAGGATTTCTAGATGGCCAAAAGTGTTGCCGAATTATGCCAGGAAAACAAAATCAACTACGAGCAGTTGGTTGAAGCTTCTGGATTGGGGCATGATCGCGTGGCGGCAATCCTGCTGCAGCGTTGGACCCCCAGCCCCAAGGAACGCGACAAGATTGCAACCGCCCTGGGAACAACTCGTGATGCGATTGCCTGGGGGCATGTCACCCCGATTCAACATATCTACGGATATGGCCCCGGATAAGATCACCCTGAAGCACTTCCGGTAAAGGATGCGTCCGTGATGAGAATGATCACTCGTGGTATCGTCCTGTTACTTTCCGTGGCCATGGGAACCGATCAGGGTATCGCTTTAGGCCAGGTCCGGCATCCCCCGTTGCCCGTGGACCAACTGCCGACACACCTGGACCTGGAATATGTACCGCTGGGACTCAGTCCGATACGCCCCATTCCAGCAGACAATCCGCTAACTATAGAAAAGGTCCAACTGGGGCGCCGACTTTTCTTCGACCCTATCCTGTCTGCCAACTACCAGGTGTCGTGCGCCAGTTGCCATCTTCCCAACTTCCATTTTGCCAGCCCGGATCCACTGGCCCTGGGAATCCAGGGAAGCCAAGGAAAACGTCATGCCCCATCCCTGGTCAACGGTGCTTATGGTCGCTCTTTTTTCTGGGACGGTCGTGTCAAAACACTCGAAGAACAGGCCTTGAAACCCATTGAAAATCCATTGGAGCTGGGATTCCAGGTCGATCGTGCTATCCAACGACTGCGCCGAGACCAGCAATACGAGGCGCTCTTCCAAAAAGCATTCGCAGATGGAACCAACCGTACGAACCTGGCCCGGGCCCTGGCCAGCTTTCAACGTGTCCTGCTGGCTGGAGACAACCCCGTAGATCGATTCATGGCAGGAGACTATGCGGCATTAACCCACTCCGAACGACAGGGCATGTGGTTATTCGACAGTCGAGCCGGTTGCTGGAAATGCCATAGTGGCCCCAATTTTACGGACGAGAAATTTCATAACACGGGTATTTCCTGGCAAAGCACATCTCCCGACCGTGGACTGTTCAAGCAAACCAAAATCCCCGCTGACCAGGGAAAATTCAAAACACCCTCCCTGCGTAACATCGCTGAGACACGACCGTATATGCACGATGGCAGTATCACTTCGCTCTGGCACGTGATCGAGTTTTACAATGAAGGTGGCAATCGCAATCCACACCTGGACCCAGCTATCAAGCCACTGCAATTGACGACCGACGAAATCGTCCACTTGATCGAATTCCTGAAAGCACTGACCAGCAATTCTGATTATCGCGCTACTGCGCCCGCTGGCCAGAACCCGTTTCAACCTGCTCCTTGAGCAATCCCACTGCTGACAAAAAAACGCGTGCCGATTTTACTCGACACGCGTTGTTGTCTTTATGCCCTGGTAGGGGACACCAGCTATCCGTTATCAATCTCGGCCAGCAGCGTATCCACTGCCTTATCCATGGCCTCGCCACGGACACCCTTGTAACGAATAACACCCTTGGCATCCAGCACGTAAATCGTAGGCCAACTACTTACGTTGAACTGGCCGGCAATGGGACCACGAGTGCTGCCACCATCCCACCAGCTGCGCCAGGTAATCTCTTCCTTGGCCATCACTCCCTTGAGGGCCTCGCGATCACGATCGCTATTGACTCCCAAAAGTGCAAACGGTTTTCCTGCAAGACGTTTTACGAGCGACCGCTCGTGTGGGTACATAGCCCGACAGGGAGGTCACCAATTGCCCCAGAAATCGATTACCACGACCTTACCACGGTAATCCGTTAGCTTAAACTTAACTCCACTGATGTCCTCACCCTTGATTTCCGGAGCCGTCTTGCCGATTCCCAGGTTCTGGATTTCATAGAGCTCTCGTTTTGCCGCATCACCGATCGTACCGCGATAGTACTTGATGTCAGCAAAATCGCTAATCACTCGCTTGGCAACTTTTACCAGTTCCGTTTCCTTGGCAGGGTTAGAACGAGTCGCATACTTTAGCTGCATCATCAGGCCGAAACAGGCCTGACCTTTCGCTTCTCGGTGAGGGCTTTTTTCCAGGACCTCTTCCAGCAACCTTTTTGCCTGCGGTGACGTGCTGCGCATTAATCGCTGGCAAACGGAAATCATGGCCTTGTCTTCAATATAATTCTTGATCAACAGATCAATGGCCGCACCAGCATCCTTACCGGTCCGTACATTGGAAACAATCCAGACCAGGGCCTGCAAAGCAACCGGATCATCTGCATGCTTCTTGGCCAATTCGAGAAACTGCCCTGAGAATTTAGCTGGCCGGGGATAATTCTGTTGGATGGCTTTCTGTCGTTCCTCGGCCGTCTTAGCCTCTCGCAAGGCCTGCGAATAAGCTAATCGCTGCTTATTAACCTCGCCCAGCAAAGTCCGGTACTCCAGGGATGCCTCACTGACTGGCCCTGGCTTTACTTTCACCGGAACCTTCACTGGTTTGCGTTGCGCACTCAGAGTTGGCGTCATCATCAACACCAACAGCACCGCGGTCATCAAACGCCACATATCGTTGTCTCCCTTGGGTCAGAAACAAATAACCTTGTTGCCAATGGCTCAATTATACCCGTTTTGCCAGCCAAGACCACATGACAAATAGCGGAGAAAGAAGCATACCCCCCTTCTTTCCAAGGGCTCAGGGCGCTGCTTTCAGGCCAGACTCGGCCGTTTGAATCCAGTGCAGTTCGAGTCGCAAGATCACAGGCCGGTCATAATAATCCGAGATTTCCTGCAACAAGCGTTGGCGAAGATCCCGCACATTCGTGTTGGGCGTCGCCACATCAACGGTCATCTCAACCGGATCCCGACTTGCCTTACGGCGAATATGAAGTACCTCTCCCTCAGGTACCACCGCTTCTACCGTTTTCTCGATCCGTGATCGCAAACGATTCGGCACAGGAGCGGAGGGAAGTGACTCGTAAATCGCCAGGCAAAGTGCCAGGACGCACAGGGTCCAGGAAAGTGGTCGACTCCAACGCTGCACCGTACCATGCCGATGACGATCCCGAATACCAACCAGCCACAGGCTACAGGCAGTTCCCAGGATAATAGCCACGATATTCGTCAGGAACAGCAGCAGGGATCCTGCCGCTAACCGCCACTCCATCCCGGCAGCAGCCAACCCGGCCGTGGCGACCGGTGGGACCAGGGCAGCGGCAATCGCAACTCCCGGCAACGCAGAAGAAAGGTTCGGGCGTCCGATTGCATAAGCAGCCGCGATCCCACTAATAAATGCAACCAGTAGATCCAGGACATGCGGCGATCCACGGGCGCGCATTTCACTGGTAATGTCCAGCGTCGGGAGACAGACCCCCAGCAGCCACCCCAGCAAGAACGCCAACAGGAAACCACGCAGTACCGTTTTGACCGCATTGGACAGCAGCAGGTAATTTCCCTGGACGATGGCCAACCCGGAACCTACCAGCGGAGTCATCAACGGTGCAACCAACATGGCACCAATGACTACCGCAGCCGAGTCTCTCACCAATCCCAGGCCCGCAATCAAGGTCGATAGGCAAATCAACGCGATAAAATCGAAATCCCAGCGAGAATGACTCTGGATACGTTCGACCAGCGAAACCCGATCTTCTCGATCCAACTGAGGTACGAAAGACTGCAGGCGATGTTCCAGTAAACGCCTCATGCGACTACCCCAGGGAATCGCAGCACGTACTACCGCGACGGCCGGCCCCTCTCCCTGGTAAAGCGATTCTTCATCGACAATCGTGAACAGCATTTTCCGAATAAAAGAATGATTCGTAGTTCCCAGCAGTACTAGTTCAAAGGACTCGTCAAGCAAACCACCTATTCCCTGGAACATTTCATCCGCCAGGGTCACTCGCCCGATCACGTGCTCCTGATCGTCCCCGATGACCTGCCGTACAATGCGATCGATGATGCGCCGCCCGACCAGTACAGCCACTTCATCGACTTCCGGTTCAACGTACAGCGCCGTCACCTGGCCCTCGACTTCAGAGGCAAAATCAGCTGCCCGGGTCAGGGCGACCTCCGCATGAGGTCCACCCGCTGTTGGGACCAGGATCTTGTCACAGCGTTCAGCGGCAACATTCCCGGCTCGCAAGTACATCGTTTCACAGGGCGCCCGTAGAAACAACTGGCGTTCCAGGGTCCCTCCGGCATCGATCCCCTGCAACGGTGCATGCCGAGGAATGATCAGCAGCTTGACATCCTGATCTACCAACTCCTGCAGGATTGCATCGATCAACTGGGAACTGGCGATCCGCTTCATGCGGGCACAAAGGGGAACCTCTCGATCATCGACCGTGCTTCCGTCCCCGGCGTGAAGCTCCGTATCTGATCCCTGGTCCACGTCGAGCTGGAGGGAAAACGGAAGGTTGCCGATTTCATCCAGCACATCCTGGACCAGCGAGGAAGCGGTTCCTGAAGATTCCGCGGCCAATGGGACATCAACAATTTCACTTTGGCTGCGTTGGCGTTGGACCTGCAGGATCAGCAGATCATTATCGGCCTTGCGCGCGAACCGAGCACCCCAGGAAATCAATGGAGCAACATCACTCTCGGTGATGACTAAAACTGCAACCGTCATGCCCGTGTCCAGTCACTCCCGCTATTTGCGCGGATCCCTGGGCAGTGGGAGATTCAACAGGGACTTACCATACCAGGATACGACCCTGCCCAGGCGATTCTGCTAGGCACGCTGTAGATCTTCGATCTGGCGAACATATTTTCTCGCCTGTCGCGTGTAGGTAGCGCGCTTCGTCTTGCTTCCCGCGATACGTGCCAAGCTATAGTACTTGTCAGCCAGGGCCTGTTTCACCTGGATCAGATTCTCGATCTTACTGGAACTCATCTCATTCACCTTCTGCCGCGAGAAGCCGATTGCTACCAGCAACGGTTTCGCTTCAAACACGACTCAATAATTGCCTTTACTACTTCCCTGCAACCGGCAATGCACCACATTTATGCAACGCCAGCAATGGATATACTGTACCGCTATAAGTAATAAAATGATAGGTGTCGGTATTCAAGGAACGGGTCCACCAGCGTCCGGACTGCCGTTGATTCGACAGCAGCCAGTTAACGCCCTTCTGCAAACGCGCGTCCTGGGCAGCAATTCCTGCATCCCGTAGCACCACGATCGCCAACCCCGTCTGGTGACCATCACTGGCCGGATCGTTGAATTGCTTCTCGTCACGTAACTTCTTGGCACGACTCCCGTCACCCCATGATTCCGGGGTCGCAAAGGTTCTCATCGACCAGCCGCCATCGGCACGCTGGTGCTTGAAAATCATCGCGATCGTTTCCTGCTGCTGAGCCTTCGTCAACACCCCTGGCAAACGCGTTGAGACCCACAATAACAAGAGGCGCGAGTAGTCGTGCGTCGGAGGTGTATCCTTGAAGTACTGGAGCAACCGTTGCAGCTGTGCCTGATGGGAAGAACTTAATGACTTGAAATAACCGGGCGCGGTCGCAATCGCCATGGCTGCCACCGTCGCCGACTGGTAATCGCTGGACTCGAACGGTGGCCAACAACGAATATTACTCCAGGCACCATTTTCCGACTGAACCTGGAACATCAAATCCAGCGCGTCACGGGTAGCCGCCGATATTTCTCCGGTCACGTGGGCATCCCATTCGGCAAGACCTGCCGCGACATAAGCAACCTGCGTGGGCTTGAGCCCACTTTTCAATTCCGACAAAGGCTTGGCACGCATCTCAGCTAATTGCTGAACGAAAAATTCTCGCATGACTTCCTGGGGTTTCCCCAACACCGAGGTCAATGCTGGTCGCATCTGCAGGTACGTCCCGTTGGTATGACAGGAAACACACTTGCGACCTCGAGACCAGGCCACGGCTCCCTGGTCCACGTAACGCGCTGCCTTGGTCAGTGAAAACGGAATGACGGGTTCATCCTGTGAAGCCGCTGGAATCGTGATCGATTCAAAGCGATACTGCGCCGCTTTCTCAGGGTCGGCACCCTGGCCCACCAGGCAATTCATGCTGACCAGGAAAACCAACAATCTGCCACTTAACATCGATCTGCTGGACCTATGCTTCAGAAACATCTTGCTCTCCTCCAGGCATCGCCTGGTTTCTTTAACCTTATCCCAAGCAACTGTCAGGCCACGTACAACCGGCCTGTCTAGCCGTGATGCACCGTCACACCTTCCAGTCGTTCCCGCGCTTTTTCAGCACCTTCCTCGGTGACCCGGGTATGTAGCAACCACAGTTCCTTCAACGAAGGAAGTCCATGGATCTGGTCCAATACGTCATCGCCATGTTGTTCGTAGAAGAAAATCCTCCAGACGCGTTCATGCTTGTTGAGATCAAGCCGCGCACCCAGATCTTTCAAGGCTGCGATCGCATCCGGATGATCATCCCCCTTGGGCTCATCATCTTCTTCTTCCGGTGTTTCTTCTGCAGCATCTGGCTCCGCAGCGTCTTTATCCGCAGCATCTGGCTCCGCAGCGTCTTTATCCGCAGCGTCTTTATCCGCAGCGTCTTTATCTGCAGCCTCAGCATCGGCTCCGCCAGCATCCGCCGCGTCATCCACGGACTCCTGATCTTCAATCGGCTCCAGCCCAGCGGTAAAATCCTGGTCCTGGTCGTCGCTTGCTGCTTCCTGGTCTTCCGGACGATCTACCATCTTAATCCTCATTTACAAAGCGATTCTGTATGCCTGACTTCTAACTCCTCCAGCCTAACAAACCAGACCTGTCACGTCTGTACCCGAACCGTTTTTCTGGGAAAAAGCAGCACGCTTTCCTAGCCCTGGAAACCACTCCTGCCTTGCGTCACCACCGTGACTATTCAAGAGGTCCCGTTGAAATCCAGTCGTACTTGATCGACTCCGTGGTGAAACGACGTTTCACCGATAAACAGGGCGCCCGCATTAAATTGCCGCTGGTTTTTCTCTGGCGACATGTTCTCGGCGGCCGTTACCAGGATCAACGCAACACGACCTTGCCAGGACATCAACAACGGGCACGTCACCTGCGCTGCCGCCTCCGTTTTCCAGATCGCCTCAACCTGTCCGCTGGCCAGACCATATTGCCGGGTCTCTCCGAAAGGAGCGTCCTGGGGATTGTAGAGTGCCACGATAACGCTATTTCCATCAGGAGTCAGCACCATGCCATCGGGGAACAAATCTTCCCCTCTTAAATCAATCACGACCGTCGGTTCACTCAAGGCGCCCGATTCGGCATCGAAATCATAATGCACGACGGTCTGGGTCGGTGAATCGATATCCCAGAGATTCCAACGATTGCCATCCCCGGGTGTCATGACCTTTCCATTGGAACAAACCTGGTCATCCCGTAAACGAATCAACTGTCGATCCCGTAACCGCCAGTAGTAAAGCCCCGCTTTCTGCTCTTCGAATTTCAAATCCTTGGTCCCCAGGATGATACCTCCGGGAAAAGCAAGGCCATCATTAATAATCGTCCCGGATACGTCTGCATCGATTTCTGTACAGAGATCCTCGGTATCGCCAGTCGCCAGGTTAAACAACTGGAGCTTGCGTTCCACGCCGACGACCATCACGTCAGGATCCTGCGTGGGAAAAGCAAATCCTGGACGTCCCGGTAAGGGCCAGTTGCGATTTTCACCGCTGGCCATGTCAAACATATTTAGCGAACCCTGGGTCGCATCCGCACCGTGCTGAATCGCAACCCAGCTGAAATGCTTCTCGTCCAGTTGAATCGGACCCTCGGGGAGGTAACGCAGCGCCGGATCATCCGGGAGATACAGGACCTTCGTTTCAATAACTTCCACGATACACCTTTCTTTACCCGGGTAACATGACACGGCCACCACTGGCCACGATCGTCTGTCCGGTCATGAAACTGGATTCCTCACTGAGCAGGAATCGAGCAACTGCGGCGATTTCTTCCGGCTCGCCAATGCGTCCGATCGGTGTCGCATCGATAATGACCTTGTGCACTTCATCCGACAACGTATGGGCCATTTCCGTTTCCGTCAGTCCAGGGCAAACACAGTTCACTCGCAGGTTCGAGCCAGCCCAGGCCTGGGCCATGCAACGGGTCATGGCAATGACCGCTGCCTTCGAGGACGAATAGGCCACCTGGTTCTCACGCTCCCGCAGACCAGCAATCGAGGAAAAGGTTACGATGCGTCCAAACCCACGCTCGATCATCGCGTCCTTGACCGCGTAGATCATGCTAAAAGTACCATCCAGGTTGATATTCAAGGTGGTTTTCCAGCGATCCCAGGTCATGTCGTCCGCGGACCCGGGGATACTGATCCCGGCCGCCGTAACCAGCATATCGATCGGCCCGAGTTGCTCACGTGCCTGGGCCGCAATCTGCTCGGCAGACTCGGGGGTAGAAACGTCACCGGGCACGATCATTCCCTGGCCACCCGCTGACTCCAGTTCCGCTAGTGTCTTTTCCGCCTCATCCGTTCGCGACAGGTAATTCATGGCGACCCGGGCACCTTCACCGGCCAGTCGCAGTGCCAAGGCCTTGCCAATCCCACGTGTACCACCGGTGATCAAGACCACCTTGTCCTGGAAATCATCTCCCTGAGGTCCGGGTTTATTCATCGCTTATCATCATCCTTTTCACGAGAGTCAAGCACCTGATCAGGCCAGCAAGGGTCGGATCAGTTTTCCATGCACATCGGTTAAACGGTAATGCCGGCCCTGGAACTTATGCGTGAGTCGCTCATGGTCAACTCCAAGGCAGTGCAGGATCGTGGCATTCAAATCGAAAACCTCGACAGGATCTTCCACGATATTGTAAGAGTAGTCATCCGTTTTCCCGATCGTCACACCTGGCTTGATACCACCACCGGCCATCCAGACCGTAAAACAACGGGGGTGATGATCACGCCCATAATTGTCAGCAGTCAGCTTGCCCTGGCAGTAAACCGTACGTCCAAATTCTCCCCCCCAGATCACCAGGGTATCGTCGAGCATCCCCAGGTCGGCAAGATCCTGCACCAACCCCGCCGAGGGCTGGTCCGTTGCCAGCGCCTGCTTGCGAATATCACGCGGCAGGTTCGTATGCTGATCCCAGCCACGATGGTAAAGCTGTACGAAACGCACCCCGCGCTGTACCAGGCGACGAGCCAAAAGGCAATTCGCCGCAAACGTTCCGGGTTTTTCACAATCCGGTCCATAACGTTCCAGGACATGCTTCGGTTCATCCGAGATATCGATCAATTCCGGAACCGACTTCTGCATTCTGAAAGCCAGTTCATACTGCGCAATCCTCGTCGCAATCTCGGGATCTCCCACGCGTTGCAGTTTCAACTGGTTCAGTTTTGCCAGGTCGTCCAGCACGCCTCTACGCAGCTGAGATCCCAGGCCCTGCGGGTTCGACAGGTAAAGCACCGGATCACCCGCTCGTCGAAACTTGACACCCTGGTGCCGACTGGGCAGGAAACCACTCCCCCACAATCGGTCATAGAGAGGTTGCCCGCCATCCCCGGACGTCATGGCCACGAACGTGGGCAGATCTTCGTTCTGAGAACCCAGTCCATACGAGACCCAGGATCCCATGCTGGGCCGTCCCGCCAACTGGTGACCGGTTTGCATGAACGTGATCGCTGGATCGTGATTGATGGCCTCGGTATGCAGGCTGCGGATGAAACTCAAGCGATCAGCAATCCTGGCCGTGTGCGGCAGTAATTCGCTTAACCAGGCACCACTCTGACCATGCTGGGCAAACTTGAACAGCGAGGGAGCTGTTGGGAAACTGGGTTGATCGGCCGTCATGCCAGTCAATCGCTGCCCCTGTCGTATGGAATCCGGTAACTCCTGGCCTGCTCGCTTTTGCAGGCCAGGCTTGTAATCATAGAGATCCAGTTGCGACGGGGCACCCGACTGGCAGAGATAAATCACACGTTTCGCCCGCGCGGGAAAATGTGGCAGGCCTGGCAGGCCTCCCGCCTGTTTCTCCGCCCCATCCGCTTCCTGATTCAACAGGGTTGCCAGGGCCATCGAGCCGAGACTCGTTCCGGTGGTCTGCAAGAATCGTCGCCGATCCAGGGCCGTCAGCAGGTCGGTTGTCTTGAACATATTAAATCCTTCATCGTGATTCCGCTGCAGACGAAATTTCCATCACTCACGCATCACTGTCTCATCCAGGTTCAACATCAAACTAGCCAGGATGGTATAGGCTGCCAGTTCCACCTGGTCCAGGTCCTTACGAACCGGTGATTCACCCAGGGAAACCAGCATCCTGGCCTCCTTCGGATGATCTCGATAGTGTTTCAGGACTTGCCGGTAACGTGCTACCAATACAGTACGTTCTGGTATGGTCGGTCCCCGGGAAAGGACGACCCGGAATCCCCAGTCAAGTCGATGCTCCAGATCGCCCCCGGGTTCTCGCATCATACGACTGGCCAAACCGCGAGCTGCCTCGACATAGGTAACGTCATTGAGAAGAGCCAGCGCCTGCAAAGGCGTGTTAGTCTGGGAACGATTCATCACACACAATTCTCGAGACGTCGCATCAAACGTTGTCATCGTCGGCGGTGGTACCGTCCGCTTCCAGAACGTGTACATGCTGCGCCGATACAGCCGGCTGCCGTGGTCCTGGACATACTCGTCACTGGCAATTTCTTTCCAGAGGCCCTCCGGCTGATAGGGCCTGACCGACGGTCCTCCCAGGGTCCTGACCAGCAAGCCCCCGGCAGCCAGCGCCTGGTCACGAATCACTTCCGCCGGAAGCCGAAAACGCGGTGCTCGCGACAGCCATCGATTTCCCGGATCCAGTCGCAAACCTTCTTGGCTGATCTGCGAGGACTGGCGATACGTCGCGCTGGTCACGATCAATCGCTGGATCGCCTTCACATCCCAATCCAGGCGAATGAACTCGGCAGCCAGCCAATCCAGTAACGCCGGATGCGTTGGTCGTTCTCCCTGGGAACCGTAATCCTCTGGTGTCCTAACCAGCCCGGCTCCGAAATAGATGGCCCAGTACCGGTTCACGGCCACACGAGCCGTGAGGGGATTAGAACGATCGACCAGCCAACGTGCCAGGCCCAGGCGGTTGGGAGCCGCATTCGCAGGCAGGTCGGGCAGCACAGACGGAACCCCTTGGTTAACCCGTTGCCCAGGCTGGTCATACTGTCCCCGCTTGAGAATAAAGGTCTCTCGCGATTTTCGCTGATCCAGCATCACCATCGTGGTAGGAACCTGATCCAGGATCTTTCTCCGTTGTCGACGCAGTTGAAGTCTCTCGAGGTAAGCCTTGCGAATTCCAGGCGCAGACTCATGTCGCAGGTAGTACTCCTCCATCTTCTGCCGCTGGGCTGGTGTCCTACGAGCACGGCTCGCAATCTGTCCCACTGTGTCGGGCACCGAGATAATCTGGATTTCTGCCGCATCCAGTTCTCGGCGATAGAATCGCAGGTCATCCAGCTGGCCACGGAAATGAGGTGCTACCCCCTTGCTTCCCAACCGGAGTGGGTACTCGGTCTTGAAGGTTCCTGTAAAAATATCCAGGTCCACCTGCAAGGGTGCAAGCTGGCCATCGACATAGAGCTTCAACCCGGCAGCTGTATGAGATCCATCGTAGGTCATTCCCACGTGATACCAATCCTCCGAAGCCAGTTTCTTTCGTGTACGGACGCGTAACGCATCGTCCAGCCAGCGTGGTCCATAATTCAGTTGCAAATGTCCATCCTGCAAGAAAAAGCTTAATCCCTTGTCCCGGGAATCTCCGTCATCCATCAGGGACAACAGCGTCCCTCCTTGAGCATCGCTGGCCCACACCCAGGCTGTAAATGAAAATTTCTCGCGCCCCGTGAGATGAGGAAAATCCTTGATCTCGACAAATCGCTGACCATCCAGCAACAGCGCCTGGCCACCGCGAGCATCACGAAAGCTGACATCTCCTTCCGGAAGTACCACGATCTCCTTGACCCCTTCTTGACGATCCACCACCTGGCCGTCCAGGGGCAGATAAATCTCCAGGGATTCCTCGATCGAACCGTCAAGTTCAAGGGGTAAATCCCCCTGTTCCCAGGTTCGCTGTGCTCGCTCCAACTGGGGACGTTGATCCTCAAGTTGCCTGGCCAACTGTTGCAGCTTGGCATCAACCGCCTCCAGGGCTCTCTCATCGAAATCGGTCGGTGCACTCATGACAGGTACCGAGTTACCAAACTTCATTACGCGGCCCTGTTCTGGGATGTTATTAAAGTACGCCATTAACTGGTAATAATCCCGCTGTGTGAAAGGATCATATTTGTGATCGTGACATCGTGCACATGTCATCGTTAACCCAAGCCAGACCGTGGAAGTCGTTTCCACGCGATCCGCAGCGTATTCCACCAGGAACTCATCAAAGACAATACCTCCCTCGGAATTGGCTCGATGGTTACGATGAAACCCCGTGGCAATTCGTTGCTTGACGGTAGAATTAGGAAGCAGGTCTCCGGCTAACTGCTCGATCGTAAACTGGTCAAAAGGCATGCCCCGGTTGTAGGCCCCAATCACCCAGTCTCGCCAACGCCACATGAATCGCTCACCATCGGTCTGGTACCCACTGGTATCTGCATAGCGAGCTGCGTCCAGCCACTGGACAGCCATACGTTCACCGAACTGGGGAGACGCCAGCAAACGATCGACCAACCGCTCGTAGGCTCCAGGAGATTGATCCGCCAGGAAATCGGCAACCTCTGTCGGACTCGGCGGCAAGCCAGTCAGATCAAGCGTTACGCGGCGAATGAGTGTTTCTCGTTTCGCTTCTGGAGAAGGCTGTAGTTGTTCTTGTTCGAGTCGGGACAGTACAAAACGGTCAATTGCGTTGTGGCCCCAGTTTTTCTCCCCGGTGACCGGGATCACTGCCTGCCGAGGCTTAATAAACGACCAGTGCCCCTGCCAGTCGGCGCCCTGATCAATCCAGCGTCCAATCAGGGCAACCTGTTCAGCGCTGAGGCTTTTACCAGAATCCCGGGGAGGCATCCGTTCGTCATTATCTTTCGCCGTAATCCGGCTCCAGAGGTGACTGGCCGCGCGACTGCCTGGCGTGACCACCTGGCTGGAATCTCGCCTGTCAAACAATCCCTCGCGAAGATCCAGTCGCAATTCGCCTTCCCGCTGAGCTGCGTCGGGCCCATGACATTGATAACAGTTATCCGACAAGATCGGCGCGATATCACGAGCAAACTGAACGGCAACTTCTGGTGGCGCTCCCCATGCCGGTGAGATCAGCAGCAGGACCATCAATGTCCAACAGCTTTGTGCCAAGAGCCCGCACAGACACTTCATCATCTGTCATTCCCTTTACGACTACAGGACCGGTAGAGACACTGGTATGCCCGTCATTTCCATGGTCTGGATTCTACTGTATCTAGCCCGGGTTGTCCCCATGACCATCAAATTAGAGATACCACAGCAGGTCAACGAGCAAGGCAAGATAGCCTGTTCGCCAGGTAACTTACGCATCCGCGGCAACCAGGCATTCAAGGAGAAGCCGGCTCTTCCTTTTCAAGTCCCACCACATCCAGGAACCAGACTCCAGGAGCTACCTTGATGTCATCCATCTCAAGAATAGGATGACCATTGATCTGGTTGAGGGCCCAGGAACAGGCCCACTTGAAACGGCTGGTATTCTCCTGCGTATTGTGCTTGTCCAGCAACAGTTGCACGGCATCCTGGGACTTCATGCGTCCCAGCGCGATCGCACAGGTTTGCTTAACTACCTGTCCTTCCGGATTAAAGATATCTTCATCGAGAATCCGCTGCGAAAACAATTTAACCAGTTCCGGCTCCGAATCATCGGCCTTGATCATTCCCACGGCCCAGACCGCAGCAGATCGCAGTGGAAACGTCATGCCGTTCTTCTGGCAACAACGTTTCAGGAGCGGCATGGCCGCGGCATATTTCATCTCGCCAAAGGCCTGGAAAATCTGGCCAAGTTGCTCGTTCACATCTTCCGCTGCAACGTCCTCGGGCAAGGACTCCTTGAGGATTTCCTCCATTTCAGAAGCCCTGCGAAGCATCGCAGGAAACTGGTCCACTGCCTTGAGCTTTCGCAAACCCCAGGCCGCCGTGGCAAACACTTCACCTTCCGAATCATCCAGCAACGCAGCCAGTTGTTTCGCCACAGGCTGATACTCCATTCCAACCAGCAGAATAATTGCCTGTTCTTTCGAACGCCAGGAGGTCACCGCACGGTCGAGTTCTTGGCTCAACAGACTAACCAGCAAGGGTTTCATCGCTTCCTGCTCATAAAGCTTCTTAATTCCCGCTGCCATCTCGAGCCGTACTGAAAGCTTGCCATCATTTAAAAACATGATCAGTTTTTTCAGGTGAGCCGCCTGGGGCTGTGCCGTCTTCAACCAGGCCTGTGCGATCGTGCGTCGCACCTGGGGGTCCGGGTTTTTTTCCCAACGATCCGACTGCTCCACAAGGTAACCAGGCCGCAGCGCAAGCAATGCTTGCAGGGCTGGTCGGGCCACCACCGTCTGTTTATCTGCTGCTAACTGTAACAATATTTCAAAGCATTGGCCCTGCTCAGCTGGACCAAGATCTGCCTTTGCCTGCTGCAATAACCAGGCAGCTACCAGTCGGTCCACCAGGGCGTTACCCGGAAGCTGGAGCAAGTTGTCCGCCTGTTCAATCAACGGCGTTTGCCCCAGTACAGCCAGCGCCTTGGCGGCTTCCACCCGGTAAGCGACACGCATATTTTCATCGCTCGCAATCTCCTCGAGACGTGGCACCACAGCCTGTTCCTGGACTGCTGCCAGCTGCCGGATTGCCAATAGGGTCGCCCCCTGGTTCGTCAAGGAACCTTGCAGGCGTTCTTGCCAGAGCTGTCGAACGGACGGGTCTTCCCAGGCCGCCAGGGCCGGTTCTACCAGCATGGATAATTCGAAATCGCCTTCTTTTGCAACCTTCAGGAACAACGGGGCTGATTCACGTGCCTTCAGTTGAATCAGCGCATGAACCGTCGCCAATCGGGTGCTGCGGTTGCGCTGATCATCGGCCAGTACAGCTTGCAGATGAGGAATGGTTGTTTCCAGGTCCGGCACCTTGAAAAAAGAAGCCCTGTAAATCGCCTGTGCTGCCTGTCTCTGGACAGCACTTTCCGAACCCTTGAGAGCCTGGATCCAGAGAGGAACTAACCTGGGTGAATAACTCAGGGTCACGGGAGTCGTCTTGACCACGGGCTGGCGCATCATCGGCCAGTCAAATTTTATGGGTGCTGTCAGGTCTTCCTGTGCCAGGCTGGTTCGTGTCACGCCCGGGACCAATCCTGTTACCAGGAAAATCGCCAGCAACCAGGGCCTTAAGATCGATCGACACTTTTTCGCGACACGCATTGAATTGTCACCTGCTAAAAATGATTTACTACTGCGGCCTGGTCAGTCGCCAAGTCTGGATACTCAACACGATGAATGCCAGGATCGAGACCAGGCCCAGGATATAACAGTTCACGGGAAACAGGTTGTATTCCTTGAATCCCGGTGCGTCGATGGCAGACAGGGCTGCTGCCAATGGGTTCACCTTGAGCACGTTTTCCACGATCGCACTACCGAACGTACCTCCGCGTCCCAGCCAGACTGCCAGGGTACCAATGCAAATCAGGATAAGCGAACCAAACGAGACGGTGGTGGCCGTTGTTGTACGTCGAAAAATACTGCTGCATGCAAATGTCAGTGAGAGTGCAAACACGGTCGTCACGGCGAGGCAGACCAGGACGTTAAGCACCTGGGGAATCAACGTCTGCTTGACAGCAATCATCATGACATAGGCGGGCAAGGTGGCAAGCAAGACCAGCAGAATCGTTACCACGACACTCAACAACTTACCGATGATAATCCGTAGTGGTGAAATAGGCGTCATCAACAATAATTGCCAGCCCCCGCTTTCACGCTCCGAGCTGATCAACCCGGCCGCCAGGCTGGGCGTGATCAACATGATCAGTGCGATCTGCCAGAGGACCAGGTAACTGCCAAGAGTTTCCAGGTCCCAGACCGTTGCCGATTGCATCACCACGGCAACCAGGCCCATGGAAATCACGATATTGATACTCAGGATCCGAAACAGCCAATGGGCTCGACCGAATCGACGACAGCGAAATTCCTTAACCATCACCGGATTGGAGAGCGGACCAATGCCAGCCTTGCGACGCTGGGGGTCAACCAACCAGTGGATTCGGCGACTGAGTTGCTCTTGCTGGGACAACTCATCGGTAATGATACCCGCTGAACGTGAGCGATCAAAAATCTTCAGATTCAGGCGACTGATGGTCCATAGTGCACAGATCACGATCATGGCGATGGCCAGGATAGCGTATCTCAGTGGCGTTCCACTGACGCCGATAAACCCCTGGCTGGTAAGATCCCCGTGCCCAAGAATTTCCATCACCGGCGTCAACGGTGAAAGACAACGGATCCATTCTGCCGTCGAGGTAAAGATTGATTCACGCCCTTGCAACACCAGGTGAGGCCCCAGCGTGACAACTGTCAACAAGAGGACCAGCCCATAGGTAGCTCGAATAGACGCATCAATCGAATTGGAATAACTGCTCACCAGGAATCCCAGCGCTGCATACTGGAAAGCAACCAGGGCCAACAGCGCATAGAGGACAACCACATCATTAAGCAGCGAGATTCCGCCCATGGCATAACAGGCGGCTCCTGCAGGAAAACTCAATATCAGCAGCAAGAGGACGAACACCATCACCCCTGCCATCTTGCCCTGGTAAATAGTCCTGGGCTTCATCGGAGAATTAAACAACAGCTGCAAGGTACCCTTGATCTTTTCGCGTACGATGGAAGTTGCTGGAAAGACGGGAACCAGGACGATGATGGCGGTCAGCAGGCCGTAACCAAACAATCGGAATACCTGCTTCGCTTTATTCCCCGCCAGGTCAACGGTGGGATCCGCAGGCCAACGAAAGATAACTAACAGGGCAAACATTATCACAAACAACACCTGCAAGACCATGGCCTTGCGAGTACGTAACATGCCAATCAGTTCGCGTTGAATAATCGGGTTAGCAATCATGAACTTGTACCGTGAATCTCCTGAAACGGCCAAACGGGATGTGGCCACCTCATGATTTTACGTGTCGGCCTCCACCTGATCGTTCGCGGGATTTACCTGGCGTGTGACCGTCATGAATGCATCTTCCAGATCGGTCTGTAATTCACGGAACTGGGTTATCGGTACAGATGCCTGCACCAGTTTCGCCAGTAGCTGGCTAAGCTCCTGGTCATCCAACGCAGTCCGAAAACGAATTGTCAGTTCTGCCAGTGATGCATTGACCTCAACACTCTTATCCAGTGATTCCCGCAGTACTGCCACTGCCTGGTTCACTGCTTCCGAAGAGGGTACCTGGATCTCGATCATGCGATTCTGATCCAGTTCTCGCAAGATCTGGTCAAGCGCTCCGGATGCCATTAGTTTTCCATTATGGATGATCGCCACCTGGTCACAGATTCGTGACAACTCCGGCAGGATATGACTGGTCACGATCAGCGTCTTTCCCATTTCCGCCAATCGGAGCAACAATTCACGCATTTCGATCCGCGCTTCTGGATCCAGGCCATTGGCCGGTTCATCAAAAACCAGCACCTCCGGGTCATGCAACAGGGTCCGAGCAATTCCAACTCGCTGTTTCATCCCGTGACTCAAGGCTTCCACGTAGCGATCCTGCATGTAAGCCGAGTTGGTCGTTTCCATGACTTCCGCGATGCGACGGGCCCTCTCGACTCGTGCAATTCCAAAAGCAGCACCGAAGAAATCAAGATATTCTCGAACCCGCATGTTCTCGTAGGATCCAAATGTATCCGGCATGTATCCCACTAAGCGCTTGATCCGATGGGCGTCACGAACACAATCAGCTCCGGCAATACTGGCCTGCCCCTCGGTTGGCTTAGCCAGGCCTACCAGGATCTTGATCGTGGTGGTCTTGCCAGCACCATTGGGCCCGATGAAACCAAGAATTTGCCCCCGTTCCACGGTCAGGGAAACATTATCGACCGCAGTAAATTCGCCGTATCTCTTGGTCAGTCGGTCAACCACAACGACCGGTTCATGATTACTCATTACACTCTCCGAAAACACTCCACAAGTGACTGGCTAACGCGCCTGCCGCTTACCCTGAACTTCGAAATTGATACTCTTAACTTCCCACGAGTAGTTCTTGGCCCGTGCACCCTTGGCCGTCTGATCCTTGCCAGGCACCGCCTGCAGGGCAAGTACCAGTCCGCCCTGGTCATCCAACACCAACCTATCTTTCTGCTTGATGATCACCGTCTGGGCACCAATCGGGTTTGCCATCAGTGACTGGTAATGCAGTTTTTCCTCCTGCCAGGTAAACAGCTCGAGATCGAACTGGTCACACTCTACGTCCAGGGTAATCGACACCTCGGACAGGTCCGCAGGCAACACCTGGGACGGCAACTGGACTCGCATCCAAATACGACGAGGATCAAAATTCTTTTCCAGCCATTTCCCGACATCCGGACTGTATAGCTCGGGCGGGGTCTGACCGTCCCGACTGGCTCCCATGCCAAGCGAACATAACCATGAAGGCACCACGAATGCTTCACCCCGAGGCGTCGGTTGCAAGTGCAACGGTACCGCCAGCAATGCACTTCCCAGCCGCTCATGTTCACTTGGAAACTTCAGGCCGACTTCCAGTGGCCGGGACCAGGCAAGGATCGTCGGCTGATCAGGAAATGATACCTTGCGCTCCTTGGATTGCTCCAGCAGGTCTTTTAAGACCTGCTGACGATGACGTTGCTCATCTTCCAGGACCAGGCTGCCAAACAATTCACCCTTCTTGAGGCGATCCGCAGGACCGATCTCGAATTCATCCCCCTGGACTCGGACCGTGTAACGATCACCGGATGGAGTCACCAGAAGCACATCAGATATTTCTTCAAATGGTTCCAATTGAAGCCGTCCCGACATTCCCTCGCCTGCCAGGTGACCATAAGCTGCCAACGGCTGCTTCAAGGCCATGACTTGTTGAAATCTTGTTTCACGCACACCTTCCGGCAAAGTCAGGTTTTCCCACCTGGCCTCGCCATGATCCAGCCACACCAGTCGCCGACTGGCACCCTCTGACGCATCCTGGGACGGCCATAGCACCCCCCCCTGCTGTACACCAATCTCCTCCATGGATTTGCTCTGGCTGTAAATCGCCGCCAGCCCGTTCACAGGCACAAACTGCGAATGATTTACCGGCGCCACCCACTGGGCCACGGCGACACTGGAAGGGACTGATTCGCGAGACATCTTGCCCAACACTGAAAGTACCCCGGCGGTACAAAGTGCAACCACCGGTCCAACCCACAGCAAACGGTCCAGATGCCCGATACGCCCCAGCCACCAACCCGCCAGCAAAAGGATCCCACAAAATGAACCCAGGATAACGATCACCCATTCCCTGGTCACGATTTGATAGCCAATCTGTTCACCGATGTATCGTTGAAAATTCTCCTCTCCCCAACTCGGCGAGGTCGATTCACCAAAAAAGCGTTCCGCCAACTGCTGAAGAGGCAACGTATCCAATACTTCACCCGGGATACCCCGGGGCCGGATAAAAAGCTCTCGTCGCGGCCGTGACCAGGCTCTCAATTCCAGGGCCGTAAAAAGAATCTCTCCCTTACCGTACTTCAACCAGAAGGCCACAGGCCAATCGTTGACCGAATGAGTCACTTCCACTCCCTCGGTCACCAGCCGGATTAATTCCACCGGGATCTCTGCTTCACGCACCTCCGACTTACTGCCGAGCGTATCATCATGAGAAATAATTTCGTACTCAGAGAGGTTCACACGATCCACCTCGTAGGCCGGAAAGGCGTCTCCCAATAACAACTGGACGGTACTGATATCAGTACGGTCCAGCATGACCCACAAGCGTCCCCCCTGGTTCAACCAACTACGAATACTCTCCCGGGATTCCGGCTCGTTTGCCAGGCGATTCCCTCCCAGCACGAGTTCGTCAACGGAACCCATTGCCAATGACCAGGGCAACTCGGAGTTCTCGTCCAACGTAGGAATCTGCCGCCACTCCTTCATGTTCATGAATCGGCGAACTACCTTGATTGTTTCCAACACGGTATCCCGTGCCGGTTCCATCAATTCTTCGAATTGCTCATCACCTGTCGTCAGGTTGGTTTTCCCCTTCACGAAATCCGGGTAGTAACCGGTGATGTTTTTTCGGGTAAAAACTCGCACTGATGATTTGTGCCACATCGGATCGTCAGGACGACGAATCAAGGTCTCTTTTCCATCAGTACGATCGTAGAGACGCGACCGGACTTCCATCCGTCGCGTCGATTCCTCGATATTCTCGGGAATTCGAATCGGGTAACTTACCTTGCGTTTCGATTCCGCCGGCACCCAGAACTCACGCCCATACTGAATCGAATCATCCACCGCAAACGTGCTGGTCACCATCAGTCGCAGTGGCTTGGCCGTCGGATTCCAGACATCGGCCGAAACCAGTCCCCAGGCACCTGGACGGAACTGGTAAAACCCTGCCGCCTCGCCCATCGCAAAGATACTCGGCCGCAGATCCTCTGACTCCTGGGCTAGCAATCCAGGCCCCGGCCCGGACAACCCGCTACAGATAAAAACGATACAACCCAGCAGTTGCCAACAAAGCAAACCAGCGGATTTAACACCATGGCCCAAAGGTCGCCGCATAACTACGTCCCACTACATCAAAGAATCAGAACCAGCTATCCAGAATAATCAAAGAAAACTTTTCGTCCAGAAGCGTCGAACGACGCTTCCCTGGACCATTAAAAGAGCAACAAAATCAAGACTCCAGCTTACAGAAGCCCGTTCCCCAGCACTAGACCCGAGAACCGATATTCAGGCGAACAACACTATAAATCCAGTCTCCAACTATCGCTCAATATCGTAAAGATCAGGTAACGCCTGCCGCAACCCATCGATTCCACTGTCGGTAATTTCGTCACAAAAAGTAACCTTTAACAACCGCAACCCACCCAGTCCCGACAGGCCCAGGATTCCCTCGTCGGTTATCTCCGTCGAGCTCAGGTTCAACCAGTTCAGTTTCTTGAACTTGGCGACCGACACCAACCCGGCATCCGTCGTGCCAGTACTGTCCAGGTTCAAACGTTTCAAACTCGCCAGGGAAGTTAGTTGCTCAACGCCCTTATCTGTAACCGCCGTGGCCCAGAGGTTCAGATCTTCCAGGCTGGTCAACTGTTTCAAGTGCACCATCCCCGCATCACCAACCTGGGTTTCACTAAGATCCAGGCTTTTCAATTTCGAGAGACCCTGCAGGTGAACCAGGCCGGCATCCTTGACTCCCGTACCACGCACCTGCAACTTGGCTAACCCGGTCATCCCCGCCAGTGCGGTCAAACCATCATCCGTGATAAACGTTTCATACATCTTCAGTTCCACGAGATTGACCAGGCCGGCCAGTTCTTTTAGACCCGCATCGGTTACCTGGGTATTGTCCAAACCCAGCGCCTTTAAACTGGTCAGCCCCCCCAGCTGCTTGAGACCCGCATCCGTAATCTGAGATCCCCAGACGGTCAGGTTTCTCAATCGCTTCAAACCTGCCAGGTGTGCCAGGCCCTTGTCACTAACTCCGATACAATCCTTGAGATTCAACAATTCCAATGCCGCGATCTGCTTCAGATGCGCCAGTCCCTCGTCATTCACATTGGTGCGCACGATCCGCAATCGCTTGATCGCCGGAAACTGCGTGAAATTCTCCAGGCTGGCATTCGTAATATTGGTGCGCTGAAGATTGATATCCTCTAGTCGCGGCAACGATTTCAAATTCAGGACCCCCGCATCCGTCACCGGACTCTCGGAGACATCCAACACTTTCAGGAATTGTAGACCGACAAGTTGTTTCAAATCTTCGTCCGTAATGGCCGGGCCACCACCACCGATCACGTGTTGCACTGAAGGAACCCCCTGCAGTGCGCTGAAGTCCACCTCGCCCCCGAAGGCACCTCCAAAGTCAACGACAATCACGTGACCCTCGGAATCTTTTTGAACCTCGCCCCCCATCTTCTCGATGCGTGCCACCTGTTCCGGATCATCCGGCTGAACAGCCGGCTTGTTAGCAGCGGTCTCACCTGGCTGTTTCTCAGCATTTCCAGTCGATTCACCAGCATCCTTGACGGGCCCATTCTCCTGCTCTGGCGCACAGCCGAGCAGACAAATCATGCCCAATATCCAACATTGCACCACGTTGCCAATTCGCTTCGGGTAACGGATCATTTCTCGTTTCATGCGCGGCCAACTCCTGGCTAACAGTCCCGGTAACTGAACCCCGGATAAGATGCGTACCCACCCGGTTCCAATACAGTCTTTTCTAGTCAGTTTCAGCCTACAACAGACACCAGGAATCATCAAACCCCCATCAGGCGCTCCTGGTCCTCACGAGCCACCTTCATCCACCACCGAATCCGCGGCAACTGGAAAACGTGCTGCAATCCAATCAACAGGAACAAATCGACGTAACAGATTCTTCAGGTTTTGGTGGAGAATCGCTTCCGTTTCCACGTCGAGTTGCGGCACCTGGTTATCCTCTGCATCGTCGCAAAGCCCCTGCCAGGTCAACCGCACGTTACTCTGTTGTCGTTCGGCCAACATATTAATCCGGTCTGCAACTCGCAAAGCCCACAACGTTCCAAACTGGTCGCGAAAATCAATCCAGGCTCGATCGAATCCAACGGTCGACTGCGTGGCACCACGTAGCTGCAGTTGGACCATCAGGATGGCTGCCGTGAAACAACCCAAACCCGACACCGTACCGATAGCTCCCAGTTCATGATTCAGCCCTGGCAAGTGCCCCGCCAATACCAGGCACTGCCCCACGGCAACCAGTAAGGCTGCCAACCAGTAACGAGTACCGATTCGATTCACCCAACCCAGTAGGATTAATAACCACACAAACCAACCCCAGGCCGGATGCAACTGGAAAACGGAACCAGGTTCCAGGAGCATATTCTTGACCGCCGGCAACACCAAAATGACCCACAAACTCAGGACCACAAACTGCCAGATCCGGTCATGAGGTCGCTGGGCTCCCAGTAAAGCCATGCCGGGCAAAATCGTGCTGACTCCGATACTAAAGTACCAGGCCGTGGCCCCTTCCACGCCATCTCCACGGCCGATCTCCATCAGGGCCAGCGACCAGAGCCCCACCCAGCACCAGGCCCAGGGAGCCATTAACGTGGACCCACGCAAACACCGCCGACTCAGCAACAACAACCCGGACGCTACCAATACGATGCACAGGCAACCCGTAGCCCAGGAACTTACTATTCCCACCTCAACGCTCCTTCTTCATCCACGGTCTGCTCCGAATGCGACACTGCTCAAATCACTACACTCGCCACCAAGATAGGGCCAGTGATCCCGCGCTACAAGCCAATCACCCGGGATCGAACCGGCAGCGTACACTGGCCGATCGTCACGCTTAACGCCCGAAAACGATGCACTGGATTGCCTGTTTTTCACGCATCCGCACTATGTCGATGCACACCTGATCGACAAAGTTTACCTGACCCATGTGTCCCGAACCTGGGGCAACCGGCATACCTTACCAAACCAAGAAGCCTGACAAAAACAGGCCTAAACGTTTCCAGTCCGACGACCCGAATGGCCGATACAAATGGTGAACGAACTGGGAGGACGAGATGGCCCCTTGGATCATCTCGTTTCAGGATAGAGGTCATGACATGTCGAAGGATTGACATGTCATGACCTTTTTTTATGCGCTAATCCACTCTCTGCCGCTGCTGACTGACAGCTGCTAGTCAGCCCTCTTCCTGGCCAGCGACACCAGGCCGTCAGCGGTTCTCTTTGCACAACGCAACAGCACTTGGCGCCCCTTTGCCTCCCGACAGAATGGATCGGTAACGCGTTGTTACCTTTCTTACTTTCCCCACAAGGAGACCCGATCATGATGCTTCACACCCTGCGACCCTGGCTGGCCTGTACCATGCTGACGCTGCTGATCCCCAGTTGGATACTGGCCCACCCCGCTCCACCGTCCAGGCAGGATGAATCGCCCGCCGCCGAAGGAAGTGCGCCGGTTAAACTGCGTGGTCGCCTGCCGGCACATTTCGGAAAGGTCGTGGACGAATCCCAACGTCAGGAAATCTACCAGATCCAGGCCCGTTACAAGGATCGCATCGGCAAGCTGCAAGCCGATCTAAAATCCGTAACGCGTCAACGCGACCGCGCGATCCTGGAAGTACTGAGTTCCCAGCAACGCGAGGAACTCGAGGAGTTACAGCAAGCGGCCCGAGACCGCAGCAAGCGGGCCAAGCCCAGCACGGCACCCAAATCCGGACCTGCAGCGACAGGACGCAACCCGGCAAGACGCTAGGTTGCCAAAAAAACGGGCCGCCACTTCGATGAAGTGACGGCCCGTTTTACTTAAACCGTTTCAGCTAGTTCGACTAGCTGTCTTTCTTCTTCTTACCCTTCTTGGGAGCCTTGATTCCCTGCTTCTGCTTTTGCTCAGGGCTCAGGAGGGCGACCACAGCCGCATTAAAGGCAGTACTCGCTTTGCGAGTCTCTTCCATGGCTGCTTGTTGCGCTTCGGTCAGCTTGGAGGCAGCCGCTACAGCAGCACGAGCTTCCTTACCTTTTTTGCCAGCTGCCTTGTTGTCTTTCAAGGCCTTGCTGCGGGCAGCTTTCTGTTCATCCGACAAGGCAGCTTTCTTACGTGCTGCTGCAATCTTGGGACCATGCTCGGCCGCCAGTGCTTTGATCTTCGCTTGCTGCTCATCAGTCAACTCAGCCTTGGCAAATCTCTTGATCACCTGGTTAGCCAGGTTAGGCTGTCGCTTCTTTTTCTTTTTTTCGTCGGCAGCACTCAAGGGTGACGCCACGGCCAATACGAGGCCCAGCAACAGCAGGTTCTTGGTGAAATGTCTCATCAATTCTATCTCCGCAATCGTTTCCTGCCGGCATGCCTTAACGTCCCTGGCACCCCGACATCATAAAAATCGCAACCCATCCTGTACGATTGCGCACATGTGTAACTTAGATCAACTGTCACACTAGCAGTTGAGGTATGATATGTCCATCACGTACGATCATCACGGGACGTCCCGTGTTGGTGTGATATTCCTGCTGGTGATCAATCCCGAGGCAATGGAAAAGCGTGGCAGCGGCATCATCCGGGGTAATCGCCTCGTTGGCCGGCATGGTTGCCTTTTCATCACTTTTACCCACGACCTGCCCTCCGCGAATCCCTCCGCCTGCCATCAGCATGAACATGCAACGGGGATAATGATCACGCCCACCAGGATCGCTTCTATCGTTAATTTTCGGTGTGCGGCCAAACTCACCGGTCACGAAAACAAGGGTCGAATCAAGCAACCCCCGTTCCTCCAGTCCCGTAAAGAGAGCTGACAGGCCTTGATCCAGTTGTGGCAAATTGGTGTCCTTGAGCTTGGGGAAATTGTCGCGATGCGTATCCCAGCCACCCAGGTTAAGTGTCACGAAACGTACCCCGGCTTCCACCAGGCGAACGCCCAGCAGACAACTGGCTCCAAAGCTCTCGTCACCAAATTTATCTGCGAATGCGGGTGATTCCCGACTGATATCAAACGCCTCGGTGGAACGCTTGGAAGTGATCATCGAATGCGCCAACTGGCCAAACTGGTCCAGTCCATCAATCAACTGGCTTTGCTTTGCGACTCCCTGGAAAGTCGTATCCAGGTCTTTAAGCAAGTTCTTTCGCTTTTCCACTTCGTTCACGGTCAAACCATCACGCAAGCTAACGCCGCGTACGCTGAACGCTTCACCCTTCTTCGGTGAGGATCCCGTACTGAGAGCCGCGTAGCGAACACCTAAATATCCAGGATCCTGGATCGTGTTGGGAACCGCCACAAACGTGGGCAGATCGGCCGGGGCCGATAGTTCCTTGGCAACGACGGCGCCCAGGCCCGGGTATTCCAGCGACGGCAACGGACGATTACCCGTATTAACGTATTCACGTCCCAGGCGATGGGCGGCCAGGGTATGACTTACACCACGCAGGATGGCGAACTTGTCAGCACACTTGGCCAGTTTCGGCATGTGTTCACAAAACTCCACGCCCTCCACGTTGGTCTTGATCGGGTTAAAGAGTCCACGGTACTCGGCCGGTGCATCCGGCTTCATGTCAAAGGTATCCAGGTGCGTCGGGCCACCTGCAAGGTTCACAAAGATCGCCGCCTTGGCGGGGGCGTTCGCAGCAACTTTACCGGCATGGGCCATCTGCATGTAATTGGCCAAGTTCAAACCGCCCAATCCCAGGGCACCCGCCTTGAGAAAATCACGCCGTTTCACACCATCACACGTTCGATGTATCGCCATCCTTACATTCCTTCCTAAGGGTATTTCAATCCAGGCCAAGTAGCCTGACTCTTCTCGCTTAATGATTCAAGATAAACTCTTTGGTATTTAACAACACCCACAACAGGTCCTTGGTCCCCTCGGCAAGGTCGGTTGATTCGCCCAGGTACCTGAGTGACCGCTGTAATTCCTGTTCCGTGGGATAACGACTCAATGTCCGCAGGTAAGCCTCCTTGACAATCTTGCTGCCCACTTCAGCTGCTGGCAATTGAGAATCCGAAATAGCTTGTTCAGCCGACTTCTTTTCACCTGCAAAGCGTTTCACGTAACTACGCAACTGACGTTCCAGCCCGGCTGCCTGTTCATCTTTACCGACCGCTCGCAATTGCTTGATCTTGGCCTTCCGTTGCTTAACAAATTCATCGTAGTTTGCGGGCCGCCGTGGAGCCTGCCTCCCCTTGCCAGGGGCTGGTTTTCCAATCTTGTATTCACGCTGGATCTGTGCCAGCCAGCTGTCGTTACGGTCGGTCAACTGGTCCAGTAATTGCTCATCGTTTTGCAGGTAAACCGTCTGCAGCAGGCTCACATCTTCGGTACGATCACAGTCACAATTGGTTTCTCGCATCGAGCGACCAAAAATGGTCAATGCGTACTGGGCCTGCCGATTCGCCCCCAGGTAACGCGTACCACTACCAGGAATGATAACTGCGCGACCCGCCAGGTCTTTTTGCATCTGCTCAACGCGGGCATCGGAAGCCGCAGCGTACTGGATGGCATCGTAGGTCACCTCGGCTGGCAACCGCCGGGGTACCGCGCGGCTGAAATTTCGCTCGTCATTCTTGTTGGTTTCATTCGTGCGCCAGCTCAACTGGTAAGTGCGACTACTGGTGATTTCGCGATGCAACCATTGCATATCAAAATCGTGCTCGATGAAACCCTGTGCCAGGTAATCAAGCAACGGCTTGTTGCTGGGAGGATTCCCCAGGCTCATATCGTCCGGGGGGTCAACAATTCCGACGTTAAAGTAGGTGGCCCAGACGCGATTTACGAATGCATGGGCAAAATAAGGGTTTCCTGGCGAACGCAACCAATCCATGAGGGGCTCTCGAGGATCCTCGAACTGCGTCAAATCAATGACCTCTCCCCCCAGCAGCTTGGCCGTGGCAGAAGATGCCTGGGCCTGCGCCCGCTCCTCGGCCTTGATTCTTTTCTGCAGCCTGACAATCGCCGTCTCGGCCGCAGCAACGGCCTCCTGCTGCCCTTTTTTCTTGATCGTGGCCAGGCGTGCTTCCAACTTCTTCAGCTGTTCACGCAACGTACCAATATCAACCTTTGGCTTCCTGGAGGACTTGGGAGCCGCCGTGTAGACCTCCTGGAAAGGAATGGTTTTCCCTTCCTTGATAAGCTTGCCTATTTCACGACGCAGGTCTCCCCCCCTTTTGCCCTTCAGTTTCAACGTTTCCAGCAACTGGTTGTACTCGGGCTTGCTGGCCGGGTTATTGCCAAACTTTGTACTCGTCAGGAATCCACGAAACTGCTCGAAATCATTCTGGGTCCACTGGTCGAATGGATGCTTATGGCATTGTGCACACTGGATCCGTAATCCCAGGAAGGAATAGGCGAATCCGATCACACGCTCTTCCGGTTGCCGGAACGATCGCCGGGCCCAGTAATGAGGCATCGACTGGCGACTCGTATAACCTTCGTCGCTGGCTCCCGAATAAACACGACTCATGTTGGCACAATAGTCGGCATAGACTTCACCCTGGTTACGACTGGAAGCCAACACGATTCCAGCAACCAGTTTATCGTAAGGCATGTTCTCATCGATGCGCAGCTTGATCCACTCGTACCAGTCCTGGCTGGCAGTCCGGGAAATACCATTACCCCGGGGAACCACGTTGACAAGTGAATCATCATTGTTACCTGTAAAATCACAGAGCTTGGTACTCCACCAGGCCGCATAGGCAGGGCGTTGTAGCAGTTCATCAATCTTCCGCTGACGTTTATCTTTCGACGTATCCGCGAGAAAGCTCTTGACCTCGGTCGTCGTCGGCAACGTACCCGTCATGTCCAGGCTCACGCGTCGCAGGAACTCGGCATCGGTGCAGAGTTCAGCAGGTACGATCCCTACCTTGCGAAGCTTGTTGACCACCAGTTCATCGATTCGCGTGGGAGTCGATACCTGCGGATAGCGTGCACCAACCCGGTCACTGACCGGCTGAATCACCGGGACCGGGACCACCGCCTTGTCGTAGTTGACAACCACGTGAGAATCACCCGGCGTACCCGCCGTTACCAGGCCATTCTTGTCAATTTTTGCCACTTGGCCGTCGTTGGTCACATAGCGACACAAGGGGGTTACGTCTTCACGTGTCCCATCGGCCCAACAGGCAATCACCTTCAATTGGGCCGTTTGACCAGCCTTGTTAAACACAATTTCTGCGGGGCTGATCTGCAGGTCCTGCAAGCGGTCAATGGTGCTGGCATCGGCAGCACCACTCTCAACCCAGCGCCGCAGCACCTGGTACTCCCAGCCACCCTTCTTGTATCGCAAACCACCCTCGTGATTGTCGGCATCAGTGGGCTTGACCAGGATCAAGCTCTCCAACGGTTCCTCCGTATCAACACGGGGACTTTCCTTGTCCAGCAAAGCGGCATGATCTGCCTGGAAGTCATAACCAAAGAGGGAGAGTCGAAACCCACCCCGGCCCTGGAAAGATCCATGACAGGCACGCCCGTTACAACCGAGTCGACTCAGCAGGGGAACCACGTGGCGTTGAAAGCTGGGAGATTCCTGGACGTCTGCAGAGCCAAAACGTTGATCAAGCGAAGGGAGTGTTTTCTCTGCCGCATCCGACGCGACAACCGGGCAAACGGTACCCAGTACAAGACAAACGATCAAAATCCACTTATCTGATTTCATGATTTACCCGTGATTTGGCTCTCGATTCTAAATCCAACCTCACCGCTGCTTAATTTTAGCGCTGCTCAGTATAGCTCAAGCAGTACCTATTCACTATAAGTCGCTTCGGTGAAAGTAGTTCCTATCAGCATTATCGACCTATTAAACCGACGAAATCTCCGCGCAGATCGAAAAATCGGCTGCCAGACAGCACCCCATTTATCCCGATACCTTAGTTTGAGGGTACGGTTCCAGGAAAGCTCCAGATCGCGCGACAGCCGTGCCTTCCCTGAAACCCCTCCATAGAGGTATCAGGCGTCCCGCCATCCAAGGTTATAATCAACCCTGCCTTTGACCGCCTGAGCCACCAGCAGATCAGGCACCATCCTGTTTTAGACCGAGGACAAAGAGCTTGTTTGCAGGCCCCGTATTTACGCGAGAAGCCGTCACACTGCCCCGTCGGCTACGTCATTACTTCTACCGTGGCGTGTACGTGCTGGCCCTGTTGATCCTGATGTGTACCTGCTGGCTGGTCGTGGCCGGGACGCAAATCATTCTCACTGTGGGTGACATGGCCCGATTTGGCAGCACGCTGTTCCAGGTGCTGGCTCCCCTGCAACTGGCACTGGTCACTTTCCTGGCGGCCCTGGGATCTGCCAGTGCCGTTTCCCAGGAAAAAGATCGCCGCACGTTGATCCTGTTACTGTTAACGCGACTGAGTAATCGTGAACTGGTACTGGGCAAACTGTTTGCCAGCCTGTTGAACGTGCTGGCGATGCTGGTTGCAGCGATCCCGGTATTCCTGATGATCACGCTGCTCGGTGGCGTCTCCATGGACCAGGTCCTGCGTGTTTTCTGTGTCTGTTTTGGAACTGCCATGCTGGCTGGCAGCCTGGGTTCCACGATTTCACTATGGCGTGAGAAAACATTCCAGACGCTATCCATGACAGCGCTGGTACTGGTCCTGTGGATCGGCATCTGGGAAGCCGTCCATGCTGGTTTTGCCACGGCTGGAAATGCAGGTCTTGCACAAACGCTGGCCGAGGCCTGCAGTCCCATTCGTGCAATTCTGCTGGCCATCCATCCGGGCTTGGAAACCACCGGTCCACTGGGCCTGGGCGGATCCACCTCGTATTTCCTGTTATTTGCGATCGCTGGCTTCAGCTTGTTGAACCTGGTTGCCATTTTGCGTGTCCGTGTCTGGAACCCTTCGCGGGAAGTTCGACCAGGCCAACAGGACGATGCGGCGATGGAAAGCATCTGGGGTGTAGCTCATGACATGGAGCAGGCGGCAGATGCTTCCCAGGAAGTCCAGGCCGAGGCAGCTCGAGCAGCCCACGTGGATTCGATTGGCCGCAGTCGAAAACAGTCTGCCGACAGTCGCGAGGTGTGGGACAACCCCGTTCTGTGGCGAGAAATCTGCACCTGGGCCTATGGGCGAAAAGTTGCGGTGATTCGCGTTGCTTACCTGTTCTTTTTTACCATGGCAGCCCTGGGACTTTACCTGACACTCAACTCAACAGCATTGGCTGAAGCAAATACCGGTTTAAGCACGGTACTCCCTGCCATGGCAACGCCCTTGCTTCCCTTTTTCCTGGTCAGTCTGGTCATCATGAATGCCCTGGCGGTCAACGCGATCACGAACGAACGTGATGGTCTCACACTTGACCTACTACTGGTCACGGACCTGACACCACGTGAATTCATTTTTGGCAAGCTGGGTGGAATCCTTTGGTTAACCAAGGAGATGGTACTGCTGCCCCTGGCCTGTTGCCTGGCTCTCTGGATCTACGGATTCACGCACAACCAGGGAATTTCCACGGAAAGCCTGCTACTCCTGACAGGCGTCCTGCTGGTCATGGATATTTTTGTCACGATGCTGGGCATCCATTGTGGAATCACGTATGCAAATTCTCGCCTGGCGATCACGGTCAGCATGGGTTCTGTTTTCTTCCTGTTCCTGGGAGTAGCCACCTGCATCATGGTGATGATCTCCTTCAGCGGATCTTTCCAGCAACAACTGGCTCCTTTCCTGGCGTTGATCCTCGGCGGCAGCATCGGACTTTATGTCTCGCTGGGATTCCGCAACCCATCCCAGGCGATGTTCTGGGCCAGCCTGCTCTTACCGTTTGCCACGTTCCATGCCATCACCAGTTTTTTCATCCAACACAACATGGCTTCGTTCCTGGTCATTTCCTCCGTCTACGGTTTCACGACGCTGGCCATGCTCATGCCTGCTATTGGTGAATTTGATTTTGCCATGGGCCGTAGCAAATCAGGCCAGGAAGTATAACCGGCCCGGACCTAAGCTACCGAAACATGGTTTCGGAAAGGAGTTTCCTTGGAAGTCTGGTTCGACCTGTTGCCCTGGCTGATCACCCTGCTGTTACTGGTTGCCTGTTCCGCTTTTTTTTCTGCCAGCGAGGCAGCTCTTTTCTACCTGACCTGGAAGGAACGAGAGGGCCTTCCAGGAGGGAGTCGGGCCCAGCGCGCGGCAGCCACGCTACTGGAAAATCCTGACCGCCTTTTATCCGCGGTCCTTTTCTGGAACCTGGTCATCAACATGACCTACTTTGCCATCGCGGCAAGGATCGGCATGGACCTTGGCAACCAGTACCCGGGCCGCACATCGGTTCCTTTCTTCTTTGCCGCGGGAAGTCTCCTGACCATTATTTTCTTTAGTGAAATGCTACCCAAGAGCGTGGCCGTGCTGACGGCTTACCGACTTACATGCCTGGTCAGTCTGCCCCTTTCCCTGGCCGTGCGTATCGTTGACCCGATCATGCCTGGGCTACGCTTTATCCATCTCGTTTCACAGCGCCTGATCTGGCCCCGTTTCCAGGCAGAACCTTACCTGGAAATCACGGACCTGGCACGGGCCGTGGCAATCTCCTCGGACGAGGCTGAACTGGCCGAGCAGGAGCAGACCGTGCTCAGCAACATCGTACAGATGTCGGAAATTCGGGCCGACGAATGGATGCGACCGCGAACCCAGTTCCTCTCGTTTCGCCCTCCCGTCGCTTCCGTCGACCTCCAGGAAAAAATCCCTCCCAGCGGCTACTTACTGGTCACTGAACCTCACCACGAGGAAGTGGCTGGGGCTATCAACCTGCAACGCCTCTCCACGGTCCCTGCCACGCACCTGGAACACCTGGCAACCCCGGTTATTCATGTCCCCTGGTGTGCGTTGGTTGCCGACGTCCTGCAATTACTGCACCAGCGTCGGCGAGAAGTTGCTGCAGTGGTCAACGAATTTGGCGAGACCATTGGCATCCTGACCCGGGAAGATATTCTTGACACGGTCTTTCGTAGTGCACCCAGTCGCAGTGAACGATTACTGAATCGAGTCGGTATCCAACAGGTCGATGCCCGTTGCTGGCACATTACTGGAATGACCAGCATTCGTCGTATGGGTCGTTTCTTCAAGCTGGAGTTACCGACGACCAAGAGCGTCACGTTAGCTGGAATTCTCCAACACACACTGCAACGCCTCCCACGTTCCGGAGATCGCTGTTCATGGGGCCCCTTTGACCTGCATGTCCTGGAAGCGCCCGAACGGGGCCACCTGCTGATAGAACTGCGCATGCAAAATGATACGGGAGGCTCATCATGACCTGGAGCTTCCTGCTGTTATTCCTGGTTGCCGTTTTCCTGAGTGCCTTTTTCAGTGGCATGGAAACTGGCTTTTATCGGGCCACCCGGGTTCGCCTGGTACTCGACGGCATGAGCGGTGACACGGTGGCGCGCAGCCTCCTCTGGATGACCAATAATCCAACCCTGTTTGTTGCCACCACGCTGATCGGAAACAACCTGGCTAATTATCTCACCTCGCTGGCCGTTGTCCTGGGCATCCATGCCCTGCAACTCGCAACGTTACCGTATGCTGATATCCTGGCAGCTGTCCTGCTGGCCCCGGTGGTCTTTATCTACGGAGAGCTACTTCCCAAGAAACTGTTTTTCCAGGCGCCTAACAAGTTGCTGCGCCGTGGAGGCCCCCTGTTTATTCTCTCGGCGGTCCTGTTTGCACCCGTGGCAGCCATTCTCTGGCTGCTGGGACGCGTACTCGCATCGCTACTGGGTGAAACCCCGCTGCAGGTACAGTTAACACTGGCTCGCAAGGAACTGCAAAAAGTCTTCCAGGAAGGAGAGTCTGTCGGCATCCTGCAACCTGTGCAGCGACAGGTCGCACAAGGTGTTTTCGCCATTGGTTCTCAGCCGGTGATTGGTTTCAGTAAGCCCGTGGCCAGGCTGGCCAGCGTTTCCCTGGGCGCTCACAAGGCCGACGTCCTGCGCCTGGCTCGCCGTCACGATACGGCTGCCATCCTCGTGCGAGACCAGGACAACGAAAACCTACTGGGCTACGTGCAAGTCGTAGAACTTGAACTGGCTCCGACAGAGACGCTGGACCAGGTGAGACCATTATTGAAATTCAATCCTGGGGAAACCTACCTGGCTGCCGTGATTGGCCTGCAATCCGCCCAGGAAGAACTGGCAGCGATTACGGATAACCAGGGAACCATCACCAACATCATCACCATGCGTGACCTGGTCGAACCACTGTTCCGACCGGGTGCATAAGATGCGGCTCGTTCCAGCAGGCAAGCTTAACGTGCATCGGTAGATCGCTTGCCGGTTGCGATATTGGTCTGATCCTGTCTCAGGTCCTGCTGCAACCGCAAACCGGCAACATGCTGGGGTTCCAACTGCAACGCTTCCCGAATCGCCAACTGGGCATTACCACGGTCTCCGGCTAACCAGTGGGATTCAGCTAACTGGTAAAACAGTTCCGCTGTCATGGTATCCTGCCGCCCGGCCTGCACGAATCGCTCGATGGCATCTCCATAACGGCCAAGTGATTTCATGGCCAGTCCCTGCAACTGCAGTACGCGCTGGGGAACCTGTCCAGGTGGGTAACGATCATGTAATCGAGCCAGTATCGCCAGGGAACGTTGCGGTCGATTCATGCGCTGGTAGATCTCGGCAACCTTGGTCTGCACCTCGGGAAAATCCGGTTGCAGGCTCAGGGCACGATGATATCCTGCCAGGGCATCTGGCAGGTTGCCCTGGCGGTCCAGGACCTTGGCTCGCAGGGCATGCGCTGCTGCCGAGTGAGGACGTGCCTGCACAGCAATACTCGCACTCTGGGCAGCCGCGCTCAACTGGTTTTCCACCAGCTGCATCTCCCCCAACTGGACCATGAGTTGAGGGTCTCCACCGGACAACCGAATCGCCTCGCGCATATGCACGAGTGCATCCTGGTGATTGTTCAGGTTCCAGAGTGTTTTCCCGTATTGAGCGTGTGCCTGTACACTTTGCGGTTCAATCTCCACCGCACGACTCAATACCTTCTCCGCTTCCTGCCAACGCTGCTGCTGTAACGCCGCCTTACCACGCAATGTCAATTGACGGGATTCAAGACGTACCTGGTCTTCCGAGTTACGTGAGAAACGTGCACAACCAGAAGAAAACAGCGTGAGCAACACCAGGCAACCAACCATCTGAAAAGAGTGGCGGCCAATCCATCGCGTCTGTCCTGATGTTATCCGGCTGTCATTCACTGCGTTTCGACGACCTCCGTGTCGCGAGTACCAAGCCAACTGCGCGGGAACAGCCTAGCAAAACAAGGAAAAACCGGCAAGAGAAAGCCGGTCTGCAGAAAAGCCAATTCGACACAGCTGAGCCAGAAATGAAGGCCCCCGTCGGTTCACCTTGAACCGACCAACTGGTACTATAAAAGTTGACCCGTTTTTTGCCCGGATGACCATCACATGCCTCTCAACTACCAACAAAATGGAATCCAGTTCCTCTATCCAGATAACTGGAAAATTATCGATGAGCAATCAGTCAGCAATCCTCCCTCGGTAACCCTCCAAAGCCCGGGTACCGGATACTGGAGCCTGACGATTTATCCCGACTCATATCACCCCGAACAGCTTGCCCAGGAAGCTGTCGATGCCATCCAGGAAGAATATGGTACCGTCGAGATTGATCCTGTCACCTGCAACTATGGTGATCAGCTAGCATCCGGCTACCACATGGCATTCTATTGCCTGGACCTGATTGTTAACGCTCAAGCGATGGCACTGCGTGTTGGTTCCCAAACGGTGCTCTTTGTTTACCAGGCAGAAGATAGTGAGTTTCGCAAACTGGATCCTGTCTTTAAGGCGTTGGCCGTGAGTGTCCTGAACCACGTCAACGATCCTGACCAAAGGGCGCCATCGGAGTCACTTTAGACGCGGCCGTTGCTTTGCAATTCTTACAAGCACCAGGCCAAGGCCCGTCCGAGAAAGATGATCTGCCACGTTTTTTCTGCTTTAAAACACTAATCTTGCACTGTTTCCGAAATCTTTGTGCGAGATCAAGCGTCACTGGCACGCCAGATGCATTAACTGGACATATCGTGAATCTTAGTGAGTTGCCACCGGGATATGGTGGCCTTTGCAAGCCCGTATCGGGTGATCTCCATTTTTTCACGACAGGAGGGCTGGGCTATCGCTGACGAAGTCGGCCTGGAAGTTCCGGTGCTAGTCCTGCTGTTCTGCAGCAACCTTGCCCGATTTCCCGGACCCTTCGTAAAGCGGCAGGTGTCGATAATGGACTTCCAGTGACAGGAGATTCATGGTGGTCAAGTAGATACGACCGGCATGGGGTCCCCAGCGATCCATCACCGGCCGGCGAAAATCCCAGCTACCGGCCAGGTTTCCTTCGCGAATCTGCGAGTTCACCAGTAACGGATGAAGGCGGTCGTTCCAGGCTTTCCAATGTTCACCACCCATGTGGAACATGACCTGGGTCGCGTAATACCAGTAGTAAGTATCTCGTTGTGTCACACCTGCCTTGACTCCCAGGGAAGGCAGGTTTTCTTTCAGGTAATCGGCGCCCTTGATCATGCGATTTTCACTGGTTTTCCAACCGGTATAAAGTCGCATCAGCAAGCCCACGGAAGTCATCGTCGGTGTGGGGCTTCGGTGAGTGCGCTGTTCCTGCGTATCGTCGGCAAAGGGATTGTAGCGATAAAGGTGCTGGAGATCCGGGTCGGCAGATTTCTCCAACCAGTCACGCACCTTGCCGAAGGTTTTGTCGGGAATGTTAAGATTCGCGCGACGGCCACTTTCCAGGGCCATCAGCATCCAGCCTGTTACCGAGGTGTCCGATTCTTTTCCTGGCACGTAGCGCCAGCCACCCCGTTCGGCATGCTGGGCAGCCACAATGAAGTCAATCGCTTTCTGAACCTGTTCTCTCAGGTCCGGATCCTGGGTCATGCCATACGCTTCACAGAGAGCCAGGGTAGCCATCGCATGGCTGTACAACCGGATGGCCGCGTGCCCTCCCTGGTACATGTAGAGGTCTCCACTTTCCGCCTGGTTGGAAAGCAGGAACTGCAGTCCATTACGTACGACCTGCTGGTACTTGTATTGCTGGTGGTTATAGCCTGCTCCCTGGAATGCCAGGATCGAAAGCGCGGTTGCCGCCGTATCACTACTCATCGCCGGTTGCCCGTCGATTTGAGCAAACTGGCTAAGCGACCAACGACCATCTTGAAGCTGATTGCGAGCCAAAAAGGCTAATCCGAGGTCAATCGCCTCTTCCGTCTGCGGATCAGATTTCCCGCTGCCACCTCCGTCACCTGGCCGCTTTCGTCCCTGGAAGGAATTCGTCGTCACCGCTGCTCGTGTATTGAACGAGGGTAACCCGCGGCTGGTCTTACTGAGAAAACGTCCAGGTTGTATCTGAACGTGCATGCTCTCCGGGCTGGCACGACGGCTGGCAATACCTGCATCGGCTGCAATCCGATTTCCAAGGCCTCCCACGCCCTCCTCGGCAGCCACGCGTACCGGCAAGTTATCGGTCGCTCGGCGGGCCACGGGCCCAGTCTGCGCACCACTAATCGTCGGTGTCGTTGCCGGCCCGGCTGTCTCACCGCCCCCTGCAGCACCAGGCACATCAACGGTTACTGTCGTGGAAGCGGTCGGCAAACCTCGCCCCACGCTGGCACGCTTGACCACGCCACCAGGAGAGTCCGAAGAGATCTCTGCGGGGCCCGCAGCTGAATCCGATTTTCGTTGGCGACTGGCCACAGCAACTCCCGCCGAACCGGTATCGGGTGCATCCAGCATCGCCTCGCTGGCATTGGCTCCACTGGCTCGGTCATTGGCCGGTGCGTTCACACCGCCGGCAAGTCGTCCCGCGGGATTCCCCTGGGCTTCCACGGGCACTCCGGCGTCAACTCCCGATGACTGGGCTGCCCCTGCAACGGAAATCGTCGTGGCGATCTGGGGTGTCAACAAGGGACGTCCCCGGGCTACTTGCTGGGGCTGCCCCGTTCCCCCGCCCAGTTCCGGTTGTCCACGTGTTCCATCGGTCGCCTCGGCTCGACTAATCGCCGGCCCCTGTACGGCAGCGGCGCCACCAGATTGTGCTGGAAGCCCGGCCAACGGATCTGTAATCGGGGCAGGTGAACTACTGCTTGCCGAGGCTTGCGGGCCGGCAGCTACCTTCCCTACCTCAAGTTTCGCCGGGCTCGCTGCTGCTGGCGAAGCAGCCGCTGGGCCACCATCACCAGGACTTGAGGGAGGAGCTGCAGCGGTGGCAACCTGCGTTGCACTCAGGCTTGAAGGCAGTTGTCGGCTGGTCGTTTTCCCCGCACCCTGCGATGGTGACGAGGGCTGTTCACTTGCCACACCGGCAGCCGGGCTCGTATCCTGCTCCGCCCGCCGTGCCCCCCCCTGGGCCAGGGCCGGTAAGCCCCCGGGAGATCCTGCCGGATCATCGGTCGCTGCGGACGGTGACGAGACGGGGGTACGATTTTCAGTCGAGCGACGTGCCACGCTGGAGGCTGCAGGTTGAGCCTCTCCCTGGGCGACCTCGCTGGCCGAACTAGCGGCCGGGGCTGCAGCACTGGCAGCCACCTGGCTAGACATGATCATGGCTCGAGCAGCTGTCTTGCCATTTTGGGCAGCAGGTGCTGCATTGGGTTGAGAGCTGATCTCGGGCTGTCCGCCGCCGGCAGCTCGACCAACATTTTGTCGATCCACCAGTTGCGTCGCTCCTGTATCTACTTCCACGTTGCCCTTGGCTGCCGTTACAGCACCTTCAGCAGCCTGGGCATTCGACCGGCTTACTGATGCCGCGGCATCAAGGGTCGCCTGGGCGGGTTGGTTCGAAGCCACCGCATTGGGTAGTTCCACCGTGTTCGGTCGCAGGGTTGCAGATGGTCGATCAGCACCCGCCCGCGACCGCTGGATCGTTGCCACGGCCGCTGGCGCTAGTTCAGGCCCTGCTTCGTTCTGGCGTGTGGCCCGGGTACGAGCAGCGGAATTGGAAGCCGTGGTTGCCTGGTTACTAGCAGCAGACAGGGCGCGATCCAGGTTACTGGATTTCCCTCGTCCAGCGACTCCACCAGTCGCCTTTGCCACGGCGGACCGAGCCGGTTGCTGGGCAGGCTGGGCTGCCGCTGCCTGCACCGATCCCGCTGGCTGAGAAACGGCCTGTGGGGAAACTGCCACCTGGGCCTGCTGCTGGGATCGCTGCAATGAGTTACTGGCCGTGGCCGGACTGGCAGCAGTCGGCTTGCTGGCAACCTGGTTACTTCGTACCGCCGCTGAACGAGAAGCGGTCGTGCTGGGGGCTGCCGGCGTCTGTGCGGTCGTCGCACGCTGTGCCGTTGCTCCGCTGGCCGCCCTACTCCGGGAAACCGTAGTTGCACTGGCCTGGACTGTTGGCTGGGCGGTGGCGGACGGGCTGACTCGTTCCTGTGAAACTGCCGCCTGGCTGGCAACTCCCGCTGATTGCGTTGTCTGTCGTCGACGCTGTGTGTTACTGGCTACCTGGGCAGCAGGTGCCGGCGCCTCGGGTGCCTGGGGCCCCGTCACCGAACGTTGCACGGACTGACTGGTAGCAGCCAGGGAGGCCGTCGCGGGCGCCAACTGCGATGGATTAACCGGGGTACGACTGGGAGCACGGGACGAGGCAGCCTGCTTGACGACACGTGATGCTGACGGCTGGGCAGTCGCAGGCTGCGTTGATTTAGCACCCGGATTTGCCGTGGGCGTGACGACAGTTGGCGCGGCAGCTTGGGCCAACGTCGTCGTTTGCCGGCGTTCGACCTGGTTGGCGTTCTGCGTCGTGTTGCGGAGCGGTTCCGCCTGCTGACGGGTTGCCCGGTTTGCTCGTGTTGCACTGGATACCGTTGTCGGATTCGAATTTTCTTTGACCTGCCGACGGCTCACCGTGGTCTCCGTGGTGGCCCTGGAAACCTGGCTACTGCGGGCGGCCAGGTTGCGTGAGGGATTCTGTGTAACAGGATTTGGCAACCGAGGTGTCGCCACCTGGGCTTGCGTCTGAGGGTTGGGACGCTGGGTCAACCGCGGACTGCGATTGGATACTGGCTGAGGAGTTTGAGCGAGGGTTGGTTTCCGGGGAGATGGTTGCTGACGGGCAACCTGCTGGGTGGCCTGGCTGGTGGAGGCCGTCATCTCGCTGGTGGGTGTTTGAGTTCGCTGTGGCGCGGCGGTGGTGGCCTGGCGAGCCACGGTATTGGCAGGCTTCGTGGCGGGCGTGGGCGTCTTGACCGAAACGGCCGACTGCTGGACTGGTTCGACCTGGGTTCGTGGCAGCTGTTGGGCTGTTGTAGAACGTCGTTGCATGGTGGGTTGGGCAGTCCGATTCGTGGTCGGTTGCTGTTGCTGACGCGTGGCTCGCTGAACGTTACTGGCCTGTTGCGCAGCGGCCTGGGTTGGTTCGTTATTGGTTTGCTTACGTTGCTGTTGACTGCTGGCCTGGGTTCGCGTGACTGCGGTGGCGCGGGTCTGCAGCTGCGGGTTGCTGTCGCGTGCAGCGGGTGTTGGCTGGGGCACCGTGACAGCCGCATTCTGCGACTTGACCGCTTTGGTTTGTTGGCGACTCAACTTGGATTGCTGATCGCTTTGACGCGGCTGGGCAACGGCGGACGTGGCACGTTGCTTGACCACTTCTGGCTGGACTTTCTGCACCGGTTCCGGCACTGGTTGAGGCTGGGGGGGAACAGGGGTTTGTGGTTGTTCCTGGTCGGGGCGTTCGATTTCCCGCGGGGTTGGCTGGGCCACCTCGGTTTCCACGGGTTTCTCGAATTCCCGCTCCACTTTCTGGTGTTGTTCCATTTGCGAGGGATGGTATTCCGCGATGGTGACTGGTTTCTTCTCACTCACCTCGCGTGCTGCCTGGGGCTCCTCCCAGATCTGCGAGAAGATGGTGTTTTCCAGTGCCACGATCAACATCATGAGGTGGAAGATGGCACAGATCACGACGGACAACTGCATGGTCCGCCGCACGAACTGGTTTCCCACCGAACGCAAGGTCCAGATCGTGGTTGCGATCAACAGGACCACGCCGATCATCGACAGCCAGGGGGAAGCGTACCAACGGGGATCATCGAATCGCTGGTAAACCAGGATCGACCCAATCATGAAGCCACCAAACACGACCAACGCCATGTCGACAGGCCATTGCTGGTCGTCGAAAACCTGGCGTTTTCGCGGCTGGTAGGTACGGACAACGTGTTTACGTTGAACCATTGTTACTCCCGTTTAGCAACCTTCTATTTCCTAAGCATCACCCTGGGTCGCAACCGTGTAGTCAAAAATCCCTGCTCGATTACACAGGTTCATGACCAGGGCAACAAAGGAAAACGGCACTCGTTCATCAGCCCGAATAATCACGGACTGGCCTACTTTATTAACAGCTGTCTCCTGCAAGAGTCGCAACAATTCCTGCTCATCCAGTACTTTTCCACCCACGAAAACCTGTCCATCCTGGTCAATATTGACAAATAACTCCTGGGGCTGCACGGTCATCGGCTTGGCCTCACTGGCCGATGGCAGCACAACATCCAGTTCACGGTCTTCCTGTTCGAAGCGTGTGGCCACCAGGAAAAAGATCAACAACAAGAACACCACATCGATCAGTGGCGTCAAGCTGAGCGCTGCTAACGCCTTGCCCTGCTTTAATTTTACTGCCATCACCAAGACCCTTGTTTTTACCTTGAGAAAAACATCACCAACTACTTTATTCCGTCGCTTCCGCAGGTGCCTCTCCAGGCGTCTCTGCAACCGGCGGCACAGGTGTCGGTTGCCCGGTACCCTCGGCACCCTGTCGACTAAACCGAACCCGGCCTTCGAAACGTTCTACCTGGGGAGTGAGATTAAATAACAGTTCGTCGATTTCATGAAAGGATTTCTGTACGCGTGTCTCGAAATAGTGGGCACAGATAGCGGCTGGAATCGCAACCATCAGCCCTCCCAGGGTCGTCACCAATGCTGCGTAAATACCACCAGCCAGGTAATCTGCCTTGTTCTGACCGGCCTGCAACTGGGTCGTATCGTGAAAAGCACGAATCATGCCCCACACGGTACCGAGCAGCCCCATCAATGGCGCCACAGCGGCAGCCAGGTTCAACCAACGCACGTTGCCGTAAAGGCGTTCCGCTTCCCGTTCACTGGCCTCCGCCACGGCATGCTCAACCTCGCTGTGAGGTCGACCTACTTTCAACAACATCACGCGAATCACGTTCGCTGCCGCGGAAGGAAAACGCTGACAGATTCGATAGGCCTGGCGGGGATCGAAGGATTTACCATCGGCTCCCATTTTTCCCAATTCTGCAACCAACTCGCTGGGAATAACCCGTGTCCGTCTCAATCCCAGGAATCGTTCCACTGCGAACGTCACCGTGAGCAGTGACATCAGGACGATCGGGATCATGAACCAGGAACCTTCCAGCAGCAACGAAAAGATATTGATTCCTGGCACCGCATCGGAGGCGGTGCTTGGACCTGTTTCTTCCGTCACATCCTCCGCCAGGAGATCATCTTCCTGGAGTTCACTGGACGGTCCCGCCACGGATTCTTCCGCGGTAGCACCTTCCCCCTGCCCTTCCTGATCCTGGTAAGAAAGGACCGGATCCGAGCAGACAAAGGCAGCGACCAGCATGACCACCAGGGTCCAGCCGCGCCACAGTCTCTTCGAACGGTTATCGATCATCGAACACCTGACCATAAACTTCATTTCCTCTCGCAACGGTGCCGCAAACATTGCTTCCGTATGGCAAACCTGACATGCGCAATTGGCCACGAAGCGTATTAGACAATAAACAGACCTGGGAACCAATAAAACATTCCCTGGCAACGACTCCAATCACCGGAGAGAAGAAAGTGCTTCCAACCGTTTCTTGGCCAGACCTGCCGAACCACTCTGCGGGTGACTTTGCAGGATGTAAGTATAGAATTTCTGTGCCTCGGTGATCCACTTGGTGCGATCCGCCTTGGTCTTGCTACCCTGGGCCTGGACTTCACAGCAACGTCCTGCTTCCAGGCCGGATTTACTTTGCCAGCTTTTCACATCTGCCGGCGCCGATTTGCCACCGAACCCGAACATCACTCTTTGGAAATGTCGAATCGCAGCTGCAAACTTCTTTTGCTCAAATTCCACCTCGCCCATCATGAAGCGAGCCCGGGCACCCACGGCCGTCCGCGACTCCGTGGCGGCTTCTTCATAAGACTCCAGCGCCTGTTCATATTTCTTCAACTGGTGCTGCGCCCAACCCATTTCATAATGGGTTTCCGGAAGGTAACTGGATTCAGAGAATTCCTTGGGAATGGTTTCCAGGATCGCGAGGCTTTCCTGCCAACGTTTTAACTGCCCAGCCGCCTGGCCGGCATGCAGTCGTGTCAGCACCTGGAACTGGGGGGAGGAAAGTTCCAACTTCAACAACTTCTCGTAGACCGGAAACACTTCCTCGTATTTCTTCAGCTTGAACAGGCTTTCTGCCTGCATGAACGTACCGTCATTGACAAGACGCCCTTCCGGCAATTGTTTCAACTGGTCGGTAAACCGCTGATGTGCCAACTCGAATTTACCATCCTGGTAATGAGCCCAGCCGAGCTTGTGCAGGACATTCTCCAGCAACTCTCCGGCCGGTTTCTGCTGCAGCGCTTTCTCATACTGTTGGATCGCCACATCGTACTGTTCCTGCTCATACCGGGACTCACCCAGCCGGAAACTGGCATCTGCAATAAAGGCGCTCTTCGGATACTCCTTGACCAGGCGACTAAACATCTCCGTGGAGCGAGTTCCCTCCTTGAGACCCAGGTAAGCCCAGGCCAGTTCATACAGCACGGTATCCGTATTGGCAAATTCTGCTTTTTCACCCAGCAGTGCCTCGAATGATTTCACGGCAGCGCCATGTTGCTTCAAGGCCACCTCGGCCAAGCCACGCTCGTACAGCCCATCCAGTTTATCGTTGAGTGCTGGCTTGCGTTGCAGGAATGCCGCGACATCATCAATCGTTGCCTGGTACTGCTTGGCCTGGCGATGACACATGGCACGTGCCAGCAAACCCGGAGTTGCCAATTGATGCTTGGCATGTTTTTCCACCAACGTGGAAAATGTCTTGGTCGCTGGATCGAACTGCTTTGTTTTCAACTGACTCCAACCTTGACCATACAAGGCATACGGCACGAAGGCGGACTTCGGCCACTGAGTTACAACCTGCTGATACCGCTCGATGGCCGCCCCGTAATCACCGGCAGCATAAAGATACTCACCCAGGCGATAGTGAGCCTGGTCCAGCACTCGGCTGCGCGGAAAATCCTTGAGCAAGGATTGGATGGTCTTGGTTGCCGCCGCTAACTGGTCTAGCTTTTGCTGTGAGCGGGAAAGGAACAACAAGGTCTCATCCGCCTGTCGCCAACTGGCATCTGCTGCCAGCGATGCCTGCAGCGCTGTCGAGGCAGCAGGATATTTTTCCTGGGAAAACTGGCTAGCTCCCAGCAGGAACTGGGCCTCGGCCACGGCGGTCGGCTGCTTGAGTTCCGTTACCAGCTGCTCGATCCAGGTGACTGTTTCGGGATATTTGCGTTGTGCGTACAGGACGACTGCCAGTCGCAGTTTCCAAACCCGCACCTCACGATGCTTGCTAAACTTCTCAATCAATTCCCGGTATTGCTTCTCCGCCTCGTCCAGTTTCTGTAATTGCAACTGCGATTCCGCGATCACGTAATTCACGTCGGGCAACAGGGCATTCTCGGGAAACTTCGCCTGGAATGCAGCCGCGTGCTCCAGCGCAGCCGGATACTGCCTGGTATCGAGGGCCACGAAGGCACCATTGTAGAGGGCCTGGGGCGCCAGCTCCGAATCGGCATGCTCTTTGGCAATGGCCAAGTAGGCTGCCAGTGAAGCACTTCGTTTCCCCGGTAATTCATACAGGGCATCAGCCTGGTCCATCTTGAGATTCACGTAGTAGCGGCTTTTTGCTGCCGTGGGCAACATCTTTTCGACAAGTTCCAGGGCGGCTTCCGGAGCCTTACTACCCAGGTGAATTCGTGCAATCCAATGGCTTGCCTCGTAAGCTGCATCTCCCTCCGCCTCAAGTAATTTCCCAAACCACAATTGGGCATCCTTGTACTGTCGGGACCGATAGAAACAACGTCCGGCAGAGAGTGTGGCATCCGTCGAAAACTTCGACTTGGGAAACGATTCGACCAGCTGGACATAGATCTTTCCGGCAGCTGCCAGTTGATCCAGTTTCGTCAGACAAAAAGCCTGGCGGTAGAGAGCGTAATCGGCCGAGACAAACTTCTCGATCGCCGCCACATCACCAAAGCGTTTGGCGGCCTGCTGAAAATCACCCGTTTGCAGAACCGTTTCCGCCTTTCGCATACTGACTTCCGTGAACAAGTTATGCTCCTGGTATTCTGCGAGAAACAGGTCATAGGCTTTACCCGCCTCGGCAAACTGCTTGAGATCTTCTCGTGCCACACCCAGGGAATAGAGAGCATCGGGTCGCAGTGCTGATTTCGGAAAGCTCTTGACCAGCGCAGCAAAGGAGGTCGCTGCCTGCTCCTTCTCGGCCACGTTATGCAGCGACTCGCCACGAAAAAAAAGCGCCTGATCCGCAAGTTTCCCAGTCGGGAACTTTTTCACCTGTTCCGCGAACCGGCTAGCGGCCTGTTGAAATAACTTGGTTCGTACATCCGTTTTCTTTTCCACCAGGGCCTGCGAATAATGGCACCAGGCCAGGTTGAGAAATGTCTCTTCCAGGTTTGCAAAATCCGGGTACTTCTTTAACACGGCCTCGAACGCAACGCTCGCCTTGGCATACTGCTTCTGCTGCAGGTGGCAGACTCCCAGGTATTGCTGTGCCTTGCTGGCCAACGGATCATCTGCAAATTTTCCCAGGAAACGTTCCCACTCTTCAATCGCGATATCGTATAGTTTCTGGTTTTGAAAATTGGCTGCATCCGCATAAGCAGCAACTGCCTTGGGAGATGATTTCTTGGCCGGCGGTTGCTTGCCGGGGGCGTCGGGTTGCGCCTGCAGATCACTACCGTGCATGAGCACACCCAACAGGATCACTGCGAACCAGGAAACACAGCTTTGCTGCCGACTGTTCCAAATGGAATTCATGATTGACTCCCCTGTCATCCGATGCGTGATTTCTTGCGACTTTTCAACTCCCTTAGTGTACCGATCTCTGGGGAGCCGGGAAACATCCCCGCCTGATCCGAACAGGCGTCGTAATCCTCCCAATTAACGGTACCTGGAGCGGAATCTCTTGATAAAGAACCACTATCGTGGAATGGATCCACATGAGACAATTAAGGGAAATCAGCAGCCTTGGCCAGGATCAGCAATCCATGCTGACCGGACGGCTCCCGATTCCCCGTCTTTTCCCTGCCACGACGCGTCTTCGCTTACCCACTTTTCCCTTTACCTTTGCGGCAACTGAACGTGAAACGAATTCTCATCACTGGCGGCGCTGGATTCATCGGCTCCCACTTGACCGAAGCCCTGTTGAACCAGGGTAACCGCGTAACGGTCGTCGACGACGAGTCCACCGGATCCGTGGATAACCTTGCCCACCTGCAATCGCACCCCCAGTTGAATTATATCCAGGGAGATATCGGGGACCTGGACCTGGTCCGCCAGGTCGTCAGCGATGCAGACCAGGTCTATCACCTGGCAGCGGCCGTGGGCGTGGCCCTGATTGCTCGGCAACCCATCGAAACCATCGAACGAAATATTTATCCCACCCAGTTGCTTTTTGCCGAACTGCGCAAGCGGCTGGACCAGGGTGATTCACCGAAGCTTTTCCTGGCCAGCACCAGTGAAGTCTACGGCAAGAATCCCAAGGCAACCTGGACCGAGGAAGATGACCTGGTGCTGGGGGCGACAACCAAGGCACGCTGGTCCTACGGTGCTTCCAAGGCCATCGATGAATTCCTGGCCCTGGCCTGCTGGAGACAGTTCCAATTGCCCGTGGTGATCGGTCGATTCTTTAACGTCGTCGGCCCCCGCCAATCAGGCGCCTATGGAATGGTCCTGCCACGATTCGTGGAAGCGGCTCGCAACGACCAATCACTGGTCGTACATGATGACGGTCAACAGATCCGCTGCTTTGCTCACGTTCACGATATCATTGGAGCCGTCTTGCAATTAATGGACACGGATGATGCCCTTGGGAAAGTCTTTAACATTGGCAGTGACCGTCCTGTCTCCATCCTGGAACTGGCCCAGATGGTCATCCAGTCAAGCCAGTCATCAGCCGAGATCCAGTTCCAAAGCTATACCGATGCCTACGATGCCGATTTTGAAGATATCCGCCGGCGAGTCCCCGACCTCTCCCGGTTGAAAGAGACCATCGATTACCAACCCCGTTACGACCTGGAAGCCATCATTGCTGAATTGTTGGCCAGCTAGCGTTCAGGGGGATGTCCGCTCGGCATGGACCGGTGGTTGCTGGGGTGGAACGATACTGCTCGAATTCCCTGCCTGCTGGTAGGGCGGACCTATGGGCCGATCCGTACCAGGATATCGCAACTGCTGGCCATTCACCGTCATCTTGTAGGTGTAGATTGCATAATCAATCTCTTCACTGAGAAACTCGGTATGCCCATCGGCATAGACCACGTTCACGCCACCACGATGCCTGCTGGAAGGCCTCGCAAATAACAGCTTGCCACTTCCTTGCCCCTGGCCACCCCGCTGATTGAGGCCTAACAGTTGATTGCCTGGATCCGGGGTCCCGCCCTGGGAACGAGCTACCCAGAGAAATGTTAGCTGAGCCTCCTCACCTGCAGTCCACAGGCCACTGTCAAGATTTTCCGAGAGCATCAGGGTATTGGCGGCGCCATCGGCCGACTGGATCGATGCGAGCGTTACCTTCGCCAGGTCCGGATGACGCTGCACGCCATCCTGGAACATCCCGTTGGCAGGCCAGTCTGCGGGAAACTGTCCGCTGCCCGGTTCTGACACGGCATCAGGAAGCCCGCCGTTGACCACGAAGCTGGACCAGGCAACCGGTTCGCCAGGCTGGGCCAGGTGGGGCGGTGAATCATCCGGGCAAACCAGGTCAGGAATATAAATCGTTGACAACTCGCGTTTCCTGGTACCAGGTAGCGTGTCATCATCTTGCTGCTGGATGTCATTCCAGGGGCCCAGGCGTTTATCTTCACGAGCCACGTATTCAATATCCTTGCGACGATAGGACAGACCCACATAGGGCAGGATCGCGTAAGTCCAACCAACGATCGGCGCATCTTCCTGTCCAGGCCCCAGGGAGTCTCGATAACCGGGAAACTCACCGAACTTGGCTTCGTAGCGTAACAGGGCCCTGCCCAGGGACATCTGCCGATAATCGCAAAGACGACGCCGGGCCGTCATACGACTGTCAAACAGGTAGGGAAAGATAAACAGGAAGCCGGTTCCGACGACCAGCACCATGACCAACACATCACGCCGACTCAATCCCGGCTTCCATGAGCCACGCAACTTCCGACAGTCATGATCCCGGTGGGCACTCACCATGCCTCTGTTCCTTCCCAAAACGCTTTCCTTGCAGATTTCGGCAAAGACCAATTAACCCAGTTTGCGGGTTTACGTCCAGATGTCTTGGCTGATCCTGGAATTTCGATCCTTACTTGCTGACCGATACCGTGGCAGAATACGGGCCGGTTAAGTGAAATTACTTGACAAACGGGGATAGGCCAAGTCGAATAAAAGCTGGCTGTTGAAAATCACCCTGGACTTGTAATCATTGCATTTGCCCTCTCATCAAAAGCCTCTTCACGATAAAATCCCCAGGTTGCGACCCATCGTGGTGATGTCGTTGCAACCACTGACGTGGTAACTATTAGCGTACTTTTGACCGTGCTGGAGAAACGACATGCTCGTTGGACTTCGTAGAAAAACACACCTCGGCATGACCCTCGTCGAGATGTTAGCCGCCATGGCTGTAACGTTGATCCTGATCCTGGCCCTGGCCCAGGTTTTCCAGATCATCGGAGATAACGTGGCCGATGGCCGAGCCATCGTGGAAATGTCCAGTGCGATTCGCGATACGGCAAATCGACTCCAGGATGACCTGGATGCCGTGACCGTACCCGCACGCCCCTGGCCAGAACCGGGCTCCGGACTGGGTTACCTGGAATACCTGGAAGGAGCGGGCTTTGACCTGGCACCTAATTTCGCTCTCTGGGATGTCGCCAACCCGCTAAAGTCAGCCTCGATTATCGGTGACAGTGATGACGTGCTGGCCTTTACCGTGCGTAACACGGGCCAACCGTTTGTCGGACGACTCAATGGAAATACAATTCGCTCCAATGCCGCTGAAATCATCTGGTGGCTGGAACCGAGTGATACCAACCGAAATGGACAATGGGATTGGAAACCACTGGAGGGACTTCGGGAAACATTTAGCTTGCGTCGCCGAGTCCTGCTGATCCTGCCTGACCAGGTAAACCTGCCCGCGGGTGTCTCGCCCAAGCAGTTTCACAGAGGCAACGACCTGTCCGTACGACTGGAAGGTGGACGACTGGTTGCAAATTCACTGGCCGACCTGACGAAACGTCAAAACCGTGCTGGCCACGTTCCCGAGTCGGGAACCGGACCCGTTCCGAACAATTTCCCCTACCCCATCGTCCCCGCCATGGTTCCCGGCAGTCTGGTGATCAACGCCAACTCCCTGATGCCCAAGCAGGCAGGCAATTACCTCGGAGAAGATATCATCCTCTCGGATGTCATTGGCTTTGACATCAAGATTTTCGATCCGACCGTACCGCTGGTCGCCGATAGCAACAACCTCGATACGGTGGTCCCCGGCGACCCCAGTTTTGATCCCACTGCCAAGGCCCAGGGCTTTGGCGGATTTGTCGATCTTGGATTCTTGCGATATCAGCCCGGGGTCAGATCGTTGTTTGCAGGAAGTCCCCATATCAAGTCCCAGTTAAGACAGCTGGTCTACGATACCTGGTCCCTGGACTACGAGTATGATGGGTTCAATCAGGACAAGGACAAGGATCCTAAGGGGAACCCCATAATCGATGAAGGCACCGACGGACTTGACACTAAGGACAACAATGACGTTTTCCTCTATGGCGTGGATGACATGGGCGAACGAGAAACCTCCCCCCCCTACCCTCATCCCCTGCGAGGCATCCAGATTATTATCCGTACCCTCGATCCCGACAGTCGACAGGTACGACAAATCACCGTAACCAGCGACTTCACCCCGGAATAAATCGTCTCGTTACAAGACACCCTGGGTCGCGTGGACAAACCTGGCTACCCAACGCCCCCCCTCAGAATCCGATGCATACCATTCGTCTTCGCGGCCCCTGGAATTACCTGCCTCTCTGCCGAACAACATGGACCGCCGAGGGGACCTCGATCGAAACCGAGGGAGTGGTTCCACCCGGTGGTCGCTTGAACATGCCTGCAGACTGGCAATCGATCCTGGGAAACGATTTTTTCGGGCGTGTCCGATTCGAGCGACATTTCCACTGTCCCACGGGGCTAACCGAGCAAGACCAGGTTTTCATCGCGATTGAACAAGTGGATGCACTGGGTTCGGTACAACTCAATGGCCAGCACCTGGGAGACATCCCGGCAACTGCCGGCCCCACTCGCTTTGACATTACGATCCTGCTACAACAGCGCAACAGACTGGAAGTCGTCGTCGACCTGCCGCTGCTGCACGCGGATAGTGCTCCCCTGGAACGTCCCGGACGAGAACAACTGGCCGGCGGACTGATCGGTGAAGTTGCCCTCCAGATTGAATCCCCTGACCACGAATAATTTCCTCCATCATCCTGGGAGTCCCTGATGTCACTTCCGTTGCTGCCCCCGTTACCGGGAACCGTGTTTCCCGGCATGAACCTCGCCACTCCCAACGTAAATCACCAGGTCCGGATTTCTCTTGCCATACTGTTGCTGCTGGTTACAGTCAGCGGCTGCACGGGATCCAGCACGACCGAGGAAAACAGGCCCACAGACGCCTCCTCCCAGGACACCGGGAAAACCGCGACCGCTGCCAAGAAACCTGCCGTTGAAAAAAAGAAAGATCCGCCACCGGCAGTGGCCCAGGTTCCGGCACCCGCCCCCTTACCCCTGTCGGATGCAGAACTAGCGGATGGTTGGATTCGCTTGTTTGACGGCAGCACCCTGTTCGGCTGGCAGGCAACGACCGATGCCGATTGGCAGGTGGTCGACGGTGCCATCACGGTCAGCAAGGGAGATCAGGGATTACTCTGCACCACGACGGCCTTTTCGAACTACGTGCTTTCCGTGGAATTTCGCAGTGCAAAAGGAACCAACAGTGGCATCTTCCTCCATACCGCACCGACTCCCCAGGATCCTGCCCATGATTGCTACGAGTTGAACATTACCGATGCGGACAATCCTTTTCCAACCGGCAGCCTCGTGAAACGACAAAAAGTAAACGGTTCCTTTGACAGCACAGACTGGCAACGGTACGAGATCACCGTACTTGGCGATACGATCACCGTTGTGCTCGATGGCCAGGAAATCCTCCAACACCAGGATGCAAAACCGCTCCAGCGAGGACTCATTGGACTGCAACTGAACGAGGGCCTGGTCGCCTTTCGAGACATCAAGCTCAAGCCACTGCAACTGGCCCCCCTCTTCAATGGCAAGGATCTGACCGGCTGGAAAAGCTACCCGGAGATGGCCAGCAAATTCACGGTAAACGACCAGGGATGGTTAAACGTCCAGGACGGTCGAGGGCAGTTGGAAACTGAGCAGATGCTGGGGGACTTCATCCTGCAACTGGAATGCATCACCCATGCCGCCGATCTGAATTCGGGAATTTTCTTTCGCTGCATTCCGGGCGACGTGATGATGGGCTACGAGTGCCAGATCCACAATGGCGTCGAGAACCAGGATGCCACCAGGCCAAAAGATTGTGGGACGGGTGGATTTTTTCGTCGCCAAGATGCACGCCGTGTCGTGGCTGAGGATCTCAAATGGTTTCACCAAACCCTGATCGTCAACGGACCTCACATGGCAGCCTGGGTGAATGGTTACCAGGTCAGTGACTGGACAGATACCAGGCCAGCCCATGAAAACCCTCGCAAGGGACTGCGACAGGCAGCCGGCACGATCATGATCCAGGGACATGATCCAACAACCAACATTTCTTTCCGCAACCTGGAGGCAGCTGAACTACCTACCCGCAGCACGCCATCCATTCCCTAAAAACGTTTTTTTTCTTACTGGTAACCTGTAACGATTACCGTCTGCTGGCAGGCAACCGATAGCTGCCGGGCGAATCTGCCGGCAGTTACGCAAAGATCAAGTGACGCCTTGAATTAGATTCAGTTGTGCTTTTTTTCACAGCAGCTGTACTTTTTTTCACAGCAGTAATCTCCTGAGCGAACGCATCTGGACAAGCCCTGGAACGGGCACAATACGTTTGACGTTGTGTCCAATCGTTGATTAGTCTCAAGGGTAGCTTTTCTTGACTCCTCTTCTTGATCTTCACTTTCACGCATGGAGTTCCCATGACAATCCGCACGATCCTGCAGACCAAGGGTAACCAGGTTTTCACGACGGAACCGCAAGAGAAACTTGCGGTCGTCGTCAAGCAACTTGTGTACCATCGCTGTGGTTCCCTGCTGGTCTGTCGCGGTGAAGAACTGGTGGGCATTATCACCGAGCGTGACATTCTGCGTGCCTCGGCGACAGAAGGATACAACCTGGAAACCACCACGGTTACTGAATTAATGACGACCGACCTGGTCACGGGAACTCTCGATGATTCGATCAGTGAAACCATGGGGCTGCTAACCGAACGCCGCATTCGCCATCTCCCTATCCTTGAAGACGGCAAACTGGCTGGCATGATTTCCATCGGTGACGTGGTCAAAGCCCAGTACGCCAAGCTCAGCATCGAGAATCATTACCTGAAGAGCTATATCCAGGGCTAGTCTCATCCACTCGTGGCAGAGCCGTTCAGTTGATGGCTTTTCGCAACTCGATCGGCAACTGGAAATGCACTTGCTCTTCACGGATGGTCCGTATCTCAACCGTGGCATCGTGGTGTTCTTGTAGATAATCCACGCAATCTTCAACCACGGATTCCGGCGCACTGGCTCCCGCGGTAATCAACACGGTATCCACCCCGGAAAACCAGTCCGAGTGAATATCCTGCACCCCGTCAATCAGGTGCGCCGGGACTTGCAGTTCCTGGGAAATCTCCTTCAAACGCTGGCTGTTAGAACTGTTCTGGCTGCCAAGAACCAATACCAGGTCTGCTTCCTCGGCTAACAGGCGCACCGCTTCCTGGCGATTTTGAGTCGCGTAACAAATATCCTGTTTCGGTGGAGAGGCAATCTGTGGAAACCGTGATTCCAGTCGACGAATAATCCGACTGGCATCATCCACGCTCAACGTAGTCTGCGTAAGGTAAGCGATCTTGGAATCAGCGGGAAACTCCAGCTGATCGACCTCCTCCTCTGATTCCACGAGCACGATCGCCTCCGGTGCCTCACCCATCGTGCCCACGACTTCATCATGCCCCTCGTGACCGATCAACACGATAATGTAACCGAGTTTCGCAAAGCGAATGGCTTCCAGGTGCACCTTGGTCACCAGGGGACAGGTTGCGTCAATGGCCAGGAGGTCACGCGCCTTGGCCATCTCCCGGATCTCCGGAGAAACACCGTGCGCGGAAAAGAGCAGATGCGATCCTGCTGGCACCTCGCTTAACTCATCGACGAAAACAACGCCACGAGCGGTAAACGATTCGACCACGAAGCGATTATGAACAATTTCGTGGTAGACATAGATGGGTGCCCCGAAGGCATTCAAGGCCATGTCCAGGCATTCAATCGCCATGTTCACACCGGCACAAAAGCCGCGCGGCGCCGCCAAGATTATTTTCATGCGATCATTCTCGTTAACCCACAACCTACATCTGTCTATCTTAAATCAGGTCCACCCATGAGGACAAGCGACTGATCCGCAGTTCCACGGTGATCCTTAACTCGAGGAGATGTTCTCGCCCCCTTCATTCCACTGTTGCAATTGTTCAATCATGCCCAGTAGGAAACGCCCCAGTCGGTCCGACAACTGCTTGGTCTGTTTTTTTCGCTGCCACATGTCCTGGATACTGCCAGGCCGTTCAAACAGGGCACGCGCCGCGGCGCCTATTTTTCCAGCCCGGGTCGGCCGGCGATCCATCGATTCCAGGTCCGCCGCTAATCCCTGCGCCACGTCCCGATCAATAATACGGGCTGACAGGAATGGCACCTGTTCTCGGCGACAGACTTCTGCCACGGCCTGGGTGTGCGTGTCACAGGCAAGAGCCTGCTGGGATCTGAATAACGCCTGCCTCTCTTCTTCCGTGGTGGGAAATGCTGGCAGGCTCAGTAGCGAACCCATATGCAATGCCGGACTTGCCTCGACATCCGCTTTATCCGCATGGCACTCCACGGGCCATGTCTCTCCCTGTTGGTTGCAAACCTGGTTCGGCATTACGATGTGACCAATTTCCACTTCAGGGTGCAGGCTGGCAGCGAATCCTGTCGCGATAATCCAACGTGGGCGCCGCATGATAATCAGGTCACGTGTGGCTCGCCCAGCACGTTCAAATCCCCCCCCTGTTTCTGCAACCACAACCGGAGACTGCTGCCAGGTACCACAATGTTCCAGTAACGAGACGCAACGGGTTGTCACGCGGTCAGCCAGCTTGGATTTCAGACCCGCAGCCTCCTCGGCATGCGCAAAAACAAAGGCCAGGCTACCCGGTACAATCCTCTCGGTGGCTGGCTGCTGCTCAGATGTCATCAAGGAGTTTCCTGCCTGTTTTCTCTTTCGCCAGTCATTTCCACGGCCCGGTGCCCGACTTCAAATAGTTCCCCTTCCTCTGCCGGCATATCGATCGGCATGGGACGCAGGATACCTTGTCCCACCAGTTCCCCTCGCACCAGGTCTCGTACCACGTAATCAGTGAACCCGTAATTACCCGGCTCACGATAGCGATCAATGAGACTCCAGTAAACAAAGACATGCGTGATCCCCTCGCCCCGGAGGGCCGCCAGTCGCTCCTCGGCATCTCGACCGCGTATCAACCGCTCGAAAATACATTCGTCGAAACAGGTGTTGTAAAGGACCGGCACCCGTAAATCAAATGGCTCCGCATCACCAACCAGCAAGACCTTTCCCGCCGTCGGGGACACATGTCGATTCAGGTAGCGATGCAGGTGTGCATGAGAACTGGCTTCAAATTCACCAGCGACCGCCGGACCATCTCGTAACGGTCCCAGTCCCACCAGGAAACGGTTGTCTCCCAGTAACGACGAACTCCCCGCCAGCGTGCCAAACAGGGTCGCCAGCAGCAGCAGAGATGGCAAGATGGGAGCGGGGGCCGTTCGACACAACTGGACACTGCCCAGCCCCGCCAGCAAGGCAACCAGCGGTAACATCGGTACCCAGAAACGTTCAATGCGATGGGTCAACAACCACCAGGCCAGAAACGTATAAGCTACCAGGACTGCCAGCCACCATACTTCCGAGCGTCGCCATCCCCAGGCCAAGGATAACAGGGCAAGTGGTACCAGGAGTGGACTCTGCCAACGATCACTACCAGCGAATCGAGCCAGCGCGGTACCGAATTCCCTGACACGGTACCGTTGGCCCGTCGCATCCACGGGTACCTGGTGAGCCCGTTTCCACTGTGCGATCCGATCCGGGCTACGCGTCTTGCCGCCAAACCAGTTACTCAACAAGGGATACGTCGGGTTTTCTGCCATGACGGCATTCTTGGCAAACCAGGGACCGCATCCAACGACCGTTGCCACCACGAAAACCAATGCCACTCGAGGGGCTGCACGACCTGCCTGGATCACCAGGTAAACCAGCACGGGAAACACCACCATCAGCAACGCCGGGTACTTACAGGCGACCGCGCTGCCGGCAAAAAATCCCGCCAAGCCGCTCCATGCCAGCCTGCCAGGTTGCTGTCGTGCCAGGTAAGCCGCGTAAACGGCCATCAACCCATAAAACCCAACAGCCAGTTCAACCAAACCATTGACAGAAACATGCAACACCCAGGGGGTCGCCAGGAAGATCACGGCACCGGCCAACCCCGCGCTCGCAGAGAACCAGCGACGGCCAAACAGGTAGATCCCCCAGGTGGTCAACAATCCAAATAACGCAAGGATCGTCTTGCCAACCATCGCACCCCACCAGCTATCGTTTTCACCCGGCCAGATCGCCATCGCCGGGACACTTAGAATTTCTGCACCAAGCGGCATATTGCCATAGACATTGTGAGGTAAGAATTCCACACGCCCCGCCTCGTACCACTCCCGGGGCACCTGCAGGTGGTACTCCCGTACATCAAAATCCTGCGGTGGCAACATGCCTCCCAGCAACACAACCAGGCCCAGGGGCACGAGCAGCCAAAGCCATCTCGTCGATAGACGATCCAACCGAGCATCCATCTCCATGGCGATCCCGACTGTCTCTTCCGGCAATTTTCCCAAGCCGCCTTTCAGGAAAACCAACTCTACCAGGACGGGTAAGACCAACAGGCCAATAAACAGGTTACGAGCTTGCAGCAAACCCATGCAACCCAGCAACAAGGTCACCAGGGATAGGCAACTCAAGCCAATCGCCAATGAAAAGAGGCCCCTTTCCGCCCGCGATAAATCCGCGCTAACCCGGCAAGGTCGCAAGATGAATCGCCCCCAGGCAACGGCTCCCAGCAGGATCGCGGTAGTCAGTAACACTAGTGGCAGGCGGTCCAGTACAGAAACCCGTGACCAGTCTCCGCCGGCCCATTGCCCGATCAATTCGTCCGGCACCAACAGGAACCAACACACGGTCTGGTGAAGCCGATCGGACGCCAAAAAGAAGACCAGGGATCCGGCCAGGAAAACCCAGGCCAGGATATTCCACTGGACACCCTTCGGTGCTTGGGCAGGGCGTTTTCCCTGGCTGGTTTTACTCGTCACACCTGTTGTCATCATATACCGGTTTAATACGTACAAGAGTTACATCCGGAACTCGCTTGCGATCCTTACCTGTTCACATTTTGCAAGAGGATCTTCACCCTGTGTCAGGATACCCTGCCCACGAGAAATAGACGAACCCGTTTCTGATCGATCTCGACTCTCTCCCTGTCTGCAGTGAGGTCACGAGAAACCTGGAAAGTTTGCTGGCACTCGCTTATCCCTAAGCTATAGTTGCGCAAAGCAGGGTCAGACAAGGCCAATTACGCCCATTATACAAGCGATCCAGATTCCTGTTCACGTGGTCTTCGGGGACCATGTGAAGGAATTCCGATACCATCCCCGGAGTGAGCTTGCGTCGATGTCCAATACACAAAAACTCGAGGGCATTTTTACGCCTAATATCGTTCCCCTGGATGACCAGGGAAACATCAATGAATCAGAGACACGTCGCTACGTGGACTGGTTGATCGATCATGGCGTTCATGGCCTCTACCCCAACGGATCGACCGGTGAATTCACTCGTTTCACTGCCGAAGAACGTATTCGCATCATTGAAATCATCGTTGACCAGACCCGTGGTCGGGTTCCTGTCCTGGCCGGGGCAGCCGAAGCGAATGCTCGCGAGACCATTCGCGCCTGTGAACGTTATAGCCAACTGGGAGTACGCGCGGTGGCCATCGTCTCGCCGTTCTACTACAAGCTCAGCCCGGATGGCGTCTACGCTTATTTCAAGGAAATCGCTGACCATTCCCCTGTCGACGTGACTCTTTACAACATTCCCATGTTCGCGTCTCCGATCGATGTACCAACCGTACAACGCCTGTCCGAGGAATGCCCACGAATCGTTGCCATCAAGGATTCTTCTGGAGATCTACCGCACATGATGCGCATGATCGAAAAGGTTCGTCCGAATCGACCGGAATTCAGCTTCCTGACCGGCTGGGATCCGGCGCTCATGGCCATGATGCTCATCGGCTGCGATGGAGGCACCAATGCCACCAGTGGTGTGGTACCAGAAATCACTCGCAAGCTCTACGACCTCACGCGTGCCCAGGAGATCGACCAGGCCTGTGACCTGCAGTATCGATTACTGGCCCTGTTTGATGCCATGATTTACTCCTCGGAATTTCCTGAAGGGTTTCGAGCTGCCCTGCAGCTGCGCGGCATCCAGACCGGGCGAGGCCGACAACCCCAGTCAATTGTTCAACAATCGGAACTGGAAACGCTGAGCGAACAGCTCCAGTGCCTGCTCGCTTCTGAAGGTTTTACCGCCGAACCCAGTAGCGGATGCAACGATTCATCCGGTACCGATCCACTGCAGATTGCCCGGATCGTCCAGAACGTGCTCGGAGAACTGCAGCGACAGGGAATCGCCTGAAACCACGATCTACCCGTCCCAGCAATCAAAGAAGCACCGGGTATCGTTCACCCCGCCGACGATACCCGGTGCACAAGCCATTCAGTCGCGTCCTGACTGGCAAGTATTCATGCTGCTCCCTACGGAGTCAGGTAACGAACAAAGTTCCGTAACGGCTGCCCGGGAACGTAAACCTTTGGCTGGCCCAACATCCCCTGCCCCATCTGGTAGTTTTCCGGAACACTCCCGAGTGACACGATCGGACGATACCGAAGATTAGTCGCGTAACCAGCAGCCGCGGAGCGAGCGTAAGGATCCACCGTCGTTGGCTGCGTACCCGCACACGGGATGATACGTACGGCTGACGAAGCCGGCATCCGTTGTCCTCCCAGCTGAGGAACCTGGTTCGCTGCACGCATTGGTTGCCAATAAACGGCCGGCTGCAATGCCGTGGTAGCCGGCTGCGACACAGGTTGCCACTGGGCATTAGGAAACGCTGCCGCAGGAATCCCTGCAGGCGACATCACCTGCCACTGACCCATCGGCTGCATGGCCATGGCTCCCGGCTGCATCACCGGCTGCCAGGCCATCATCACGGGAGCGGCCCCCGCATAGGCCGGGCGCATCATCTGCCCCTGAGACGTCAAGGGCATCGATGCCATCACCGGTTGAGAAACAGGCTGCCAGGTCATCGCCGGTTGCACCACTCCAGCCGGACTCGACAAGGGTCGTGCCACCATCGAAACAACCTGCTGCGGTGCCCGCGAAAGCGTCGCTGGAACACGCTGCCAGGCGATTGTTTCCGTGGGGATTTCCTGGGCATTCCCATAAACAGCCATGAGTAACCATCCATAGAACGCACTGTAAGTTATTGCGTTTCTCATCGTATTGATCCTTTCCATTCGTAGTCTCTGCGGGATCAAGCAACCCAGTGCCAATCATATGCAACCCTCGTGCCAAGAATGACTTTCAGAATTTCCAAGAGACCCGGCAACTAACCCATTCACAGCTTGCAATCACAACCATATTGCTTCAAATCAAGTACGAAACAAAACGTTACCAGTTGCTAGCAATGGGTCCTCAAAAAAAAAGAAAGAGCCCGGTCACTCCGCCACAGAAGACGTCCGTGCCAGCTGTAAACCTTACAATCCCCGCCCTGGCAATCGGAACAACTTACCCAGCTTCCGCCGCCGGCGACTCGGAATCCGATTGTTGCGCCCTCTCCCATTTCGCTGGGAACCTGAGCGCAAAGACGGTCCCGTCACTCTCCGAGGAATGAACTTCTATTTGGCCACCATGCTCCGTGACAATGCGCCAACACTTAGAAAGGCCAAATCCCAGGCCACGACCAGCTTCCCTACCCGAGAAAAACGGATCAAACAGGTGTGCTCGTACCTGGTCTGGAATTCCCGGTCCATCATCCTTCACCGTGATCACGGCCCCGGAGCATGAACCCGCGGTTTCATCCTCTACTGCTAATCGCAAGGGAGCGATGGATTCAACAGAAACCTCAACGGCACCTCCCACGCCCACCGATTCCAAGGCATTACGACAGAGTGCCTTGATTGCCTCGGCAAACTGGACTTCATCCACAGGGATCACGATGGGGACCTGCGTCCCTGCATGCGTCAGGGTGGTCCCCTGTCGCTGAGCATCATCAGCCAGTTCAACTAACACGGCATCGACCAGCTGTGTCAGGTCAACCGGCTGCCGATCCATGCGGGGCGGTTTTGCAAACAGCATCATATCCGAGATCATCTCGTGAGCGCGAAACGCCTGGCTGTTAATGGTGGCCAACATCCGCTGCCGTTCGGGGTCCGATTCGTCACGCAACAGGGTCTGGGCACGACTGGAAATATTGGCCAATGGATTATTAATTTCATGGCTGGCCCCGTAAGCCAATTCCTTGAGCGAGGATAATTTTTCCTTTTGCAGCGTCTCTGCGAACTGGTGCTCGAGCAGGTCCAACCTCGCTAGTCGCAGCAACAGGTCTGCCGCAGCAGGCAACCCGGATTCCTCGATATTAACGTGATCCAGCACGTACTCCAGGTGCTGTCCCCGTGATTCCTCATCGAGCTGGGCATCCATCATCTCTGCCGACAAGGGGCCCTCATTTTCCTGCAATAGCTGTCGACTCAGCTGGTTCGCCAACTGCAGGCAATCATGCAGGTCCGATGCATCTCGATGCTCGACGATCCAGCCTGGTAAGCAGGAGAGTATATCCTCCCCGGAAAAACAATCGGCTGTCCAGTCGGCACTCTGCTGCAACAATGCCCTCCAGTACCCCCCACCACTCTCACCGGTTCGATCAGCCGTTGCATCCGATCCCCTCTCCAGCAAGTGACCTGCCAACCGCGCGGCCAGCACCGATTGCTGCAACCGGTGCTGCCAGGCATGATCGGCACTTGCCAAGAACTCTTTTGGCGGTTGCACGTCGAAATCCTGGAATTGCGTCGGCCAACAGTTGGCCAGCCAGTTGGCTGCTTCCGCAACTGATTGAAAGGGCGAAAAACCCGCGGCCTCTGCACGGGCAGCTACCCACAGCGCCAGTACCGGGTCATTGCTGATCGCAGAGACCAACAACTCACGCCGGCTGCGCTCGGTCCCTGCCAGGCAAGCCATTACCAATCGCTGCGCGGTAAACCCGAACAGCGGCAGGTGACAATTTTGATTCACATCCAGTGAAGGAAGACATTGCATGATCGGCGTTCCGCGTCCCGGTGCAATCAGCCCGGCAGGAAACAGACAGCAACGTAGTTGGGACTCGCGTCACAAAAAAACGCACGCCTGGCGTCGGCGTGCGTCTCATGTAGCTCCGCTCAACTCGCTCACCATCCCTGACAAACAAATCGATACATCGTGGCTATCGTCGTGGCCCCGAGCACTAGCCCGCGGTCACACGTTCAATTTCCAACAAGTCACAGGCACGTTCCAGCAACTTGTCGACCGTGAATGGCTTATGCATGAAATCATCAGCACCGACCGCTCGCAGGTCCGCAATCTTGTCCTGCTCGACCATGCCGGAAATACAAATGATCTTCACTGATTCGAGACTACTGTCGCTACGAACCCGCTGGCATACTTCCTTGCCATTGATATCGGGAAGCATGACATCCAGGACAACCAGGTCCGGACGAAATTCCTTGACCAGCATTCCCGCACCAAAGCCGTTGTTCGCATTGCGTGTCTCAAAGCGACCATCACGCTCGAACACGTCTACCAACAACTCTACCAGTTCCTCGTCATCATCCACGACCAGGATTTTCCGTTTCCCACTCTCCAAGGCGTCCGTGGGAATGCCATTGTCCTTCATGAAGGAAAACAGCTGATCTCGTGGAATGCGGCGAAATCGACTCCCCGGTACGCGAAATCCCTTCAGCGAACCGTTGTCAAAGCAGCGAATAATCGTCTGCTGGCTGACCTTACATATCTTGGCAGCCTCGCCCGTGGTAAAAACAGTTTTTGTCGACATGGCTGGTGACCATCCTTCCTCGTCATCAATGAGATCAGCGATGCGTCTGGCCCATCCAGCCAACTCGCTGAAATGACCCGCGGAAATACATTAATCCGCCGCAACTCTGCTGATCCTGAACTCCGTTGTTACACAAACCTCCGCGACCTGTCTAAATCTCTTACTTGCCTGGCTTCCTGTAGACGGTAGGTTTATCCGCACCTCCCCGGGTTGCCAAGTTTTCCAATCGCCCCAGATTATACAGATCCCGGTGACCACGTCAATACAGAATCGACGTTACCTAAACTGCCTGCTTTCTCGAGAAACGAGCTTCATTTCCAGCAATGAAGGGCTCACGATTCTGTCTGCTGAAGCCGAGATTCCAGGTGAGCCAGCAACAGGGCGACATCCGCCGGCGTAATACCACTGACTCGACCTGCCTGGGCCAGGCTAACAGGCCGGATCCGGCTTAATTTCTCCCGGGCCTCGTGACGTAGGTGACTCACCTGGGCATAGTCAAAGTAGTCGGGAATTCGCCTCTCGGCCAGTCGCCGCTGACGTTGAATCTGCTGCTCCTGCCGGGTCACGTAACCGGCATACTTGACATCAAAAACCACCTGTTCGGCGATTCGAGCATCAACATCCTGCCATTCCGGGACCTGTTCCACCAGTTGGCTCCAACCCACGTCCGGACGCTTCAAGTACTTGCTTAAAAGCTCCTGTCCCAGGCGTCGTTGATCCAGGATTTCTTTCATCCCGGTAATCGTTGCCTCTTTCTGCTGCACCTCCGCAGCCCGCGATGCGTCCACTAACCCTTTTTCAGCCGCACGGGGAACGAGTCGACGATCGGCATTATCCTGGCGCAACAGCAGTCGATACTCTGCCCGACTGGTAAACATGCGGTAGGGTTCATCCACGCCCGTCGTCACCAGGTCATCGATCAGCACACCGATATAGGCTTCATCTCGCTCCAGGATTAACGGATCCTGCTGCAACTGAGCCAACGCAGCGTTGGCCCCGGCAACCAGGCCCTGCGCACCCGCTTCCTCGTAACCGGTCGTACCGTTGATCTGGCCAGCAAAGTAAAGTCCGGTGACGCGTTCGGTTTCCAGTGTCACCTTTAACTGGTCTGGCGGACAATAATCGTATTCAACAGCATACCCGTAACGCATGATTTGCGATTTTTCGAGCCCGGGGATCAGGCGAAACATGGCATCCTGAACATCTCGTGGCAGGCTCGTCGAAATACCGTTGACATACACTTCCTGCGTCAACCGTCCCTCTGGCTCCAGGAACAATTGATGCTGTTGCTTATCCGCAAAACGAACGACCTTGTCCTCGATCGACGGGCAATAACGCGGCCCACTACTGTTGATCTGGCCACTGTAGAGAGGCGCCCGTGACAGGTTGGCCTGGATCAATCCATGCACTTCTGGATTCGTGTAGGTGATCCAACATGGCATTTGCTCAACATCCAGTTGATTCGTCAGGAACGAAAATGGCTGCGGATCATCATCCCCCGGTTGCTCCTCGGTCTTCGAAAAGTCAATCGTGCGTCCATTTAAACGTGGCGGCGTACCGGTTTTGAATCGCGCCAACTCGAAACCGAGGCGAGCCAGGCAATGACTGATCCCCCCGGTTGTCCCTTCCCCGGCACGTCCTCCCGGAGTTTTCTCTTCACCGGTGTGCATGATCGCCTGCAGAAATGTTCCCGTCGTCAGTACGACCGCCGGAGCTCGATAAACAAGATCCCCACGTACGCGCACTCCGCAAATACGTGTCTGCTGACCAACCGACTCGACCAGGATATCTTCTACCGCTTCCTGTCGCAGGCTCAGCCCTGGCTGCTGTTCCACCAGGTTCTTGACCGTCTGCTGGTAAGCCTTCTTGTCCGCCTGGGCACGGGGACTGTGCATCGCCGGCCCCTTGCGCCGATTCAACATTCGAAATTGGATCCCAGCGGCATCAATGGCTTGCCCCATGACGCCACCCAGCGCATCGATCTCGCGGACAATCTGTCCCTTGGCGACACCTCCGATAGCCGGATTGCAGCTCATTTGAGCCACCGTATCCAGGTTTGTCGTCAGCAACCCCACGCGCACTCCAAGCCGCGCAGCTGCCAACGCCGCCTCGGTACCAGCATGACCAGCACCAATGACCAACACATCAAACTCGTAGGGGTCCGTTTCCATGCTGTTCATCATAACGAGCCAGTCGGCATCAGCCAACGCAGCCACGCCGGTCCCTAATCTTCCTGGTCCGGCAAATCAGTCGGCTCCACCTGCTCTCCTGGTTCTTCTACCGGTTCTTCTACCGGTTCTTCTCCTGGTTCTTCTACCGGTTCCAACTCTGCCAGCCGTGCTACCAGTTGTTCAAACACGGCATCCGCATCCGCAAACCAATCCGTGGTTAAAACCCGCTCTACCTGCCAGCCAAAGGCTTTCAGTAAGCGAGGCCTCATCAGATCTCTTTCCAGCAAGTCCGTCTGCTGATAATGCGTCTGGCCGTCAATAAGAATCCCCAGTCGATAGATCGACTCCCCTTCCCGGTAAACTCCCAGGTCACACTGAAATTCGGAGTGACCAATTGACAGGTCGACCTGGTATCCCTGTTCCTGCAACCGGTGAGTCAATTGTTGTGCCACAATCTCTGGTACTTGCTCCTCGTCCGGTTCTGCAATTTCTCGCCAGCGGGCCAGGTCCTTGAGAACATTCTGCACAGCCGGCATGTTACCCACGGAAACCGCTGCCGCATAACGCAGGTAATTTTTCAGGCAATTCGCTCCCTGGTTGTAATCATTGGTAATCTCGTAGTCACGAATCGAACTCACAAGAGCCATGTGATGCTTGGCACGTGAAAAAGCGACGTTCAGCCGTTTCTCTCCACCACTCTTGTTGATGGGACCAAAATTCATCAGCATCCTGCCCTCGTCATTGTGTCCATAACAGACACTCATGATCACCAGGTCGCGTTCATCACCCTGGATATTCTCCAGGTTCTTGACGAGCAGGCCGACAAACTCACCATCTTCCTCACGTTCATATTCTGCCTCCAGTGCTTCCTGGAAATCGGCGTCTTCCTGGGCCAGTCGCTGCAGTGCTGTCTCAATCTCATCCTGCTGCGCCTGGGAGAAAGCCACGATCCCGATGCTGACTCGACGCGGATCTTTCAGCAGTCCTCTCACCAGTTGCGCAATATATTCCGCCTCGGAACGATTGCGACGTTTCAGGTAAAGACCATGCTCCATGAAATGGAAACTGACCGGGCGAGACAGGACTTCATCAACATGGTTGGCACCATCTTCTGCCTGCTGAGCCAGCAATGCCGGGCGATCAGCGATCGTCAGTTCTTCCTCGGGTACGGTCAGCAAACGGCCCTGGTAAAAGGCCCAGTTGGAGAAACTGATCAATAACTCGTTACGACTGCGATAATGCCATCCCAGCATCGTGCTGGGCAGGTTCCTGGCGGAATGGTTCAGGAAACTATTACTATCCAGGTCATAGGGCAGATCTTCTGCTTCCTTGGATCCCGAATCATCTTCTTCCTCGTCATGCCGACTGGCCGAAAAGAAATCGGTCGGAGGCAACTGCATCTCGTCACCCACCACGATGACCTGCGGAGCCCGGTAGATGGAGGGGACGGCCTCCTCCAGGGTAATCTGGCTGGCCTCGTCGAAAATCACCACGTCGAACTGCTCAGGATGCAGTGGCAACGTATCGGAAACACTCAGTGGGCTCATGAGCCAGATCGGCTTCAGGTCCTTCACAACCAGCCCGGAATCCTCCGCCACCAGGTCACGAATAGCCTTGTAACGCATCTGTTTACCGAACTCGTGCTCCAGTTCCTTGCGGCCACGATCGTATTGCTTCTTGAACTGTTTCTGTTCCTTACTCAACGAGGAAAGTGGCTGCGAAGTTTCTTCCAGGTGTTCCAGGAAATTAACGCGTGCCTTGTCCTGGACAACACCAGCATTACAAGCCAACCATTCATCGTATGCCTCGCCCAGTTCATCCACGTACCTTTGTAGCATCGCACCGGTAACACGTCCCACGTGCCGATGTGCCTGCAACCTCCGTTCCACCGAACGACGAATGATGCTTCCTTCCAACTGTTCAATCGAGAATGGCATCAACCGCAGCAGGTCGACAATCGCTGGTGGCAAATTTGACAACTCTGCCAGGCTCACCAGGAGATCCTGCAGGCCATCCAGGTTGGCCAGTATCTGCTCAACTTCCTCTTGTACTCGCGACAACGACTGCGTGTAAAATCCTTCCATGACCGAATCCAGGCGGGACATGAGTGGATCACAGTCCTCGCGCAACTCCAGCATGCTGGTAACGGTCGCCTGGGGATCATCCAATCGCAGGACGGCAGACAGGAATGTCTTGCCTGTTGACGACAACCCACCCCTCGGGTTGCGCACCTGCGCAATCTGTTCCACGATACTCGCCAGTTCACCGCTCAGTTCGAAACGGTCCCGTAATTCCTGCTGGGCTGCCTCGATGTCGTCCTGGCACTGGTATTCCTGCAGCAATGTTTCCAGCACCTGGGTCCACGGTGGACGGAGCAAATGCTCCGAGAAGTCATACTGGCAAATCAATACGTTACGCAATCGCCACCAGCCAGGCAGGAAAAATCGAGTCACCTTCCCCTCGTAAGCACGCGCCTGTTGCAAGGCGATTTCGAGTTCCTCCCTGGGCAGTTTCGTGCGCCACAGGGCCGTCTTCTTCTGCTGTTCAGCCAGGGCCTTCTCCAGGCCTTTCAGTGCTTTCAGCCCTTCCTCGAACTCGATCGCCCGGGGGTGATCCGTATCCAGCAGTGGCAGGATGTTCTGGAGAGCAAACGGCTCCAGTTGTCGTGCCAGGTTCAGTGACTCAAGCAAGGTGGCCACGGTATCCCAGTACTGACCGGGCAAATGACTTTTCTGCAACCGCTCACGGACCCTCTCGAAAAGTTCTGCACAGGGTTCAAGTGCCTCTGTGATGCGTTTCAACGGGCGATCGATATTGGCCAGGTGCGGATTCAGCAACCGCAAGGGGTGTTCTGCCAGGACGCCGCTTGACTGGGTCTCCTGCCAGGTCTGATCAAACCGGTTGATCATGTCCCGGCTCTCATCCCAGAGATCGTAGTCGGGCAAATCTTCCGATTGGAGTGCTGTTAACTCCGGTACCACGGTCATCATCTCGATGGCCCGCACCAGGACCTCTCGCAAGGACACCCCGGCACCATCCTGGTCGCCCTTCATCATGCGATCGTACTGTTCCAGGGCCGCCAGGTTTTTCTCGATCTTTTTCAGCAGCTTCTTGCGTTTACGTTCATGCTTACCCACCGTGACATCCGTATTCACGAAGGACTCGTAGGTGTTTTTCAGATCCATGACAAACGCTTTCTTATCCGCCTGGCTGTCATGAATCAAAGAGCAAAGGTGGCCCAGACCTTCCTGTTTCAATCGCAGGTACACGACGTCGATCGCCGCTCGTTTTTCACAAACAAAAAGAACCCGCTTGCCGCGTGCTACATAGTCTGCAATCAGGTTCGTAATCGTCTGCGATTTCCCCGTACCTGGTGGCCCCTGGATAATATAACTTTCTCCATCGCGAGCTGCAGAAATTGCCGTCATCTGCGTGGGATCACAGGGGACGACCTGGTAGCGTTCCTTTAGTGGCAGTTCCTTTTCCACCGCCTGTGACGGACGCGGCACCAGTGAAAACGTGGCATCGAAAGGAGCATGCTCCTGGTCGGATTCCAGCAAGGATTCGTAATCCCGCACCAGCGACATCTTGCGATAACGAAAATTACCCAGGGTGACCCGGCATAGATCGAATTGCCAGTGGTAAGGACTTTCCACTTCCACGTCGTGTTTGCGGAATCGTGTTTGCGTCACCGCACGCCTGGCTGCCTTGGTCGCTTCCTGTTCTGCTTCCTGTGCTGCCTCTGTTGCGGCTGCCTGGTCAACTTCCGAGCCACCCTCCTCGCTCCCGGCGACCTCTTCTGCGACAGGGGGTGGATTTTCCACCTCCCGGGGAGTCAACCAGGAGGGCATTACGCGACCATGGAACAACTTCAGCCCCAGTGGCTGAAAATTGACCGGATCATAGCTGTAATCAAAATCAAGGTAATTGCGAACACCTCGCCCGGCACTATGAGCTCGCCGCCGATAGCTTTCCAACGAACGCTGGGCCTTGGCCTGGATCAAGTCGATCTGGGGTCGATCAATTTTCTCCAGGTTAATCCCAGGTTCCGTGGCCTGGATCTGCTGGACCATGAATTCATAAAAGGCGTCCAGGTCCGTTTCCTGGAGATCAAGCGTGGCTGGCAACTTGATGCCATACAACTGCTGGAACTGGTAACGCAACACCGGATTGACCTCGACCTCGGACGAGAGCGCCTGCAGTCGGTAACTATCCTGGATCCCTTTCCTGCGTACGAGCTTAACCGGCACCAGGATGAGAGGCGAAAGAAATCGTTGCTTGGAATTTTCCTTCAGGTTCGTCCAGCTCAGGAAACAGGTGACCAGTCGCAGCTGGGAAAACCCGTACTCGGCCTCATCTCGCTTCACTTCCTTGCGAATGCGGTCCAGGATAATTGGCAGGTAAAGCACTTCCGAGAAATTCAAGTAACGGTTCAGCGAAAAAGGTTTTTCCGAAACAATCAATTTCTGCAAGCGTTCATCCGAGATCAACAACTGGCTAGCACGTATCTTTTCCACATCATGGGTCAATGGTACCGAGGCAAGCGTGAGGTCAATGTTCTGCATCGTTTCACGAAAGCTGAGCAGCCGGTTTCGTCGAGAAATCTCGAACAGGCGTTTCTGCAGCTTGCCCATCACGATCTGCCGTTTGCTCACCAGGTCTTCGGTTCCGAACCCCTTCACCTGGGCCAGGTCAAACTCGAAATCGACTTCCGCGTATCGGAAATTTTCCAGGCTGGTCAGCAACGTCGTCAGATCCTGGACACGCTTGGAACGATCCAACTCGGTCATGCGATGAATCGCACGTGCGACAACCGGATGCAACTGGGTCCACTTCGAACCGCCAGCTGTTCCGTCCGTCCCTGGAGACGGCTGCTCGGCATCCAGGGCAAACAGGTTATTACGGTGTTGCACGAAAGCTTCCAGGTCTGCCGGGTTCGTGAAGTCCAGTCCGCAGGCCAGGCTCGCCAGCAGCATTCCCAGGCTGTACACGTCTGTCAGTGGATCATGATGATCCAGTCCGTGTTCCCAGCAAACATAATTTGGCAGGAAAACCGGGCCCTCGATCTCCCGGTCCGCTTCACCAATTAGCAGGCTAGGTTGATCAAGCTTCTCCGCGCCGCCGGTCGTTTCCCCGTGCGCCTCGAATTTACCGACCACTTCCAGCGGTGCCCGCAGCTCAGACAGATGCGACTCAACGGTAGCCAACTGCATCTTGACCTCGGTACAGTTATCCTGCTCGAACCAGATCTCGCCATCTTCCACGTGCAGTTGATCCAGTCCCTGCAAGGGTGCCACGCGTCCCTGTGCGTGCACGGCAATCACATCGCGGACCAATGGCAGGAAACTCACCAGGGTATCTTCCGTGGAGAATCCCTCGGAATCCAATCGCGCGGACAGGAAGTCATGAAATTCTGACATCGTTATGCCCCTCCCCCTTCCGCTGCCTTGAGGATCTGGTCACGCTCCTGGAAGATCTTGGAGAACTGGGTCTTACGTAAACGCAGCTCTCGCTGTGCCAACTCTCGAAAGACATCCGTCACACCCAGGCGTTCCGTCCAGTCAATGACCAGCGCCAGAGGCGCTTCCTGCAATTCACGATCAGCGGCCGAGAAGTCCAGCAACATGAAACAAAAGTATTCTTTCAAGGCTGGTGACAACTGCCGAATTTCAGCCAGCAACTGCTCGACCTCCGCCTCGTTACCGGACGACAGCTCATCGACACGAAGGTCCGCAAAGTAAGAACGGGCATACGAAATGACTGTCGGTGTCTGGATCCAGGAAGGCTCCAGCAGGCAGCAAATCAACTTCCGAGTCCAGTTCATGACCTGTAACTGCTGTAGCAGATCCAGGTCATCAAGCCCCTTGGCTGTGACTACCTGCGATTCCAACTGGGTCACGTCAAACCCTGGTTTGCCGATTTTCTGCAAGGCTGCAATTCGCAGTAACAGGTCACGCTGCGCCTGGGAAGTCATCACCTGGTCCACTGTCTCACACAACGACTCGGCCTGCTCGAGCAAGCCTGCCGCATCCAGCGATTGGTCGATCGAATCCGGAAGCGGACGACACTTGATCCATGCTGCTACCAATGTTTCCGCGTTCCCCTCTCGCAAGGATCCCTGGTCCGACAGTAAATCCGTGCAAAGTGCAAAACGCCGCGCCGTCATCTCGTGGCTGGCGGGAACCTCCTGCCGATCGAGTAACTCGGTCAACAACTGCTTCACCGCTAGATAGTCTCCACCCTCCTGCTGCCAAAATTGATAGCGTGCCAGCTCAACCGCAACCAACGATCGCACCTCGTCCTGCGAAAGTGTTTCCAGCAGCGGGCCCTCGATGATCAAGCGAGGCTGATCCAGCAACGGGATCATACGCACCTGCATCCGGGGTGCCGTGGTTGCCAGGTAACAGACCACCGGGCTTCCCAGGTCCGCGCCAACACCCGTCGTGACTGCCTCGTGTAACCATGGCAAGGCGTCCCTTAGCTCCAGTCGACGAGCAGATTTGCGCAGCTGAAGCAGCTGCCGTGACTCCCGATCACTCACCTCGGTTCCATCGTGGAAGGCTTGCCAGCGCACACTCTCGTGCGACCGGAAATAATCCAGCACCGCGTGATGATACGGAAAATGGCTAGGTTCAGCAGGCATCAGTAATCATTCCAACCAAGGCTGGCAAGTAAGAATCCCAACGGGCTTCCCATGATACCTCATGGCAGCTGGAACCCAAAACACATGTAAAAATCGCGCGAAAACCTACAGCACCCCGATCCGCTACCTCCCTGCACCATTCATGCTATGCTCTGGAAGTTTGATCATGTGACACTTTGCTCCTTAAGCCAAGGAAAATCAACATGCCACGCCTTTGCCAAGCTGCCTGGATCTTCTCATTCGTTCTCGCCATCCCGGTGTCTGGCCAGCAAACGCCTCAGCCATCAGGATCCCTGGACCATACCCAGCTGATGGTATTTCGTGATGCCCAGGGAATCCAAAAACCTGTCACATCAGTAGCGGACTGGAAACAACGACGTGCCGACATCCTGCGTGGCATGGAAGCAACCATGGGACCGTTACCCGGTCCGGATCGTCGTTGTCCCTTGAATATCAAGATCCTGGAAGAAACCAGGACCGAAAAATACCTGCGACGAAAAATTACCTACGAGGCCGAACGCGGTGATCACGTCCCTGCCTACCTGCTCATCCCGCACAAGCGACAGGAGCCAGCCGCTGCCATGCTGTGCCTGCACCAGACAACCCGAATCGGCAAGGGCGAGCCGGCTGGCATCGGCGGCAAACCTGCTCTGCATTACGCGCACGAGCTGGCCGAACGTGGCTACATCTGCCTGGCTCCCGACTATCCGAGCTTCGGTGATTACCCGTATGATTTCAACCGCCCCGGTGAACCCTATGTCAGTGGCACCATGAAAGCGATCTGGAACAACGTGCGAGCCATTGACCTCCTGCAAGCCATGCCCGAGGTAGCGCCACACCGCATCGGCTGCATTGGCCATTCACTCGGTGGACACAACACCCTCTTCACCTCCGCCTTTGAAACCCGGATTCGAGCTGCTGTTACCAGTTGTGGCTTTACCGCCTTTCACCATTACTACCAGGGGAAACTTGCACCCTGGGCCCAGGACCGTTACATGCCACGCGTGCGCGAAACCTACGGTAACGATCCGGACCGCATCTCCTTTGATTTCCATGAAGTCATCGGTGCCATTGCTCCACGTGCCGTTTTCATCAACGCACCACTGCATGACGGCAACTTTGAAAATACAGGGGTCCGCAAGGTCGTGGCTGCCACACGCCCGGTCTACCAACTCTTCCAACGAGAAACGGCACTGCAGGCCGTCTATCCCGACTGCGGCCATGATTTTCCGGCAACCATCCGGCAACAGGTCTACCGCTGGCTGGACGAACAACTGAAATAGCACGGCCACAGCAGTCGTCCGTCTCGTTACCGATCGGATCGCCTAGCTTCCGGAGATCGAACGCAGACTCCGAACGACGATGCGACTCCCCTGGATCTCGACCACTCTTACCGGCTCACCGGCATCCACAAATTCTCCGTCCGTCACGACATCGACCAGTTGACTACCGATAGTCATCTTGCCGGAAGGCCGGAGGGCCGAATCAGCCTTCCCTTCATCACCAACGACGATACCGTCCATCGAGGTCGCAGGCGCCGACCGAGGATCCATCGTCTCGCCATCCTCTCCACCAGGAAGGCCGGAGGTTAAGCGAGCCACGCCGAGCGCATCGACATGAGCGACCGGCGGACTGAGCGCAAAACGTCGCAACAGCGGGATGTCCCCCATGTAATGAATGATCGCCACCACACTGACCAGGCAGACGATCGTGGAAACACAGATCACCATGAACCATTCCCCGGTTTCCGCCCACTGTGCAGGCGTCGTCGGAATGAAATGCGTCTGGCAAGCCATCAGGACAGACGCCAGGATGAGCAGCACACCTCCCAGGCCTGCCACACCGAATCCCGGAATCACGAACATCTCAACGAGCAGGAACAGGATCCCAATCATGAACAAGATCACTTCCAGCCAGCCAGCCGTTCCACCGAGGAATCGACTCCAGAAAAAAAGCGTGAAACAGAGTGCCGAGGTCAGGCCACCCACGCTGATTCCCGGTGCACTGAATTCCACGAACAGGGCGATCACGCCGATGATAAAGAGCAAGCCGGTGACCACCGGCAAGTTGAGAACAACGACTGCCTTGTCGACCCAGTTAGGAACCGCTTCGATCCAGTCTCCCTGCAGGTTCAGTTCCTTGCGAAGCAACTCCCGGCTCTCCACGACGAAATCCGCCAGGTCCAACTCCACCGCCCGGGCACCGGTCACTGTCAGGAAATATTTCTTCCGGGATTCATCGACTTTCCCGAGCTTCTCCCATTGCGCCGGATCCTTGGCCGAAGCGATTTCCTCGTCTGACATCCAGGCCTGCTCGTTGGTAACCCGATGCTTGACACGGTACACCACCCAATCCATATCAACCATCGCATGCGCCAACGTTCCCGGACGTCCGGTGGAATCCGCCAGGTCACGGATCCGTCCCGCCAGGGCACTGCGGATTTTTTCCGGAGCATGGCGAAACATGGCATTCTCATCCATGAAGATCGGTCCCGCATCACCCAGCTTGGCCTGCGAAGCCATCACGATCGTGCGCGCTCCCAGTGCCGCGATGGCAGCGCCACTATAGGCCTGCCTGGGGACGTAAACGACCAGGTCAGCCCAGGTCACCTGCTTGAGCAACTCGGCACACGCAAAACTCGCTTCCAGTTCTCCGCCGGGACTATCAATCTCCACGACGACCAGGTCGACCCCTGCCTGGCGAGCACGGCTCAGCTGTCGCTCCAGGTACTGCGGCAACATGCGCCCAATGGGACCTTCGAAACGTATCAAGAGACCCTTCTCGTGTCTGCGCTGCCGCAGTTTTTCCAGCTCTGCTTCATCCGCGGCCAGCAAGGGAGAGGAAACCCCGTTCCATAACAGGGCTGCCAGCAGCATCCCGATCAACCAGCCAAGCAGGGACGGAATCCCAACTGACCAACCATCTTGCGTTCGTATCATGAATAACACTCGCGGCCATAAAATGAATCGTCGCCCCCGGGGAATCCCAACCGGCTTCTCTATCAGGTTGACATGACTTACAGATCGTTGTCAATGCTTTTCCAGCTGCACCTACCATCGCCATCAAACCCCCGTTATATTTGTGGTTTACTCAAGCTCCCTCAACCTTCGTTAGACAGATTCCAGGCAGCAGCTGTTCCCCCGAATGCCGCTACCACGGTCACCTGACGTCCAACACGAAACCTGATTTACATGTCGAGAAAACTCATCATCTTGACCGAGGGGCACTCGAATCCCCACACGGCCAAGACCGCCTGCAGTATCCTCCGCTATCGCCCCGAAGAAGTGATCGCCGTGCTGGACAGTACCCAGTCAGGTAAAACCTGTGACGAGGTACTCGGTACCGGCGAGGGAATTCCCTTTGTTTCCAGCCTGGAAGAAGCGACTGAGGCCAACACCCTGCTGATCGGCATCGCGCCTCCCGGCGGACAAATCCCTGCCCCCTGGCGACAGATCATCCTGGAAGCCATCACGCGTGGCATGAACGTGATCTCCGGGCTCCATGATTTCATTACCGAGGATGAGGAGTTTGCCACGGCAGCTGCGGAACACCAGGTCGAACTGGTCGACGTCCGAAAAAACGACTTTCAGAAAATCGCCCGACGCCCGGGCTTCCGAGAAGGCTGTCTGCGAGTCCATACCGTGGGACACGACTGCAGCGTGGGCAAGATGGTCACGGCCATCGAGATTACCAATGCACTCAAGGAAGCCGGGCATGACGCCAAGTTCGTGGCAACCGGACAGACCGGCATCATGATCACCGGGGAAGGCTATCCGATCGATCGGATCGTGGCTGATTTTGTCAGCGGTGCCGCCGAGGACCTGGCCATCCAGAACCAGGAGCACGACATCCTCTTTTTCGAGGGACAGGGAAGCCTGGTACACCCATCCTATGCTGCGGTCACCCTGGGACTGCTGCACGGCTGCCAACCCCACGCCTTGATTCTCTGCTACGAGGTCGGGCGAGAAACCATCACGGGCGTGGAACACCTGGCAATCCCACCACTGTCCCGGATCCGTGAATTAAATGAAACCATGGGCAGCCTGCACCAACCGTGTTCCGTGATCGGCATCGCGATGAACAGTCGCCGTATCAGTGCCGCTGAAGCCGACATCGAACGTGAACGCGTGGAACAGGAAATGGGGCTGCCCGTCTGCGACGTGTTTCGTGACGGACCCGATAAGCTCCGAGATGCTGTACTGGAATTCCAACGCGGCATGACCACATCATGAAAATCATCCTGCATGAATTCGATCTGCCCTTGAGACACGTGTTCACGATTTCACGTGGCTCCATCGACGTCCAGAAAACACTGATCGTCGAACTACAACAGGATGGTTACAGCGGTTACGGGGAGGCCACCACCAACGATTATTACGGCTTTACCCTGGAGAACATGGTGCGCTCCCTGGAGACCGTTCGAGACACGATCGCTGACCATGAACTGACCGATCCCGCCGAGTTCTGGCAGCTCGTGGCACCCCGGTTAAATGACAATTCGTTCGCACAGTGTGCGTTGGACCTGGCCGCTCATGACCTCTGGGGGAAAATCCAGCAACAACCAGTCCACCAACTCTGGGGACTCGACACGACATCCATCCCGACCAGCAACTACACCATCGGGATCGATGAGATTGATGTCATGGTGCACAAGATGCAAGAGTTCCCGGATTGGCCCATCTACAAGATCAAGCTGGGCACACCCGAGGACGTGGAAATTGTTCGCACGCTGCGACAACATACCGAGGCCATCTTTCGAGTCGATGCCAATTGCGCCTGGTCCGCAGAAGAAACCATTCGCAATTCCCATCTCCTCAAGGAATTAAATGTCGAATTTATCGAGCAACCCATGGCTGCCGACCAGTGGGATGCCATGCGACAGGTGCGAGCTGAATCCGTCCTGCCGGTCATCGCCGACGAAAGCTGCCTGGTCGAATCCGATGTCGCCCGCTGCCAGGACTGTTTTCACGGCATCAATATCAAGCTCGTCAAGTGTGGTGGATTAACCCCGGCCCGTCGGATGATCCAGCAGGCTCGCCAGTTGGATCTGCAACTCATGGTCGGCTGCATGACCGAATCCACGGTCGGGATCTCCGCGATTGCCCAGTTATTGCCACTGCTCGACTACGTCGACATGGATGGCGCTGTCCTGCTGCGGGAAGATATAGCCAGTGGCGTTACCGTGGAAGCAGGGCGTTGCCAGTATCCTGATGAAAACGGCAACGGAATTCAACTCTGGAAACCACAACCCATCCAGGGCTAAATCTACCAACCCACCAAGCCCATGGCACGGTGGTGTCAACACCCTGTCAGCCGGCAACCTCTTGGCCCCTGGGTAACCCTTGCTCCCCTTGCGGCAAGCTCTACACTTATTCCGCCTGTCCATGTGACCTGCCCCAGAAAAACTCTCTCGCTAAATCCGGTCAAGGAATCCTGCGCTGAATTTCCATCCTGCTTCATCGCTCTCCCCGGTTACACAACAACACCATGATGCCCTGCAGTTGACCCTCGTTCCCGGAATCGGGCCCCGACATTACCAGGCATTACTTAGCCATTTCCCGTCTGCAACCGCGGTTCTCAACGCTTCACCTCGAGAACTCCAGGCCGTGTCCGGAATGGGTGAAACGTTGTGCCGGGCGATTGCCACGTCCCGACAGGAATCCCAGGCCCGTGAGATTATCGAGTGCTGCCAGCAGCACTCGATCGAAATCCTGGTCCCGGGCGACGCCAGGTACCCAAATCTACTGCAGGAAATCCATGACCCTCCTGGTGTTCTTTTTTGCCGCGGACAACTGGCCCCCACCGATTCACTCTGCATCGCCCTGGTGGGAATGCGTCGTCCCAGCCAGTATGGACTACGTACCGCGCGCCGGTTAGCGGAGGATCTCTCACAAGCAGGATTTACGATCGTCAGTGGATTGGCTCGAGGTATCGATCAAGCGGCCCATGAAGGAGCGCTGGGCATGGCAGGCCGGACCCTGGCCGTGCTGGGAAGTGGTGTTCTGAACATCTACCCGACGGAACACCAGGAACTGGCAACACGGATCAGCGGGCAGGGAGCCGTACTGAGTGAATTTCCTCCCCGTCGAGCACCCTGCCGAGGTGCGTTTCCACAACGCAACCGGCTGATCAGTGGACTCAGCCTGGCAGTCATCGTGGTCGAGGCCGCGACGCGATCCGGCGCCCTGATCTCCGCCCGTCATGCTGCGGAACAGGGCCGGGAGGTACTGGCTGTTCCCGGACGGATCGACAGCCCCCGGGCCCGTGGCTGTCACCTGTTACTCAAGGATGGAGCGGCGCTGGTTGAATCGGCCACGGATGTCCTGCAAGCCCTTGGGCCCCTGGCTCATCCAGCCACGAGCCCTCGCGGCCAGAC